>Ga0134128_10000119_pt1 | contig 110153 bp, 92 predicted proteins | sample KB31754_FD_96462 | JGI IMG/M metagenome (GOLD analysis project Ga0134128, IMG submission 96462) | Terrestrial soil microbial communities with excess Nitrogen fertilizer from Kellogg Biological Station, Michigan, USA - KB3-175-4 | ecosystem: Environmental > Terrestrial > Soil > Unclassified ... | reverse complement strand
GCTTGGACGATGGTTGATTTTGTGGAATTGATGGAACGGGAAGAGGCGACAGTCGGCGGGCGGATCACGGATTACAAAATCTCCGCGTCAAAACGTCGGGCCTGCTGAAAATATACCAGTACCGCCGCTTGCAGGAGAGTTCTGCGTGCTATGGAGGTGTCGACGGCGATTGGAGCAGAGGCAATGAAGTGGATGGAAATTCGACGGAGTTGGAAGCAGCCTGTCCCGAGCCCAGTCGAGGGGGCCCGTCTGGGCTCGCCGGCAGCTTGGGCAAGCGCGAGCGGCGCGGGTGCATCTTGCGCAGATGGCCTGTCCTGAGCTTGTCGAAGGTCCGGTGGAGTCAGTCGACTCCATTTCGCGCAACGCGTCCAATCCGTTTACTTCGTGCGCGGCTCCTTCAGAGCGGAATCGGGAAGAACCAATGGATGCAGATAAATATGAAAATTCGTTTGACAATCGTTGCGCGGCGCTGGTGTCGCGCGCGGGTGGCGCGCCGCGCGCGGGGCAAAACCGCAAACCTTGTATGGTCAACGGATTGCGGCTGATGAGCCTCCTAATCAGGGCGCGCGGCGCGCAAGTGTCGCGCGCCGCGCGCGAGTCGGATGCCCGGTTTAGCCGCCCGGTTCATCGGGCGCTTCCTACCGTTCGCGGCGTCGCGGGAGCGACGCCCTCCAGATGCGGAACGTCGAATGTCACAGATGTCCCAAATGTCACACGATGTCACACGCACGCGGCGAGGGGCGAATTCATAAGATGATCCGCCACGACGAGTTATGCCAATCAGATGCGTCCAATGTCACCGGTTTTCTCGCCGCGCGCTTCCTTTTGGGACATTTTGTGAAATGGCCCCTTCAGCTAGCACGATTCAAAGCCAGGATGGCTGTGCTACGTCATGCAACATCCTTCAAAATGCCAAAAATGTTGCGTTTCGTTGCATTTTGTTGCATCGGTCGGCATGTGGCGGGTTGGAATCAGGCTTCTTTCACAACCCGTTTCGGGCGTTCCATGGCATTCTGTCGCTCGAGCTCAAGGCCGCAGCAGAGGGCGACGGCAAGGGCATCGGCGACGTCGGGCGGCTCGGGTGGGGCCGGGAGTTTCCATTGGGCTTGGATCGCCCTCTGGACCTGCTCTTTGCCGGCGTGGCCATGGCCGGTGACGGCTTGCTTGATGCGATTGGCAGGGAATTGTTCGATGCGGATGCCGCGCTTGCGGGCGGCGAGGATGATGACGCCGCGGGCGTGGCCCATCATGATGGCGGTGCGGGGGTGGGCATAATGCGCGTAGAGTTGCTCGACGGCGCAGATTGCGGGCCGGTGTTCGACCAGCAGCGATTCGAGTTCCGACTCGAGCTCGACGAGTCGATCGGCGAGGCTTGCTTTGACCGTCAGGCGGATCACGCCGCCGTCGATGAGTTTGGGGCGGAAGAGGTGATAATCGATCACGCCGTAACCGGTGAGTTTGAGGCCGGGATCGATACCGAGGATGCGCATGCTTTGGGAAATCCGTGCCCGGTGGAACGCACCGAAGAAACGCGCACCGCAAGCGGTTGCGGCTAAACGATCGGGACGACGCTGCGCGTCGGCGGTAAACAGTTGCGCTAATATCGTCCGACGGGGTGCGTAAAGCAACGACTTAGGTATTATCGATTCCATGTCCAACCTTCATGGCCTCAATTTCATCGGAAACAAAACCGAAAGCGGCGCGACCCAATTCCGCGCGATCAATCCTTCGACCTCGCAGGCGATTGAGCCGGAGTTTGCGGAGGCGACGATCGGGCAGGTCGATGCGGCGATGGTGCTCGCGGATTCGGCGTTCGATGCCTATCGCGCTTTAGACCCAAAAAAGCGAGCCGCATTTCTGGATGCGATTGCCGACCAGATAGGTGCTTGCGATGAGGTGATCGATCGCGCGAATCAGGAAACGGGGCTGCCGATTGAGCGTCTTCGGGGCGAGCGCGGGCGCACCGCCGCTCAACTGAAGATGTTCGCCCGGCTGATCGAGGAAGGCTCGTGGGTGGATGCTCGCATCGATCACGCCGACCCAAATCGTGCTCCGATTCCGAAGCCCGATCTGCGCCGAATGCTGATTCCATTGGGGCCGGTCGTGGTATTTGGCGCGAGCAACTTTCCGCTCGCATTCTCCGTGGCGGGGGGCGATACCGCTTCTGCGCTGGCGGCGGGTTGCCCGGTGGTCGTCAAAGCGCATCCGGCCCACCCGGGAACTTCGGAAATTGTGGCGAGCCTGATTTTAAAGGCTGCCAATTCGACCGGAATGCCAGCCGGCGTTTTTTCGATGCTACAGGGACCGAGTCATGCACTTGGCATGGCGCTCGTGCGTCATCCGATGACCAAAGCGGTGGGATTTACCGGTTCTTTGAAGGGCGGGCGTGCGTTGTTCGACGCCGCCTGCGGGCGTCATGATCCGATTCCGGTTTATGCGGAAATGGGCAGCACGAATCCCGTTTTCATTCTGCCGGGCGCGCTGGCCGAGCGGGGCAGTACGATTGCCGCGGGTTTGACGCAGTCGGTGACGCTCGGCGTCGGCCAGTTCTGCACAAATCCGGGACTTGTCATCGGACTTCAATCGGATGCATATACCGCATTTGTCGATCAAGCTACTAAACACTTTCAGAAATCCGCTCCGGGAACGATGCTGTATGGCGGCCTGCGCGACAGCTATGAAACCGGCGTCCGCCGACTTCAAGGGATTTCGAATGTGCGCATTCTTGCGCAATCGCAGGATGCGACGGATGCTGCGAGGACTCAGGTGCCGGCGACGCTTTTTTCGACAGACGTCAAAACGTTTTTGGATAATCCAGCAGTTTCCGAAGAGCTTTTCGGTCCCGCAACTGTGCTGATTGCCGCGAAATCGGCAGAAGATCTGGAGAAGGTCGCGCGAAGTTTAGAAGGGCATCTCACCGCCACATTGCATGGCACAGCCGAGGATTTAGCAGCCAACCGGAAGCTCGTCTCGATCCTGGAACGCAAGGTCGGTCGGCTCCTTTTCAATGGTTTCCCCACGGGAGTTGAAGTCGCGCCGGCCATGCAGCATGGCGGCCCTTATCCTGCGACGACCGATTCCCGCACGACTTCTGTCGGAACCGCAGCGATCGAGCGATTTGCCCGGCCGATCTGCTATCAGAATTTCCCGGAATCGGCGCTACCGTCGGAACTGCACGAGTCCAATCCCAGGTCAATTCTCCGCACAGTTGATGGACGCCATACCCGCTGAAAACATATTTCGTTTGGAGACATATCAACGTTTTGCTATCATTCCACCGTCGGCGGCTCGCTTGGCGCGGAGTAATCAGTGAATCAGCGACAGGATGGAAGCGGATCGACGACGAGTTCCGGTGGAGAACTCGGCCTGGCGCCAGCAGGGGAGCTGGTTTCAATTGCTTCATTCGGCGGTTTTCAGGCAGCAGCGCAACCATCAATGGTGGGGCCTTCCGACTCCTTCAGCCAGGAACTTGCCGCGGGCAATCAGTGCGCCGCTCAGCGCGACTTCGTCAGCGCACGTGCTCATTTTCTTAAAGCCGTCCAACTCAATCCCGCCTCTGCCGAGGCTCATAGCCGTGCGGGTTATGCAAGCTGGATGCTCCAGAACATCAATGCCGCCTTGCATCACTACAAGACGGCCGGGCAGATCGAACCTACGAACGCATTAACTCATGAGGCGCTTAGCGAAATCTACCTCGTAGACAGCAAGGGCGATCTTGCCGTCGAGCATGCGCGAAAAGCGTTCGAGCTGTCGCCAAATGATCCGGAGATGGCTGTTTCGCTTGGGTTGGCTTTGGAAACAACTGGCCAGAAAGATGCCGCCATGCAAATCGTGCAGCGGCTGATGTCGCAAGGATACGAATCGACGCGGGTTGCGACCTTGTTTGCGTCGCTGGCCGATTCATCGCGACGCCAGGAGGCGGTGGAACTGGCCCAGCGCGTGCTGAATCGCGGACAGTTCCGATCGCCGCTGGAGCCAGGCTCGCTTGAATTCACGATTGCCTCGCTGCTGGACAAGATGGGGCAATATGACCAGGCCTTTGCCCATGCCCGGCGCGCCAACGAATTGAGGGGCGCGAAATACGATGCGCAGCGCACGCAGGCGCTGGTCGACCAGATGATCGGCTATTTCACGCGGCATCGTGTTCGATGCCTGCCTCGCGCCAGTCATGGCAGCCGAAAGCCGGTCTTCATTGTCGGCATGCCAAGGTCCGGATCGAGCCTGATTGAGCAGGTACTGGCTTCGCATCCATCCGTCCATGGTGCCGGCGAATTGACCTGGATCGACACGATTGCAATGGGAGTGTGTCGCGAGCTTGGATTTACCAATGGATTTGATCCGCAATGTGCCCAGAAGGTTTCGCCGCGCGATCTGGATAACATCGCGGGCCATTACCTTCGCCCGCTGGAGGCGCTGAATCCGTCGGCGCACCGCATCACCGATAAAATGCCCGGCAATTTTCTGTATCTGGGCCTGATCGCGATGCTCTTCCCGCAGGCGGTGATCATCCATTCCGTGCGCGATCCGCTGGATGTTTGCCTGTCTTGCTACATGAACGACCTGGCCTTTGGCTACCCGTATTCCTACAACCTCCAATCGCTGGGCCATTATTACGGCCAATACGAGCGCCTGATGGCTCATTGGAAAAGCGCGCTGGATCTGCCGATTCTCGATGTGCGATACGAGAGCATGGTGGATGATCTGGAAGGCCAGACGCGCCGAATGCTCCAGTTCATCGACCTGCCGTGGGATTCACGTTGCCTGCAATTCCATGAGAATCAGCGGTTTGTGGGGAATGTCAGTAATAATCAGATCCGCCAGCCGCTTTACAAATCTTCGCTGCAGCGATGGCGTCATTATCATAAGCATCTTGCGCCTTTGATGGCCGCCACCGGCTGGGGATGATTCCATGCCTATCGGCGCTCGCAACTTTCGCCGCGACGCGGTATGAATTGAACAGCAAACTAGGGTCTACTGGAGGTTATCATGTCGATGAAATGGATTCTGGGCGGTGTCATGTTGGCTCTGGCGGCGACCAACTTTGGCTGCGCCAGTGTCCCCAATCCTCCGACGGTGGATCACGTCGATATGAGCAGGTATTCAGGCCGCTGGTATGAGGTGGCGCGAATCCCTCACCTGTTCGACTATTTCAATGTCGCCGACACCGTCACCTATACGCAAAGGAACCATGGCGACCTGGTGGCGGTCGAGCGCTGGCGCCATGGAACGACCTACGGCCCGATGTGCGACTCAGTCGGCGTTCTCAAGCCCGGCCCTCACGAAAACGGCCATCTGCAGCTTCAGAATGGCCTGAACATAAGCGACTACTGGGTCCTCGCGCTCGATCCTGATTACCAATACGCCATGATTGGCACGCCCGATCGACGATACCTTCGTATTCTCAGCCGCACGCCGACTCTGCCGCAGGATGTGGATGAGAAGCTGTTCGCCTTGGCGGATCGCGAGGGATATGACGTGGCGCAAGTTCGCCGAACGCCTCAACTCATGCAGCCGGAATGATCGGCTACGTCACAGGATTGATCGCTCAGTCTCAAAGAAAATGCGAACCGTGAGTGCGGCCTGGCGGTCGGAGAAGAGCATCGCCGGGTGAGAATCTCGTTTTCGCCATAACGCAAATTTGGGCTGGAGCGCCTGATCGAAAAGGGCCTGCGTCTGTTCGATATCGCTGATGCCATCTTCCTGGCTGGCGATCATTAGAATGGGCCGCGGCCAAATTCTTTTCACGAGAAGATCGGGGCTGAAATCGGAGATGGGGGAGCCAACCTGAAGATCCGCGACCGGCAGCACGACCTTCGTCGCCATCCAGTTGACGATCGATGAATCGCGATCGGCAATGCTCGAGATAAATGAACGCAACTTGCTATAGGGACTGAACACGGCAATCGCATCGATCGCCTGGCCCTCGGGACTCGCATCCGCGGCAGCGGCGATCAGCGCGACTGAACCGAGCCCTTCTCCAAGGCCAAATATCTTCGTTGCCTGTGCGGGATGCTCGGCCTGCAGCCACTGCACGGCTCCCAGCACATCACGACGTTCAACATCGCCGAAGGTCGTGAGTTGCCCGCCGCTCTGCCCATGAGCGCGGAAATCGATCGCGAGCACGTTGTATCCATTGGGAACCAGGTCGCGCACCAGTTGCAGGTCGGATGATTTATCCCCTTCATATCCGTGGCAGAGGATGATCGTCCGCTCTCCCCACGCGGCCGCAGGATGGTGGTGATCGGTCTGGTCATTCTGTGCAGTCGGTATCCACCAGCCGCGAATGGGCACGCCATCGGTCGCCGGGAATTGCACTTCCTGATAATTCACGCCCAGCACAGACTGAGGCGTTCCCGAGTGGACAACCTTCGGGCGAAACACCAGCAGCATCGAGAAAACATATGGAAGCCCAATCATCAGCAGAAGCAGGGCACGCGTAACGCCGCCGGCAATGACCCAGCGCGGCGATCTCTCTTTCGTTAAGCGCGCTATACCCTCGCCCGTCTTGATCAGCCCCACATTGAGCGCGCGAAGCAGGCAGACGACCGCCGCTCCCCACCAGGATGTTGCCAGGGCTTGCATCGGCGGAACGCGCCCATGAAATCGCACGACATAGACGATCGCCAGCGCGATCCCGCAGACCATGCCAATCAGGCAGGACAGCAGCCAGGATCGCAGCCGCCCCCAGGATTTACTTCGGTAAGACTGCCAACCGGCGATGCCGATCGTGATGAACGGCACGAGGAAATAAACAAACGTGATGAGCCTGTAAAAGCTGAACATCAACTGTCTTTACCCAGGTGTCGCCAAATTGTAGCGGGGGGATTGAGAATGTCTTGAGCGGATGCTGGTGAACGGGGGCGCTTGGTCTGCCGTGGTTAGCCGCGACGCGCCAGCGGAGCGCTTCGGGAAAGCGCTCCGCTGGCGCGTCGCGGCTAACCTGGGCGGAACATAGTTTTTCGCTTCGGGACATCTGATCGACAGACACAACTCTCTTTTCCTCAAATAATTAACGCACATCCTCGGATCAGATTCGTCGATCCTTTCCGCAAATGCTCAGTTTTGGCTCAAGCCTTGCTTTAGGTCCTACCGATCAACAGACGTGGCAGATCTCATGGAAGGAGTCAGACCATGACCGCAAGTAGAAAAATGCTCCTCGAAACCCTCATCGGACATCTCGATCTGCTGGAGTCGGCACACCCCCGTCGAGCCTCTTCGGCGCTGGCGCGCAAGACCAAGCGATATGTCCGCATGAGCCTTCGTCGCGAAGGACCCTCCGCCAAGCGCGTGGCCGACAGCGATGCGGAGTAGGAAGCTTCAGTCCTGATTGACCGATCGGTCGCGAGCGTCGCGCTCGGACTTGGGCGTGACCGTAATGCTCTTGGGCCAGGTCGGGCAATCATGCTGGCAGACGCCGCAACCGGTGCAGCCGGTTTCATGCACGACGACCCGATCCCCTTCGAATTCAATTGCCGTGGTTCCCACCGGGCAATGATCCACACACACCGTGCAGTAGCCGCCTGATGTGCGAAGACACCGGTCTTCGTGCCACTCGGCTGTTCCAATATCCATCTGGTGCCGGGGCAATCCCACCAGCGCTCCGCTGGGGCAACGGTGCATGCATTCCAGCGTCTCGCACATCACACACGACTGCGATTCGATGTCGATGTATGGTGCGCCTGCTCCGTTGATTCCCGATGGATCCAGAATGATCGCTTGAACCGGGCAAACCCGAACGCATTCGCTGCACCGGCTGCATGTCTCAAGGAATTGCTGCTCGGGTAGCGCGCCCGGCGGCCGAACCCAATGTTGATCCGTTGGAGCCTGCGGGGTCTCCTCAACCTCATCCGAACTGCGCGCCACCGTATTTCCGGCCGGACGAATCTCCGGCATGCGCGGTTTGGGAGCCGGCGGCTCATCCAGTTTCCCAAGCTCATTGGCGATCGCCTCCAGAGGCTTAACTGCGCGCGCCAAAGGCTTAAGCAGCTCCGAAAGCCCACTCCGGAAAAATCGCCTGCGATCAATTGGCTTATCGTCGGCCATGCAAAAACTTCTACCCCTTAATTGGAACGATTGTTGGCTGCCGCGGTTCGTTACATCTTTATCGCGGCTGTGTCGCTGCTCGCCCGGCCGGCGGAAGATTCACTTCAATTCCCTTTTCCACCGCAAATGAGGCATGCGTCAACTCATCGGTAAATGTGACCTTCAGGGTGAGGTAACGGTGAACCGGAATCTTCTGCCATGGGCAGGTCAGCTCGTAGGAAGCCTCCAGCAACAATGAATGCCACATGCTCTTGTCGGCTGGCGTGGAGAATTCCCATCGCCCAATCCGATTGTCGCCTTGCAGTGCCAGGTCAAATGCCTCGACGACAAACGAACCCGCGGCCTGGATGACGGTTCCATTTTCATCCATCGGGCTGACGTAAGCTTTAATGCCCTCATCGCCCGGCTTGTCCGGATCCAGATCCGCGCCGCCTGTCAGGCGGGCGAATTTGATCCCGTAGGCGACGTAAAGTTTTTTCAGTTCGTCGGGAGGAAGCGTTGGGATCGTCGGCCGCGAGCCCTGCAAGCCCTGGATCATGTTCTGGCTGGCGGCGTTTTTCAGCGTCAGCGTATTCACCTGGTCCTGGAGTGACTGAACCTGCTTGCGCAGTTGGATGTTGGACCGGTTGGGCGAGCCGCAACCAGCAAGCATCATTGCAGCAGTCAGGAACGGCAGGGCGATTGAGGATGACCAGCGGAAGACCATCTCCTGATTTCTCATCGTACCGCGCCTGCTCTCGCGATGCTTCAGGAGGGTCTATTTATCATCATCACTGTCGATCGATCGCGATCGAACCGGGGCTTCGGGCGCTCGATCCAGAACGCGATCCGCGCAACCATATTCCACCGATTCCTCGGCAAACAGCCACTTGTTGCGATCGAAATCGCGATGAATCGTCTCGGCCGGCTTACCCGTGTACTCGGCCATCAGTTTATAGAGCCGATCGCGCAGACGAAGCATGTGAGCGGCCTCGATGCCCAGATCGGTCGCCGGCCCCTGCAGCACTCCGCCGATCAGTGGCTGGTGCAGCATCACCTGGGAATTGGGCAGCACGCTGCGCTTGCCCTTGCTTCCGGCAGCGAGCAAACAGGCTCCCATGCTGGCGGCCATGCCGATGCAGGTCGTCGCGACATCGCAGCGCAGGAACTTCATCGTGTCGATGATGCCCAGCCCCGCCGAGACGCTTCCGCCCGGCGAGTTGATGTAAAACTGGATATCGCTCTTGGGATCATCGTTGGAGAGGAACAGCATCTGCGCGATGATCGTGTTGGACGATTCATCTGTGACCGGCCCGGTCAACATGATAATGCGGTCCTTGAGCAGGCGGGAGTAAATGTCGTAAGCCCGCTCGCCGCGGCCTGACTTTTCGATCACGATCGGAACGAGTTGGTCGAGCGCCATGATGGTTTTCTTTCGGTAATCGCTTTCGAAAGCGGAAAATCTAAAAGCAGCGCGCTTACTTGGGCTTGTTCGCGTCGGCCGCCTGCTCGGCAATCTGTGCCGCCGACTCTTCGCCAATCACTTCGTCGCAGATGCCGTAGGCAACGGCCTGCTGGGCATCAAAGAAGCGGTCGCGCTCGCTGTCTTCCTTGACCCGCTCGAACGTCTGGCCGCAGCACTTGGCCATCACGCTGATCAGGTTGTTCTTGGTCTTGAGGATTTCCTCGGCCTGGATCTGGATGTCGGCCGTCTGCCCATACACGCCGCCAAATGGCTGGTGAATCATCACTTTGGCGTTGGGCAGGATGAATCGCTTGCTCTTCTTGCCGGCCATAAAGACCACCGCGCCGCCGCTCTCGGCCCGGCCGATGCAGTAAGTGGCGATGTCACACGTGATAAAACGCATGATGTCATAGATGGCCAGCGTGTCATCCACCACGCCGCCGGGGCTGTTGATGTAGAGGTTGATATCCTGGTCGCGCTTCACACTTTGCAGGTACAGCATCTGCATGATGCATCGCGACGCGCTGACGTGATTGATTTCGCCGACGAGGAAGACCACCCGGTTTTCGAGCAGCATTTCCTCGAGCGTCATCTCGCGATAGCGGTTGTAGCCGGGCCCGCTGGGGCCGGGCATGGCAACGGGCATCGCCACGGGGCCTGACGGCTTTGTTCCAAATCCGCCGCTGCCCCAATAGAGGCTTGCGCTGTTTGGCTGCGATGCGGTTGGCTGCGCGCCGTACTCCATTGTGCGGGCGAGGAGGCGTGGATCGACGCCTTTGAAGTCCATTTTCATGAATCTCCTGTTGTGCGGGCGCCGATGGTATGCGCGGGATTACAGAGCGTCAAACAGCGACAGGGCGGCGCGATGCATGCAACCGGAATCGCTTTTCGCGTCAACACTTCTGATGCACTTTAAGCGCCAAGGTCGCCAAGAGGCCAAGGACGCCGAGAATAGAAATCAAAAATGATTTTCTTGGCGCTCTTGGCTCCTTGGCGTAAAAGCGGGGCTTTGTCATGCGTGGCTGGTATGGTTTAATGGAATTGCCCGAGAAGAGGAATAATTCGTGGCAGACGAAATCAATAAGCCTCACCGGTGGAGACAGACCATCGGAGGCGGCCTGATTCTTCTCGCCATCCCAATCGGCATCTAGGCGGTTTCAAAATAAGAACGCACCATGGAATCCTTATTGGATTTGTGGTCGGGGCGTTCATTCCTTGTGTGACCATTCTTGTGCTGGGTATGGCGCTTGAATTCGCTGCGCCGAAGAAATCAGGCTGACCCATCGCCGCCGTTTGTCGCCAAACAGCTCTACCCGCGTGATACAATTTCCCTGATGTCAGATCAGAAGCCAACGCTGGAATACGAAAGGTGGGAACCGGATCGAGTTGGGACTACATCGCCCTTAAGATCATGGCCGTACTGGCCCTACTTTTTCTCGGATATATCGCACTGTGGGCACTCGGCGGTTTTTTCGAGCTATATCTGTAATGCGTTTCAGATCAGGCCACCACCTCCGATGGACCCGGCCCACTAGCGTCTTTTCATTCGCGAAGGCTAAGATCAGATTGATGAGTGACACGCCGTCCAATGATCGGAGCAAGCCTACTCCCGTCGCAAGCACATGAAACGCTCCGAGGTTTTCAGTCTGGGATTGATGCGACTTCTGAAAGATGCGAACAGCACAAAGCGCAAAACCGCTTAGACGGCCAATCAATGGCCGCAACTATTTCGCGCGCCAGCGCGTGTAGAAGGGCATGATCGAAGGCCGTCGTGTATTGCCGAGCGATCAAAAGCCATGTGTTTTGGAATACAACAGGGGCGGCATCGCCACACAATCGCGACGGCCGATTGTGGTCTTTGCCGTAATTACATCGTTGATCTCAGTTGTTGTTCTGGGTGCAGAGGTAAGAAATAAGTTCACGTCGCGCATCTGCTATTATCCTCCGCAAACCGCTTGCAAGCAAGATATTTCCACTTTCGAGACTGCGCTCGACGCGCTTTATGTCGATGTCGGTCGTTATCCCACAACCCAAGAGGGGCTCGCCGCATTGCTTGACGCGCCACCGGGAACCGAGTCGCGGTGGCATGGGCCGTACCTCAAGCGATTGCCGCGCGATCCGTGGGGGCGCACATATATTTATTATCCGTGCCTCAAGGCGCCCCACGAGAGCTACCGGCTGGTTTCCTGTGGTCCCGACGGCATCGAAGGCACGCCGGACGATATCACCAATAGTTATTGAAGTGTGCTGCGCGGTGGACGGAAACTGCCAACAGCCGTCGCCGTTTGACCGTCTTCCCCTTCTCTCGTATTCTCCCATCCCTAATTCAACGGCGATGGAGTTCGCCATAACCGCCGGCCGATTTTCAGACAAAGCATAGGCCGAGCTGATAACTCCTGCGGACAGTCGTTCGTGGGAATCCTGCCGACTCAAATCCCAATCGACTTCCGCAGTAGGTGAACGGAGCGAACGTGAAACTCCTCTACCAATATCTCGCGGTGGCGGCAGCCGGGTCAGTCGGCGCCGTGTTGCGCCTCGCGGTCGCGGTCTTCTGCAAGCACTTTTTCCCCACGCGCTTTCCCATCGGCACCTTCATTATCAACATCACCGGCAGCCTCTTTCTCGGCTGGTTTCTCACCTACGCCGATCGGCACATCCTCTCCGACACGACAAAGATGGCGATCGGCGTCGGCTTCGTCGGCGCGTACACTACCTTCTCGACTTTCATGTGGGAATCCAATGGACTGGTCCGAGATGGGCTGACCCTCGAAGCGATCGCCAACATCGTCGGCAGCCTCGCCGTCGGTTTACTGGCGGTTCGAGTGGGGATTTGGATTGGCCAGCCGTAAAGACGTGTGGAGGGGCATTTTCAATTGCTCGGAATCTTCTCAGTACCTAAGGCACCCGACGGAGTGACGATGACCAAGTCTTCGCGCGCGGGCTGGAATCCGGCGAATTGCGATTCCCGAAGCGCCACGACATTTCCATTCATAAACAGCACACTTCGATATCCAGGACCATTCGACTTAGCTTCGTAGGCGATGATGACTTCCGCTGGAATCGATGATGCTTTCTCCTTTGGACAGCGATATTCGATGCGCGCCGCAAGGTCGCGGGCCACATCGCGATTGAGCATGCCGGCATCGGGTAAAGTGCTGATATCCGGGGGCATCGAGCCGCCGTGATCTTGAGCGTACAACCGGCACGCGAGTCCGAAGTGGCTTAGTTCCCTTGGAAGCGATGGCGGATCGGGCCGGCGTCTGAATAAGGCGATCGCCATCGCACCGACGAGCGCCAGGATGATCAGGGCGCGAACCCATTTCCGCATATCTAGTCATCTTAGATCATTTTTCGATGTGATTGTCGTTTAAGATTCCCAATGTCCGTCTGTCTGCACAGCTCCGCACTCGGGGCATCTGTCGGGTGTTGCTCGCAGATCGTAATTGCAGACGGGACAGCAGCCCTGGCGGGCGCGCCGCCGCGCGCGAATTTGGAGTGCAAGTCGGCGGGCGAGCCAGAGGGCCGGCAGAGCAAGAAGAAGTGGGATCAACCCGAAGAAGGCCGCTCCGACGCGCAGCACCCATCCTCGACCTTTGCCGGCGGTTGTTGTGACCACGCCTCTTCGAAAGTGGTAATAACAATAATTGGCGTTGTACTGTGGGTAGAGCGTCAAGATGTAATGGCTGGTTGTTCGCTCCCAGAACAGGTGGGACCGATCGGGGGCGGAGGCGGTCTTTCCAGTCTGACTGAGCCCCGGTGCCGAATCCGGTAACCAGTTCGCGATGGTAATCAGCAGCGAATTCCGGTTCGCCATCGCGTCAACATCGATGCTGCGGTCCGCTTGTCCAGAAGAAGGCGGACGGTTCCGCTCCCAGCCAAGGCGGTTCATTCCCCAATAGGTCAATCCCCACATGATGCTCAGCAGGATGCAAAGCAGCAGCGATAGGGCTGCTGCTGCATTGAACACCCGCCGGAGTAGACGGCTCATAAGAAAGATGATAACAGGCCGAACGCGACGGCGCAGCGTCAGATTGAGGAGTGCAGACGCCATCTCAAGCAATTCACGAGCCCTTGACGATCAAAGCTTAATGGGCGCTGACCGATCAACTCTCCTTCGCGGCCTGGCGGGTCTACTGGCCATTTCCGCGGCGACGCCGATTCTGCTTCTGCCGTACACGTTGCCGGCAATCTTCCGATTCACGGCGGAACTGCTGGTGATCGGACTTGTCCTCCGCGCTTCGCTGGGCTGGTTCAGGCATGTCTGGTGGTTTGCCATCGTTGCGTTTGCGCTGGTCACCGCCGGCGCAGTCTCCAACGAATTCCACGGCAGGCCGCCGCTTGCCCTTCAACTGATCATTGGGTGGTGGGGTGTATCGATCGCGCTGGCAATCGTCGGCCTCTATTTCGAGAAGTCGCGGAACAGCGCGGCCGATCAAACTTAATTGTTTCTCCGGCTCGTTGAGAACTATAGGCTCAGGTAAACTCGAAAACGGCCGCGCTCCTTGTGATTCAGGAGCGGGCGGTGGTTTACCCCTGAAGCGTGAGCCTGCCAGTGCACGGCGAGTTATTCGTTTTGTTCATGGAATGTATGCTGGTCGCCTGCGTGATTTGCCTCGTGGTGGCTATAGGTCTTGTATTTGCGCATCAAGCCGGGCACAACAATCGTCGGCTCGTTCCATTTGAAGCGCGCGACCGGCTTCAATCAGCTCGAATGTACGAAGAGTTTTCCCGCAGCAACTCGTTCAGCCTCGACGACGTCGCCGCTGCCTGGAAAAAGGTCGCCGATGCGCTCGACATAGACCCGGCCCTCCTGCGTCCCAGCGATCGATTCGATACCGATTTTAAGTCGTTCAAGGTCCCGCTTGGAGAATCGGAGCTGACCGAACTGAAATTCGCACTGATGTGGGCAGGAAAGTGTGCAAGGATGGAATGGTCCCTGGAAAAGACCCAAACGGTCGGCGACGCCGTCACGTTCCTGTGTGCTTGCGAGCAAGCGGAAAGGGGAGAAGGTTCGCTTGTTTGAAGTGATGGACTGAATCAACGGTCAGTGCGCACTACACGGCGCCGGATCAACAGCCCACCTGTCATCAACGCAATAAGCGCAATGCTGCCCGGTTCGGGCGTGGGAGTGAGCAGAAACGCGCTGGCATGACCTTGAGGGTCCGTTCCCTGTCCGACTATTTCCCCCAAATCATTAATCGCCGTCGCGTTGGTGAGTTTCCAGCCGGATGATGGATCGATCAGGCTGTTCAGGTCCTGCATCGTTCCCCCGGAATATAAAAAAGCGTGCTGCACTGACGGAGAAACGAGCGACCAACCCACGACCCGGTCAAGATTATTGATGCCATTGGCCCAGCTGGTTGACCCACCGAGAGTTCCTAGATCCGCAAGCGTCGAGCCGGTCCAGAGAAATGCCTGGTCATTGCGCAGGCTGTTGTCAGCATGGCCTGCAACGTGCCCCAGATTGTTAATCGCCGTGCCGGCGCTGGTCCGACCTCCTGGAAGAACTCCAAGGTCCTGCATGACACCGTTGCTGTAGCGGAAAGCATGGTAGGCGGCAGTCGGGGAGTTTGCCTCTCCGACGATTTGGCCAAGGTTATTGATGCCATAAGTATCTGCACTATAGTTCGGCGCGAGCGTGCCGATGTCGGTCATGGCTCCGCCGGAGTACAGGAAGACGTGATAATTCCCATCCGTTACGTGCGCGTTGCCCACGATCTGGTCACTGTCGTTGATGCCGATAGCGTAGCTGTCGGTACCGTTCGAAAGTGTCCCTAAATCCGCAAGTGCGCCGCCGGTGTAGAAGTAACCGTGATAGGTCGTGCCCGCTTTGATTGATGCGCCAACAACATGTCCCGCGGCACTGATACTCATTCCTGAGCTACCACCCATTGCCCCGCCTGGAATAATGAATGCACCCAAGGTGTGCATTGCAGACCCGTCATAGACAAAGGCCTGACCAAAACCGGTGGAGTCAATCGCATTTCCCGTGACTTGGCCGGAATTGTTGATCGCCTGTGCGGAACTGCCGAAACCGGCGTTGCTGCCCAGAAGCGCGTTGAGATCGATGAGGTTGTACTGGCTGGCCCAGGTTTTGGAATGCCCAAGCAATAAAAGTGCAAAAGCCGCAAGGAGCCCTCCAACGCGCATTTTCGCCTCCGGTGAGAAGTGGATAAACGTAGCGGAGAATCATATCGAGATAATGCGATCAAAGCGAGAGAAATTCGCAGGCTAATTGTTGCACCCCAATTCACCCGGCACGTACGAGTGTGGATACCCAATTAGAACACTGAAGCCTGCGGAGCGCGTCACGGTGCCACGTGCAACAAAGGCGGGAGCGCCAGTGCACATTTATGAACACTGGTCAGTTCAATGCTGGGGAGAAGTTCGATTTTGCATCCGGCTGCGGATTTTATCTAGGTGATCCTGCGCCGGTTTGTAGGTGCTATCCTGTTCCAGCGCGCTCTGAAAACTCCGCTCGGCGGCGGCGAAGTCGCCAAGCAAAACCTCGGCGACACCCATGTTGTCCCATGCTTGTGCTTTCACTGATGGTTCAAGATCTGAATCGGTTGCCGCCCGGCGGTAATATTCGATGGCATCTTTCGGGCGGTTCAGCCGCATGAGGGCATTGCCGGCGTTGTAGAGGACATTGCCGTAATGGGGATTGGTTTCAAGCGCGGCCTGGTAGTGTGCGAGCCCTCTTTGCGGCTCGCCATGCTGTTCGTACCAATGGCCGAGGGCATCATCGGCGGCGATGCTGCGCGGATTGATCGTCAGGGTATGCTGGAAAAGGGTGACGGTGTCGAACCAGTAGCGGCTTTGAATCACAGTTAAGGTACCCAGACATATCGCGAGGCAGGCGCTTGCTAGCCAACTCCATTTGGCACGCCAATAGGTCGCGACAAAGGCAAGGGCGATCGCGGGTCCGAGCATCGCAAGGTAGACGTATCGATCGGCGACCGTCGAATATTTCTGGTAGGTGAAAACGGCCAGGCCCAGAACCGGAACGAGTGCGACGACAAACACAGCGGCGGATGTCGCGAGCCATCGCGCGCGCTTCCAGAATATAACGCAAAGCAGCAGCAAAATAGCCGGCAGCGCCCATATCCAATGACTGGCGGGATGAGCCATCACCCACGCCGGCGTGCGGCCATAGTCGGGAATCAGATGGGCGGGCCAGAAGAGCTTGGAAATATAAAATGCGAACGCATCAATAGCGACCAGGATCCGATCCGGCAGTGAAACATGAATCGCGGCTGCGGGTTGAACCAGTCGCGTAACGACGGCCATAGCAATCGACATCAACAACCAAATCAGCAGCGGCCAAAGCGAGAGCACGCGCCGGCGGCGAAGACCGATCAGCATCAGCGCGATGAGAATTGGAACCATCACCGCTGATGGTTTGCTCAGAAGCGCCAATGCAAATGCGATGCTGCCCGCGCTGAAAAATAACCATGCTTTGACGCTCGACTGCGATGGGATCACATCGCTGTTGCGGTCGCGCCCAGTGCGCCCCGCAGGCGGGGCGGCTAAAAGGTCGGCTTCTGCAGATATCAATTCATCAAAACGCAAGTAATTCCATATGACGATCAGCGAGAGAAATCCGCTCAGCAAATTGGAAGTGCTGGTGACCCAATCCACCGATTCGACCTGAAGCGGATCAAGGGCAAAAACCGCCGCGCCAAGAATCGCTGGAGCGGGCTTGCGCACGAGCCGCAGAAGAACCAGAAAGACCATCGCCGCACAAAGCCCATGCAGCGCGGCGCTGGCGCAATGAAACACCGCCGGATCGAGATGAGGCGTGGCGCTCGGATCGTAAGCAGAATTGGCGACGCTGCCCCAGAACATGTAGGTCAGCGGCATGTACAGTTCGAGATATGCGCCGGTCCAGTAATGGCCCCATTTCCCTGCATCAGGCGGATTGAAATCGGGATTGGTGGCGACCGTTCCCTGGTCATCCCAATCCAGGAACTTGTGATTGAACGACGGAATGTAAACAGCGAACGCGACGGCCGCCGTCGCCAATGCCAGCAGCAGCGCCTGCCAGGGGCGCGGCGTGAATTCATTTTTCGAGCGGCTGGCCTGTGGATTTGGCATTGATTCAGTAGGATATCGCGCCTTGGATCAGCCAGCGACGGCGGTGTGTCGGGTGACAACCGCCGATAATTGTGCTAAGGGTTCACATCAATGGGCGCTTTGGATGACATTCCCGCCGGCCGGTTTCCGCGGCACATCGCCGTCATCATGGACGGCAACGGCAGATGGGCCGTCCAGCGCGGCCTCGAGCGCGTGCGCGGCCATCAGCAGGGCGCCCGAACCGTTCGCACCGTCGTCACCGAATGCGCCCGCCTCCGCAAAGAACACGGCGGCCCCGATTTTCTCACGCTCTATTCCTTCAGCCTGGAAAATTGGAAACGGCCCATCGATGAAGTCACCTTTCTGATGGAAATGTATGTCGATTATCTGCGGCAGGAATTGCCGACGATGATGGACAACAACATTCGCTTCCGCCAGATCGGCCGGCTGGAGAATCTGCCGCAGCAGGTGCTCGATGAGATGGGCGTCGCGCTGGATAAGACGAAGAACAATGATGGGCTGACGCTGGTGCTGGCGCTCAATTACAGCAGCCGGGCCGAAATTACGGACGCGGTGCGATCGATCGCGCAGGACGTGCAGAACGGTGCGATCCGTGCCGAGGATGTGAACGAACGGCTGATCAGCTCCCGCCTCTACACCGCCGGCATGCCCGACCCCGATCTGCTGATCCGCACCGCCGGCGAAATGCGCGTCAGCAATTACCTACTCTGGCAGATCAGCTACGCCGAGCTTTTTGTCAGCCCGGTGCTGTGGCCGGATTTTGGGGTGGATGATCTGCACCAGGCGGTGCAGGCTTTTGCCGCGCGCAATCGGCGATTTGGTGCGCTGGATCGAAGCAACACACTGCAGAAGAAATAGGCAGCTTCGCACTTACAGTTCAAGCGCAGTTTCACTTCTCTTGGCAACGAGCGCGCTGTAGCCACATTCGGTCGAAATAAACTGTGAGAGCCAACGCATCTCGGCTTCGGTCCCTGAATTCACTACGCCTGGAATATTCCGCAGCAGCGACGCTGCCTGCGACAAGTCGAGATTCAGCGCCTTGCGAAGTGCCTTAACAATGCAAATCTTGGACGCGGTGCCGTCCGGCATTATGAGATCCCAGGTGCCTTCCTGCTGGAGAATAGCCACCCGAATGTCATCCGGTGCAGTGCCCTTTCCATCAGCTTCAAACGCGCGCCCACAGCGGCGACAATGAAATGACATCGACCACCGAAGGTCATCTCGCCATCCTTGTCCGACGGCGACATGAACCTCACTACTGCAGCGTTCACATATTTGAGTGATTGTTGCCAACCGGCGTCACCCGCGGTTCGTTCGGCGCAACTCAGGCTGCCGAGTTACTTCTCCTGCGCTTGTCCCTCTTTCCCCATGTATTTCCACGAATAGTCGGTCGCCAGAACGGCGGTCAATTTGTATTCCTTGTCGTCGGCGAAACCGACGATTGTGCCGTCAGAGGCATGGCGGAAGCCGATGGTGTCGCCGGCGCGAAGGCGAAGGGTTTCGATTGCGGTGAGGCCGTCGTCCGGATAAAGGCCATAGCTGCCGGCTTGCGTCACCTTGAAGGGCTTGGGCAAATCGGTCGTCTGCTCGCTGTAAGTCACCAGCTTGACGCCAGGTTTGGTCGCGCAGGCGGCCAATGTGAAAAGAATCAAACTCACCGCACCCAATTTCCAATGCCCGCTGCGCATGTGTGTTCCTTTCCAAGGTGTGTGTGAAGCGTATGACACCGACCGGGCTGATGTAAAGCGCATTTCATCAAGAACGACTCCGCAATTCACGTGATTCTGCGCCGTGCGGCGCTTCTTAACAAAGGATGGTTGCATGCTGCTGAATTGGCGACTACAAACATGCCCCGACTTTGCTGCATGGAACCTGCACTGCGCAATCGCCTGACGTACGGCCCCATGATGATCGCGGCGCTGTCGTTGCTGCTTTGGCTGGACGAGGCGATCGAAAAGTGGACGCAAAACTGGCACTGGTTCTCTCAAACCACGGGCGAACCCATTCCACATGGCCTGCAGGGTGTGGGGCTCATCATTCTGTTGTTGATCGTCGCGCCCATTGCGACGACTGAAATCGCAATTCTGTTTACCGCCGAGCGCGTGCGGCCCTATCGCATCATCGCGACGATCGGATCCAGCGTGCTTGCGATTCATGCATTCTTCACACAATTTGAATCGTTTCGCGTGATTGCCGCTTCCACGATGGCCTTCATCATCGTGTTTGTGATGATCGGCGCGGCTCTTCGCCGGGCGTGGGATCGCAGCACACATGATGCCATCGTGCGCATGGCCGGCACCGTGCTGGCGACGCTCTACCTGGGCGGGCTGGGATGGTTCATTATGGCCATCCGCGTGAAACAATCGCACCGATTTGCCGGCAGCACCTACATGGTGCTTATGATTCTGTTCGTGGTGAAAGCGACCGACATCGGCGCCTACTTCGGCGGACGCGCACTGGGCCGGCATAAGCTCATCCCCTGGCTCAGCCCTGGAAAAACGTGGGAAGGACTTTTCTGTGGCGTGCTCTTCTCGGGCCTCGTCGGCTCGATCATGTCACCGAAGCTGCCGGGCCACATGGGCATGCACCCTTGGAAAGGCTTTGTCTTTGGCGTCGTGATCGGCGCTATCGGACAGGTAGGCGACTTGCTGGAAAGCCTCATGAAGCGCGATGCCGAAGTGAAAGACAGCGGCCGGCTTGTGCCGGGCTTCGGCGGCGTACTCGATATTATCGACAGCCCTCTGTTTGCGTCGCCGTTTGCTTATCTGCTATTCAGCCTGTTCGCGCGAATCCACTATTAGTCGCTTATTCGACCGTCACACTCTTAGCCAGGTTCCTCGGCTTATCGACGTTGCAGCCGCGGATGACGGCGGCGTGGTACGCCAGCAGTTGGAGCGGCACGACGCTCAGCATCGGCTGCAGCGATTCGTGTGCCTCGGGAATGTAGATCACGTGATCGCTGTACCGGCGGATGTGCGTGTCGCCTTCGGTGGCGACGGCGATGATATGACCGCCTCGGGCGCGGACTTCTTCGATGTTGCTGATCACTTTGTCGTATTGCATGCCCTGCGTGGCAACGAACACCACCGGCATGCCTTCATTAATCAGCGCGATCGGCCCATGCTTCATCTCGGCAGCGGGCATGCCCTCGGCATGGATGTAGCTGATTTCCTTGAGCTTCAGCGCGCCTTCGAGGGCGATCGGATAGTGATAGCCGCGACCCAGGAACAGCCAGTTTTCGCGCTCGCAGAACTTGGCGGCAATCGATTTCACTAAATCGCTCTGCTGCAGCACTTTTTCGATCTGATCGGGAATTGCACAAAGCCCTTCGATCAGCTCTTCGGTCTGCGCCTGGCCCATGAAGCGACGGCGCCCGATATACAGCGCCAGCATTGTCAACACGGCGCACTGACACGTGAAAGCCTTGGTGCTTGCTACACCAATTTCTGGACCCGCGTGCAGATAAATGCCGCCGTCGGTTTCGCGGGCGATGGTTGAGCCGACGACGTTGATCACGCCCAGGCCCGTCGCGCCTTTTTCCTTGCCCTCACGAAGCGCGGCGAGCGTGTCGGCCGTCTCCCCGGATTGACTGATGGCGACAATCACGGTGCCTTCTTCGACAATCGGATTGCGATAGCGAAATTCGCTGGCGTACGTCGCCTCGGTGACGACTTTCGCGAGGTCTTCCATGAGATAATCGCCGACGAGCGCCGCATGCCAGGCGGTTCCCTGGCCGGTCAGGATGTATCGGTGGGCCTTGGCCAATTCGCGGGCATGGTCGGCGATGCCGCCCAGCACAATCCGCCCCTCGCGCTGCTCGGCACGACCGCTCAAACATCGCCGGATCGCGGCCGGCTGCTCAAAGATCTCCTTGAGCATGTAATGCTCGTAGCCGCCCAGCTCATATTCATCGAGCTTATTTTCGAGCTGGCTGACGACCGGGCTGACTTCGATGTCATCGGTTGTGCAGGTGCGGAAGTAGCCGGGCTTGAGCACGGCCATTTCGTTGTCATTTAAGTAGATGACCTGCGTGGTGTGCTCGACGATCGCTGATGCATCGGACGCCACGACGTATTCATCCTTGCCGACGCCAATAATCAGCGGCGAGCCCTTTCGCGCCACGACCAGCGTGTCCGGCTCTTCTTTGCAAATCACCGCGATGCCATAGGTGCCTTCGACTTCATGCAACGCCGATTGCACCGCGCGCTGCAGGAGCGAAGCCCCCGGCGGCAGGTGATTGCGCTGCTGAAGCTCGTGATAGAGATCACCAATTAGCACCGCCAAGACTTCCGTATCGGTCTGGCTCTTAAAGGTGTAGCCTTTCTCGGTCAGCAGCTTTTTGAGGACGGAATAGTTTTCGATGATGCCGTTGTGAACGAGGGCGATGCTCCCAGTGCCATCGATGTGCGGATGGGCATTGGCTTCGGTCGGCGCGCCATGCGTGGCCCAACGCGTGTGGGCCATGCCAATGTGCGATTCGGGTAGAGGCTGGCCATCGCTGATGCTGCTTTCCAGCACCGAAATACGCCCGACGGCCCGGCGCAGGTGCAAGCCGCCGCTCTGGTCGATCACGGCAATGCCCGCCGAGTCATATCCCCGGTATTCCAGCCGCTTGAGCCCCTCAATCAGCAACGGCTGGGCAATCTTCCTACCGACATAAGCAACAATTCCGCACATAAATCAAAGCCCTCTATACCCCTTCACTCTATCCTATCGGCTCAAGCGAGCAACACGCCCATAAAAGCAGCCCCAAGTCTTGAATTTTACCTCTACTCATACGAACGCGACGCACTTGGGTTTCTCGACGAAGGGACACCGCCTCCAAATGCAACAGTGCAACACTTTTGGCGCGCTGCATGCGCTGCATTTTCGCGCAGTATTATCCATAAACTATTATAAATGAATGGCTTATGTGATGAGGTGAATCGATGAGCTCGGTGCAACACCTGTCGCATTTGTTGCATTCATCCATCTACATGAATCCTACTCTGCGTCCAGCGGGTGGCCGGTAGAGATCCGACAGACGTGGGGTAGCTCAATACTTATCGGGTCGTACCTTATGACTCGCCGCGATTAATAGCACAAAAATTTTTACTTTTCATTTGCCTTATAAGGACATGATTATATGATGCTATCATGCAACCAAACAAACAACTAACATCTGGATTTTCTCTGCAAATCCCCATGTCGGCCATCGAGCGCAATCGCTCGCATTCCGCGTCGGCCGAAGTGGAAAGTCCGCCAGTGCTCGCGGCTGGCGAGCCGGCATCCGATTCAGCGGACTTTGTGACGCCCGATCTTTCCAAGGAGCAAGTCATCGTCCTCCGCGCGATCGCCAACGGAAGGAGTATCTCGGCCGCCGCTCGAGAGGCAGGAGTCAACCGCAGCACAGTCCACCGCTGGCACCACGAGCCCCAGTTCCAGCACTGGCTTCGGGCATGGCAATCACAAACCAAAGAATCCGGCCGCAATATCATGCTGACGCTGATCGAGCGATCGGCGCGCATCGTCGAGCGGGCGCTGGACAAGGATGATCTCCGCACGGCCCTCACTCTGCTGACTAAACTCGGCGTCCTTGCGGACAAAGAGCTGCCTGCCCTGAGCAGCGTCGAAGGGCCTGCCGCGCTTCCCCTCGAACAACCTGCACATCGCACTTCAGGGGAAAGTTCAGCGACCGCAGTCGAGGCAGGTAATCCCGCAACTCGCGCGCTTCCCAATTCGAAACCGACGGACCTCAAGGAACTTCGCGGCATGATCAATGAATTGGAAACCAAGTTCGGCGACATGCTCCCGGGCGGGCGACGGTGAACGTAGCTGTCGATCGTGGTCAATCTTGAAGTGCGTTTACCTTCCGCGCCGTTAGACGCGCCCCACAAAGGGGCGGCTAAAGGAATCAGGACGTCGCGTTACGGCGGCGGTGAGAGTCATGGATCTTCTCGATCCATTGCCCTCCGCGGCAATGAAGCGTATATGCGATAATGTTGTCGGTCGCGAGTTCGTGAATGATTTTTTCAACACCGACTGCTTATGCGCTTCGAGCCCTGGTCGAATTGGCCGCGCGCGCGGGCAATGAGAGCATGATGCTCGAGGACCTTGCGGTGGGGACGGATCTCCCGCGGCAATTTGTGCGAAAGCTTTTTGCGAAGCTGGTGCGCGCGGGCATTCTGGTCAGCAGCAAAGGCCGGAGCGGCGGGTTCCGCCTGGCACGACCCGCGCATGGTATCTCATTGATGCAGATCGTAATCGCCGTTGATGGAGAGGATGTTGTCACCGGCTGCGCACTGAAGCTGGATCGATGCAGCGATACCGAGCCTTGCGCGCAGCACGATCTGTACAAGCCCATCCGCCAGCGGCTGGTGGATTATCTTCAGACGACGACGCTGGCCGACCTGTCGGCTTCGCTCAAATCCAAGCCGGCCTGGCGTGAACTTTGCGGGAAATCCAAGACCTCCGAACAATGAAGGCTTCGAGATGGAGCAATGAACACGGAGCGACGACGAGTTTAGAAGCCCAGTTTAGCCGCGACGCGCTAGCGGAGCGCTTTCTTCGAGCGCACTGAAAGCGCTCCGCTGTCGCGTCGCGGCTAAACTCGGCAGGGGTCACGGTTGCTTGCAGTTGGATCAAAGGAGTATGAAGGAGCACGCATGATGCAGATGGATTCTTCTCTTGCGGCTTCCACGCAGGCCAGCCTCGATCTTTCGGCGCCACCAATGGTGCAGAGCATCGCTGTCCGCAACTGGATCGCGCAATGCGTCGAGCTGTGCAAACCGGACAATCTCTACTGGTGCGATGGAAGCTCCCAGCAGCGCCAGCAGCTTTACGATCGCGCGGTCAAAGAGGGAGTGCTCATTCGGCTCAATCAGCAGAAGCTGCCCAACTGCTATCTACATCGCAGCAATCCCAATGATGTGGCCCGCACCGAGCAGCTCACCTTCATCTGCACGCCCAGCGAAGACATGGTGGGGCCGACCAACAACTGGATGGAGACCAAGGCCGCCTACGCGCGCCTGCGGGGCCTGTTCGATGGTTGCATGTCCGGCCGCACGATGTATGTGGTCCCATTTGTGATGGGGCCGATCGGGTGTCCGCTGGCCAAGGTCGGCGTCCAGCTCACCGATTCGATCTACGTCGCGCTGAGCATGAACATCATGACCCGCATGGGCGATGTGGCGTGGGAGACGCTGGGCAAGAGCGACGAATTCACCCGCTGCCTGCATTCATTAGGCGATGTGAATCCGGAGCGCCGATACATCTGCCATTTCCCGCTGGATAACACCATCTGGAGCTTTGGAAGCGGATATGGTGGCAACGCACTGCTGGGCAAGAAGTCGATGGCCCTGCGCATCGCCAGCTTCCTGGGCTATCAGCAGGGCTGGATGGCCGAGCACATGCTGCTGCTGGGCGCACTTGCGCCCAATGGTGAGAAGACCTACGTGGCGGCAGCCTTTCCCAGCGCCAGCGGCAAGACCAATTTCGCGATGATGACGCCGCCCGAAAAATATGTTCGCGAGGGCTGGAAAATCACCACCGTCGGCGACGACATCGTCTGGATGTGGGTCGATCATGACACCGGCCGCCTCCGCGCGGTCAATCCCGAAGCCGGCTACTTCGGCGTTCTGCCCGGCACCAACGAGCAGACCAATCCCACCGCCATGCGAATCATGTCGCACGATACGATTTACACCAACGTCGCCCTGCTGCCCGATGGCGATGTCTGGTGGGAAGGAAGAACATCATCGCCTCCCGCAAATTGCATCGACTGGACCGGCCAGCCCTGGACGCCCGACTGTGGCCGAAAGGCAGCTCATCCCAATAGTCGATTCACCGCGCCCACCGCCAACAACCCCGCGCTCGATCCAGCCGCCAACGACCCGGCGGGCGTGCCGGTGTCGGCGATCGTCTTCGGCGGGCGTCGCACGCGAATCATTCCGCTGGTCTACCAGGCCTTCAATTGGAATCATGGCGTTTATGTCGGCGCGACGCTCAGCTCCGAAACCACCGCCGCCGCCACCGGGCAGGTCGGCGTCGTTCGCCGCGATCCGATGGCGATGCTGCCGTTCATTGGCTACAACATCCGCGATTACCTCGTGCATTGGTTCCGCATGCGCAAGCGCATGAAAGACTGCCCGCGCATCTTCCACGTCAACTGGTTCCGGCGCGACGATCAAGGCCAATTCCTCTGGCCCGGCTTCGGCGAAAACATGCGCGTGCTGAAGTGGATCATCGATCGCTGTCACGGGCGAGCGTATGCGGTCGAGACGACGCTCGGATGGATGCCGCGCGCCCGGGACATCGATCTTGAAGGATTGAATATCAACGTCGATCAACTCGAAGCGATCCAGACGGTGGAGAACAACTCAGTCAAACTCGAGCTGCTTAGCCAGGAAGAACTGTTTCTGAAGCTCGCGGGCGACCTGCCGAAGGAAATGGTCTTCCAGCGGGAATTGCTGATCAGCCGGTTGTGAGTGCGCCGCACTGCAGTCCGCATCTTTTTTGCGCCAAGAACGCCAAGGAAGCCAATGGCGCCAAGAAGAAAAACTAAAAAATGATTCTCTTGGCGTTCTTGGCCCCCTTGGCGTTCTTGGCGCAAATAGTTGCGTAAGGAGTGAAGACCCGAATCCGCGCCACTCCGGCTCCGATGGAATAATGAAGATTAAACGAAAAAGCAGGAACTGGATTTCCTTCTTTGACGTTTCGCGATGATGAGGACTAGCATCCCCGCCGGGCGTGGAGAAAAGCAAAGTGCGAAAACCAGATGCGGGAACGATCTCGGGATTTTGCGGTGGAATAGTCAAATAGTATACTAATCGGTCGTGGTGCAGCGATGGGGTTGATGTCGTAACGGAGTAGCAAAAATCAAAAGTTGATATCGAAGCCGAGTTTAGCCGCGACGCGAGAGCGGAGCGCTTCTTCGCACCTGGAGAACGCGCACCGCAAGCGGTAGCGGCTAAACGAAGCAAACGGCGCTGATCGTAAACGGTCGCTTGTCGTAAAGGATCGAGCTCACCTCCAGATTTCCGTGGAGCCAAGTTATGGGTAAGGATTTGAAATTACGGGCAAAGTGCGCGGTCGTTTTGACCGCAGCGCTGTTAGCTCTGGGTTGCAAGAAAAATAACCAGCAGGCGGGCGGCTTCGGTGGAATGCCGGCGCCGGCGGTGTCGGTTACCACCGCGATCGGGAAAGATGTGCCGTCTTACATCGATGAAATCGGCAAATGCGCCGCGTTTGAAAACGTGACGGTCATGCCGCTGGTCGGCGGGCAGGTGACGGAGATCAAGTTCACCGACGGCCAAGACGTCAAGAAAGATCAGCCGCTGTTTACGATCGATCCGCGCCCGTACAAGGCGCTCTTGGACGAATCCGAGGCGACGCTCAAGAAGGACCAGGCGACCGCCGAAAACGCAAAATTATTTGCCGATCGGCAGCTCAAGGTATTCAAGCAGAATTCGATCTCTGCGCAGGATTACGACCAGGCGCGCTTTGCATCCGATGCCGCCGCCGCGGCGGTCGTCGCCGACATGGCGGCGCGCGATGCGGCCAAGCTCAATTGGCAATATTGCTTCATCACTTCGCCCATCGATGGTCGCGCGGGGCAGCATCAGATCGATCCGGGAAATGTAGTGAAGGCGAACGAAGGTTCGATGCTGGTCATCCAACGGATGGATCCGATCTATGCCGACTTCATCATCAGCGAAGGGCAGCTCGGCGCCGTCCGTGCCAACATGGCGCGTGGGACGCTCAAGACGCTGGTGAGCATTCCCTCCGACACCAGCGAGCCGCGCGAAGGTGATCTGACGTTTCTGGATAATGCCGTCGACGGCAGCGGAACGGTCAAGCTGCGCGCGACGCTGAAAAACGCCGATCGTCATTTCTGGCCGGGCCAGTTCGTGAACATTCGGCTCGTGCTGAACATCAAGAAAAATGCGGTGCTGGTGCCCAACGTGGCGACGCAGATCAGCCAGAAGGGACCGTACGTTTACGTGATCAAGCCCGATGAAACCGCCGAGCTTCGGCCGGTGCAGCTTGGGCAGCGGCAGGGCGACATGGTCGTGGTCGAGCAGGGGCTGAAGGCCGGCGAAACAGTCGTTATCGATGGGCAGATGTCGATCATTCCCAGTTTCAAAGTGCGCGTGATCGCGCCGGCCAAGGAGCAGGGCGCGCCCGCCCCGGCGCAGGCCAATTCACAGGATGATTCCGCAGCCGATCAGGGAGGAAAGTCATGACGATTTCCGAGCCGTTTATTCGTCGGCCCGTCATGACGGTTCTGCTGACGGTGACGATCATCCTCTTTGGCGTGATCGCCTATCGCCAGCTTCCGGTCAACGATTTGCCGGCGGTCGATTATCCGGTCATTCAGGTGACGGTGACTTACCCGGGCGCAAGTCCGCAGACGATGGCGAACAACGTCGCCACGCCGCTCGAACGGCAGTTCATGCAGATCTCCGGCATCGAGCTGATTACCTCCAAGAGCAGCCAGGGATTCTGCAGCCTCGTGCTGCAATTTGGCTTGTCCAAAAGTCTCGATGCCGCGGCGACGGACGTGCAGACGGCCATCTCGCAGGCGCAAGGCAGCCTGCCGCTCGATCTTCCTGCGCCACCGGTTTTGGCCAAGACCAATCCCAACGATCAGCCGATCATGTACATCGCGCTGGTGAGCGATTCGGTTACGCAAGGCGCGCTATACGATTATGCGAACACGCAGGTCGGCCAGCGCATCAGCATTCTGCCGGGCGTGAGCCGGGTGCAGGTCTTTGGCACTAAGTCGGCCATTCGCATCAAGGTCAATCCGTCGGCGCTGGCGATTCGCGGCATCTCCATCGATGACCTGGCGGCGGCGGTGCAGTCGGGAACCAATTATCAGGGTGCGGGGCAGTTCGATGGGCCGCAGAAGACGTTTCTGGTGCAGCCGCACGGACAGCTTGAGACGGCCGACCAATATGCGAATCTGATCGTCGCCAACCGCAACGGCGCGCCGGTCTATCTCAAGGATGTGTCGCAGATCCTCGACGGCGTTCAGGATGAGCGCGTGAACATGCGATTTTGGGCGCGCGGCATCGGCGCTCCGTCGGCAACCGTCGTTGTCGCGGTCTATCGCCAGGCCGGCGTCAATGCGGTGGAGGTATCCAAATCGGTTCACGATCTGGTGCCGATCATCAATGCCGAGCTGCCCAACTCCGTGAAGCTGATGCCGGCCTACGACCGCGCGGTCAGCATCGTCCACTCGATCAATGATGTGAAGGCGACGCTCTATATCGCCTTCATTCTGGTCGTGATGGTGATTTTCGTCTTCCTGGGGCGCGCGAAAGATACGCTGATCCCCGCGGTGGCGCTGCCGATGTCGATCCTGATCACCTTCCTGGTGATGTGGGCGCTGGATTACAGCCTGGACAACCTCTCGCTGATGGCATTGACACTGGCCATCGGATTTCTCGTCGATGACGCGATCGTGTTTCTGGAAAACACCGTGCGCCGAATGGAAGAGGGCGAAGGCGCACTGCAGGCGACCTTCAACAGCGCCAAGGAAATCAGCTTCACTATTTTGTCCATGACCCTTTCGCTGGCGGCAGTGTTTTTGCCGCTCGTGTTGATGCCGGGGCTGATGGGGCGCATTTTCCGCGAATTCTCAATCACGATTATCGTTTCGATCATCGCATCGGGGCTCGTTTCACTCACGCTGACACCGTTGATGTGCTCGCGCCTGCTGGGCCGGCGCGGGCGGGGGGCAAAGAAAACCTTGATGGAGCGCGTGTCCGGCGCGATCGAGCATCGCGTGCTGCTGGTGTATGGCCGCTCGCTCACCTGGTTTTTGCGATACCGCTATGTTTCGCTGGTGATCTGGTTCGCGTGCATGGCAGGGACGATCTATTTCTTCATGATCCTGCCGACGTCATTTTTGCCGGTGGGTGACAGCGGATTTGTCTTTGGATTCATGAAGGGATTGGAAGGCTCTTCGCCGCAGAAGATGCGCGAGTATCAACGCGCCGGCGAAAAAGTCATGCAGGCCAACCCCGCGGTCGAGACGACCTTCTCGATGACCGGCCTGAGTCAATTCGTCGGCTCCAATCAGGGATTTTTGATCGCGTTCCTGACCGATCGGGATAAGCGCCTGCCGATCGATCAGGTTTCCATGCAGTTGATGGGCGGGACATCCAGTATCCCCGGCATGTTCGCGGCATTTCAGCCGCAGCCGGTGCTCAAAATTGCGACCGGAGCCGCGGCGCTCCAGCAGGGGCGCTTCAGCTATTCGATCTCCGGCGTCAATCCAAACGAGGTGTACGAAACGGCAAATAAATTGGCTGCCAAGTTTCATGAATTCGATGGATTCGCGTATCCACCGCAGTCGGACTACTACGACCACACGCCGCAGTTGGATGTCGAGATCGATCGCAACCAAGCATCGAGCTACGGCGTTTCGGTGTCCAAGGTCGAGAACCTGCTGCGCAATGCCTATTCACAGAACTATCTGTATCTGATCAAGAAGCCGACGGATGAATATCAGGTCATCATGGAAGTGTCCGATGATGGCCGCGCGCGGCCTGAGGACCTTTCGCTGCTGTACGTGCGTAGCGACGATGGCCAGCGGCTCGTTCCACTCAACGCGGTGGTTCACTGGAAATCGAGCCTCGGGCCCCAGGCGGTGAATCACATCAATCAGTTCGCCAGCGTCACCTTCTCATTCGACATCAAGCCCGGCGTGCCGGTCAGCGCGGCGACCGATTTCATCGAAAAGGCCGCGAATGACGTTCTGCCGCTCACGGTTCGAGGCACGCTTCAGGGCGAGGCGCTGACCTTCAAAGAGACGATGTCGAGCCTGATCATCCTGATGTTCCTGGCCGTCTTCGTGATGTACGTGATCCTCGGCATCCTCTACGAAAGCTATCTGCATCCGATCACGGTGCTCTCATCGCTGCCGGTGGCGCTGGTGGGTGGGCTGGCGACGCTATGGCTCTTTGGTGAAGAGGCTTCGCTGTTTGCCTTCGTGGGCCTGTTCATGTTGATGGGCATCGTGAAGAAGAACGGCATCATGATCGTCGATTTCGCCCTGCAGCGCGTGGCGCATGGTGAAAGCGCTGAAAAAGCGATTCACGACGCCAGCATGGATCGCTTCCGGCCGATCATCATGACGACTCTTGCAGCGTTGATGGGCGCGCTCCCGATTGCGCTGGGTTATGGAGAAGACGGTGGCACACGTCGTCCGCTGGGAATGGTCATCGTCGGCGGATTGATCGTATCTCAGTTCATCACACTGTATATCACGCCTGTGATCTATCTATTCCTGGAAGATTTCCAGGAGAAGGTGTTGGATCGCACGAGCTTCTTCCGATCCAGTCGGGCGCATGCTCATGCAGAAGCGGTGCGGGCGCTACCGGTTGAAGAGGGTGAATTGGTCGCAGTGGGGGATGGGAACGGGAACAGTCATTGATTTGCTTGCGTGGAGAGAAGTTGTCCCAATTCGCCGTGCAAGGCGCCCACGCGCTTGGCGGCTTCGCGCCAGACCTGCAAACTAGGGCGCGTCCAGGCGCGAAGCCGCAAGCGAGTTTGAGCATTTACCGGCGGCCCGGCGCGTAATCTGCATTTGTCCACAACAGCGCAAAAAAACGCGGCCGCGATCTTTTGAGAGTCGCGGTCGCGGTTTTCTTATTTGAAATTCGATATCAGATCAGGAAGAACATCTCTTCTACTGCTGATTCGCATTCTGCTGCCGGCGAGGCGCAGTCTTCTTGAGGGTCAGGGTGACCTCTTCGTTATCGCCTTCCTTGATCTTGACGCGCTTGCGGGCGGTGCCGACGTCGGCTTTTCGGGCGGACAGGTTGTAATCGCCGACGGGGACGTCGGTCAGCGTGCAGACGCCTTTCGCATCGGTCATGCCCTTGGCAACCGGAGGATTTCGGCGGCGGCCGGCCTGGTTGCCATTGTTATTGTCGCCGTTACCGGCGTTTCCGTTCCCGGCATTTCCATTGTCGCCGGGGGCGGCATTCTGCTGCTGCGGCTGCTGTGCCTGACGACGGGCCTGGCGGACGGTGATCGTCACGTTGGCATCCTGCACGGGCTTGCCGTCTTCACCTTCGACGGTGACCTTGATGGTGCCTTTCTTAACTGTTTCCTTGGCCGAATCATCGGCCCGGGTGGAAGCGCTGAGGCTCAGGACGCCTGCGCAGACGATGGCCATGGCCATAAATGACAGGACCTTCCGCATGATCAATATCTCCTCATTTCGGCCGCGCCGTCCCGCCGGACCTTTGGCGGATTGAAGTGAATTCCGGGCAAGCCAAACCATTGGTTATATCAATTGAATAACGGATTGTGGGCGCGAATATTGCGTGAGGAAACGCGGTTTTCCCTAGTACGTCCCAGCTCCCGGAGATCAGGTTCGCTATTTGCCGAGGTTAGCCGCGACGCGAAGCGGAGCGCTTCTCTGGGCGCGCGGAGAAGCGCTCCGCTTCGCGTCGCGGCTAACCGGGGCAATAATGATGCTGTTTAATGGGGGAGATCAGACAATTCACGCCACAGCACATCCAGATCCAAGGTCATGTGCGCCGTCGCCCATCCGCGGTTGGGGGCGTCGTATTCGATCTTGGAAATCTGGGCATGATCGAGGGCACGGGTGATGGCCTGATCGATGCGCGGGTCCTGATGACTGGCATCGCCGAGCGACAGATGAGCGGTCAAGGGAAGGGCGTTGATCTGCGTGCGAATCTGCGCGAGCGCGGCGACCTTCGCGGACCGGGCGGCTCGCAATAAGCCGTTTGGCGATTGGGCCTGTGCCTTTCCATCCAGGGTTAAGCGCGTCCAGGCGGGAGCGATGGTCGGAATGGCGATCGCGGGGCGCGTGGCGATGACAGCCGTTGCCGCGGCACTTCCGCAGGGGTTGGCCATCCGCGCATCCACCTGCTGGTGAAGGCGCTGCCAATCGGCTGACGCTTTGGGCTTGGGAACTGACTTCCCGCGCTCCATCGCCCCTTTAAGCACCGGCCACAAATCGTCCGGAGCCACGGCGAGCGTGAGGCGCACTTCCAGATTATCTCGAAACTCGACGGTGGTGACCGGCCGGGTGTTGAGCCAGCCGCGCACAATTTCGGCCACTTCTTTGTTGTCGAGCGCATCGGACAAAGTTCGACGATCGTTCCAGGAAATGGGCTTAAGGCTCTCGATGACGCGATCGACCGCATCCTGCCGGGCGGCTTCAATCGCGCGCTGCCGGCTTTGGTCGCTCACCTGTTGCCAGGAAACTTGCGTTGGATCTGGCCGAAGGCGGGCGGCACTGCCCGGCGAAGTGCCGGTGCCAATGGCCGAAAAGGAGCGGAGTTTCCAGCGCGCCACCCGTTCATGGACGACATCCGGCCCAATCGAAATCGCGCCGGGATGTTCCCGGGCCAGCTTCTCTAAAGCATCGGCCACCGATGTGCCTTTGATCTCGAGGCGAATCTGGGCCGTTTGGGGATCGAGCCATCGTGGGCCACCGATCTGACGCGCGCCGGCAAGGGCGTTGTTCAGGGCGTCGATGCCGCCGGTGCGATCGATCAGCATTTGAACGGTGATGTCCGGCTCGATGTGGGCCGCCAGCACTTCCTGGCGGAGGTTTTCCATCGCATCAGATCGAGCGGCATCAACCTGGGGTGGAGCGGGGGCCTGGGCCAGAGATGAGTTGACCCATCCCCCCAAGGCCAGCAGAAAGACCAGCACCCACCGCGCATCGATCATGAGCCGGCATTTATATCCGAACGCGCGGAATCTCCCACTACCCCAGTGCGCACGCTTACACGTCGAGATGCGGGCCAGCACATCAAGTTGGACAGCAATGGGATGAGGGTGGTTAGGAATTGGAAGCGGGGGGATTTGGGCTCGCGAAGTTATGAGACGCGGTAGGCGCCTGGTAACGCCGCTTGCGGCTTCGCGCCAGCGGGAGGGGAGCTTGCGCGAAGCCGCAAGCGGCGGTCGATGCGGTGTAACGCATGTTTCTTACTCCAAAAGATTCTCTCGCTTATCCAATCGGGTCCGAAACATCGTCTAAGAAATCTAACTTTTTTACAGATCCGCGTTTGAAGGAGGTGCTTTCCAACAGGTCAACCCCACCTAAAACGAAAATTCATGTTGTTCTCAAGTCTATTATTCGAAATGACTTGCAGTCGATTGCGACATGACCAATTCTTGCCCCCAACCTAGAACCCCCTTGACCACCATGCGTAGTATGGGAAGTCGGTTGATCGCAGAAGGCGGACTTGACAGGCCGTCGGACAGTTGCTCAAACTGCCGCCCCGCTCGATGGGCGAGGCATCATAAACGGCAAAATCGTCAAGCACAGACGCCTCAAAGACGATAGGACCGACGCGGCAGCCCCAGCGGGGCCGCCCCGCTTCACTATGGCAAAGAACGGTAAAAACCTCGTCATCGTCGAATCGCCGGCCAAGGCCAAGACCATCAACAAGTACCTTGGCGACGGCTTTGTCGTGAAGGCGTCGATGGGGCACGTGCGCGACCTGCCTTCCAAAGGCATGGGCGTCGATCTCGAAACGTTCGTGCCCGAATATGAGATCCTCAAAGACCGCGACAAGGTGGTCGTCGAACTGAAAAAACTGGCCAAGGACAGTGAAGAAGTCTTCCTGGCAACCGACTTGGACCGAGAGGGCGAAGCGATTGCCTGGCATTTAAAGGAAGCGCTCGGCCTGCCGGACAAAAAAGTCCGCCGGGTGATCTTTAATGCCATCACCAAAACCGAAATCCAGAAGGCCTTCCGCAATCCGATGCAAATCGACCAGGCTCGCGTGAATGCGCAACAGGCCCGGCGAATTCTCGATCGCATCGTGGGTTATGAAATTTCGCCGCTGCTGTGGCGGAAAGTTGCCCGAGGTTTGAGCGCCGGTCGCGTGCAGAGTGTCGCGGTTCGGCTGGTCGTCGAGCGCGAACGCGAAATCGAAGCGTTTGTTCCTGCCGAATATTGGAAAATCGGCGGCATCTTCTCGGCCGAGGGCGGGGAAAGCGGTTGCCAAAAGCTCAGCAAGACCTGGCGCGATTTCCTGACCAATACCGGCAATGGTGCCCGCACCAAGCATGAGCGGGAGCATTGGCTTGCCGAGCATGGAGCCTTTGTAGCCGAGCTCGTCGAACTGGCGGGTAAGAAATTCGAAGCCACTAATAAAGAGGATGCCCGAAAGGCTGCCGAGCTATTGGGCTTTGTCATCGATCAGGTCAACTCGGCAAAAGATGCCGAGGCCAAGGGACCGGCGCAGGAAATCACCAGCTTCGTCGGACACTTAGGCGCCTGCCCGAGCTTTTTGGTTCGTTCGATCGAAAAGAAGCGGACGACCAGCCGGCCGTCAGCGCCCTTTATCACCAGCACGCTGCAGCAGGCTGCTTCAAGCCGCCTGGGATTGGGAGCGCAGCGCACGATGCGTATCGCTCAGGGCCTGTATGAGTCCGGACACATTACTTATATGCGTACCGACTCGACCAACCTGTCGGCCGACGCAGTAACGATGGTCCGCAATTACATCCAGCAGGAATTTGGCCCCAAATACCTGCCGGAAAAACCGAATCATTACGCCTCATCCAATAAGAGCGCGCAGGAAGCCCACGAAGCGATCCGCCCGACCGATGTGACGCTGACGCCGCAGGCGGCTCGCGAAAAGATGAGCAGCGACGACGCCCGGCTCTATGATCTGATCTGGCGGCGGTTCGTTGCCTGCCAGATGCCGCCCGCCGAATTTGATTCGACGACGATCACGCTTGCCGCGCAAACCAAAGGCGGAGACGCCGTCTTCCGCGCCACCGGCCGAAAGCTCGTCTTCGACGGCTTCATGAAAGTGGCCGGCATCACCAGCGAAGATCAGCTTCTTCCCGAGCTGTCCGAGCGGCAGCCGGTCTGGCCGATCGATATCGATCCCACGCAGCATTTCACGCAGCCGCCGGCCAGGTTTACCGAAGCCACGCTGGTCAAGCAGTTGGAGCAGCTTGGCATTGGCCGGCCCAGCACCTATGCCAGCATCATTTCGACGATTCAGGATCGCGAATATGTTCAGCAGGTCGATCGGCGTTTTCATGCGACGCTGCTGGGTAAGGTCGTCACCGACAAGCTGATCCAGGCCTTCCCAGACATCATGAACGTGCAGTTCACCGCCGGCATGGAAGGGCAGCTCGATGAGATCGAAGAGAAACACCTGGACTGGGTGAAGCTGCTCCGCGATTTTTACAGCCCGTTCCACAAGATCGTCGAAGGCGCGCTGGGAAAACTCCAGCATGCCGGCGGCGCGGAAAGCCCGTTCGACTGCCCCAAGTGCGGCAAGAAGATGCTCTATCGCATCAGTAAGAACGGCTTCTTCCTGGCCTGCTCCGATCAGGAGTGCAAGACGACCAAGCCGGTCGATCTCCAGGGCAAGCCGACGCTGCGCGAGGTGAGCGAATATAAATGCCCGGTCTGCGGCCGCGACATGATCAAGCGGCGCGGGCGCTTTGGCGAATTCCTCGGATGCAGCGGCTATTCAGTGAAGAACGAGAAGGGCGAGCCTTCCTGCTCGACAATCATCAATCTCGATAAGGAAGGCAAGCCCCTCCCCCCCAAGCCGCCGCCCATCCAGACCGGCGTCAAATGCGAGAAGTGCGGCAGCCACATGCTTCTGCGCGACAGCAAGCGCGGGCCATTCCTTGGCTGCTCGAGCTTCCCCAAGTGCCGCAGCACCAAGATGGTCAAGAAGCTGACGGGCCAGGATCTTGAGCAGGTGGAAAAGCTACTGCCGCTCTTGAAGGAAGGCGCCGACAAGGCGCGCGAATTGGCGGCCAAGATCGTCAGCGAAAATCCCGCTGCCGCCGGCGCTGCGGGTCTCAATGGCCAGGCGGTGATTCCTACGGACATCGACTGCGAAGACTGCGGCAAGCCCATGGTCATCCGTAACGGCCGCCGCGGCCGATTCCTCGCCTGCACCGGTTATCCCAAGTGCCGCAACACGCGCGAAGTCCCCGCGAAGCTCATGGAAGAAATGGGCCTGAGCGACAACAACGGACATCCCGCCGGTCAATCGAAAGAACCGCCACCGGTTGAAGAAGAAATCGAGACGGATCTTCAAGTCGATTAGAAATCGCGCTAAAGGCGCAACGGACCACGAACCTTATTGTTAGCCAGGTTTAGCCGCGACGTGCTAGCGGAGCGCTTTCTTGAGCGCTCCCAGAAAGCGCTCCGCTGTCGCGTCGCGGCTAAACTTGGCGAGAAAAACGTCTCACCTAATCGCGAATCTTCCCCTGCGCTTCCTGCGTCGCCTTCGCGAGCACATCTGCCAATTTCACCGGCTCGCCGTTGTGTCGCTTACTTTCATCCGCGGCTTCCATGAAGGTGAAAAGCTCGATGGTTTCCTTGGCGCTGACCGGCGGCTTCTTAGTTTTGAAGAATCGGGCGATTTGCTCAACGAGCGGCTCATATCCTTCGAAGCCCAGTTCGGCTTCCACCTGCTTCGTTCCGTAGACAACCACGCCGTAATCATGCTTGGCATCGCGGAGGCCGCGGAAGACGCCGATGCGCCCGTCGGCCCAGGTGCCGACGACGACATCGCAGCCTTCCGTGTGGGCTCGCGTGACCGATTGACACCCGGGGCCCATCACGGTGTAGAGCAGCTCGGCGCCGTGGACTCCGTACCAGAAGAGATCGGGGTGATGCTCTTCGAGAGGCGAAGGGCCCCAGGCATCGCAGCCGGTGATTTTGCCGAGTTTCGGATCGGCGAGAACTTTCTCCATCTTCGGCCCATAGCGCAGCGATGAGCTGGAGAACCAGGGCGTCTGATATTTCTCGCCAAGCTTTCCGATCGTAATTGCATCGACCAGCGATCCCGCCAGCGGCTTATCGATAAACACCGGCTTGTGCGCCGCCAGCACGGGGCGGGCCTGTTCCAAGTGCGGCCGGCCATCCACGCTTTCCAAGAGCACGACGTCTACCTTACTCAGCAGATCGGGAATGGAATTGACGATTTCCACGCCCATCCCCTGCACCGCCTTAGTGTATTGCGGGATGCGATTGAAGCTGGAGGGAATGTCGGTGCTGCCGCCCGGATATGCAGCGACAACTTTAAATCCCGCGAGATCTCCGGTCGCTTTGGGATTGTTGAAAATCTTAGTGAACTCCGGCACGTGCGACGTATCCAGTCCAATGATGCCGATGCGGATCACATTGGACGGCGAGCCTGCCGATTCATCGGCAGCTTGGGCGGAGCTTGCGATCGTGGCGATCGTCAGGAGGATGATTGCAATCGGTCGAATCATGGACGGTTTCTCCGAGGTCAGAAGTTAGCGCTTCAAAAAAGAGTTGTCGGATGCCAGGCGATGCGAATAATGGCTCCCATGAGCCTTCGCCATCTCCTGGGCATACCCATCATATCGCTGATCCTCGCTGGCGTGGTCTTCGCTGAAGATTGGAAACCGATTCCGCGGCTGCTTCCGCCTCAAGGCATCGAGATTCCCGCCGACCAGCGGCAGAAGATCGAAACGGATCTGACCAAACTGGAAAGCCGCCTGCAACAAACGCATTTGCAAGATGCGTCTTCTGATCTTCTGGCGGATGTGCAAATCTATGCCAAAGCGGTTCGGCTGGCGCTGGATCTGGATGAGTTTTATAAGCCAACCGATTTTGCAATCGCGACCAAGCTTCTCGCGGCCGGAGAAAAACGTCTCGATGAATTGGCGCAGGATCAATATCCCTGGACGCAGCAGCATGGCGTGTTGGTCCGCGGGTACATCTCCAAAATCGATGGATCGGCTCAACCCTATGGACTTGAGATTCCCGACAATGTGAACCTCGACGAGAAGCTGCCGCTCTATGTCTGGCTGCACGGTCGCGGCGACAAGGACACCGATCTTTATTTCATCAACCAGCGCCAGAGCCGACATGGGCAGATCGCTCCGCCCGGCGCAATCGTATTGCACGCGTTTGGACGCCAGTGCCTGGGCTTCAAATCGGCCGGCGAAATTGATGTCTTCGAAGCGATCGCCTCGGCGCAGAAGCGCTACAATATCGATCCGGATCGGATCATCCTGATGGGCTTTTCGATGGGCGGCGCGGGCGCCTGGCATCTGGGCGCGCACTATGCCGACCATTTCGCGGCGGTTCATGCCGGGGCGGGGTTTATTGATGTGGCGCGATACCAGCATATCCCGCCCTCGCGTTACCCGGCTTGGTACGAAGTGAAGCTGTGGGGGATGTACGATGTGCCGGACTACGTCCGCAATCTTTTCAATGTCCCGATGGTCGCCTATGGCGGAGAAATCGATCCGCAGCGCGCCTCGTCGCAAATCATGGGCGAAGCGTTCAAAGCTGAAGGACATGAACTTAAAGCCATCGTCGGCCCCGGCATGGGGCACAAGTATGACAAAGGATCATTGGCCGAGATCATGCGACTGATGGCCGAGGCGCAGGCGAATGGGCGCGACTGGTACGCCCGGCAGGTGAGCCTGCAAACCCGCACGCTTTGCTACAACCGGATGAAATGGGTCACCGCGACGGCCCTGGTTCGTCATTGGGATGACAGCCGAATTGATGCGACGATTCAGAATGACGACCACATCGAAGTGAAGACCAAGAATGTCGCGGGAGTCGCGCTGACCAGTCCGTGGAAGCATCCGAAGGCCCGCGCGACGATTCAGGTAACGATCGTTGGGCAATCTTTCTCGGTACCTGTCGCAGCTTTTTCAGCCAAAGGCGGCGCGCGATTCAGCTTAAATGCAAAAGGCTGGACGATGGACCAGGGCTCAGTCGCTCCGCCCGGCCTTCGCAAAATCCACGGCCTCCAGGGACCCATCGACGATGCCTTCATGGCTCCGTTCCTCGTGGTCGTCCCCAGCGGAAAGTCAGCCAATCCGCAGGTACAGAAATGGGTCGATTTCGAGCTGGACCATTTCAAACAGCGCTGGCGCGAAGTCTTCCGCGGTGATCTGCGGATCAAGAAAGACACCGACATAACTCCGGCCGATATGCGGGCATATCACCTGGTCCTCTGGGGCGACTCCAATTCCAATTCAATCATCAAGCAGATCGCCAATCAGCTTCCCATTCAGTGGAATGCCAAGCAGATTTCCGCCAATGGCCAGACTTTCGACGCCACGACCAGCGTGCCGGTGGCGGTTTATCCCAATCCACTGAATCCATCACGTTACGTGGTGCTCAACAGCGGCCCCACATTCAGCGAAGCCGATGACCGCACCAACTCATTGCAAAATCCTAAGCTCCCGGATTGGGCGATTCTCGATATAACGAGCCAGCCGACTGCCAAAGCCGCCGGGAAAGTCCTGGCGGCAGGATTCTTTGACGAACATTGGCGATTTGAGCCGCAGGGTGCGGAAGGACATTAGCATTCTGAAGGGTGTGGTCTTTTCTCCCTCCCTCGGTAATCCGGGGGAGGGCTGGGGAGGGGGTCGGACGATTTATGCGTACCGACCAGGGACCCCCACCCTGACCCTCCCCCGGAGTACCGGAGGAGGGAAATGAGTGGCGCCATCCATGTATGCAGACATTGGCTCGAAGCATTATGCTACGCCGGCCTGAAGACTCGGAGAACACGTCATGAAACAAACAACGCTGGCCATTGTCGGCGCGATCGCACTTTTCCTCTTCTCGCACGCGACCTTCGCTGCCGCGCCGCGGCCGAATATCCTGGTGATCTTGTCAGATGACATGGGCTTCTGCGACATCGGCTGCTACGGAAGCGAAATCCACACGCCCAATCTCGATCGGCTCGCTTCGGGTGGACTCCGCTTCACTCAGTTCTACAACAATGCCCGCTGCTGCCCGAGCCGGACTTCGATCCTCACCGGCCTCTATTCGCATCAAGCCGGCATCGGTCATATGACCGAAGACCGGGAACTCGAAGGGTACATCGGCGATCTCAATAACCATTGCGTCACGATCGCGCAGGTCCTCAAGCCCGCGGGCTACGCGACCTATGCTGTTGGAAAGTGGCATGTCACGCGTTTCGTGAAGCCCGATGGCCCGAAGCACAATTGGCCGCTTCAGCGCGGCTTCGATCACTACTATGGCACCATCACGGGGGCCGGCAGCTACTGGGACCCGGCCCATCTCACGCGCGACAACACCGTCATCAGCCCGTTCGTCGATCCCAAGCTCCATCTCGATCCTTACTTCTATACCGATGCCATCGCCGACTCGGCCTGCCAGGACATCACCGAGCATTTCCAATCCAATCCGCAGCAGCCGTTCTTTATGTACTGCGCTTTCACGGCCGCGCATTGGCCGATGCATGCCAAGCCTTCGGACATCGCCAAGTACCATGGCAAGTATGACAATGGCTATGAGCCGATTCGGCAGGCGCGCTTCGCCCGCGAGAAGGAGATGGGCCTGATCAATCCCAATTGGGAGCTGAGTCCGCAATTTGGCAAATGGGACAAGGTCAAGAACAAAGAATGGGAAGAGCGCTGCATGGAAGTTTATGCGGCAACGATCGACTGCATGGACCAGGGCATCGGTCGAATTATCGATACTTTGCAGAAAACCGGCCATCTCGATGATACGTTGATCCTTTTCCTGGAAGACAATGGCGGCAATCTCGAACCCACCGGCCGGCAGGGGACCAAGCAGCGGGAAGATCATCCGACGATGCCCAAGCTCGATGCTTCGTACGTCCAGCTCGACATGATTCCCAAATCGTCTCGCGACGGTTACCCGGTCCTGCAAGGTACTGGCGTTCTCCCCGGCCCCGCTGATACCTTCATCGCCTACGGCCAAAGCTGGGCGAATGTCAGCAACACGCCTTTCCGCGAATACAAACATTTTGTCCATGAAGGCGGTATCTCGACGCCGCTGATTGCCCATTGGCCTGCCGGAATTCATCGTCACAATGAGCTGGAAAAACAGCCGGGCCACATCACCGACCTGATGGCCACCTGCGTCGATCTGGCCGGGGCAAGCTATCCCAAGCAGTTGAATGGAAACGACATTTACCCGATGGAAGGCACATCGCTCATGCCCGCTTTCCAGGGCCAATCACTCGATCGCAAGCAGCCGATCTTCTGGGAGCATGAAGGCAATCGCGCCATGCGGCAGGGCAAATGGAAGCTGGTCGCCAAGCATCCATCCGGCAAATGGGAACTGTATGACATGGATGCCGACCGCACGGAGATGCACGATCTTTCCAGCGCCCAACCCGATCGAACGAAGGAAATGGCCGCGCAATGGGAAACGTGGGCCAAGCGCGTGCACGCCTTGCCCTGGCCCTGGAAGCCGCCCTACGGGCAGAAGCTCGGCAGCGACGCAATGAGCTTCACGCTTTCGCCCGGCGATGATCTGGGCGGAGACGATGTCCCCATGTTCGTGGGCCGGGCGCTCGCGATTTCAGCCACCGTTTCCAAGCCTGGCAACGGCGTCATCATCGCCCAGGGCGGCCCGGTGGTGGGTTATAGCGTTTATATTAAAGACAACCACTTGACCTTCACCACCCGCAATGACCGGATGGCCACCACCATCGTCGATGAGAACGCTCTTCCCGAAGCGCCCATCGAAATCCGCGCCACCCTCGACAAAATGGGGACGATGATGCTGATGGTGAACGGCAAGATGGTCGCCACCGGTCAGGCCGACGGCGCCCTGGCCTCCATGCCCGGCGATGGCCTTCAAGTCGGCCGCGACAAAGGCGGCGCAGTGGGTGATTACCGCTCACCCTTCGCGTTCAAGGGAACCATCGAGAAGGCCAAGGTCGAGCTGTTCGATGGCCCCATCCCGGGCGAGCCGAAGTAGCTGGCTTTGATGCTCTACTGATTATCCCAGTGTGGCCAGGTCGGCCGTCAGTTGCTTCACATTGAAGCCCTCAGGCGTTACGCCGGCTTTGAGGTCTTCCTTCGTGAGATAGACGACCGATTCGTCGTTGTACTGCTCGAAGAATGCCGGAGTCATTTCCTGAATGCGGCCCCAGGTAACGACCAGCAGGTTCCCATTGCGCCGACCGACGAGCGGGATGTAATGCCCGCCCTCGATTTTGGCGCCCGCAACGACGTCCCATGGCTTGCCTGCGTTGAATTGATCCATCGCCGAGCCGGGGAACTTGATGCCGACGCCGACCGCGCCGAACAGGTATGCGGCCGAGCAATGCTGGTCTATATTTCCCTTCGCGATGGCGAGGTACGCGACCACCTTGTGCCGTTTGCCCGTAGCATCTTTCACGCCGGTCTTGCGACGGTAGCTCGCGGCAACCTGCATGTCGGTGCCTTTGTCGGTCGAAGGATCTGTGGGTTTGAACCCGGTGACCGCGCTGTAATCTCCTAAAACTCCCTTGTCGTTGAATGCGACGGAGGAGCCCACCTCTTTGCACCACATCATGGTTTCATGCGCGGCTCCTGCCCAGACGCAATCGCCATAATTGTCATTCCCCAGCATCCCGTAACTGGAGATCAGATCATAATGCCCGAAATTCGTCGGCGGCACCGGAAGCTGGGCCTTGGGCAGATAAGCCGAAAGCTTCATGGAGACTGCACCAGGCCGCGCCGGAGTTTTGCCGAGCTTGAATTGGGTCGTCTTGGCCATAGTCCTTTGCTCCGAAAGAGGTGAAATGCGCAGGCATCTTCGCACTTCGATCGATCGAACACAACTGACCTGAAAAGGGTATCCCCCACAAAAAGGGACATCTCACATCGGACCCTGCATAATTCGAAAAGGACCTGTGCTGCAGCTATTTCCGGGCCCTTCGACGGCAGTACGCAATTACAATTGTGATGATTGTGAAAGCAACAAACGCAGTCGTCCAGAACTTCTGATCAAAGTGAACCCGTGCAATATTGCTTGCGTTGGCAATGTCCTGGATCGTCCAGAAATAAATAACCGAATAGAGGCTGAAGAGCGCCGCTATGACGGCAAAACCCAGCAGAACATTCCATGACTTGCGTTGCATACGCGCTCGAACGTCGTCGGCGCATGATTGAACTTTGTCAGGCGGCCAATGGTTGAATCCGATCTTGCGCAAATCGACCGGTACGGCCGCGCCGGATCAGTAGAAGACAGCCGCATGTCAGCAGCAGAAGGCTCGATGGTTCCGGCACCGGGTCGTACCCCAGCCCATCCATTTCCGTCAGATCGACGGGCGAAAGATCATCAACTGCGCCAATATCCAGGAAGCCATTGAACGCGTCGGGAGTCAGCCCGGTCCAGTCACCCAGATCAGCGCCGCTGCCATCATACGAAAAGAAGGTATTGAGTTTCGTTACACCACCGTCGATCGAAAAATAGGCGCCCGGCGCCGACGCATCGAAACTCGGCTGGCCCGGAGCGGAGAACCGCATGAGGTCCAGCGGGGTGTAAAAGCCGTCGAGATTGACGTCGGCGATGCGTCCCATGACTTCGGAAATCTCGTGCTCGGCGACGCCGATGAAGTCGGCCTTGCCGGGGACGGCACGATGCGCCGGATCGAATGTATAGGCGATCCCGGTGCCGAAGACGATCTGCCCGTCGCTGTCGGAACCATCTCCTGGAAGAAGGCCCAGCGCCTTTCCTGGGCCGGCGTCATCGCGAAGATCCCGCCGAATGGAGCGGTGGATGTCAGATGGCTCATCAGGGTCTGATCCGCAGCTGATTTGGCGTCGGCGGCCAGAGCGCTGTAGACCGGGGCGTAATCGTCGTAGATGTCCGGCGTAATAATGCTCTCACCACCGGCAAACGTGGAGTCGGCCGATACGGTGATGTTGATCGAGATCGGATCGGAAAATCGGGTTTCATACTGCCCGGCCGCGTAAGTGAACGCCGATTCGACCGAAGCCGCGTTTGGCAGGCTCGTGATCGACGAATCGAACGTCGGATTGATCACCAGCGCGCGGGCGGGAAAGGCCCAGGCGCAGATGACAACTAGACCGATGCAGAAGCTGTGGGTAGACCGCATTTACTCACTCCCTTTTTCACTCACGAAAAAAAGATGGGACGCAATTCTTTTACATGACTGGATCAGTCACGTCAATAAAAAAGGTGGGGCAGATGAAGGCTAGGCCGCCGCAGATTACTGGCTCGCAGGCTGCGATTCTGGATGCCGCCAGGGAAATTGGTCGAACCAAGTTGGCTTAGTAATTTCGAAGAATGGGTATTCGGAAGCGCGCTTCTCCACCTTCCAGTCCAGCAGAAGCCCGCGATCGTCGTAGTGCAGTCGGAGCAGGTACGATCCCCATTTCGGCTCGCCATAAAAGCACAACGGCCAGATGAAACTTCCCTCCTGTACTTCGAGCACATAGCCCACCGTGAGGCCATCGTCTTTCCAGAGTGTCGGCGGCCCAAGCACCGATTCAATCTGAGCGCGCGACGTATCGCTTCGCAGGAGCGCGGCGTGTTCCTTACCGGAAACAATCGGCCGAAAATCTCGCCCCGTCATGACACGCCGCGGCCACGGCACCGGAAAGCAGCCGATCAACATCGCGACTCCCAGCGCAGCCAATACCACTGGAAGCCATCGCGTGCGAAAGCGGCGTGTGCGAATGGGTCTAGACATGGTGTTCGAATGTTACATCACCACCCGATCGGTTACGATCAAATTTCATGTTAATGGAGCTACCAATGAAATCTCTCGCCATGTCCCTGGCTGTTGTCTTGCTGGGCGGATGCGTTTCGCAACCGCAGGTCGGCCGATATCAGTTCCAAAGCAACGGCTCTACAGCATTCATCATCGATACCGCTACGGGGCAGGTATGGTCAAACTACAATGATCGCAACCACTTCTATGAGCCAAAGCTTCCCGCTACGCGGCCATAGAATTAAGCCGATCAAATTGCAAATCAGCGACGATCAACGCAGACAACGCCCTTGCTCGCCAGGAATCGAATGACCGCCTGCACATCCGCATCGGCCGGCATCTGCACGTGATTGGTTTTTTCGGCTCGCAGCTTCCGCGGAGCCTTGAATGCGAAGCATGGGAGAGACGGCATGTCGCAGCTGAGCTCAATCCAGCAACTGATCAAGGAGCCGTAGGGGCAGATCGCCCGGCGTCCCGTTTTCCCAGCCATTTGCACGATGATCCCCTGGTCGTTGAGCGTGACGACGCTGGTCCAGCCAAGAATGACCAGCGCGAAAAAAAATAGCCCGCTGCCATGATCAGTGCGCATTCGGTGGCTGTGAATTCAGGGGCTGCTTCTCGTCCCAGGTGGAGGAAAAAGTCGCCAATGAACCAGCCGATCAGGATCACCACCAGAAACGGAAGCCAGGTTCTGCGGCTTTGAAGCTCCGCCAATTTTGCATCAAAGGGAATGATCCATGAAATCGAATCGTCGCTGACGGTGAAGTCACTTCCTGCTTTGATTGACCGCTGGAGCTCGATCGATTTGAGCCGTGCCAGCCTGACATTGAAGACTTTCACGAGGACCAGGGCAATTGCAAGACCGAGGCTCAGCGCCAGGAGCATGAGGAACGACGCCCTCAAGACCGCTCTGCGGCGCACCAAATTGGCGGGGGCGTAATAGGTTTTACCAAACGTCTTAAATTCAGTCGTATTTGTGGTCGTCGGTTGGGCCGACTCGTGATACCGCAGCGTGTTGCGATCCCGGAAAAAGGCGATGCCGACGCCAACGCAGCACAGAACGCAGATGACCAGCGCCCAGAGCAGGATTTTGGCAATTCGCTTCATCGCTGCAGAATTCTAACAACGACGGTGTTCTCCACGAGGCGTTCGATTCAAATTAGCAATGAAGTGCTATCGCGCCGACCTTTACGTACACACGGAAAATGCGCCAATTGTTTCCAATTCTCTTGTTTTCTTAATTGAGGGGTGCATCAGACCGATGCATAGGGCGTGAACAATGCCCGCCACAAAGGGGGTGGGCTTACACAAAAGGCAACCTGGATCCTCAATTAGTAAAGGGAGATTCCATGCGCTCTTCCGGCTTAACGAATCGTTCTGCGCCCGTGATCGAGAAATTGGAAAGCCGGGAGATGCTTTCCGCGGCTCCGCTGGTCTGGACCGGGCCGTACAACAACCAGCTTCCTGGCTTCGGCACCTACACCTACACCGCCACGTCCGCGCCGAGCGACCCCAAGCCGTTCACCTGGAACTGGTCGGTGGTTATCCGCCGGCACAATGGAAACTCCTTCGGCGGCTGGCTCTGGGAAACGGCCGACGAGACAGGCCCACGCATGGAAATCAAAGGGGGTTCGTCGAAGGATGGCTTTGTCCATTTCCGGATCGATTTTACCAAGCACCATCGGCCGCCGTTCGTGGCGCTCTACGATCCGACCACCAAGGAATACAAGGGATTTTTCGGCTACGCCTACGACCACAAGTTCCACGCCGGCCAACAGCCCGATGCGAATGGATCGTTTGTGATAAAGATGAGCAATCCGCATAAGTACTAAATTGGTGACGGAAAGCCGGCATCTTTGAACTAAAGGTTCCTGAGGCGTCCTTGATACCTTTAGTTGAGACGTCCTGATCATTTTAGCCGCCCCACCTGTGGGGCGCGGCCAGCTGCGGACGAAGCCGGCGCGGCACTCGAATGCCGAGCTGCAGCGGTTCCTGCCTGAATACAGCTTTTGCGCTCGACATGCTCTGGACGCGCTCCGCAGGCTCCAGCGGCTAAAGTGAGCATGACGCCGCGGTGCGGCGGCGCGACCTAAAAAGCACTTCCGGGGGCTGTAATAAGCGGGTTGAGCGGGTCAGCGTTGGTGCTTATGGCGGATCCGCCTCCACCTTGCGTCCCGCGCCATCCACCGCGCTGTAATGAGCCGACATTCTCAGGCGGGCCAGCGCATCCTGCGCATTCATCGCGGCAGCCAGCAGGGGATCGTCCGGCACATAGCCGAGTTTCTCCAGCCGCTGCACGACCCGGCCCACCCATGCCTGCCGGCTTCCGACCATTTCCGCCAACGTCGCCGCCTGCTTTCGATTGATTCGCATTCGCAGCAGGCTATGTCCCGGCCAAGCCGGTTCCACCGGCTTGGAAGATGGTTTGAAAACAGACAGAGAATATAATCTGCCTCGTCAAAAAACCGGACACTTGTTCTGAAATGATAAGGCGAGACTGTCGTGGCGAGGCGGCCGTGCCATTACATTCCTCGCCGCGAGCGGGTTCTTTTTGAACTCTCGCCGCAATGGGCTTCGCCTGCAGCGCGCCTCCGCCGGCCTTTGCGTCGCCTGCGGCCACAACCTCACCGGCAATACCTCCGGCACATGCCCGGAATGTGGGGAGAAGATTCTGGGTGTGGCGCAGGGGAGGTCCGCGCCACGCCTTGACGACCCCAAATGAGCCGCGCACGTGCGCTTTGCACCCTTTAATAATTTTGATTTTTTCTGAAAGCGCACTCGGTTCATCGGGCACATACAGATAGAGGAGCGCTCATGCTTGGCGCCATAGAAACGGGTTGTCGCTCAAACGAAGAAAACAGCATCCTTTCCGATACCGAGCTTTTGGCACGCTTCAAAAACCAGCGCGATGAACCGGCGTTTGCTCAATTCGTCGATCGGCATGCGGCGATGGTGCTGGGGATTTGCCACAGGCTGCTGGGGAACCGGGCGGATGCCGAGGATGCATTTCAGGCGACGTTCTTTGTCCTGGCGATGCGCTTGCGGCGTCATGAGCCACCTTCGCTCCCCGCAAATTGGCTCTATGTCGTGGCAAGACGGACCGCGTTAAAGGCCAAGAGTGCCGAATGGCGCAGGAAAGCCAGACTGCGGAGGATCACCGAGATGAAAACGCATGAGGCCTACCCGCAGGAAGAGCTGGCTGGCAAGCTCGACGCCGAGATTGCGAATCTGCCGGCTCGCCTTCGATCCGCGGCCGTCCTCTGTTATCTGGAAGGCAAAACGAACCGACAGGCAGCCCGAATGCTCGGTTGGCCGGTCGGAACGCTGGCGACGCGACTTCGGCAAGCAAGGGATCTGCTTCGCAAGCGCTTGGCCAGGAGAGGCTATGTCGCCAACGTCGGCGCTGTCGGAGCTACTTTGATACGACACCTTCCGCCCCCAAATGTATCACCACCGTTGGCTCTATCGACTACGAAAGGCGCGGTTTCGCTGATGAACGGAACAACGAGCATCCTCGGAGCATCCACCGCACTTCATCTGGCCAAGGCAGTCGCGCGAAAAATGTACGTCCATCACCTTCAGCTCTTGGCAACAATTTTCCTGGTTCCATCGCTTGCTGTAGTGTTGGCCGTGGCATCATTCGTGAGTTTCAAATCGCCGTCCTTAGTAGCAGCCGCGCCCCCACGCGCTTCGGCCACTGCGCCTGTCTCCAAACCATCGACGGCCGAATCGCCGGACGATTCGATGGCCCACATCCGTCGCGTGGCGCTGGCGGTGATGGTTTATTCGGGAAGACACAACTGGAAATTCCCTCCCGATCTGGGCGCGGTGCTGCCCTATGCGGATGGAGATGCACGCCTGTTCCTCAGTCCCGAAGATGAAGCCACGACGGCCATTCCTCGGCAGCCGAGCGCTGATTGGATCAACGCCCATACATCATTTGTCTATCTTGGCAGCGCAGAAATGAACGATCAACGTCTTCGCCAGCTTCGGATTCCTCAGCCGAGGACGATCCTGATGTACCAGAAGCTGGAGCCCGGCAGCGATGCGCCGGTGCCCGTCGCATTTTTTGATGGGCACGGCGCGTGGCTTGCGCGCCCCGTTGCCGAGCAGGCAATCCGAGACTCGCTCGTGCGTCTCGCATCCATGCATCCGGGCGGGCCACATCCGCCCGTGCTCCCGCCCGCAAGAGAAACCCCTTCTGATCCTCTGTCGGTGCCTTGGCAGCCGAGCAAATCGGTCGAGTTGCCTTCGGACCTTCGCAAAGCACTGGAAGACAACGCCCGAGACATCGTTCCATTGGATGTCTCATGGGAGGAGCACGCAATTGCGACGGTACCTCGTGATCCGGCGATCTCGCTGCGTCTCGCCTTTCCCGCATCATTCTCCGGCTGGTCGCATCGCGCGATCGCTCAGCCGGGCAGGTCTTACCGGATGAGCAAAGGACCCAAGGGCGATACCGACGAGCAGAGTTCCGACGGCCGTATCTATTATTCACGGATATTTAATCCCAATGGACACACCAAAGCGACGCTTCTCAAAAATCCGATAGCCAAGCTCAGATTAGCAGCGTCAGCCGATTTTTTGCCCATGGACTACTTCGATCGCATCGGGTTCAGAACTCCGCGATTCTCTGCCAGTGGCGAGCCAGACGCTCAGTCTGAAATCCTTTGGGAGCTCGATCATGGCGCTCGACTCGTGTCGGTGGAAAGAGCAGTCCTGGACCAGCGCGACCTGACCCGCGTGACGATCGTCCTCGACAATCGCGAATGGCGACTGCTTCACAGCCTGCCGAAGCAGAAAAACCTCGTGTTTTATCTCGATCCACTCATGCACTACGCGCTTCGCCGGCGTGAGGAACGATATGGTCCGCGGCTGCTCAGCGAGATGGATAACGATGATTTCCATAGACTCGAAATGCGGGGCATCTGGCTTCCAATGAGATCGAAACAAAATTCTTATACTTGGCGCTCGATCCCCGGCCACTATTTCGAGACTCCCATCTTCAGCGATGTGTATGAAGTCACACAGATTTCCGGCCAGGCAGCCGACGAAAAGCAATTTGTGCTGGAGCCGGTGGTTTCTCCTACGCGCGTGACCGATGCGACAGTTCCCGGCAAGCCAGTCACCTATGACTCGCCCGCGGTGGACGGTGCAAAGCAACCATGAAATGGAGTCGATTCCATCATTGGCGGTGGCTGGCGATCGGCGTTGCTCTGGGCTCGCTGGTGGGAGTGGGCCGACTGATGTCGGCTTCAGGCGAGCGCATTGGCGGCAAGGGTTTCATCACCCAGCGCGCCTTCGAGAATGATCTTCGCGTGCCGCCGATCGACGGGCACCCTTATCTGAAAGAGATCGTCATCCATCCAGCGCCTTCGATTGATTACATTGACATTGTCAGCTTCCAACTGCTGGACGCCGGCTCAGGAAAGTATCAGACGCTTCGTCTCATCGCTTCACGACCGTACTTTCCAGGCGAGGAAAGTGAGCTCCACGGAAAGCAGTTTTCATCCATCGCCGAATATTTGCGAGAGCAATTGCCCGCCGGCAGCGCCGCGCTCGTCCGCCAAGCCTGGTGGGAAAGTTGGGCCGCGGTGATCTGGCTCGACGCACTAATCGGCGCGATCGCGGTTGCCGGCTCTGGACTTCTCCTGCGCGGGCTACGTCGGAAGAGCGACAGCGTTATCACTGCACCGAATGATCGAAAGCTGGAAGCAGAAGCAATCGTGAGCGAAACGGGGACGCAGCTAGTTTCGGCAAAAACTAGCTGCGTCCCCGTTTCGCTCGAAGCGCCGCCGGTGGAAGATGCGGGCCGCGCGGAAAAGGAATACGCGGGGCGTTTTTACCCGGTTGAGCGCCGTGCGCGGCGTGGCTTCACTTTGCTGGAATTGCTGGTCGTCATTGCGATTGTGACAATCTTGAGTTCATTCCTCTTCCCGGCGGTTCGGGTGATTCGGCTTCAGGCCGAAACGGTACGATGTGCAGGGAACCTCCGGCAGATCGGGCTCGCGCTACATCAATATGCCAACGACAACGGCGGCTCGCTTCCCGCCTGGTCCGGGTGGCATACGTGGCCGACGGGCCTGGACGATGATGAGCCGGGGCCGGCGTGGACGATTGAGATGATTCCGTACTTGGGCGATCCCGATGGGCCGATTTACAACTGCCCGTCCTTTCCGGGACCGAGGTATCGCAATTATTTTCTGGCCGCACAATGGACGGGTCGGAGCGGGCGGAATGCGATGAAATTGACGGATGTCGCGATGGTGGGGCGATTTGTTCTCAGCGGCGACAAGACCAATCCATCTCTTTATCCGCCGCCAAACGGCCATCAGATCAATGATGATGCCGACCCAGATGATTATGGAGCCGCCGGGGCACTGCTCTGGCCCTGGAGCGGCGGTTTCTACATGCACTGGAAGGGAAACAACGTCCTGTTCGATGATGGCCACGTCGCGCTGTTCTCCAATTACGATCCCTCTGCCATGACTTTCAACCCACATCGAATGGAGAATTGGTCGGATGTGACGGCCGATTGATTGGTAGGGACCGTCGATTGACTCGCTCAGCATGTAACATTCTGATGATGCGAAAACAAACGGGGCATTGGAGCGCGCGATTCGCGCTCCAATGCCCGTAGGACGATGCCGCAATCCGATCACTTATTGGCCCGGTTGGTGGGCAGGATGTCAGGTCGGCGATGCATGTCGCCGAACTTGGTTTCGATCTGATTGATCAAGGCGCGGACTTCCTTCAGGGTCCGCGGTGTGGAAGGGTAAGAAAGCGCTGGGTTAGATGGAGCTGAAGGCGGAGCCGGTGTGTCCGATCCCGTCGCCTGCGGCTCTGCCTCTGCAGCTGGCTGCTCTTGCGGCTGCGAACGGTGAACCACTGCCGGCGATGGCATCGTCATCGTGATCTGGACATGCGGCTGCTCAATGGGCGTCAGCATGCCCAGATGCTTCAGCAATTGCATGGCCACCCGTGCATCATCCCGATCCAAAGCATCGCTGAGGACGTGGACACATCGTTCGCTCAGGGCCACGAGCTGATTGCGCGTGACCTCGCGCGTTCGCTGTTTCCAGGCATCCAGCACCGCGGCGAAGCGCGGGTTCTTGTGCCAGCGGTGAACGGTGCCGCGATTGACGCCAGCCCAGACGGCGGCGTGGCTGATGTCTGCGCCGTTCATCACTCGGCGAAGCACGTTAATCTGAACTTCGCTCAGCCCTTCGAAGGGCACCTCCTCGTCTGCCTCGTCCCGCGGGGGAGTCGGCGGCTGGGGCACATCGGGAAGACTGGTCGTGACGACGGTGGTCGTCGCCTCGCTCTCCTTGGGCGAGGGGGTAGAGGGTTGGCTGGAACTTTGCGAGAAATGGCTCGCACCATCTGGGGTTTCCCCAGACGTTAACGAAAAGTTATCTATCATCGATTTGTACCATATCCAAGTGGCGCACAAATTCGGCGCGCTGTATCACGCGCGAAGATTTCGGAGCAGGGCGACCTTCATATGTGTATTAATAAATATGTAAAATCGCTTGACAATTGGAGCGCGGCGCTGGTGTCGCGCTAGGGCAGCGCGCCGCGCGCAGGCCTGAATCATAAGTCTTTGTAATAAATTATGTTGTAGTTGGTTAGGTGCCTTAATATAGCGCGCGGCGCGCAAGTGTCGCGCGCCGCGCGCGGGTTGCAGACCGTCCGAATTGAGTGTCGGCGGAGGGCGGTTTGGAGGTCGAAATCAGCCCGCTATTTGTTGCAAGATTGTCGTCAACTGTATCACTCTCTCGAACCTCGGATGCCAGCCCTTTGGCCTGGGGCCCGGTCGCGCCGGGAGCGGCGTCTTGTATTGCCCAAAGGGGCGGCTTAGAATGCTTCGTGGCCTTTCGTGAAGAGGTTGTTTGCGAATCGCGAAGGGCCGGGGGCCGGCTCGCTTGAACAAGGCGGATGGCGCGCTGGCTGGAAAGGCTTTTGGACGTAATCCCTTGCCAACGCAATTTTTGCGAATTGGCGGGAATTGCGAGACGAACGTGGTTTTTCTCGGAGTTCAATCTCTGATTGCGATAGCCGGCCTGCTTGCCGCAGCCCTGTTTTTGCTCGCGGTTTGGGGCATCGCGCTATGGCATGAATGGTCTGGGCGCGAGCTTCCGTTGGGTTGCGCTGTTGATGCGCAGCCTCGCGGGTTGGTTGGCGTCCTAACAGTGGTGGGCGGGCCTTTGGGTCAGTCCATTGCTCGACAGCCTGTGTCGGCGCGAGCGGCGCCCCCGGGCGCTTCAACTCCGCTGCTGTGGCAATGGGCCGAGCGTGCCCGATTGCTCTATGCGGAGCGAATCACTCCGGCCACTTCGTCATTGAATGAGCCGAGCATGTATTGGACGGGCAATGGCCCGTTGATCGGGCGATCGCGCGCTGGCGGACTTTGTCTGCTGGGTAATCGCTTGTTGCTCGCTTCATGCCCATCGCGTTCTTTGCGATGGGATCGATAGCCTCCCCTTTTATTACATCCGCCCGTAGTTCTGCGCAGGGTTTGTTTTGCCTGCGCAAGCGGAGCAGCAATGAACGGATTGGATATTGTCTTTGGCGTCGTGGGCCTGCTGGTCGGCCTCGTCGTCGCATTCATTTACATCAAGACCTTCAGTCAGAACCTCATTGCCCGTTCGCGGGCCGAAAGCGAGCAGATCAAGGAAAACGCGGTCAAGGAAGCGCAGAACAAGGCCAAGGAAATCGAACTGTCGGCCAAGCAGCAGCAGATGAAGCTGAAGGAGAATTTCGAGCGCGACTTGGAATCTTCCCGCAATGAGCTTCGCACGTTGGAGCAGCGTCTGAGCAAGCGCGAGGACACGCTCGATCGCAAGCTCGATACGCTTTCGGTCAAGGAAAAGCATCTGGATGATCTGGAAGAAAAGCTTTCGAAGCGCGAGAAGACCGCCGCCGCCAAGGAGCAGCAGCTCGATCAGATGCTCAAGGAGCAACGCGATCGATTGATTCAGATTTCCAATATTTCCGCTGATCAGGCCAAGGAAATGCTGCTTCGCCGAATCGAAGACGAATGCCGGGGTGAAGCCGGGGCGATCGTGCAGCGCATCACCGAGCAGACGCAGGAAGAGGCCAAGGAAAAGAGTCGGCAGATCATCATCCAGGCGATCCAGCGTTATGCGTCGGAGCAGACCAGCGATCACACCGTTTCAACCGTCACCATTCCCAGCGATGACATGAAGGGGCGCGTGATTGGTCGCGAAGGTCGCAACATTCGCAGCTTTGAAAAGGCGACGGGCGTCGATGTGATCATCGACGATACGCCGGGCGTCGTGGTGGTGAGCTGCTTTGATCCGGTGCGGCGTGAAGTCGCGCGCATTTCACTCGAACGCCTGGTGCAGGATGGCCGAATTCACCCCGCGCGGATCGAGGAAATCGTCGCGACGGTCAGCAAAGAGATGGAAGAAGAGCTGCTGAAGATCGGCAAGGAAGCGATTCAGGAAGCGAATCTGCCGAACCTTCCCAAGCCGCTGGTTCCGATGCTCGGTCGGCTCGCCTATCGCACGAGCTATGGGCAAAACGTGTTGCGACACTCGATCGAAGTCGCGTATCTCACGCAGGTGATGGCCGACGAGCTGGGACTCGACGGCACTCTCGCGCGGCGCGCGGGTCTTTTGCACGACATCGGCAAGGCGATGGATCACGAGCAGGAAGGCGGCCATCCGCAGATCGGCATGGAATTTCTGCGGAAATTCAACGAATCGGAGGCCGTGCTCAACGCATGCCTCGCGCACCATGGCGACGTGCCTTCGACGACGCCCTATACGCCGCTGGTGATGGCTGCCGACGCGATCAGCGCCAGCCGGCCGGGTGCGAGACGCGAAAGCCTCGAGCGATACATCAAGCGCCTGCGCGAGCTTGAAGATCTGGCCACCACCTTTGATGGCGTCCGCCAGGCCTATGCAATTCAGGCGGGTCGCGAGGTGCGCGTCATCGTCGATGCAAAGCTCGTGGATGACAAAGTCAGCGCCAAGATCGCGCGCGATATCGCCAAGAAAATCGAAAATGAAATGACCTATCCGGGCGAAATCAAGGTGACGGTCATGCGCGAAGTGCGGTCGATAGAATATGCACGATAGCACCGGCAGCTAATTCACGATTGAGGTTTCTTGCCGCTTGCACCGACTGATCCCGCCAATGACATGAGCCGCTTTGACTCGGGCAGGCGGAAGTGGATTTGGTTTGCCATCGCCTGCGGCTGCTATTTGCTGGCCACGTTGATTGTTCTGGGCGAAGCGCTGCTTTCGGGCGGCTCACTAGTCCTGTCTGCGCGCGGACAAGATTTGTCCGGGCAATTTGTTGGCTGGCGATTCTTTGGCTTCAGTCAGCTTTCGCGCGGACATCTGGCGCTGTGGAACCCGCATCTGTTTGCGGGAACGCCATATCTGGGCGGGTTTCAGTCGGCGCTGCTCTATCCGCTCAATTGGCATTACGCTTTCATGCCACTCGCTGATGCGATCAATCTCGGCATCGCGATGCACGTGTTCCTCGCCGGGTTGTGGATGTATTGCTGGATGCGCTTTCGCGGACTGCATCCGGTCGCCTGCATTCTGTCGGGCTTCGTCTTCATGTTCGGCGGGGCGTATTTCCTGCATATATACGCCGGCCATCTGCCCAATCTCTGCACGATGATCTGGGCGCCGTTGATTTTCCTGGCCATCGATGATCTGACGACGACGCGCTCGCTGCGCGGCGCTTGGATCGGCGCGGGCGCGGTAGCGATGCAGATTCTGGCCGGCCATCCGCAGTATGTTTTTTACACCGCCATCATCGCGGGCATCTATTCGCTGCTGTGTCTCTGGAAAGCGCCGTCGAAATGGAACGCGATTGCCGGATACGCGTTGATCTGCCTTGGTGGCGCGGCGCTGTCGGCGGCGCAGCTTCTGACGGGCATGCAAGCCGCGGGCGAGAGTATCCGCCAGGAACTTGGCCGGCAGATGGCCAGTAGTTTTTCGTTTGCCCCAGAAAATCTGCTGACGCTGATTGCCCCGGGCTTTTTCGGGCCGATCGATCCGAATCAATATTGGGGCCGCTGGTTTTTGTGGGAAGATTGCATTTTCATCGGCGCGGCCGCGACAGCGCTGGCGCTTTATGGCGCGATTCGTGGCGAGCGCAATCATCGTCGCTTTGCCGTGACGATGCTGATCATCTCGATCCTGCTGGCGCTGGGCGCTTATACGCCCTTGTATCGCGCGATCTATCACCTGCCGGGCATCGGTAATTTCCGCGGCATCTCCAAGTTCATTTTCCTCGCGCTAATCTTTTTAGCAGCATTGTCTGCAATTGGATTGGATCGACTGCTGCGCATCAAAACGATTTCGCTTCGGCCGCCGATCATCATTGGTTGCGCAGGGCTGCTCCTGCTGATCGTCGCGTGGATCATCAATACCTCGGCCGACTCGGCTTCATCGGGCTGGTGGGGCCAGATGATGTCCTCCATCAATTTCGATGGATGGGGACACATGCGAGATCTAGTGCGCGGCGACGCCTTTGATGTCGAAACCGGCCACCGCGCTGCCGGTGAATTGGCGTGGGCCGGGCTCATCTTTCTCATCGCGGGAGGATTCTGGGCCGCAGCGCGCTGGAAGCGCGGGTTTGCCTGGGGCATCGCGGCGCTCTCGATCATTGAGTTGATGATCTTCGCCGGGAACTACACCACAATGTTCAAGATGGCCGACATTATGACGACCGCTGAAACCTGGCGAAGTATCGTCAAGCGCGTCGGCCCAGAGGTACGCATCTACAGCTCAGCCGAAAGCCCGATGCTGCTTGTGGATGGCTATGACGCCTGGGGCACCGATCCGATGGTCATGCGCCGCTACGCGCTTTACATGGCCTTCAGTCAGGACCAGGATCCAGCCTTTCTCCCGATCTTTACGATGCGCCACATCGCTTCGCCGATGTTCAAGCTGCCGCGGCTTAAATACATTTTCACCTCGGATATGCGCGTGTTTCCTGAGCCATTTGAGGTGATGAAACGCGCGCAACTTATTGGCCGCGACAAAGTCATTTCCGACCAGCAGCAGGAATTGAGTGCGCTGAATGAACCATCGTTCGATCCCAGCAAATCCGTCATTCTCGAATCGGCTCCTCAAACTGCACTGGCGGGCAAAGACGTGACCGGCACCGTCGAGCTGAAAGACATCTCGAGCGATGAAGTCCAAATCGATGCGACCGTTTCCGCCCCGGCCATTCTTCTGATCACCGATGTCTACAGCACCGGCTGGCGCGCGCGAGCACTTGCCGACAGCGCGCAAGCTTCGTACGAAGTTGTGCCGGCCGACTACGCGTTCCGCGGCATTCCCCTCTCCGCCGGCACGCACCATATCCTGATGGAATATCGCCCGACGGCATGGGTGATTGGGAAATGGATTTCGATTGCTGCGCTGCTGATCTACCTGGCGCTAGGTGTTATCTGGCTGATGCGGGCTCGCAAACAAACCCCAGCGACAAGCGTGCCTGATTCAAACGTCAAGGAAACTTCCCAATGATTCGCCCCATTCGGCTTTCGCCTTGGCTTGTCCCGATCCTGTTGATCTCTTTGCCTCTTTCACCAGTACTCGGCGAAGACGCCAATCCCGCGCATCCGCCGCCCAAGCTACCTGCCGGCGTGAAGATGATTCCGAACATCGAATATGCCGCGCCTAATGGCTATTCGCTGCTGCTGGATCTTTATCTACCCGAGCAGGTGGAGGGGCGGCTGCCGGTCGTGGTGTGGATTCACGGCGGCGGGTGGGAAGCGGGAAGTCGGAACGATCAAATCGCGGTTCCGCTTGCGGCTCATGGTTATGCGGTGGCAAGCATCGATTATCGCCTCAGTCAAGTCGCCAAGTTTCCGGCACAGATTGACGATTGCAAAGCGGCTATTCGCTGGCTACGCGCGCACGCGCGAGCCTACAGCCTCGATCCGAATCACATCGGCGTCTGGGGCGCTTCGGCCGGTGGGCATCTCGTTGCGTTGCTGGGAACCAGCGGCGACGTGAAGGAACTGGAAGGCGACGAAGGCAATCTCGATCAATCCAGCCGCGTGCAGGCGGTATGCGATTGGTTTGGCCCGACCGATTTCCTAAAGATCAACGAGCAGGCCAAGAAGGGGCCGGTCAAACCGCAGATCCAGCATGATTCACCGAATTCGCCCGAGGCGCATCTGCTGGGCGGGCCGATTCAGGAGAACAAGGACAAGGCAAAAGCTGCCAATCCCATCACCTATGTTTCAAAAGATGATCCGCCATTTCTGGTCATGCATGGCGATCATGATCCACTGGTGCCACTCGCGCAAAGCCAGATGTTGCACGATGCGCTGGCGCGGGATGGGGTGCCGGTTAAAATGGTCGTGGTACCCAATGCTGGTCATGGTTTCGGGGGGCCGAAGATCATGAAGCAAGTTTTAGACTTTTTTGATACCTGCCTGAAGCCGGCGCCAAGTACGAAACCGAGTCAGACCGCGCCCTAGTGCAAGTTTTTGAAAATCCACCAGGCCCTGCGGTATGCCAGTTGCATAAGGGTGTCGCCAAGCGCCAAAAAGTTGGCGCACAAAAAGGAGACACTCGTATGCTGATGCACCTGTATCCCGTTGCCGCGATTGGCTATTCACTGGTTTGGCTGCTCGCCGGCGGCGGGCTGGGCGGCGCGATTATCATCTTCCTCGTCGCCAAGATGCTGGGAAGATAAGTCGGGGGATTTCGGTAATCTTCCGCGCGGCTGCGCACCTTACTGCCGGATACGCGCTTGCGCCTTCGCGGCCCGTTCAGCGATCGGACCTGAGCGCATCGGTCGCGAAGGCGCAAGCGACATGGTCGGCGTTCTCGGCGAAATGTCGCGATGACCCATGTCCGGAACGGGCGTTCGGTCGCGCTCATATCAACTCAATCATTCAATCGTCAATATTCATTTCGCGCGCGATTCCTGTTCGAATTGTTCGAAGGCTTCGCGAATCGCTTCATCTTCCGGCAGCTTCATATTGGTGCCGTGCGAGGTGAGATCGTCGTAGATATCGCCGACGCGGGCGGCGGCGCTACCGGTTTGATTGAGATAGGTCTGGCAGATCCCCGCATCCGACTGATCGACGGCGGCATTGACCGCCTCATCGCAGTTTTTGCCCGTGCCGGTGAAATGCTGCCCATCGCTCTTGCCGGCTGCGCTCTGCGCAGCCTTGAGAGCGCGCTGGCCATAAAGCTTCTCGGCTATGCGACGGTGGCCTTCCTCATGTGCGATTAACTTTGAGGGCGCATTGTCCGGCAGCCAGATCGTCACTTTCAATTGCAGATCCACCTGGACCGCGTCTATCTTCACGCTCGATTTGCATCCACCATCGCCACCGGTTTGGGAGAAGACGTGATACGAAGTGTGCACCGAGCAATTGAAGAGCGATTCGGTGACGGCTGCCTCGCCGGCATTGAGGTGAGGCATCTCAGTGGGCGGATGAGCCGGATCGAATGATTTGTGTTCGATGATTGGTGGCTGCCGCTTGATCGTGACCGAAGCCGTGGCCTGGCCCGCGCTCAGGCCGCACCCGGCCAGCAGGGCGAGCATTGCAATCGATCCAGCGCGCATGATCCGCTTCAGCAGCAAGGGGCCGTTACTGTATGCCCACCCGGCTGCTCCTCCAACTGACAATCGGGAGCGTTTGCGCACTGCTTGAGAGGGCGAGCGACTGCAAATAGGACTTAGTGAGTTTCCGGACTTACCGGTCGCGTGTTATATATCCGCCAGAGGTGAATCCATGCCGAAATTGACGGTTGAAGCGGTCGGAACGTTTGAAGTTGCCGCCGGGAAGCGGCTCGTGAACGCCTTGAGCGACGAAGCGAAACTCGATCAGCTTCATGCCTGTGGCGGCAACGCGCGCTGCACGACCTGCCGCGTACAGTTCCTTCAGGGCGAGCCAAACAAGATCACTGAAGCCGAGCAGGCCTTGATCATCGAGCGCGGACTCACCGATCATCCTGGCCTGCGATTGAGCTGCCAGATCTTGTGCGACCATGACATGTCGGTGCGCGCGATCAGTCGCTTAGCGGGATCCGGCCGAAGAGATGCCGGCGCGCGACCCACTGATGACATTCAGCCGCCGCCGCAATGGACGACGAAGTCAGCGATGCCGACTTAGACCCTGGAGGGCGGCAGTCCTCTGCCGCCGCGAATTTCGAGAACTGTGATTTCGCTCCACTCGCGGCGTCGCAGGAGCGACGCCCTCCATTGCTTGTTTCACATCATCAAGTTTTTGTTTTGACTTCCGCGTCGCGCGCTCAGTATGATCCGCCACGACAGGTGAAATATGCTTCTTCTTAAGACCAATCCATCCTCTTGCCAGCGGACCATAACAAGTGGCCGCTCCAGTTACCGGCGCTGAGTTTCTCGGCGTCAATCGCTCATAACAACCAAAGCAGGTGCGTGCCGAGCGGCTCCAATTCATGGGCTCCCTCACGCGCAATGCTATTTCATTTAACCGCGCGCTATTCACAGCGCTGCTGAGCAATGGCACGTCGTTCTTTACCTCGTCGTGGTCGTTATGGCGACCGTGAAATTGAAGCAGTAGGTGTTGTCATGTCGTATGAATCTTCACAGTCTCTCATTGCAGATCGACCGATCCTCGAAATGATCGGCGCACGTGTTGGAGACGAAACTCCCCGTGACATCAGGACCGTGCTGACCACGTCCCTGCCGGCGTCGCTGGTCTTTACCGAACGCGCAGTGGCCGTTCTGCGCGAGGCCATTACCGCGCGCGGATGCGCCTCATACCGCATCTTCCATTGCGTTCACTTCGACCTTCACGATGTCGATGACCATTTCGATGCGCTGGGCGAGTCTGCGCGATGGGAACCTTTGCCCGCGGGATTGCCGACCGGCGAGCCCCTCTGCACGCTCACGTTCAGCGATTCTCATGCGAAGCTGTGGGAGTATGGCTTGCTCCACCTCGCATCCCATGAAGTGTTCATCGCGCGATGGCTGTGGTGCGAACGCGGAGAGGTGCGGTCGCTGATCCTCTGTGCCGCGCCGTCGGCCGCCCATTACGAGCGGCTGCGCAAGCGCGTGCTGGAAGTGCGCAACAAGCAGGACAATCCAGTCTGGCAACTGGTCGGCAGCAGCTACGATCGAACGATGACCCGCGCGCCGGTCGAGGCGGCCGAATTGATTCTGTCTGATGAGCTTCGCGCACGGATCGACAGCGAAGTGATTCAATTCTTCGCCGCCGAAGTCGGCGCGATGTATCGTCGGCTGCGCGTGCCTTATCGTCGCGGCGTGCTGCTGTACGGGCCGCCGGGCAACGGCAAGACAAGCCTGATCCGCTTCATCGGCGCCGCTATGCCGCGCGTGGCCGCCTTCCTCCTGCGCCCGTCGGCCAAGTTCGATAACGACGATCTGCAGGATGTCATCGATCAATGGTCGGAATCGGCGCCGGCGATCCTGGTGATCGAGGACCTCGATTGGTTGCTGCACCGTGTGAACGTCTCGACGTTTTTGAATCTGCTGGATGGAGTTGAGCCGCGCGGCGGAGCGGGGCTGCTGATGGTCGCGACAACAAACAACCCCGAAAAGCTCGATCCTGCCATCAACAACCGGCCCGGCCGATTCGATGCCGTCATTGAAATGCCGCTGCCGGATGTTCCGCAGCGGCGGGCATTTTTTGCTTCACATTTGCCGGAGCTGGACCGGGAGATGATCGAGGCGATGGTGCAGGAATCGCAGCGGCTGTCCTTCGCGCATTTGCAAGAGATCCTGCGATTGTCGGGATTGCTGGCGATTGCCGCGGGTCGGACCGATCGCTGCGCGGAAGATTTGCGCGCTGCCGCGCGAATGGTTCGCGAGCGGTCCACGGAAGCCGCGGCTGGTTTTCCGCCGAAGCTCGATCTTCCGTTCGGGCTTGGGGCGCTGCACAAACACCGCCGCCAGAGCGCGAATCACGGATGACAGCAGACCCTGAATAGGGAAAGACCTATCGGTAGCCGAGGTTAGCCGCGACGCGCCAGCGGAGCGCTTTCTGCGAGGGTCCAGAAAGCGTTTCCGCTTCGCGTTGCGGCTAACCAGGGCAAAGCAAAGCGGGTCGAATTGCCAACCCCCTCATGCTGCTGTATTCTCCGCGCCTGATTCGGGACTTTCCGCGCACCGACGCAGGAAATGTTTTTTCATTGAATCAGAACTCCGGAGTCGTCATGAGCTTTGAAGCGGCGATCAATCGTAAGGCGTTGGACATCGGCAAGTTATCGGTGGAAATGACCACCTCGGCAGGCAGCGGCCATCCTTCGACGGCCCTCTCGCTGGCGCACATCGTGACGGTGCTGATGTACCGCCAGATGCGCTGGGATCCGAAGGATCCCTGGAACCCGAATGCCGATCGACTCGTGCTCTCGGAAGGGCATGCCGTTCCAATCATTTACGCGGCCTATGCCGACCTGGGCGGCATGCTCGGTAAGAGCAAAGCCGACGCCCGTCCGATGACCCGCGACGATGCAATGTCGCTTCGCGCGATCAATTCGCCCATCGATGGCCATCCGCATCCACAAGTTGGCTTCCCCTTTGCCGATGCGGCGACTGGTTCGCTGGGGCAGGGGCTCAGCGTTGCCGCTGGTCTCGGATCGGCGGCACGGATGGACAACATCGATCGCAATATATATTGCATCATCGGCGACGGCGAATCGCGAGAAGGGCAGATCTGGGAAGCGGCCGACTTCATTGCCGACCATGCCCTGACCAACGTGGTGGCGATCTTCAACTGCAACGAATTGGCTCAGAGCGATTGGGTGAGCCCGCAGCAAAGCTATCAGGGATTGGCCGAAAAACTTCGGGCCTTTGGCTTCATCGTGCGGGTGGTCGATGGCCATGATCCGCGCGATTTGAGCAACGCCTTTTCCGAATTGAATGTCATCAAGAACGGCAACCGTCCGTTGGCCATCGTCGCTCGGACGGTCAAAGGCTGGGGCGCCGCCGCCGAGCAGGGGATGGGCAAGCATGGAACGCCGGTCAAGTCGGACAAGCTCAAAGATGTTCTCGGACAACTTGATACGACTGCCCGCGATCTGGGCGTTGCCGATTACAAGCTCAATGGCGAATTGAAGATTCCCGCGCCAAAGGAAGCGGCTAAGCCCGCCGAGAAGAAGGCCATCAAGATCGCCAGTTATCAGGATGGACTGGCTGCAGTCGGTCTCGATAAGGATCTGTCAGCAGGCAAGCCCATCGCACCGCGTAAGGCCTATGGCGCAGCACTCGTCGCGCTGGGCGCTGCTGACAAGCGCGTCATCGGCCTCGATGCCGACGTGAAGAACTCGACGCATGCCGAGTGGTTTGCCAGGAAATACCCGGCTCAATATCTCGAATGCAAAATCGCCGAACAGAACATGATCAGCGTCGCTGCCGGCGCCTCCGCGGCAGGAAAGATTCCCTTCTGCTCGACCTTCGCCAAGTTTGTTGCCCGCGCCTATGACCAGGTCGAAATGGCCATCATCGGCGGCGCAAATCTGAAGATCACCGGCACGCATGCCGGCGTCACACTCGCCGCAGATGGACCGAGCCAGATGTCGCTGCCGGACGTTGCCTTTTTCCGAAGCTTCTGCCACACGAAAAATTTCAATGGCCGGCCCGCGGTCAGCTATTTCTTCCCGGCCGACGCGGTGAGCTGCTACAAGATCACCGAGTTGATGGCCAATCTCGATGGCGCCTGCTACCAGCGTGCGCTGCGTGCCGACACCAAGACGCTCTATAAGCCCGACGAAACATTTGAAGTCGGCGGATACAAAGTGCTCCGCGAAGGCAAAGACCTCGTCTTCGTCAGCGCCGGCTACATGGTGCACGAATGTCTGAAGGCCGCCGACGAGCTGGCCAAATCGGGCAAAAAAGCCGGCGTGATCGACGCCTATTCCCTCCCGCTACAGACCAAGGGCATTCTCGACATCGCCCAGAAGTCCGGCGGCACGATCATCACCGTCGAAGACAACTACAGCGGCGGCCTCGATGCTGAAATTGGTGAAGCGATCGCCCAGAATGGCGCGCAAATTAAGCTCAAGAGCCTCTACGTCCACCAGATCCCCAAGAGCGGCCGCGAACCGTCGGACGTATTGGATTATCTGGGTCTGGGAGCGAAGCAGATTATTGCAGCGGTGTAACAGAACGTGAAATGATGTGCGAAGAGAATCCTCCACTTTAGACGCTCCGCCTGCGGAGCGCGTCCAGCGGCGCCACTAGCAACTGGACTTTCGGCGAACGAACAATTTTCCGCGGATAAAAAAAGACCCCGGCTTTTTCGGCCGGGGTCTTTTGCATCTTCATCCTCACATCAGATTGCTTAAGCCTTCTTCAGCTTCGCGCGGCTGTGGCGCCGAGCCTTGCTGCTGGTCTTGCGGACATGGCTCTTGGCGTTGCGACGCGTGTGCTTCACCGCGCGACGATGCTTAACGCTGCGCTTGTGCGTCGAGACGAGCTTCGTCGGCGCCGAAGGCGTCGAGGTCAGCACGGCGCTGGCCGACAGCGGCGAAACCGCGGTGGTGACATGATGCGTTCGCGCCAAGCCGATGGCCGGCGCGCCGGCCAGCACGGTGGCCGCTACCCACTTGATCATTTTCCGATTCAACATTTGGCAACTCCTTTGCCTGCAACCGGGCGCGGCCCTTCCGCGCGACGGCGCGGATTGGTCCTTGCCCCTCTGCCGCGCACAACGCGCGGAAACATCCTTAGTATCGGACCAACCTCTCGCCGCCTTGAAGGAATCTGGTGCGCATTTCGGCCGCGCCAGTTCAATGGGCCGCGGTTTTATCGGAAGATCTCGTTGAAAAAGTCTTGCATCGCCCGCCAGGAGCGCTCGTCCGCTTCCTTGTTGTAAGCGATGCCCGGAATGTGATGCCGATCGGCATCCGGGTTCGTAAAAGCGTGAACAGCGTCGCAATAGACATTGAATTGCCAGTCAACCTTCGCCTTGCGCAGCTCATCCTGGAATGCCGCGACTTCCTCAGGTGATTCAAACTTATCGTCGGCCCCGTGACATGCGAGGACCTTGGCTTTGACCTGGCCCGCCTGCGCGGGTGATTGGGTGGAAAGCCCGCCATGGAAGCTGACGACGCCGCGCACGTCGGCGCCCATGCGAGCCAGTTCAAGAACGGTCGTTCCGCCAAAGCAATATCCGATGGCGGCAGTCTTATTCGCGTCGACGTGCGGGTTGCTCTTGAGCTGATTGAGCGCCGCCATCACGCGCGCACGCAATTCCTTGCGGTCGCCATTGCGCAGCGCGCCGGACCATTGGCCGGCCTGATTTGGATCATCGGTGGTCATTCCATTGCCGTACATGTCAGCCGCGAGCGCGACATATCCCAGCTCCGCCAGTTGCTGGGCGCGGTGCTTGGGATAATCGGTCATTCCCCACCATTCAGGGACGACAACAATTCCAGGCCGTTTGCCCGGCTTGCTGTCGTCATAAGCAAGGTAACCTACTGCCTCGATCGTGCCGGCCTTATACTTCACCGTCTCGGTATGGATTGCGCCGCGGGCGCTGGTGCCGGAAATCATGGCGGCTGCGAGAGCGAGTAACGCGTATCTCATTGGATCCTCCTTCGTAGGCTTTGCCAAAATCGGCCGATCATTGTAGTACCGGTATATCGCGCGACGGTAAAGTGAATCATGAATCTTCTGCACGGCCTCGAAGGCCTCGCACAACTTTCGCCAGGATCGATTCTCTCCATCGGGAATTTCGACGGCATCCATCGCGGCCACCAGCGGCTGCTGGAAACGGGGCGACAGCTTCGCAGCCAGACAAGCGGGGCGCGCCTGGCCTGCGTCACCTTTGAGCCACATCCGTTTACTGTTTTGCGACCCACTCATGCGCCTCCGCGCCTGACGCCGATTGATTTGAAGCGGCAGTTGCTGGCCGAGCAGGGGGTGGATGATCTGGTCGAGCTTTCGCCTGAGCCGGTGGTGCTGGGGCTGACCGCAGAGCAATTCTGGGCAATCCTGCGCGATCAGTGCCGGCCCAATCACCTGGTCGAGGGCAGCGAATTTACATTCGGAAAATCGCGAGGCGGAACGATTCAGCATCTAACGCAATGGAGTAATGAGGCGGCCATTCAATTGCACATTGTGCCACCAGTGCAGGGCGTGCTGGCGGATCTGCGGCTGGTGGACATCAGCTCGACGCTGATTCGCTGGCTTCTGCTGCATGGCCGGACGCGCGAGGCGGCGATGATGCTGGGCCGGCCCTATGCGCTGCGCGGCAAAGTGATCACCGGCCACCAGCGCGGGCGCACGATTGGCGTTCCCACCGCCAATCTCGATTGCGGCACACAGCTTGTGCCCGATGACGGAGTATATGCGGGCCAATGTATCGTCGATAAAAATGTCTATCCATGTGCGATCAGTATTGGTACGCTGCCGACGTTCGCCGATTCAAAACGCCAGATTGAGGCGCATTTGATCGGGTATGATGGCGATCTGTATGGACGAATTCTGGATGTGCAGGTCGTTCACTGGCTTCGGGAGCAATGGAAGTTTGACGGCGTCGATGAACTCAAGCGGCAAATGGAGCGCGATATCTCGCAATGCGTTGAGCGAATTGGCGAGGATGCCTGTCGATTTATATCCGTTTAGCATTCGATTGATGTGGAGCAAGTTCGGCGGACTGGTTTGATGAGCGACCCCACGCGACAGATCGACCAGTCGGCCACTACCGCCAGCGGGCTGCCGGTGTCTCCTTCGCTGGGCCCGACGCTCAAGCGCTCGCACGTCCATAAGCAGCTTCTACTGGTCGATCATCGCGTGATTCTGATCTGCGTGCTGTCCATTGCGCTAGCGCTGATCGCGGGCGGGGTGGCGCAGGTCCTTCTCTGGCTCATAGCGCTGATTACCAACCTTTCGTTTCACCACCACTTTTCTTTCGCTTTCGTGCCGCCCGTGTACCGCGATCTGAAGCATGCGCCGTCGTGGACTGTCATTTTCATCCCGATCATCGGCGGCCTGATCGTTGGTCTGATGGCGCGCTTTGGATCGGAAGGAATTCGCGGGCATGGCATCCCCGAAGCGATGGAGCGCGTGCTGCTGCAGGAAAGTCGGATCCCGCCGCGATTGACGTTTTTGAAGCCGCTGTCGGCTGCGATTGCGATTGGAACGGGAGGCCCATTCGGCGCAGAAGGGCCGATCATCGCCACCGGCGGCGCAATGGGATCGCTCATCGGGCAAGTCCTGCGCACAAGTGCCGCCGAGCGAAAGACGCTGCTGGCCGCGGGCGCTGCCGCGGGGATGGCGGCAACCTTTGGTTCACCCGTCTCGGCAACTTTGCTGGCCATTGAGCTGCTGCTGTTTGAATTTCGACCACGATCATTTTTGCCGGTTGCACTGGCCAGTGCGGCGGCGGCGGGGATTCGATTCGCATTTCATGCACCTACACCGCTCTTTCCGATGCCGCCCGATATTGGTCAGCCAACTGAAATTGGATTGGCACTTTACGCGGTGGTGGGAGCGCTGGTGGGTTTTGCGTCGGTGCTGGTGACGCATTCGGTGTATGCGGTCGAGGACGGATTTGGAAAGCTGCCGATCCATTGGATGTGGTGGCCCGCGATCGGCGCGGTGGCGGTGGGGGCGATTGGCTACTTCGCACCGCGCACGCTGGGCGTCGGCTACGACAACATCACCGATTTGATTTCCAATAAGTTGCCGCTGGCACTGATGATTTCGCTTTGCCTGCTGAAGTTCCTCTCGTGGACGCTCTCGCTGGGCAGCGGAACCTCAGGCGGAACGCTCGCGCCATTGTTCACCTTTGGCAGCGCCCTGGGCGGGATCATCGGCATGGGGTTGGCTCATTATTTTCCAAACCATATTGATGTGCGGGTGGCGGCGCTGGTGGGCATGGCAGCGATGTTTGCCGGCGCTTCGCGGGCTTTACTTACATCGGTCGTGTTTGCTTTTGAGACAACGCTTCAACCCAACGGGTTGTTGCCGATCCTCGGCGGCTGCGCGGTGGCCTATCTCATCTCCAGCGCCTTCATGCGCGACACCATCATGACCGCCAAGGTCGTGCGGCATGGCGTGCTCGTTCCAGTCGAGCTGGCAGCGGAGCCGCTGGAAGGAATTACCGTTTCCGCAATTTATTCCCATGATCCGGTCACGCTGCCGGGCGACTGGACGGTGGCCAAGGCGCGCGAGTGGCTGGCTACCAATGGGCCGACGACGCATCATCAGGGATACCCTGTTCTGGATACCGACAAAAGACTTCTGGGGATGCTCACCCGGCGAGACCTGCTCAACAGCACGACTTCATCCACCAGCACGTTAGCAGAAGTGATCCACCGAGCGCCGCTGACAATCTTCCCGCATCGCTCTCTGGCGGATGCGACGACGGTGATGGTGACGCAGAATGTCGGCCGCCTTGCGGTGGTAAGCCCCGATGATCCGCGCCATCTTCTTGGCGTGATTACGCGGAGCGATGTGCTCTCGTCCTATCGGCGTAAGCTGGCGGAGATGCAGGTCAGCGAATCGATCCTTCGGCGAGGGCTCAAACGTCGGGAAAGAGCCAAGGCAGTGGTGCCGGCCGCGACTCCTTCACCGTCACCGGTTGTCTCCGAAGCGCCTCAAAAACCGCAGGCGATGCCGGAATCGAATCCTTCTACCCCTTGAGCTTCACGATTGCTTCGACTTCGACGCACGACCCCAGCGGAAGCTGCGCCATGCCGATGGCGCTTCGGGCGTGCCAGCCGGCTTCTCCGAGCACATCGACAAACAGTTGCGATGCGCCGTTGATGACCAGATGCTGATTGGTAAAATCGGGATCGCTGTTGACGAAGCCGGTCACTTTCAACATCCGCTCGATGCGGTCGAGGGAGCCGGCTTCCTGCCGGACCAGACGCAGGACATTGGCGGCACAGAGTGCGGCAGCTTTTTGTGCGGCTTCCACGCTTACCTGGGAGATGACTTTTCCCTTTCCTGCCAGCGATTCGTCGTCGGCAATAGGCACGCAGCCGGAGACGTAAGCCGTCGTTCCGTCAATCACCACCGGCCGATAGATCGCGCCGGGCTTGAAGATGCGAGTCAGCGAATAGCCCATTGAGGCGAGTTTCTGGTCGAACGAATTCATGCTGGCTCCGTGGAAGGAAGCGATTTGGTGAAGAAGCGCAGCCAGTTGGCGTGAAAAATCAGGTCGATATTTGCATCGCTGTAGCCGCGGCGTTGGAGAATGTCGGCCAGCTTCTGAAGGTCCGCAATCGTGTTCAAATCGCGAGGCGTCTGCTCATGTCCAAAACCACCATCCAGATCGCTGCCGATGGCTGAATGGTTCGCATTCCCCGCGAGCTGACAGACATGATCGATGTGATCCGCGACGGCTTCGAGCGAAACGACCTCCGGCGAAGTCTGCCCGCGCACCCAGCCGGGATAGAGCATCCAGCTATCGAGAGCCGCGCCGATGACGGCTCCGCGCGAAACAAGCTGGCGAATCTGATCATCCGCTAACTGCCGATCGCCCGGCACCAGCGCGCGACAATTATGGTGGCTGGCCAGCACCGGCCCGCCAAAGAGATCGAGCGCCAGGGCCATGCTTCGATCGCAAAGGTGCGTGACATCGAGAATCATGCCGAGCCGCTCAAATTGCTTGAGCAGCTCGATTCCCGCGCTACTGAGAGGTCCATCCACTCCCGTGCCAAACGCGTGCTGCCCTTGGCCGTAATGTGCGAGCCCCGCGGCTCTCAATCCAAGCTTCCACCAATGTTCAAGCTGGCTTGGCTCGACGATCGGATCGGTACCTTCCATGCTCAGGATCATGCCGATCGGCGCAGTTCGATCGCTAGAAGCCAACTTCCAATGCGATTGGAGATCCTGCGAGCTGCGGATGAATTTCAGATGTCCCTGCTGCTCGAGAAGCTGGTAATACGCGAGCTGCGCGTGAGCCGCGCTGTAGGCCAGAGCGGGTGTGGCATAATCGAGATCGGTGCGCTTATATGTTGCCTGCTGCTTGATGGCTGGTCCCGATCGCGCAAGCAACGTCGCGACGCACACGCGCACTTGTGCCTTGCGAAGCTCCGGCAGCGTGACGGTGCTCCTGCCGCGGGCGCGCTCGTCAGTCATGCCGCGCTCGGAAGCGCGCACTTGTTCGATGCTCTTAGTGAGATCGCGATTGAAGAAGATCGCGCTCCAGGCCAGATCAAGGTGGGCATCGAAAATCGGACGCATGGTTAATCAGAATTAGAAGACTCTGCCTCGCGCATCGACCGTCAATGGCTTTGGCTCATCTCCCGGCTCCTGCCACCAGATTCGGTCCTGAAGATTCACGCAGGGGCAGATGTGGTTGGGAATCACGCTCACACGATCGCCCACGTTCGGTATTGCGTCGCATTCGCGCACATCCACCTGGGCATGCTCCTCGCTCAGCTTCGCGATTTTTGCGCGCGGGTATTCGATGACGAAACCGAGTCCGCTATCGGGCGCCGGGCCGCAGCGGTCGCTGGTCAGCGTCTTGCTGCCTGCGTCAAGCACTATCTGGCCAGGAACCGCGGTGCTGATGACGGTGCAGATGATTTTTGCCGAGCAATCTTCGAGACTCACGAAGCCGCCATGCACGCAGTTCATGTCGTTGAAGATATAGGTGCCGGGGCGAAGTTCAGTGAGGCGGGTGATCAGATGCGAGCGACTGGCGGTGGGTGTTGAGCCGCCGGAAACGATTTTGGCTTGCAGTCCCGAGGCGCGCCAGCGTTCGATCACTTCGCCCAGCAGCCCATCGATCTCCGTCATCGCCTGATCAAGCTGCGGCGTCTTCCATTGCAAATGGCCGGGATAAAACATCAACCCATCGAGGCGTACATTGGGAAGCTTGCTGATATGCTGCGCCAGCGCTAAGGCCTCGGCTGGACTTTGCACGCCCGTGCGATGAAGGCCGACGTCCAGATCGACGAGCACGCCGACGGTGCTGCCCTCTGCTTTGGCGCCTTCAGAGATTCGATCGGCCGCCGTTGTCGAATCGACGGCAACATGAACCGTTTTTGTCCTGGCGAGCTTCGCGAGGTCCAGACATCGTTGCGGATGAATCGCGGGATAGGCCATCAAAAGATCATCACTCGCTTCGGCCATGATCTGCGCCTCGCCGACCTTGGCGACGGTCAATCCAATCGCGCCGCCATCTAATTGCATCCGCGCCAGCATTTTTGATTTGTGGGTCTTCGTATGAGGGCGCACGCCAAGCTTGTGCTGGCGGGCATAATCCGCCAGGCTCGCAAGGTTTCGACGGGCGACCTGGGCGTCGATCAAAATGAAGGGAGTAGGAATCTCGTCGTGCATTCTCGCGGCGATTATAGCGGAAATCTGAATTCTTCTTCACCTTGGCGAGATTCCTCGCCCTGCGCAACTGGTTGGATGTACAATGCCGGCAATCCCGTCGGGCAAATGTTCTATGCGATAACACTCGGAGAAAGAAATGAACGCTCTGGCCAAAAGAACGCTTTGGATCCTCCCCATCCTCGCACTGCTCTGCACATCCCTTCGCGCCGACACGCCTCAAGCGGCGACGGCTCGCATCGTGGCGGCTGCCAATGCCTTCCTCGCGACACTCGACGAATCGCAGAAGAAGCATGTGATGTATGCCTTCGACGACGAGAAGCAGCGGGCGACCTGGTCCAACCTCCCGACCAGTATGGTCCCGCGCGGCGGCATCAAAATGGGAGACCTCAATGAAGCCCAGCGCTCGGCCGCCTTGGCGCTGGTCGCATCGGCCCTGAGCCAGCGCGGCTTCGAGAAGGTCCAGCAGATCATGCAGGGTGATGAGCTGCTCAAGCACAATGACCGCGACGCCCGCATGTTTGGGAAGAATCTGTTCTACATCTCCATCCTCGGCACGCCTTCGGAAAGAAGTGCGTGGATGTTGCAATTTGGCGGGCATCACCTGGCGCTGAACATCACCGTCTCCGGTGAAAATGGCATTCTCACGCCCAGCCTGACCGGCGCACAGCCAGCACTGTATCAACTCAATGGCAAAACCGTTCGGCCCCTGGGCGCAGAAAGCGACAAGGCTTTCGCGCTGCTCAATGCTTTGGATGGAGGCCAGCGCAAGCGCGCCGTCCTGAGCTTCCGCATGGCCGACCTGGTCCTCGGCCCCGGACAGGATGGCAAGACGATTCAACCCGAAGGGCTCAAGGCTTCGGACATGAACGAAAAGCAGCGCGCGATGTTGGTGGATCTGATTTCGGAATGGGTGAACATCGCGCCGGATACGTTTGCCGCGCCTCGCATGGCGGAGATCAAGTCCGCCCTCGACGACACCTGGTTTGCCTGGAGCGGGCCGGATAAAGCCGAAGAGGGCAAAAATATCCGCGCGTATTTCCGCGTGCAGGGGCCGAAGCTGGTGATCGAATATGCGCCGCAGAATCTGGGCGGTGATCCGACGCTGCACGTCCACACGATGTATCGCGATCCGACGAATGACTATGGTCGCGGAAACAACAAGCAATGAAAGCCCCAATCGTCGCGGCCATCCTCGTATCTTTTTTTCTCGTGCACCGAGCATCGGCGCACCGGCTCGATGAGTATCTTCAGGCGACGACGATCGACATCGGCAAGAGCCGGCTCGTGCTGGAGATTCGGCTGACGCCGGGCGTCGACGTTTTCTCGAAGGTGATGGCGAGGATCGACACCAATCGTGACCGGCTCATTTCAGAAGCCGAGCAGCGCGACTATTCCGATGAGGTGCTGCATGACCTCTCGCTTTCGATTGATGGGAAGCAATTGCCACTTCGGCTCACATCGCTGACGTTTCCGAAGATCGAGCAGATGAAGGAGGGTCTGGGCGAAATTGTTTTCGATTACGAGGCGCCGGTGCCATCGGGCATCGAACGCCGAAAGATTCTCTTTGAAAATCATCATCAAAATGCGATTTCGGTTTATCTCGCGAACTGCCTCTTTCCTAAAGATCCGGACATTCGCATCACCGCTCAGAATCGAAATTACGAGCAGACGGTCTATCGCGTCGATTACACCCAGGCGATTGCTCCCGCGACAGCGATCGCTTCTTCGTCAGGATCGAGCGTTCGGAATTGGCTGATTGCCGACGCGATCATTCTTTTGCCTTCGCTGGCGATTCTGTGGCAAAGACGCCGACGCGTGATTCAAAAAGACACGGCAGGGGTGCGACCAAATGCGATTTGAGCCGCGCTCAATATTCTGGCTCATCGCGGCCGCAGTTCTGGTTTTCGCCCCGATCACCGTTGCGCATCCGCTTTCGCAAGGCTCGCTGGATGTGCATGTCGATGCGAAATCGATAATCGTTCACGCGCGGGTGACGGTCGAGGAAGTCGCCATCACGAATGAAGCGACGACGCCCGGCGCCAAGCCCGGCCCCTGGGCCACGCAAGCTCCAACCGCCTTCGAACAACATGCGGCTTATCTTGCCTCGCATCTGCATATTCTCGCTGATGGCGTCGCTCTGGCGGGCGGCGTGGTGAGTGTGAAGCCGCCGGATTCCGTCGATCCGCTGATCAATAGTTCCGCAGAATATGAACTGATCTACGCACTTTCCGCTGGCCATCAGCCAAAGCTGATTCAGATTCAGGATGATGTGCTTACCGACGGCAACTTCGCGCCCGGCGCCACTTGGGACGCAACCTATGTCGTGAAAATCTCGGTTCCCGGTGGACCCTCTTCAGAAGGAATGCTGCTGACGAAGACGAACGCGGTGAAATTCGATTGCGTCGCATCGCCCGCGGGGGAAAGCCACCAGGCCAGCAAAAGCTCGCTTTTTAAAGCTTATCTCTATCACGGCATTCATCACATCCTCACCGGCTACGATCACCTGCTGTTCGTCAGCGCATTGGTGCTGGCCGCCACCACGCTCTGGGACCTCGTGAAAGTCGTCTCCGCCTTCACACTCGCGCACACGATCACCCTTACACTCGCTGCCCTGAGTCTCATTCACCTGCCCGAGCGCGTCGTGGAGCCGCTCATTGCCGCCAGCATTGTTTTTGTCGCAGTTCAAAATGTCTTCTGGCCCGCCCGCGCCCGAGGCTGGAGCCGGCTCGGCGCGGCATTCTTCTTCGGCCTCTTTCATGGCCTTGGCTTTGCCGGTGGATTGATGGATGCCATGCGCGAAATGCAAAGCAGCACGATGCTCCTGGCGATTCTCGCCTTCAGCATCGGCGTCGAAACGGGCCATCAGATGGTCGTCATCCCACTGTTTGCGTTTCTGAAAGCCGCGCGACATACACAGGATGATGCCGTGCGAAGAACGCGCCTTTCGATGGCGTTTCAGCGCATCGGCTCAGCGGGGATTTCGATCGCGGGAATGTATTACCTTTGCCTCGCGCTTACCGGTAATTCGTAAATTGCAGCGGAATCCCCGGCGGGTTGGTCTTGAGATGTGCAATCACCGCCTGCAGCTCATCCTTCTTGGCGCTGCTGACGCGCAGGGCTTCGCCTTGAATCGACGCGTTGACCTTCAATTTCAAATCTTTGATTGTGCGCTGAATCTGCTTGGACGTGTCCTTGTCGATCCCGCTCTTGAGCTTCACCTTCTGGCGGACGGTCTTGTGCGTGGCCTGCTCGAGCTTCTGCGGGTCGAGCGATTTGGGATCGACGCCGCGCTTCACCATCTTTTCCACCACGACCTTGCGGACCGATTCAAGCTGCGGCTCGCCATCCGCCGTCAGCGTCAGCTCCTTGTCCTTGCGGTTGAATTCGACCCCGGCACTGGTGCCTTTGAAATCGTAACGCGTTGTGATCTCCTTGATCGCCTGGTTGATGGCGTTGTCCATTTCCTGAAGGTTGATTTCCGAAACGATGTCGAATGAATGATCTGCCATGCGCGATTTTTCCTGTTGAATGCGAAAGCTTGGGCTAACTCGGAGGAATCTTAGCAGACGCTATGGGAAATCGGCAGCATCGAGCCATGCAACAGTCGGCAAGCATGAGTAAGATGCCCGGCTCTTGTTCTCCGAAAGGTACGAAGCCGACATGAATCGATTCATTCTCGCGTTGAAAGTCATGGTGCGCGTGCTGTTTCATCCGGAAGTGGCGCCACGAGCACAGGCGCTGCTCGGTGGGGCGGAGCCGGCCGTCGCTCCGCAGCAGCCAACCATCGCGCCATCAGCTCCTCGCGCACCGGTTGAGGCAGCGAAGCCTCTTCGCAACGACGCCGTCAGTCTGCTCGCTGTCCTCCAGCGCGAAGCCCGGCTGATCGATTTCCTTAAGGAAAATATCACGCCTTATGACGATGCGCAGGTTGGGGCGGCGGTGCGCGATGTTCATCGCGGCGCGGCTGCCGTCATCGATCGCATTTTTGCTCTGCGACCGGTGATGAATGATGTCGAGGGTTCGAGCGTTTCGGTCCCGGCCGGCGCCGATGCCGGGCGAATTAGCCTGACCGGAAATGTCGCGGGGCAACCGCCATATCGTGGCGTTGTGCGACATCAGGGATGGGAAGCGACGCAAGTTCAACTCCCCGAATGGACCGGCGCCGCCTCCGCGGCCAAAGTCATCGCACCGGCCGAGGTGGAGATTCCTTAAAAAGCATATCCAAGAGTCCGGTGGAAAATCCTGCGCTGGCGCGCCGCAGCCGGTCGAGTACCGTAAATCGGCGACGTTTAAACGGCCGTGATGATGGTCTGTCTATGCACAATTCTCGCGCTCTCGGGACATGAGCCGATCCAAATCTTCGGCACAAAATTGCTTGGCATCACGCCTGAAAATGGCCGAAAGCTGCTGATTACCGTCATCTTCATCGTAGCGATCGGCATCATTCATTGGATCCTCAAGGCATTCATCAACCTTCTTTTAAGGCACAGCCGGCGCAAGCATGCGCTCTTCTGGATTCGCCAGGCGATCAGCGTTTTGCTCGCACTCGTCACGCTGATCGTCGTCCTGTCGATCTGGTTCGATAATCCAACGCGCCTTGCGACCTTTATGGGCCTGGTCACCGCAGGCGTAGCTTTCGCCCTGCAAAAACCAATCAGCGCTCTTGCGGGCTATCTGGTCATCCTGCGCGGCCGAACTTTCCGCGTGGGCGATCGCATCACGATGGGCGGCGTTCGCGGGGATGTGATCGATCTGGGCTTCACGCAAACCACGATCATGGAGATGGGCCAGCCGCCGGATGTGCAGGATGCCGAGCCGGCCGTCTGGGTGGAAGCCCGGCAGTACACGGGTCGTGTCGTGACGATTCCCAATTCAAAAATCTTCGATGAGCCGATCTTCAATTACACGCGAGAGTTTCCGTTTCTTTGGGAGGAACTGCGCCTCCCGATTTCTTACAAGGATGACCGCAATCGTGCCGAGCAGATTCTGCTGGACGTGGCCAATCGAAATACGGTGCAAATCCAGGACATTGGCGAGGAGGACCTGAAGGAGCTTGCCCGGCGATATTTCACCGTCCGCTCCGATGTCCATCCCAAAGTCTACTGGCGGCTGACCGACAATTGGGTCGAGTTGACCGTTCGCTTCATCGCCCGAACGAGTGGCGTTCGTGCGCTCAAAGACAAAATGAGCCGGGAGATCATCGCGGCGATGGATAAAGCCAAAATCGGAATTGCCTCCAGCACCTACGACATCGTCGGCATGCCGCCGATCAATGTGCAGCTCGCAGGATCAGACAAGTCATCGAATGGCTCGGGCAAACAGCCGGTCACATACTGCGCGCCGTCGCACCACCAATGAGGTGCACGGCGCGCAACACAGTCGGCCGCGGGTCTCCTATTCCCGCCCCCGGTACTCCGGGGGAGGGCGAGGGAGGGGTTTTTCTGTCAGCTCGCGATCGACCATCGGTTTAATCGCATCGCATTAGCCATCTAAACTCCAACCCCCTCCCCAACCCTCCCCCGGAGTACCGGGGGCGGGAGAAGAGAGAGCGCCCGCTAGTGTCGCGCACCTCCGTACCGCGGGTTCTTGGTGCCCCTCGCGCTCAATTCAATTGCATTCGCACTATAATGCGCCAGACCGGAAGGAAACTTCGTACATGGCGCAATATGTCATTGGAATCGATCTGGGCACGACCAATATCGTGCTGGCCTATGTAAAGGCGGGCGAGGAGAACGCGAAGGTCGAGGTGCTGCCGGTGCCGCAGCTTGTGGCGATGGGGACGACCGAATCGCGGCCGATGCTGCCGTCGTTTTTGTACATCGCAAATGAGACTGAAGCTTCAGCCAAATCGCTCGATCTGCCCTGGGCGAAGAAGCGCGATTTTGCAGTTGGGTACCTGGCGCAAAAGCAGGCGGCGGATGTGCCGATGCGGACCATCGCGGCAGCCAAATCCTGGCTGGCGCATAGCAAGGTGGATCGGCATCAGCCAATTCTTCCCTGGGGCGCGCCGGCGGAAATTCCAAAGGTTTCGCCTGTCGAGGCATCGCGACGATATCTGGAACATCTTGCCGCGGCATGGAGCAGCCAGTTTCCCGATGCACCGTTGGTTGACCAACAGGTGATCCTGACCGTCCCGGCATCATTCGACGCCAGCGCACGCGAACTGACGCGCGAGGCGGCAATGCTTGCGGGCCTTCCGAAAGATGTTGTGCTATTGGAAGAGCCTCAGGCGGCGCTTTACGCCTGGCTGGCTGACATGGGCGATCGCTGGCGAAAGCAACTCAAGCCCGGCGATACGCTGCTCGTCTGCGACGTCGGCGGTGGCACGACCGATTTCACACTCATTGGTGTCACCGAAGAACATGGCCAGCTTGAACTACGCCGCATTGCCGTCGGCAACCACACGCTCGTCGGCGGCGACAATATGGATCTCGCCTTGGCGCATTTTGCGACTACAGCTTTCAAGCAGAAGGGCGTCGAGCTTAATCCCTGGCAGTCGGTTTCACTCTGGCATGCCTGCCGAACGGCCAAGGAGGCGCTGCTGGGCGAGAGGGGGCCAAAGAAACATCCCGTCGCGGTCCTCGGGCGCGGGAGCAAACTCGTGGGCGGCACCGTCACCGTCGATCTGGATCGCGATGAAGTCCGCAATCTGCTGAGCGATGGATTTTTCCCAACAGCAAAGCTGAGCGATCAGCCAGAGCGCCGGCGCGTCTCCGGATTTCGTGAAATTGGCTTGCCTTTTGAAACCGATACGGCCGTCACGCGTCACTTGGCCGGTTTCTTGAGCGCACAAGGAGAGCAGGGCGCCGCCGCCCGGCCCACGCATCTGCTATTCAACGGAGGTGTATTTAAATCCCCGATTTTCCGCCAGCGCGTTTCGGAAGTCATCGCCGGCTGGTTCAAAGGCAAATCGCCGACGGTCCTTGAAGGCAACACCGATTACGACTTTGCCGTCGCCCGCGGAGCAGCCTATTACGGCCTTGCCAAGCAGGGGCGAGGCGTGCGCATTCGCGGCGGCGCAGCGCGCTCCTACTACGTCGGCATCGAAACCTCCGGCCTGGCGATCCCCGGCGCGCCGCGCCCGATGCAGGCCATCTGCGTTGTGCCCTTCGGCATGGAAGAAGGCACCGAAACCGATGTGCCGGGCCAGGAGATTGGGCTGGTCGTTGGCGAGCCAGCCGTCTTTCGCTTCTTCAGCTCCGCCACGCGCAAGCAGGACGCCCCCGGCCAAGTTCTTTCGAGCTGGTCCGAACAAGATTTGACCGAAACCGATTCGCTCGAAGCGAACCTCCCCAAGCCCGAAAAGATCGACGAAGACTACGTCCCCGTTCATTTCCAGTCCAAAATCACCGAGCTTGGCATGTTCGAGCTCTGGTGCGTCAGCACGCTTGATGCCCAACGCTGGAAGCTCGAATTCAGCGTCCGCGAGGACGCGGAAAAGTGACGCGCTGCGACCACCCACCGAGAAGTGATGTCAGCCGAGGTTAGCCGCGACGCGACAGCGGAGCGCTTCTCCGATCGCTATGAGAAAGCGCTCCGCTGCGCGTCGCGGCTAACCAAGTTCTTTAAGACTCCGCTGCTTCTGAGAACACTTTTGCTCTTTGCGAGAATTCGCTCGCGACTCACACTCCCGCGTGCTGCGTCACGAGCCTTTCGCGGTAGCTCAAGCTTCGAAGCCGATTGATCGCGGCGAGATACGCCAGGGCGCTGGCTTCCAGAATATCGGTGCTCACGCCTCGGCCGCGGACTTTTTTGCCGCTGTGTTCGAGCTCGATCTGCACTTCTCCAAGCGCCTCTTTGCCTTTTGTGACCGCTCGGATGCGATAGTTGGCCAGCGAAACCTGCACGCCGGTCAATCGCTGGATGGCGGAGTAAATCGCGTCGACCGGCCCGTCGCCAATGGATGCATCCTGCAACGTCTGTCCATTGCTGTCCCGCAAAGTGACCGTTGCAGTGGGAATCGTGTTGGAGCCGCTGGTGACCTGCAGGCCGACCAGTTCCCACAGGCTGCCGTTGACTTCCAGTTGTTCGTCCACCAGCGCCTCGATGTCTTCGTCGAAGACTTCCTTCTTCTTGTCGGCCAGCGCCTTGAATTTGGCGAACGTATGTTCGAGCTGTTCTTCGGTCAGCGTGTAGCCGAGCTGAATGACGCGATCCTTAAACGCATGTCGGCCACTGTGCTTGCCCAGCACCAGCGAATTGGCGGGGATCCCAACCGTCGACGGGTTCATGATTTCGTAGGTCTCGCGATATTTGAGCACGCCGTCCTGATGAATGCCGGATTCGTGCGCGAATGCATTTTCGCCCACGATGGCTTTGTTGCGCTGCACGCCCAGCCCGGTCAGCGTGCTGACCATTCGGCTAGCCGGATAAATCCTGGTCGAATCGATGCGCGAATCGATCTTGTAATAGTCGGCCCGCGTGCGCAGGGCCATCACGATCTCTTCGAGGGCCGCATTGCCCGCGCGCTCGCCGATGCCGTTGATGGTGCATTCGACTTGCCGCGCGCCGCCCTCGACGGCCGCCAGCGAATTGGCCACGGCCATGCCCAGATCATCGTGACAATGGGCCGAGAGAATGATGTTGCGCTCGCGGAGGATCGGCAGCTTCTTGAGCAGATGCGAAAAGATTTCGCCGTAGGTCTTTGGTGTCGCGTAGCCGACGGTGTCCGGCAAATTGATCGTCGTCGCGCCGGCTTCCACTGCCGCCTGCACGATCTGCTCCAGAAACTCCAGCTCCGTCCGGCTCGCATCTTCGGGAGAAAATTCGATGTTATCCGTATATTGGCGCGCCTGCTGAATCGCATCGACGCTAATGCGGATGATCTCTTCCTTGCCTTTGCGCAGCTTGTGATCGCGATGGATTTTGGAGGTCGCGCAGAAAATATGAATGCGCGGCTTGGCCGCATCCTTCACCGCTTCACCCGCGCGCTCGACATCTTTTGGCGTCGAACGGGCCAGCCCGCAGACCACACTTTGAGTGATCTCGGATGCGATGGCCTTCACCGCATCAAAATCGCCCTGTGAGCTGATCGGAAAGCCGGCTTCGATGATATCGACGTGCATCGCCTCGAGATGGCGGGCAATCTCAAGCTTCTCGGCCAGCGTAAGGGTCGCGCCGGGGGATTGCTCGCCGTCTCGCAAGGTCGTGTCGAAAATTCGAACCATTTCCATAAAAGCTCCTCGGGCCTCAACTTCACCCTTTTTCAGGGCCAAAAACAAAAAACCCCGCGATCGCCGGATCGCAGGGTAGTGAATTTCGTCTGATAAAACGATTCGCTCTACCCTGCGCACGTAAGCATAAGCCCATGAAGGGCCAGCGAAAGTGTCGGGATAGAGAGCGAGACGTTCATTGTTGGTCCAGTAGTAAATCGGCCAGATCGACGAAAGTCAAGAATAAAAACTTGGTTGCGGCTTCGGGTTAACGAGGGATTTGATAATTATGGGAAATATTTGCGCCAAGCGCGCCAAGGAGCCAAGGGCGCCAAGGGCGAAGAGGATTATCCATTGCAGTTGCCGACGCATAGCGATCTTGTACTTCTAACAACGGAATGCTGGGGGCACAGCCTGGGCCAAATATCTATATTGTAATGATCGAAATTGCAGGCAAATCAAACCTGCTGCGCGAGTGAAAGGATGGAATATTCATCGGGAAAGCCATCGTGAGGCTCCATCATCCTTTTAGGAAAAGAATGGCATTCTTCGTTACAGACCTCTTGCGTTCCAGGCATATCCGAGGGCGTAGCGCCACGACCCGAAGGCATGAGCGAGCCAGGAATCAAAGGCCGCCCATAGATTTTTTCCAAACAGTTCAATTCGCGAACCAAATTATTTTGGGTCCATTGCACTTATTTGCGATCGAATGTCGCAAGTCGTTTGTTTTTTCCATTTTAGAAAATAAGCCGACCACCAGATGAATTTGCCGGCTTGGGTGGATACGCAGCGGGCTGAGCAGCGAGTTTTGGATTGCTCCGAAAAATTCATTGAACCTCCGCGGCATCGGAGCCGATGGTATTGTCGTCTTGGTGGAACGTTTTTCCGGAAGCCCCGCTGTAACGGGCCACAGGGAGGATCACGGATGTCCAGCAGGATACTCGTCGCCGATCCGTCGGCATTTTGTCGTGAGATTCTGAAAACTGCCTTGGAAGGCCGAGGCTTTAGCATCTCGGCCTGCACTCCTCAGGAACTCCGCGATGCCTTGCCCTGCGTCAACCCAGAGCTGCTGCTCCTCGAACCCGGCACGATGGATGGCCCGGGGCTTTCGATTTTGGAGGCGCTGCGAAAAGACGCCCGCTGGAATGCTCTTCCTGTTGTCATCCTCACCGAAGCTGCAGACAAAGCTTCTGTGATCAAGGCGGCGACGCTTGGCGTCCGTGATTTCATCCTCAAGCCGCGCTTTACCACGGCCGAGTTGCTGACGCGCATCCGCAAATACGTCGCTTCCGCAAAGCCCACGGGCGCACCTTCTTCCAGCGATGATCCAGCCGCCGCCGCGTCTAAGGCTGTAAAGCCGGTTTACAATCCCTCATCCACGCCCCAGCAGGATGCACAGGTCGTTGAAGAAGCGGCCCGCGAGGCCGGCATAGCCTTGCTCAACAAGACGCAGATGCTTCAGCGTCTGCAAAAGGTACAAATCAGAACCCTGCCCGGCTCCGTCGCGGAGCTCATCAGCCTGGCCGGGTCTCGCCGCGGGACGCTGGCCGACGTGGCGCAGATTCTCAAGCGCGATCCCGTACTCCTCACGCGCGTGCTCCGCGTGTCCAATTCCGCGGCATTCAGCTCCGAGCGCTCGCGCATCATGAACATCGAGGATGCCGTTAAGAACATCGGACTGCGAGGCGTGCAGAACCTGGTGATGGGCGTCGGCGTGTTCGAGGCCTTCGACAGCGACAATCCCGCGCAGGCGCAAAGCATCGTCCGCTGCTGGCAGCATTGCCTGGGCGTGGCGATTCTCATGGAGAAAATGGTTCCCGAGGGGGATGAAGCGCCAGCCGGAGCTCCGTATATCGTCGGCCTGTGCCACGACCTGACCGACATCATCCTCCGCCAGCACTTTGCTCCCGAATATGCGAATGTGATGACGCTGGCTCAGCAGACCGGCGTGCCGCAGCGCCAGGTCGAAGGGGTCATCTATGGTTTACCCTACAACGAGCTGGTGACGCTCCTGCTTAGCCGCGTCGGACTGCCGCCGCTGATCACCGCGCCGATCCAGGAATTTTTCGAGCGCGCGGTCTACAAGCAGGCGGTGGGCACTGGAAGCGTGATGGGAAGGGCGCTCCGCATCGCCAACGTCTATGCCCATGGATTGATGCTTGCCCCCAGCGCCGGCGAGCCGGTGGTCCCGCTGGGGCGCATGGAATGCAAAACTACATTCGGAGAGGCGCTCCCGATCATCGACGATCTGGAGGTGCGTTCGCAGGCGATGGCAACGGTCGCCGAGCTGCTGGGCGCCTCATCCTCGTCCGCCCGCAAGATGATCGAACCCTTTGTGCTCGCGGGCTCACATCGCCTCTGCTATGTTCGCAATGAAGATTGCACCGATCTGGATCCGCTTCTCAGCCTGCTTCGGCTGACCTGCAAGCAAGTCGATTTCCGCAGCACGCTTCCCAGCCAAACCCGGGAACTCGGCGAGGTGGATGGACTGGTGATCGCCGCCCGGCGGGGCGGTGACCCCAAGGATATCCAGCAGGAACTGGGTCGTCTGGAAAAGGTGCTTGAACCAGCAGGAGTGCCGGCGCTTTATCTGTGCGGCGTCGGCCCCGAAAAACTGGAAAACGTCCCGCGTGGCATCACCGTCGAACGACTGCCCACGACGATCCAACGCGTCGGCGCCTTTCTCGAGTCCTGTAAATCCCAGAAGATGGCAGCATAAGAGTCGATCATTTGCCAGGCGCGCACGATATCGCACCGCGCCCGCTTCGAATTTCGTACCTGTGTTCCCGGCCGCCCCTCGTCCTCGCGGCCGCACGCCGGCTTCCAAGCCGGCGTTCTTTTTGCACGCCGACAAGTCCACTGCATTCACGAGTGATGTTGCGCGTATTCCCTTTGCCTCCACGGTCGATGGGCACTCCCCCGAATTCCGCTCTCGCTAACGCTCGACAAGCCCGCACTACCTGTCGCGATCTTTATAGATGTTTTGCAATGCAATCCATCCTCAAGACAATGCAGCGCCCAGCCCTACACGTACAGTGTCACTTCGTTCGTGAGGCTGGCGAGAATTATTTTACCCAAGGGTGGCCCCACGACTGATTTGTCAGCGACGTGGCAAGCGAATGTTCCGTGGCTAACGGCTTCCTGCCTTTCCAGGCATGCGAGGAAATAGATATGCCGACGACGCTACCAACGAACCCAACAATCCCAATTCCTTCTACCTGGGTTTTTCTCCTAGCAACGGTCGTCATTCTCACAGCGTTAGCCATCACCAGCTGGGTAATTACTCGAGAGCGGCGCCTTACTACCCAGCAATACCGTCTAGTCCTCATGCTTTGTTGCTTTGGGCTTTCATCGGTGAGCGCCCTGCTATTTGTCGCGAAAGTCGAAATTCATGGGAGTGTTGGGCTCTTTGCGTTTTCTGTTGCGGGACCTGCGGTGCTCTGGCTCGCGGCCATTTTCATTTTGAATCACATTTGGCCCGAGACGACGATGTTGCGCGAACCGACCAGGGAAACAGAGCTTCCACCTCCTGGGTGGATGAAATACTCCGACTGGAAGCATCAGCATGGCACGATTAACTACCTGTTTGAAGGGGAACTGGAAGAGCAAGGGGTGAAGGAAGTCCTGGTCCAAGCGTATATCAAAGGAGTGACCAAACGTCGATTGACTCGGCCGAAAATTGACACCGTTTTTGTTGTTCATGGAAGCCCAGCAAGGATGGTGAAATTTCAAAGAATTACGGGCGCTCCTGAATTGCCGACAACTGACATGTACCACATTGCCACCCCTACCCTGGGCGCAGAAGACGTGCAATCCTTTCTGTTTGCACGGCGCGGGAATCGAATCGTGGCGTCGATTCAAGCCGGCGCAGGAAAGGATCGCTGGTGCGAAATTAGTGAAGACCCCGTGGATTGTCTTATTGTGTCGATATACGAATCTGGCATTCCGCCCGAAGGGGATTACTTCTGGGTAGACGTGCCGAAATTTGCTGCCACAGCGGCGGATGTTCGTATTTCGGTTATCGCGGACCGGGAATTCGCAACAGATGGCCAGGAGGAGAGCCGGCTTTGGGAAGTGATGCCTTCATGGGGCGCTCCTGGACCGATTACCAATGAATCTCTTGAGCTGTCATTCCGCGAGTGTTCCAGCGGGAGGGTGCGTCCGAGAATTAGCCGGGGGTCCTCGAATGCCGATTTAGGCGACTTTGCCGACTGGCTAGGACTGCTCGACTCATTACTTATGGCTGAACATCCAGCCAAGTCTCCATTCGAAGCCGCAAAGCGTTTCTTATCTCGTGTGCGCGATGCGCTTAAAGGCAATCCATCTCACGGACAGGCGACATTGACGGAGATTCTGTCGTCGCCGGCACTTGGACAATCGGTGGTAGTGGCATTTAATCGAATGCGAAATCCATTGATATTCACTTATCAATGGGCGGTGGAAGGTGATGGTACCGTGAGAGGCCGGTAAGTATCGAATGCAGAACAACGGAATGGCAATTCATGGGCGCCTGGCTACTCAGGTCTATTGCTCGCTCGCTTTTGGCTGTCCCGAATCATCTTGAAGCTGCTTCGCTTGCGTCGCCAGCAAACCCGCCACTAAGCCATCGGTGCCTGCCGCATTATTTTTTTCGCCCGGCACACGATTTTTGAGGTATTGGTTCAGGAAATCGGAAAGCGCGTAGGCTGGCGCGACGCCGACAACCTCCTTGGCAGCCAACGCCTCGGGGCCTATCACCTCGGCCTGGGCCTTCAATTCTTCCATCATAAACGCGGCTTTGCGCTTCGCGATCGTCGGGTAGTAGAACGATTTGCACGCTTCCAGGCATTCCTGCATGATTTCGGCAGGAAGCTTCATTTCCTGCAGGGAAACATCTTCGACGCTGATTCCATACGTTTCTAATCGGCGCGATACGGTATCGTGAATTGAAGCGGCCAAGCTATCGGCGGCACCGGTGCGTTCTTCGGCCTTGCCATTGTTTGCGTCGTGACGTGTATGAGGCAGCAATTCAGCCGACAGTCTGTCGGCGATGAGCAGACCGGAGCTGGCCTTCGACACAACACTTCGCGTCTCCTCTTCGACCAATACCTGTATCCAGCTAATCGCCGCCGTCAGAAGCTGCTGAACGGCGTGTTCTGAATCGGGTGCACCCGGCAGGATTTCCTTTGATACTGTTTCTTTTCCGTTGTGGTTTGTCGTCGAACGGAGCTCGCGGCTCAGAAGCAGATAGAACTTCCGCAGGTCAACGATTCGCCATTTCATCGTCCCGCGCATTGTGACGCTGAGGAACTCCCGCGTGAGAACATTTTCGTCCTGAAATCGCAAGGTCTGGACCTCGAGCGGCGCCCGCAGGATCAGTTCTTCGCCGAGGATGGAATAAATGAAGCGCACACCGCCGCGTCCATCCTCCAGATTGTCATCGCAAAAATCGACGGTCTTGTTTCTCAGCGTCAATACCCCTTCGATGGGGTCCCAAGCGATCAGACGCACAAAGCCCCATAGCACTGGAATGTTCTTTGAGGTCAAAACCTGCTGGCGAGCGCGCAGTAAAACCCAAAGCTGTTGTCCGACTGCAGCAGTCACGCCAAGGAAGATCGCCGCGCCCGCAATTTCCAGAATCAACGAGAACAATGCCAAAATCCCGGCAACAGCGGATACTACGCACCACACGACCAGCAGATATGCCAGCATTTGCGGAACTGTGGATGGGATTCCGATCGAAAATCGTTTCGCTGGTGATTTTGGCGAGACCGGCGCAAGAGAAGGCGTGGGCTCGTATGCCTTATGCTGGCCAGCCGATGAAATGATGACCTTAGGAACCTTCAAGTCTTTGCCGCAGCCTGGGCACTTGAAGATCTTGCCGCCCTGGTCCTGCCGCGCTTTGACCTTAAGCCCGCACGAGCAATTAAATTCCACTTTATCGACTTGGTCGCCCATCAATACCCCTGAAAATGATGGCGAAATCCTAACAATCCCCCAATGTCACGGCAATTTAATTATGAATTCGCGTCGGTGTAAACTCGGGAGCAAGGTTTCGGGTGACCGTCGTCGTAATGCAACCCCCGATCGCGGAGATGCTTGAACTGTTTAAGAGTCTCTCGGTTCAGGCGAAGCAATTGGAAGAAAGCGATATGCCGGAGACGTAGATTCGAATTCTCCCCCAAAATGCCGATTTCGTTGAATGCGCTCCAGATAACATATCTAAGTACACCCATATTACAAATGTTACACATGTAACATCGAGATCAGCCAGAAGTCTGAAATTGTAAACCATTATTTATGAAATAGTTGCATCATGAATTCACTACCAATGTTACATTTGCGGCGCGCACAAAAGTGTAACGTTGTAACATTTGTAAACGCGACGAAACGACGCGATTCGACAAGCTCAGGACGGAGATGGCATCCGGACCATTTACTATCGTGTGCGGAATGTCGGGGAATGTCACCGAATGTCACATGTGTGACATCGCACGGTTTATTCATAGGATATTTAATCGCGATGGTTTATGCCATGCGATGATGTCAAAACACACCTGAAATCTCGCCGCGCGCATCCTTTTGTGACATTGAGGGACATGCAACCTTGGAAGTACCGCAAGGGTGCAACATGCCGCATGTTGCAATAAATGTTGCATTAGGTTGCACGGCGTTGCACCGCGGGAGCGGGCCGGCGGTTGAAACTGAATCAGCCCTGCACGCATTGGCTAATCACGCCCTGAGGCAATGCCCTGCTGCTGCTGCTGTTCCTGCTGATGGGCGGCATCCCTTCGAAACGAGGGGCTGCTGGCGAAGGTGGGGATTTGAAGGGATTGAATTCGCTCGGCGGCCAACTCGGAGGGGATGGCCGACAGCTCTTCGCTGTGGACCGAGACCTCGATGGTTTCGGAGGCGGCGCCTTTATAGAGGCCGCGGTTGGGCGGCACATCGGAAAAGTTCCGTGCGACGGCGACCTTCACGAAATTCTCCCCGATCAGGCAGCCGTTGGCGGGATCGAATCCGACCCAGCCGGTCGAGGGGAAAAACAGCTCGCACCAGGCGTGGGTCTGAGTCAGGCCACGATATTTGTTGGCATCGGGATGAACCAGGCCGCTGACGTAGCGGGCGGGAATGCCCATGGCCCGGCACATGCCGATCATCAGGTGCGTGAAATCCTGGCAGACGCCGGAGCGTGTTTCGAGGATGTCGGTGATGGGGCTGGCGGAGGTGGTGACACCTTTTTGGTACGCGAAGCGGTCGCTCAATAATTTGAGCATCGACAATGCCAACTCGGAAAGCAGCATGCCGGGCTTTCGCGGGAGATCGGCGACGAGCGCCGCCAAAGCCGGTGAATCGACGATCGGGCCGCCGAATTGCAGGTAATCATAGATCGCGTAATCGAAGTCGCTTGATGAATTCGGCCAGACATCGGTGAGACTCGCGAGATCGCGAGCCGGGCGATCGGTTTCGACAACGCTCGTGGCGATGATGCGGATCTGTTTGTGAAATGAGTTGACGGTGAACCAATGCACGGTATTGCCGAGCCAATCGAAGTAGCTCAGGGCCGTCGTGGGCGGGCCGATCGCAAGCGTGAACGAAAGCCGATGCTGGTCCTCCTCCTGGCGGGGAGCCATGCGCACTTCCATCACCGATTCGCTGATCAGATCAGAATAATTGAGATCGGTTTGGTGGGTGATTTTCAGAAGCATAGAGGCTCATTGTTCCCGCACCTCTTGCACCCAGGCTTCGTGCAGGGCGGTGAGTCGCTGCACGACATCGGCATGCTGGGCGGCAAGGTTGTGGGTTTCGGTGACATCTTTGCTCATGTCACTCAAGAAAGTCTGGTCGGCTCCCTGAAGTTTCTGATCGATCTTGGTGTCCCTGGCATTGATGACCAATTTCCAATCGCCATCGCGTACGGCCCATTGATCGCCAAGCTGCCAGTGGAATTGCTCGTGCGTGCCCTTGGCATTGGCATCGGTTAACAGTCGAACCAGGCTGACGCCATCGATTTTACGCTCTGGCAAGGCCACTCCGCAAAGCTGCGCGATGGTCGGAAACAAATCAACCGCTGCCGCGAATTGCCCGCGGACTTGCGCCTGAGGAATCTTGCCGGGCAAGCTGATGATGCAGGGGATGCGAATACCGCCTTCGAGCAGGCTGAATTTCGATCCGCGATAAGGGCCGGCATTTCCGCCGCCAAAGTTGGCGCGCTCTTCGGTCGAATGGCCTTGATCGGGCAGATAAATGACCAGGGTATTGTCGGCTAATTTCAGCTCATCGAGCGTCGCCAGCATCTGGCCGATGCAATCGTCCATCGTCGAAAGCCAGGCGGCATAAGTTCGCCGCGGCTCCTTGTAATTCTTGTAATGCAGCGCCCAAGGCTCGAAGGGCTGCAGAGGATAGTGCGGCGTGTTGAACGCCAGCTCCATGAAAAAGGGATGCGATTGATTTTCCTTCAGGAATGCTTGCGCTTCGCGCACGATGATCCGGCTCAAATGCGTGCCCGGCTCCCAAAGCTCCGTTTCATTTCGCCACAGGTCATGATGCGGCGGGCCGTCCCAATAGAAAAAGTGAGAGTAGTTGTCGATGCAGCCGCACCGGAAGCCGACGAATTCATCGAAGCCTTGCCGATTGGGGCCGGTTTGCATCGTCATGCCCAGGTGCCATTTTCCAAAAAAGGCGGTGTTGTATCCGGCCGGCTTGAGCAGCTCGGCAATTGTGAACTGATCGGCGGGCATGCCCGGCCTTCCGCGGCGCGAAGGCGCCATGCCCGGAAGCTGCGCGCGCTGCGGATATCGGCCTGTGAGGATCGTCGCCCTTGCGGGAGAGCAAATGCTGCTGCCGGCATAAAACTGCGTGAAGCGCACGCCGCGCGATGCGAGGCTGTCGAGATTCGGAGTCGCCAAATCCTTGGCGCCATAGCAATTGAGATCGATCGAGCCTTGATCGTCGCCGACGATCAAAATCACGTTGGGCCGACGCGAAGTCTCTTGAGCGGGCGCGGAAAAGGTCGGGGAAGCCAGGAGAAACAACGCGGTGAACCAGGTTGCCAACGGACCAATCGCGTGACGCGAGGTGTGCACGGAGAAATGATGAAGAGTACACCCGGATAGTCTTTCGGCCATTTGAATTCAATTGTCCGAAGGGACAGGTGGATGTCAAAACAATCATCTCGAAAATCCACGGGCCGACCGCTATAGTCGCGCCGTGCATTGGGCGAGGCGGTTTTTATTCCTGACGATCCTGGGGCTGGCGGCGTTTTTCCTGCTGCTGGGCGGGCCGGATATTGTCACGAGCCATGAGGCGCGCGTCGTTCAACCGGCGCGGGTGATGGCGGCTTCGGGGTGGCCGTGGACGGCTAAGACGGTTGAAGTCCCACGGGTGCATGTGATGCGAAGCGATGGGGCCCTCCGGCTCGCGCCTGATCCAAATCAGCCGCCGATGGCGGTCAATCCCTGGCTGATTCCCGTCCTCAATGGCAACATCCGCCTGCAAAAACCGCCGCTTCCATATTGGGTCGCGGGCATCACATTTCACTTTTTTGGCTTCAGCGAATGGTCGGTTCGGCTCGTGCCGGCACTACTTGGATTGCTGGCGACGTTTGTCGTTTTTGACTTGGGGCAAACGCTCTATGGTCGGCCCGTGGCCTATTACGCGGCGCTCGTGTGGGTGTCTACCTATGCCGTCGCCGATATGTATCGGAAGGCGATGGCGGATCCGTATCTGGGGTTTTTTACGCTGGTGTGCGTGTGGGGATGGATCCGGGCGTGTCACCGGAAGGTCGATGACGAAAAAGTCGCCGCGGGGCGATGGATCCTTTTGTTTTATTTGTCAATGGGGTTTGCATTACTGGCTAAAGGGCCGCCGACGTTTGTAACCGTGCTGATTCCGCTCGCAGCCTATCACATCTGTTTTCGCAAGCCGATGCCGGGGAGGTGGACGATCCACTATGCCGGCATCGCGGTGATGCTGCTGATCGCACTGCCGTGGCCGGCGTATGTCATGCGGCATATCCCGCATGCGATCGATCAATGGCGATATGAATCGGTCGGAGAACTGGCAGACAATACAGAAAATGCTCGACCATGGTTCTTTTATATGGAGCAGTTGCCCTATTTGCCGCTGCCTTGGACTGTAATCTGGCTGGTCGGATGCATCATTCCATTTGTGCGCCACCTTGGGGAGGCTCGGCGCTCATTCCCTCCCTCGGTACTCCGGGGGAGGGTTGGTGAGGGGGTAGTCAGCCAGCTCGTAATAGCTCAACCACCCCCTCCCCAGCCCTCCCCCGGTGTACCGGGGGAGGGAGAAAAGAGCCTCCGTCCACTGTCTGATGCACACTGGATCGCTGCACGCTCCCCCCGAAGCTTTGGTCGGCGATGGTTTGCAATAAGCTGGTGGGGGGCCAGCGTCTTTTTCTTTTCGCTGGTCCATCTGAAGAAGAACCAGTACCTCCTGCCAGCGATTCCGGCGCAGACTTTCATGATCGCAATCGCCCTCGCGCAAATCATCCGCTGGGCAAGACGCGCTGCGTTCAAAGGGCAGCCCGCGGCGCTGCTGGCCGTTCAAACATTCATTGGAATCGGCTTCATGATCGGCGTTGGCGTGATGGTTGTTCTCGATCATCGCCCAAAAACGGCAATCATCGCGCTACCCGCCGTAGTCTTCGCGTTGCTTCCCCTCTGGCCGCTCCATAAAAAAAACGCACGAACCTGGAATGGTTTGCAGTCTGCCGTCTATGTAGCTGCAATCCTGCTCTTCTGGGGCCTCTATTTTCATCCTGAAGAAGATGGCCGATCGCCCAAACCCGTAGCGGCGGAATTGCTTACGCTCAGCCGCCAGCCGGGCTATACGCTGCTCGTTCCAAGGCTGCCGGAGGAGGTGTCGATCTATCTACCGCTGGATGTGCACTACGGTTATGAGAATCACATCCTGACGATCATGGACGACACGCATGGCGTCCATCAGCGGCATGGAAAACCGATCCCGCCACCTGAAGTGACGACGTTTCAGCGCATGGTTCCGGATGCGGAAGTGATGGCCGTCAACCCTGTACCCATGAAAAGTGCGCCAGGCGATGCGCGGTGGAAAGTCTACGACATCACCGTTCGGCGAACCGGATATGCGATGCGGTAGTGGACGAAATCCAACCAGCACTTCGACCGGCAAAGCCCTTTGTGTCGCAAAGCGGGTCTGCTTGTTCTTTATCCCACCGCTTTTTGCGCCTCCGGCTGCGAGCGCTCCGCCGTCCGATCCAGTTCCGTCGCCACCTGGTAACCCAGGATTCGGCTCTTCATCCAGCGGATGGCCAGTAGATCGCGGAAGCTTTTGAACAGGCGGTTCCACACGCCATATTTGCTTTCGCCGTGCAGGCGGGGGTTGTTGGTGACGGCAATTTCGGTGACGGTGAACCCTTCCATCTTCAGGAGCGTGGGGATGAAGCGGTGCAGCCCTCGATAGAGCTTGAGCTTCGAAACGCACTCGCGCTTGAACGCTCGGTACGTGCAGCCGGCATCGGAAATCTGCTCATCCGAAAGCTTATTCCGCACGGCATTGGCGATGCGACTCGAAGCCACGCGGATGAAATTGTCACCTTTGCCGCGGGTGGCGACGCGGGTGCCGCAGACGCAATCCCAGCCCTGATTCAATGCTTCCAGAAACTTTGGGATGTCCAGCGGATCGTTCTGCAGGTCGGCGTCCATTGTCATGACATATCGCCCGCGTGCGGCGCGAAGCCCCGCATCACTCGCGGCGGTTTCGCCGCAGTTGGCTTTGAATTTCAAGCCGCGCACGCGCGGATCGCGCTGAACGAGCTTGTCGATCTGTGCCCAGGAGCCATCGGAGCTGCCGTCGTCGACGAGCACGATTTCGCCGTCGATTTGGTTGGCATCAAAGACGCGCGCGATCGCTTCGTGAAGCAGAGGAAGGTTCTCCTCCTCGTTGTAGACCGGGACGCAGACGCTCAGCACTGGCTGGGAAGACATAACGAGATTCATTGTATCCTCTTTTATTCCTTAACATCAGGCGGCGCGGGAATGACTTCAAAACCGGCCGCACGATCGCGCGCTTTCTTGCGATAGATCAGCATCAGATTACGCGTGTAAGGCACAAACGAGATGCAGTAGCCCATGATGCCGACCGAATCCTGCTGGCGAAGGAAATAGCTGGTTTCCAGGAAGGCTCCAAAGAGCGAAAGCCACCAGAAGATCGGCGGCACCTTCGATTCCTTGTGCTTCTCGGAATAGAGCCACTGTACGATCCAGCGGGCCTGGAACACGCCAAGCCCGGCAAAGCCGATGATTTTCCAGAACCAGTAGTTTTCCTGGAGCGGCATGCGCATTACGGCAACGCATGCATAAGCGAATAGAAGTTCAGTCATGATCTCTCAGCGCACGCCAAAGCCCGCCGCACGATGCGGATGCGGAGTATTATCGGACTTTGGGGATGATTTCCATGAGGGCACTGAGAAGAGGTAATGGAAAGGAGAAAGAGATCGTTTTGAGCGACCCGCTCTCGACCCAAGTTTAGCCGCCCGGCTTGTCGGGCGCTTCTCCGATCGCAAATGCAGGAGAGCGCACTGCAAGCGGTAGCGGCTAAACTTTTCGAACCAGACTTTGGAGCGTGTTTAGAAATCTCCTCCGCTCGATCCACCTGCGTCTCCACCTCCACCACCCATGTCTCCACCACCACCGCCCCCAAAATCACCACCGGAGGATCCACCGAAGTCTCCGCCCGATGAACCACCGAAGTCACCGCCGGATGATCCGCCGGGGTCGGGGGAGGAACCGAAATCGCCGCCGCTGCTGGAGTAGCTGGTGTCGGGTGGAAGGTTCGCATCAGGTGGGTTGCCTCCGCCCATCGGAGGCGGCACACCCATCTGCCCACCCTGGTTCCCGCGCATGCGGTCATATCCCCACGATCCCAGTGCGCCGCCCAGCAGCCCGCCGAGGAGACTCCGGCCAAATCCGCCGCCGGATTGCGGGTAACCGCCGGGCGGATAAGCGCCAGGCGGATAGCCCGCGCCGCCGTAGCCGGGCCCGGGTCCATAGCCACCGGTATATCCGCCCCGGCGTCGCGTCAGGCTCGCGACGAGCATCAGGATGATAACCAGCGCGATCGCCGCGCAGACGCATCCGCCGAGATGAAAGCTGAAACCATGTGTGGACGTGTTGGAAGGACCGCTAACGGGTGGCGGGGCGGGGGTCCCAGCACCTTGATTGTTGCCGCCCGCTGCAGACGTGCCATTGTTGGCGCGCGGCCGCGTCATGTGGTCGGCGATATATTGCATCCCATCAACCAGCCCACGGTCGTATTGTTTTGCCTTGAAGTTCGACAGGAGAAGCTGCGTCAGGGGATCCCGATCAGGAAATACTTGCTGGGTTGCATTGCCGACGGTGACTTCGATGTGAGCAGGGTTCATGCAGATCAGAATCAGGATGCCGGTTAGATGCTTTTCCCGGCCAAGCTGGTGGCTCCACTCGCTAAAAAATCGCTCTTTGCCATCGGCCTGCAGCTTTGATTGCAGATCATCCGGGACGGCCGAAAACGTCTGCACCAGCACCTGCCGCTTGTGCATGTCTTCGATCTGCCGGGCGATCTGATCCGCCCGGCTGATCGCGTCCGGGCTGAAGATGTGTGCGTCATCCACAACGCCATCGCTGGCCGCTCGCGCGTTTGCCGGCGCCCAGCAGATCAACGACGCCAGAGCCAGCAGCGTGAAAAATATCTTGTGTAATCGATTCATGAGTGATGTCTCCGAGACGACATAACCATTGTAAATGTTGCGATTATTTCGAATCTTTAGCACCGGCTCCCGCCGGCTTCTTAAAATCCTCTTCGCCTTGATCTTCATTGTGTGCGGGCTTGGTATCCGGCTGACTGCTCGGGCGTGTGCTGGGCTGCTGGCCAAAATGAGCAGCGCCGGGCTGTTGATTTTCATCGAGGCGCTGCGCGATCAGCCGGACGCCCTCGCTCAGGCCATGATCGAAATCATGCTCGCGGAAGTGCTTGAGCAGCAAATCGCGCAGCGCATCGCGATCGTGAGCTGTAAACGTGTGAGCCAGCAACGGACTGGCCACGCCCACTTCGACATGACCGGGATGGCCGACGACCAAAATAATGATTCCGGGATTCCCACGCTGCCGAGCCAGTTGAATGATCCAGTTTTGATAGAAGTCATGCTTCTGCCGCGCATCGGTCGGCACACTCTGGCCGGTGGGAGGCTGTTCGAACGTCACCACGCGAACCGCCAGCTTGAAGCGAGCCTGGATGTAATCGATTACGGGAGTTGCATCCGTGACGGCTGGTGGACTGAAAAAATCGCCCCGGTCATCAATGATCGGCGGCGCATCGGCGGCCACTGCCCATCGCGTTGGCGCGAGGAAACCAACAGCGATGATCCCGCAAACGATCCAGATGAATCGCCATGCAAATTGTCTCATGTTCCTTCCTCTCGGCAGCATCGCCTGCCACTTCCCGCGAGAAAACCTACGCAGGAGGTCGCCGGCTGGCTACGCAAAAAAGGAACAAAAATTGTAATCGGCAGCTGTTTCAGCGATTTTCCGGTTAAAAGGAGCTGGATGAGAATCGTGCTCAGCGGTGCCTCGGGTCTGATCGGCGGACTGCTCAAGCCGCAACTGCAGTCGGCGGGCCATCCACTGATCAGCCTTGTGCGAAATGAGCCACGGAACAGTGCCGAGGCTCAATGGGATCCGCAATCCGGCAAGATTGACGTTAGTAAACTTCAAGACGTTGATGCGGCCATTCATCTCTCAGGTAAGAACGTCGCGGTTCGCTGGAACGCCAGACGTAAAGCCGAATTGATTCAAAGCCGGGTCGAAAGCACGCGATTGCTTTGCAAAACACTTGCCGTACTGAGGCCACTACCGAAAACCCTCATCGCTGCATCAGCCATCGGATTCTATGGCGATCGCGGCGATGAAACACTCGATGAAGATTCGCCGCCGGGTGTCGGCTTCTTTCCCGATCTGTGCCAGGAATGGGAAGCAGCGACGGAGCCGGCGCGTCAAGCCGGCATCCGCGTGGTGAATCTCCGCATCGGTGTTGTTCTCTCGATTCATGGTGGTGCGCTTCAAAAGATGCTCCTGCCGTTTCGGCTTGGTTTGGGCGGGCCGATTGGATCCGGCAAACAATATATGAGCTGGATCGAGGCCGGCGATCTGGTTCGGGCAATCGTGTTTGCTTTGGAAAATCCAAATCTGGCCGGCCCCGTCAATGCCGTGGCTCCCGCGCCGGTTCGGCAGCGCGAGTTCGCCAAGACGCTTGCCCATGTGCTTCACCGCCCGGCGATTCTGCCGATGCCGGCGGCAGCGGTCAGGCTTCTCTTTGGCGAAATGGGGCAGACAGTCCTGCTTGGCGGCGCAAAGGTCCTTCCTAAACGGTTGAGCGAAGCCGGCTATTCGTTTCAATATTCCCAACTTGAAGATGCACTTCGCGCACAGATCCTTTCCAAATCCTAAAGAGCCAGAGTCCTTCCGAAAACCCTTAATTGCAAAATTTTGCTGGACAGTGCGGAGGGTTCTATATTCCGCTCACAGAGTCGGCGGTCTCTCCATTACGTTGCGAAGACCTTCCCCCTTCGCCCGCCGACTCTTTTTCATTTTTACGCCGCAAGACACTCGATTTGCGCTTTTCCACGTTTGGGCAATGGAGTCCAGGGAGGCGGCGTTTTGGTATTCATCGAATCTTACGTATCATCATTTGATATGGAGATCGTCACTGCGATCACCGGAGCCAGTGGGGCGTTGTATGCGCAGCGGTTCCTCCAGGGACTCGTGGCGGCGGGGGTGCGCGTTCACTTGATCGTGTCGCCTTTAGGCAGACGCCTTTTGCACGATGAGCTGGGCATGGAGACGATCGATCTGCCGGCCCTTGCAGGCAGCACGACGCATTCGATCACGCTTTACAATTACAACGACGTCGGCTGCAAGCTAGCCAGCGGAAGCTTTCTTCACGACGGCATGGTGATCGTTCCCTGTTCCAGCAACACGCTGGCGGAAGTGGCGCACGGCATCGGCGATAATCTCATCGCTCGTGCGGCAGCCGTTACGCTCAAGGAACGGCGGCGGCTCGTTCTGGCGCATCGCGAGATGCCTCTCTCGGCCATCGACATCAATAATTACAAAATTCTCAGCGACGCCGGTGCCGTGCTTTGCCCATGCAATCCGGGCTTTTATCTGAATCCGACGACGGTAGGGGAGATTGCGGATTTCGTGGCGGGTAAGCTGCTGGACCTGATGGGCGTGTCGCACGCGATGGACACGCGCTGGGATCCCAAGAAAGTTCGGCCGCCGGAAACGACGGTTTGAATTGCAGTCAGGGCGCGGGCTTCTTTTCATCCTTTTCTAAGAAAGTGACTATGGCTCGAATTGGAATCATTGGCCTGGGCTTCATGGGGCGGATGCATTACGAGACTTATCAGAAGATTCCATCCGCGCAGGTCGTGATGGTGGCCGACAAGGATCCCAAGCGCGCGGCTGGCGATCTTTCGGGCGGCTGGGGCAATATGCAGACCGGCGTGTCGCAGCTTCCCATGGACAAAATCCGCGGCACAACCGACTGGCGGCAGCTTGTGCATGATTCGCAGGTTGAAGTGGTCGATATTTGCGTCGCGACTCCTTTACACGTCGAGCTGGCATTGGAGGCGCTCGCATCAGGAAGGCATGTCTTGTGCGAAAAGCCGTTGGCGCTGACATCAGAAGATGCGCAGAAGGTGGCGTCGGCTGCGGCGAAGGCCAAGGGCTTTTTCATGCCGGCGATGTGCCTGCGATTCTGGGCGGAGTGGGAATGGATGAAGGGCGCGATTGGGGAGCAGAAGTATGGAGCCGTGCGCTCGGCAACTTTCCGCCGGGTCGGCAGCATGCCGGCGGGGTGGTTCAAGGATGGCCAATCATCCGGCGGCGCCATCCTCGACCTGCACATTCACGATACTGATTTTGTCTGCCATCTTTTTGGCAAGCCCGCTGCCGTCTTCAGTCGTGGTTACACGAAGACCAGCGGAAAGATCGATCATTTGGTGACGCAATATCTCTTTGAAAACAATGTGCTGGTGTCGGCTGAAGGAAGCTGGTGTTTTGCGGATGGGTGGCCATTTAATATGAGCTTTACCGTCAATTGCGAGCGCGCGACGATCGACTATGACCTGAGCCGAAAGGATTCACTGATTGTTTATGCCGACGGCAAGGCCAATGTGATCGAGCATGACAAGCATGATGGATTTTTTGGGGAGCTGAGTTACTTCCTGGAATGCGTCCGAGCCGGCACCCGGCCGAGCCGGGTGACGGCAGACGATGCCGTGCTTGCCATTCGCGTGCTGGAGGCGGAGCGAAAGAGCGTCGAAACGGGGCAGGTCGTGCGGATTTGAGACATCGAATTTCAGATTTCAAATTTGAAATCTCAGATATCTCAAATCTGAAATTTGAGATTTCAAATCTGGGGTCCGGCGATTCAGCACCGGCAATTCCGTCATCGGCTTCCTGCTCGCCTGTCACGTTCATCCGCCCAGCGGCGGTATAGCAGTAAAGGCGGCGCGGTTGTGGGCCCTGGCGGAGGCACGATGAAGCCAATCAGAACATCGCGAGGCGGATTCACGCTCGTCGAGCTGCTGGTGGTGATCGGCATCATCGGATTGATGTTGGCCATCCTGATGCCGACGCTTCGGATTGTGCGCGAAGTGGGACAGCGCACGCGATGCCAGGCGAATTTGAGTCAGCTCGGCAAAGTGCTGATGATGTATGCCAATGAAAATGATGGCAGCATGCCTAGCTGGTCCGGCTGGCATTCCACGGCGCTTCCCGTCGATCCAGGGGGCGAAGTTTCCTGGACCGGTCAGCTCTGCAGGTTTCTCCAGCCCGATTCCCCCGTCTACTACTGCCCGTCATTCCCGGTCTACACCATCAACCTTCACAATTATTTCATCTGCGCCGTCTGGGCCGGCACCAATGGCCGACATTCAACGCGCTTTGCGGATGTAAAGCTCGGCGGCCGGTTTGTCATCAGCGGCGACATGACACAACTCGCGCTCTATCCCAAGCCGATCGGCACTTCATCTCAGGACACCGACGACTACGACCGCGACGATTATGGCATGCCCTGCCTCTGCTTCCCCGGGGACGGCGGGTTCCTCATGCATCGCGGCGGAAATAATGTGCTTTTTGATGATGGGCATGTGGACGTGTTCACCCACTTCATCCCTGACCAGATGACGTTTCATCCGGCGCGCATGCTTTCCTGGGCCGAAGTAGGGGCGGCTGGCCCCGATGGCAAGCCGACTGGCAATACGCCTTCGTAATGATTTTGCAACTGGTGAGGTGTTATGCTCGCCACTCTTCCACGCTGGCTTTGGATCATCATCGGGGTTTTGTTCGGGGGCCTCATTGGCCTGGTCAAAGGTTCCGCCGACAGCCAGCTCTATGGCATTAACGTCCAGGGATACGGCGTGCTGCTGTCGGATCAGCAGGCATTCGAGAATGGTCTGGTTGAAGATTTCAAAGGTACGAAGCTGTTTAGCGATCCGGTCGTCTACCCGCATTGGACAACCGACGCGGGCAAGCAAAAACTCGTCTATATCGTGACCGGCCAATACTGGGACGGCCAAAGCCAGACCCGCAATGGCAAGACGGTCGCGGAATGGACGCCGCGCTGCGTCATCACGCAGACTCCATATAAGCCGCGCATTGGGATTCCAGATGCCAAGGGGCAGGTGGTGGCCGAGTATCCGTCGGTGGTCCAGTTCCTGGACGCGCTGCATCGCGTATACAAGGTCAATTATCACTATGCCTGGTGGGCGGTGTATCCGGTGCTGACGTGGATCGTCGGCTGCGCGATCCTCATCGGCGGCATCTGGCCGACGCTGATCAATCTTCTGACCTTCGGCACTCTCATGCGCCCGCCGGAAGTCAAAGCCGTTTCGCTGTGGAACATCCTCGGCACCAAGCGACGACATGTCCCGAAGTTCGCATATACTGCGCCTGCGGGAGATGACGAAGACGATCTTCTGACGCCTGACGCACCTGCAGAAAATTCAGAAACCACTGCTCCAGCCGCACAACCGCTCGCCACCGCGCCGCTCGAAGCCGTCCCACAAGATCCACACGACGAGCGGTCGTATGGAGCCGACAAAGGCGATTTCTATCCCACCGAGCGCCATGCTCCGCGGTCAAATGGTTCGCACTAGCGCCTTGCACTGACACCGCGAGCGATCCCGGATCGTGGATGCCTTAAAGAGCCACGCACGAAGTAAGCGGATTTGGCGCGCGGCGCCAAGCGCCAAATCCGCTTACTTCGTGCGCGGCTCTTTCATTCTTGCTCCACGCGTCACGGAAGCGGCGCCCGCGCCGCCCTCCAAATCGAACCCACAACCGTCCACTTCTGTCACATCCGCGCTTGGCAGTCGGCTATAACGATAGCCGGCAACGAAGCGCGGGATGTGCATGGAAGACCAGAGTTGGCTAGCGGAGTTCGTTAAAGAAAAGTCGGAGCATGCCTTTGCGCGCCTCGTCGATCGCCACATCCATCTGGTTTACTCCGCTGCTCTCCGACAGACGCGAGATCGAGACCTCGCCGAAGACATCACGCAGGCGGTTTTCATAGCTCTGTCGCGAAAAGCCCAATCGCTTCAAAAAGAAACGGCGCTGGCCGCCTGGCTACTGGTGACCACACGGTACATCGCGCTGGACGCGCTCAAGGCCCAGGCGCGCCGGCAGCGCCACGAACGCAAGGCGGCAGAAATGGTTCAGCAGAATCCAGATTGCAACGAAGATCAGGCCTGGACAGAAATGGCGCCGCACCTGGATGCCGCTCTCGCGAGTCTCAATGCTGACGATCGTCGGGCCGTCACGTTGCGCTACTTCGAGCAAATGAGCCTGAACGATGTCGCCAAGGCGACGGGCGTCACTCCCGCCGCCGCTCGCCAGCGCGTGCATCGCGCAACCGTCCGACTCCGTGCATTTTTTGTCCGCAAAGGTGTCTCTGTTCCGCTGGCGTCGATTGGGCCAATCATCATTGGCCACGGCATTCATTCAGCTCCCGCCGGCCTTGCAACAACGACGGCACATGCCGCCCTTGCGAGTCATGCTGCGTCCAGCGGCGCGATCGGTCTGGCTCAGAAATTCCCTCACCACCTCCGAAGGGAAGCTCCTGATCATGACTATTTCAAAAACCAAAATCGTCGTCGCGGCTGCAACGGTTTTGCTGCTGTCGAGCGGAGCAGTCGTAGGATACCGCGCGCTCAAGCCGCAGCCGACGAAGGTTGTGGTCGTCGACTCCGAAGCGAAGATCAATAACCCGGCCGAGCCACTCTGGCGGAAAAAATTCAACGAAGTCTACGGCTTGCAGCCCGGCCAGACCGTCAAGTTCGTTGGCGAGCCGATGATCCCCGAGCGGCAGGATTATTGGAATACGCAGGGTACCAATGGCAAGAATTTCCCGTTGCCAGACCGGATGTTCATGGTCTTTGCCTGGAACGGCAACGAAGCCAAGTGGATGTTGCTCGGCGGAGGGCCAAACACGCTTCAATATATCCTGCTGAAAGGCGCCAATCTAAAGGGCTGGCAATGCGATTCGAGCATGCCCGAAGATCTCAGCCTGCCCGGTGACTGGGTCGTTCGCAAAGGCGCGACCACCGAAGAAGTAATGGCCGGCTTGGCCCAAGTTCTCTCGCAAAAGCTGGGGCGCCCGGTGCATTTTGAAAAGCGAAAAGTGACCGCCGATGTGATCTTCGCGCGCGGCCCATATCATTTCGTGCCACTTCCGGGCAAACCGAATAATGGCGTTGTCGAATTGGTTGGCAAGGAGGGCAAGGATCAGAATATCACGCCATATAAACGTCCGATGGCCATTTCCGAGTTACTGGACATGATCTCCACCTTCGCCGGGAAAAGGGTAGTTGATGAAACGGGTGCCGGGCGAACGACAATTCAATGCCTCGATCATGGCTCCTACCGCGACACGGCCTTGTTGATTCAAAACATCTCCAAGCAAACCTCCATTCGCCTCGATCATGAGCCGCAGGAAATCGAAGTCTGGCACATGATTGACAGCGCAGCCACCCGGCCTGCCCCTTGACGCGCCGGTCGCATGGCATCGAAACTTTTCCCTTCGATGTCATGGGACGCCCCTCGGCGGCGGTTTGAAGGATAGTGGCCCAGATGGATCAGGACGTACAGTGGCTTGGCGACTATGCCGCAACCGGCTCGCCCGACGCGTTTGCGCATCTGGTTGAAGCGCACGTCGGGCTGGTTTATTCCGCGGCTTATCGCCAGCTGCGCGATCATCATCTGGCCGAGGATGTCACCCAGCAGGTTTTCATCGCGCTGGCGCACAAAGCCCCTCACTTGAAGCGGGAAACCGTTCCCGCCGCCTGGCTGCTGGTCACGACGCGGTTTCTCGCCCGCGACGCAAAACGTGCCGCCATGCGCCGGGCCGCGCGCGAACAAAAGGCTGCGGAAATGCGACCCACCACGACCGATTCGCCGGAGCATGATGCGTGGAACGAGATCGAGCCATTGCTCGATGAGGCGCTGTGCAGCTTGAATGCGGCCGATCGTCGCGCCGTCACGCTGCGCTATCTCCAGGGCAAGAATGTCGAGCAGGTCGCGGTGGCACTGGAGGTGAGTCGCGACGCGGCAGCGCAGCGACTGCACCGGGCCATCGGCCGCTTGCGCGAGTATCTCTATCGCCGCGGGGCCAAAGTGGATGGAGCGATGCTGGGCTCATTGATGCTCAGTTTCGCGATTCGTCCGCCGCCCCCTGCGCTGGCTGGATCGATCATCAAATCATCGATCGGGATCCATGCGGGCGTCGGCATTTTGACCAAGGGAGCGACCATGGCCGTCATTTCAACCAAGATAAAAATCATCACCGCGGCGGCTGTCATCGCGCTGCTGGCCGGCGGCACCGCGACCGTTGTTTACAACGTAGCGCGGCCCAGAAGGCACGTCATAACTCTCAGCTCTTCTGGCTCGAGCGCAACCAATACCGCCCCAGTTCCACTGATCACAAATGTTGCGAAGGACGCCTGGCGGACACGGCTCAATCAGGTCTATTCCTTAGAGCCCGGCCAGGATCTCAAGCGCGTACCCAATCCGTTCATTCCCGAGCGCGCCGCGTTTCTTACCAGCGTAATGAGAGCCGGAGATAATCCGATGCCGGCCAGCCAGATCGCGGCCGCGACCTCCGCCAATACTTCGTGCATCTTTAACTTCGATCGCGAGCCCGATTGGGCAATGGAGGCGTATAACACCTTGAACTTTCTAGAAGTCGCGAAGGCGCTGACGGATCTCCGTCGATGCGACTTCGAAGGACTGGGCGATCTTGCTTCCCTTGGCCTGCCCGGCGACTGGGTCGTTCGGAAGGATACACCAAAGGCGCAGCGCCTTGCGGCTCTCGCGAACATCGTCAATCTGGAGTTTGACCGAAATATCCGTCTCGTTCCGCGCATCGTCGAGCGGGATGTGCTTGTGGCCGGCGGGAATGTCGAAGTACATCCGTTACCCAAGGAATTTGCCAATGGCGTTGCGATCTATACGGAGAGCCGCAAGAACCACCTTTCGATGAGCGGCGGAGCCGTCTCACAGTTTTTGGGAGATCTCAGCGATCTGCTGGGCGTGAAGATCATCAATGAAACGACGCCGCCTTCGAAACAAATCTTCTGGACGAATTATGTGAAACCTCAGGAGCTTGCTAGAAGTAAAACAGCGCAAGAACATGTTCTGAAGAACGTCGAGGACCAATCGGGCATCACCTTCCGGCATGAGCGCCGGCCGGTCGAGGTATGGTTTGTCGAATCGTCATCTCCCCAAACGCAGGCGGCTGCCGCGCATTAAATGCGCGGCGCTGTCACATTCTGGGCTGGCAGCCGGTGTATAGGTATGGGAATCCGCGCATGCACCGTTCAGAATCAATCCGAACCTTCAGACATTTTAGCGCAGCCAGCGGCTTTTCGCTCGTCGAGCTGCTGGTGGTGATTGGAATTATCGCATTTCTTTACGCGATTTTGATGCCGGTGCTCCGGGTTTCGCGCGAGTCGGCCAAGCAGGTGCAATGTGCCGCTCAGCTTCACCAGATCGGCCAGGCCTTCTCCAACTACGCCAGCGAAAACAACGGCTGTCTTCCCGCCTGGTCGGGTTGGCATAGCTGGCCCGCGGGCGGCCCGGAGGACGATACCGGCTCGGCATGGACTATCGAACTGATTCCGTACATTCAGGCCAATCCCGATTCACCTGTTTACAACTGTCCCAGTTTTCCCGGCCCGGGGCGCAATTATTTCATGTCGGCCCTTTGGGACAGCCTCAATGGGCTGCATGCCACACCGCTGGCTCGGATCAAAATGAGCTCGCGATTCATCCTCAGCGGCGATGCAACGCGACTTTCGGTTTATCCAAAGCCGTTTGGCACCAACAAAGACCACGAAACCTTCGATGCCGACTTGAGCGATGAAGCCGCGCAGATTCTCGGCTTCCCTGAAGATGGCGGTTTTCTCATGCATCGCGGCGGAAACAATGTGCTGTTCGACGACTTTCACGTCGAAGCCTTTAAGTACTTCTCAAATGATTTGATGACTTACCACCCCCAGCGAATGCTTTCATATGGGGCGCTTCAGGCGGCGGGGCCGGATTCGAATAGTCCGGCCAAGCCGGGGAATTGAGCATAATCTGCACAAGAATGAGGGATTTGGTTCATATGGAGGCAAGCTCCGGCGGAAATTGGATCTGTTTTGAAACTTTCTTGATGATGCCTCGTCTTTCATTATGATTGGAGGTACATCAAGAGTCGCAACCAGGAGACAACCTTTCGAGTCGGCGGGGATAGTGCAGTCAGACTTATTTAAATCGGCGAATCACATTCTCGGGCAATTGAACTAAAGCAACGCGGAAGTTGCGCGGGGTAAGGCCGTGCTGACGAACACGCGCTCCAAAAACGTACTGGGTATTTGTGTCGGCGACCATGGGATGCTGATCGCGGAGAGTCCCTGCGCCTCAGCCACATTATCCAGTGGCGCGGTTCGCGTCGCGGAATTTAATTATCCGCCGGGTATCACGCTCGAAAAGGGCGAGGCGCTGGGTACTTCGCTTCGCGAGTTTCTTCAGAGCCAGGGATTCTCTACCACCCGCGCGGTTCTCGGGATTCCTGCGCGATGGATGTTGCTCAAGTCTCATTCCCTTCCCCCGGCCGATCCACAAACTGCCGCGACGATGCTTTGGCTTCGCGCCGAAACCAGCGGCATGGCTGAAGTCGGAGAAATGGTTTTCGATTATATCGGCCGGCCCGACTCGCAGGAGTCGAGTGCGGTTGTACTGGCCGGACTGGCGAAAAAGAAACGCGATCAACTGCTGGCAATCGGTACCGCCGCGGGATTGAAAATTGAATCAATCGTGCCGACCGGCGCTGCTTTGGCCGATGTCGCGGCCATCGCCGGGCGTGGGCCGCTGATTCTGTCACTCGGCCGCGAGAATGTGGAACTGCTGGGCATCGAGCATCACAGCGTCCACTTCCTCAAGCATCTGGGCGCAAGCTCCGCCAAGGGTCAATTGATTGCGGAGCTTCGGCGCGCCACGGCCACGCTTGCCCATTCACACTACGCAAAGCCCGAGCTGGTCGTGTGGAATGAAGGACAAAAAGAAGATGCCGATTTGCGCGGCGCGATTGAAAGCGCCGTCGGCATGCCGCTGATCGATGCAGAAATCCCTGGCGGAGGCGCTTCCGGACGCGCCAGTGTCTCAGCGTCGCCCGCCGCCGCGATTGCTTTGTCCGCGCAATCGTCGCTGCCTGATTTCCTTCACCCCAGGCTCAATGCGCCGAGATCGCACAACCGTCGGCCCTCGGCTGTCGTCGCGGCCGTAATGGCCGCATGCGTGGCCTTGTTAGCGCTGGCTGGCTACATCGACATCCTCCACTTGAATCATCAGATTGCCGACTACGACGCCAAACTGGTGGCGGAGCAACCCAAGCTGAAGGCTGCCAAGCCCTTTGTGGACTCGATGGAATTTGCGCGGACCTTTGAAGCCAAAAATCCCAAATGTCTGGCGGCTCTGCGCGAGCTGACGTCCGCCATGCCCAAAGACGGGCAGACCTATCTGACCAGCTTCAATCTGCAGTCGAATATGCGCGGCGAATTCTCCGGCCGATCCAGCAGCGACCAGTCGGTCGTCAGCCTGATGGACAAGCTGAGCTCCGCCCGAAGGTTCACCGACCTGAAACGGAAAATGGACGAGCGCCAGGGTAAAGCTGGCAACGAAGTGTCGTATTCCGTGACGTTCAAATTTGTGCCTTGAGCCAAAAGGCTCACTGGGAGGGCATATGGCCCTGTCGCAGCGGGAGCGCTACATCTCATTTGTGCTGATGGCGGCCGGCGCCCTGTTCACGCTGGATAAGCTGATGCTGGAGCCTTATTTGGAGCACCGCGCGGACCTGGTCCAGCAACTCCAGACCAAGCAGCGCGATCAGCACGAGGCCGATCTTCTGCTCGGGCGGGCCAAGCGCTTCCAGGTGTCGATGGCCAGCATGCGAAACGCGCTTAACCAGGACAGTTCCGACGCTGAAGGAAAGATCCTGCATCTCATGCGCGAGTGGGAAACACAGGCAGATCTGAAAAATGCATCGTTTTTGCGCCTTCGATCGGTCACCGAGCATGGCTTCCAACGGCTGACGTTTCACATCACCGGTATCGGAACCATGAGGGGCATTGCCACGCTGCTTTATCGCGTCGAAACATGCGGCGTCCCGCTTCGCGTCGATGAATTTCACGTCACGCCCAAGAACGAAAGTGGCGGCGAGCTGATGGTGCAGGTGAATGTTTCGACGCTGTGCCTCGCGCCGGAGAAGCAGCGGGTGAAGGCGGTCGCTTCCATTCAGCCATCGGAGGGGCAGCAATGAGGCGACTTCTTTTTATCTTTGGCGCGGGAATTCTGTCGCTGACTTCCCTCGCCGCTGCGCAGGCCACGCAGCCCGCGCAGGTGATGACCGTGCCACCAGGCACTGGCGGCGCGGTCATGGTGGTCCCAGAGGCACAAGGCTCCGCAGCGCAGCCAGGGCCGGCGCAGGAAATGCCACAGGGGGCTCATCGCGCACTTGCAATTCCGCAGGCCAAAGGTCCGGCGACGCAGCCGGCAAAAGTGGCATCCGTTCTTCCCAAAGAATTTGCGATTTTCGAACAGCAGAATCCTTTTGCACACGGCCCGGCCGCACCCCCGGCGCCGGCGGGGCCTCCGCAGGGCGGGCCGGAGGCCTCGCTGGTTTTTAAAGGCGTAATGAACAATTCGGGCAAGTGCATCGCCTTCATTGAAGACCTGGCTTCAAAGCATGTCACACAGGTGATGGCAGGCCAGCCAATCGGGCGCGGAAAGATCAAGTCCATCAATCTGGACGCGATGGAATTTGAAGTGATGGGCGCGATGCGGAAGATTCTGGTAGGGCAGAACCTCGATGGGCAAATAGTTCCGCCGACGCCGCCGCAACCTCCGGCGCAGCCGCCCGGCGGCCCGCCGCAGGGCCCGCAGCCCGGGCCTAATGGGCCGCAGCCCATGCCGATGCCTCAAGGTCCGCCACAGGCCATGAACCGAGCCGTTAGGGTTGCTCGCTGATTGGGCTCTTAGGGCTATTGGAGATTTCACCCGGGAAGGATCACCGCAACATGCATCGAGCCAAACAATGCGCCCGCTGGGCGGCAACCTCAGTGGCGGCCTGCCTCTGCTCTGCCGCGCTGGCTGCCGCCGCGCCGACCACGGGGCCGGCCACCGCCCCGGTCCGAGGTTCCGCCGCGCGTCCCGCGACTCGGCCGACGACCCAGCCCGCGCACATCAGCCTGAATTTCAAAGACACGCCGCTCGATACGGTGCTCGATTCGCTTTCGCAGACCGCAGGTTTCGAAGTCATTAAGGATGGCGCGGTCGACACGCGCGTTACGCTGATCAGCAAACAGCCACTCACCGAGCAGGAAGCGATCACGATGCTCAATGCCGCCTTGCGCGGCAACGGCTTTACCGTGGTGCGCGAAGGCAAGATCCTGCGCGTCATTGCCCGCGATAAGGCCAAAAAAGGAAACGTGCCGGTTCATTTTGGAAATGATCCGAACGACATTGCCGAATCGGATGAGCTGATCACGCAGGTGATCCCAATTCAGAATGTCAGCGCAACGAAGCTGCGCGATGATCTGAAGCCCATGATGCCGCCCGACGCGGACGTGGCGGCCAACGACGGCAGCAACTCGATCATCATCACCGATACGTCAACAAGCGTTCGGCGTCTCGTGCAGATGATCGCGAAGCTCGACGAGCATGAGGCCGAGACATCTGAAATCCGCATCATCCCGCTCAAGTTCGCCAGCGCCGCGACTGTGGCCAAGATGATCGACACATTCTTCAAGAGCTCCGGCGGCGGGCCGCAGATGCCGATGCCCGGCATGCCGATGATGCAGCCCGGCCAGCCGCAGCCTCCCCGCGGCGGCTCGGAGCGCCATGGCCAAACCGTTATTACGGCATCCGACGATCGCACCAACACGCTGCTGGTGATGGCTTCGACCAGCACGCTCAAGACCATCGAGCAGATCGTCAAGAGCATCGATACCGGCGAGCCGCACCAGATTACGGAAACGACGACAAAATTCTTCCCGCTTCAGTACGCCGACGCTGAGGCGACGGCCAAATTGATCAACGACGTCTACAAGGCCCAGAGCAACAACGACTCGCCTTATTACTTCATTCGATTCAACAACGACGATCAAAAGAAGGACAAGATCAACGCCGCGTTCGATGCGCGCACCAATACCGTTATTGTGACCGGGCCGGTGCATTCGATACCCGACGTCGAAAAGCTCATCAAGCAGCTCGATTCCAATCCAGTCGCGGCGGCAGCGCTGAAGGTGTTCCATCTCAAGTATGCCGAGGCTTTCGACGTACAGAAGCTGCTGGAGGACATGTTCAAGCCCAAGGACAACACGCGTAACTCGCCTTTCCTTTACATCTTCGATTCTGCGCCGCCACAGCAGGCCAAAGGCGTGCAGGTGAACATCAGCTCCGATGACCGCACGAACACCGTCATCGTCAGCGCGCCGATCGAAATGATGAAGGCGATTGAGAAGGTCGTAACCGAGCTGGATGCCGACCCGGCCACCGAAGACACGCTTTTCATCTATCACCTGCGCAACGGCCAGGCGCAGAATCTGGAATACGTGCTGAACGTGCTCTTTGGCAACATCAGCAACAATGGCCAGAACAACCAGCAGAATGGCCAGAATCAGCCGAACCAGAACAACCAGAACCGCAACGGAAACAACGGCTTCAACAATTTCGGAAACAACAACGGCAATAACAACAACGGTTTCAATAATCGCAGAAACAACAATAACAACCGCAACAATCGCCCCGGCGGGCAGATGAACCAGAACATCCAGCAGGCCTTCAATGACCTGACTGGAAAAGTATTCGTCGTCGCCAACCCGGACACGAATTCGCTGATGGTGACCACCGCCCGGCGCTATGAAAAGCAGGTCCGCCAGATCATCGACGATCTCGATCGGCCGGTGCCGCAGGTGCTGATCAAGGTGCTGGTGGTGGAAGTGACCCACGACAACGGCGCCGATCTGGGCGTCGATTTTTCGATTCTCAATCAGCGTCCCAGTGGGAAGGGACTTGTTGTCGGCCAAACGCTGGGCAACAGCGCCTCATACGCCACCAATGGCGGCCTGGCCATCAGCCTGCTCGAGGGCAATCTCCAGGCGACGCTGCATCTGTTGGCAACGCAAAACAAGCTGGATGTGCTCTCTCGTCCCTACATTCTGGCCAGCGACAATCAGGAAGCGTCGATCATGGTCGGCCAGCTCGTGCCGATCATTCAGGACGTACGCGTCACCGATACCGGCCAGCTCATTGCCACGCCGACGCAGCAGTCGGTTGGCATCATGCTGGATGTCACCCCCCACATTAATCCCGATGGTCTGGTCATTCTGGACGTGGCGCCGACGATCAGCGAGCTGGCTGGCTCAAACGTCACGATTGGTCCCGGCATTACTTCGCCGGTCATCAACCAGCGCAACGCACAGAGCCGGGTCGGAATTCAGAACGATGAGACGATCGTGATCGGCGGCCTGATGCAGGATCAGAAGACGACGACCGTCAGCAAGGTGCCGATCCTCGGCGACATTCCCCTGATCGGCGGCATCTTTGCCCGCAACCAGGTGGACAAGACCAAGACCGAGCTACTGATTTTCCTGACGCCGCACGTGGCCCAGATTCCCGAATCGCTGCGGCCCATGTCCCAGGACGAAATGCACGGCACCGTGCTGACCCCCAACGCCGTCTCCCCCGGCACCTTCCAGGAACACATGAAGGGCCTGCAGCGCGGTGAGCTCCCGCAAACGCAGCCAACCCAACCGATTTCGCCGGTCCATTCCATCGACCTCAGCGAAGGCCACGAAAAGCATAATAGTGCCGACGACCAGTCGATCTCCCAACCGGCGACGCAACCGAGCGGAGGGAAGGACGGAACCGCGGAGCATTAAGGATATGTGGATGATTCAACGGTCGATCCACCGCGGGATGCGGGAACGCCGACGTCCTCGTCGGCAATGATGAGGAGCCGACGAGGACGTCGGCGTTCGTGCGTCTGAAAGTGTACCAGATCAGAGAGGTGCAAGTCCTCTCCGGGCATACGTTCTCCGGCCCGTAACTGAAAGTAACTGCGTGGCCGCGAGGCCAG
>Ga0134128_10000118_pt1 | contig 110321 bp, 95 predicted proteins | sample KB31754_FD_96462 | JGI IMG/M metagenome (GOLD analysis project Ga0134128, IMG submission 96462) | Terrestrial soil microbial communities with excess Nitrogen fertilizer from Kellogg Biological Station, Michigan, USA - KB3-175-4 | ecosystem: Environmental > Terrestrial > Soil > Unclassified ... | reverse complement strand
CCGGGACTTAAGTGACGCTAAATATTCCGAGGAATCAGGGATGTCCACGAGTTGCGCGATTTGGGTTTTCACGGGCATGGCCGAAAAGCCAGGAGCCTTGGCGGCATGTTGTTGGGTGCAGCCGATAAGCGCGCCTGCGCAGAGGAACGCAGCAAGCAACGCAAGGGAGCGTGGGGCGAAAAAATTTAAAGTGGCCGGGGAGTTGGCGTCAGACATGAGCATCCTTGCAGCGTTGAGCATTAAAAGATAAACGCAGAATTTTAGGACAAGTTACGAGAGAAAGCTACAGATGAAAACGGACAACGCAATTTCAAAAGTCTTCAAAACATTGCAACGTCGGACCATAGACTTGGATGCGAGGTGATTGAATTTCGCTTCGACGAGAGAATACGTAGGACGATTTCGAGCGGCAGGTGAGGTCTTTTGTCTCTGGATGTTGCTTGCCCAAAGGAGCATGGATTCAGTTTTGCGTACAATTATATGAATTTTGGAACTGTTGAGTCATGGAAACGCTGGAACTATGAATTGTGAAACTCCGTAGTTTGTTAAGCATGGCCGATCATTCGTGGCCATTGCGCTTTTGGCATAGGGCGTGCCTCAGACTTTCTCATCTTGTGAGTTTTGGGGTGCGTTCACGACAAGCCAGAGTACAGTCGGGGATTTAGGTCTTACGGAAATCCGGATTCTGAGAATTCGGAAGTTCGTACATTTTTCTATTGACAAACTGGGTGCCACCAGAATATTAAGTGTACCATTCGTGGGTGTGTAGCGTTCAGGGGTGAACGCTAAAACGAAAAAATGACAACCGAGAGGTGTTCTAAAATGCTTCCTTCCTCCAAGAATTCCAGTGGTGTGTCTGGGGTTTTCTTCGCGGCCCTTCTCGCTGCGCTCTTCTGCCTGTTTACGATTGCGCCCAAAGCGACGCTGGCACAGAACTCCAGCACCGGCACGGTTTCCGGCACGGTGACCGACAACACCGGAGCAGTGGTCCCTGACGCCAAGGTTACATTGACTTACCAAGGGACGGGGAACTCTCGGACGACTACCACGACCAGCAGCGGTCAGTATATCTTCGCTTATGTCAATCCAGGTTCGTACGACGTGAAGGTGGCGAGGCAAGGCTTCCAGACCACCGTCGTATCCAACCAGGTCGTCCAAGTCGGCACCCAATTGACTGTAAACGCGAAGCTCCAAATCGGCTCGGTTTCGACGACCGTAGAGGTTACCTCAATACCCGGCGCCGATCTACAAACCATGGACGCTACAGTCGGCTCATCGCTGAGCGGGGCCATCATTATGAACCTGCCCAACGCCAGCCGCGACGCCTCGACCTTGGCGGTCCTTCAACCGGGTCAGAACATCAATGGCGCAACCGGCGGCGTTACCACCGACCAAAACTCCTTCCAGCTCGACGGTGGCTTTGCCACTGACGACATGAGCGGCGACAACAACACTTATATCGCCGCTTTCGGTTCCGATACGGCCGGCGGAGCAGGCGCGATGCACAGCGCCGGTTTCACCCAGGCGCCCTCGGCTGTTATTCCCATGCCCGTATCGAGCATCCAGGAGTTCAAGGTTTCCACATCAAATCAAACAGCCGACTTCAACGGCGGCGCGGGAAGCCAGGTGCAACTGGTAACCAAGTCCGGCACGAGCGTCTTCCATGGCAGCGCCTATGAATACTATCTCGACAACAACTTCGGCGGGGCCAATACCTGGGACAATAACAGCACAGGAACGAAGCAGCCCAGTTCTCATTTCAGCCGGTTTGGCGCGACCGCCGGCGGGAAAATCCCGCACGTGAACTTTTTGGGCGGTGGCTGGTTTATCTTCGGCAACTACGAGGGGTTCCGTTTTCCCCAAAGTTCAAGTTTCGAGGAAAACTTCCCACAGCCGTCTATGCGGGCGGGCCTGATCAAGCTGGCCGGGGAAGTGGTCAATCTTAACCCCACGGCCACGACTGATCCGGGGACTACCAATACTTATGCTGCGAATTCCGCAACGTGCACAGCCGCAGCCGGGTGCGCTAAAGGGACCATACCAACAGGAACCGTCATACCATGTACGGGAGTGGGAGGCTGCGACCCCCGCGGCTTGGGTGTCAACTCAGTGATATCAACCCTTTGGAGCACATACCTGCCATTGCCGAACGACTGCTCCCACGGCGATGGTCTAAACTACTGCGGGTATAAGGGTTCGATCTCGACGCCACAGAGCAGCAACTTCGGCGTGGCACGTATTGACCACGATTTCTCCAAGAACTGGCATTTCAATGGCACCTACCACTACTACAAGCTGACCAATCTTGTGTCGAACCAATGGGATGTGGGTGGCTTCTTCCCGGGGGATGTCAAAGGGCAGTATTCCGCGATCCGTAACAAGCCGCAAGTACCTTGGATCTACACGGCCGGCCTGACCACGGACATATCGTCGTCCGTCACCAATGACTTACACTTTAGCTACACGCGCAACTGGTGGGCTTACGGAAGTCCCAGCGGCGTACCAAACGTTGCCGGCTTTCCGGGTGCCTTAGAAGTCGGCGGCGAAACTTCCAACCCGTTCGGACCGTATAACACCAACAACCAATCCACCCGCACCCGCTACTGGAACGGCCACGACACGATGTACCGCGACGACGTCACGTGGATCAAGGGCAACCACCTGTTCCAATTCGGCGCTATGTACCTGCGCGCCAACGATACACATAACCGCAATGACAACGGCCAGAGCATCAACACTTTCGAGCAGTATTTAGTCGGAGACGGCAACGGCACAAACCTCGCCGACCTCGGTATTGACATGACGGGCTACGTTCCCGCAGGCATCACGGGCGGCAACGCAAACAAGTACGGGAACCTATACTCGGAGATTCTTGGTATGGTCGACCAGACGCAGAGCCTTTACACCCGAGGTCTCGGCTCGAGAGTCAGTGGGCTTCCCATCGACCCAAGAACCTCATGCGCTATCACGGGTATCGCTGCTACCTCGGGCTGCATTTCGTCTCCGCCGTTGACGAACAACAGCATCATCCCGACGTATAATGCGTACATTACAGATTCTTGGCACCTCAAGCCGACGTTCTCTCTGAACTACGGCCTTGGTTATACGGTGGAGATGCCACCGTACGAGACCCAAGGCGGCGTCCAGACGGTTATGGTGGACCAGAACGACAACATCCTGTACGCCCAAAAATACTTGGACAGTGTGAAGGCAGCCGCACTTCAAGGCAATGCCTTTGCCCCTCTGATCGGCTTCGCGACCGTGCGCAACACGAACGGCCACTCGCACTATCCCTATGATCCCTTCTTTGGCGGACTCAGCCCGCGCATCGGAATGGCGTGGAATCTCAGGCCCGACACGGTTGTTCGCGCCGGTTACGCCCGCATCTTCGGCCGGATCAATGGCGTCAATCCCATCCTGGTCCCAATGCTCACCCCCGGATTGCTGCAACCGGTTACCTGCGGTGCTCCAAATCAACCTGGTGGTCCCAACCCCGGCGGCTGCGGCGGCCCAAATGGAACCTTGATCAGTCCCGCGGACGTGTTCCGAGTCGGCACGGATGGCGTAGTTGCGCCACTACCTAATCCGAGCGCGAACCTTCCGCAGCCGTGGTATCCCGGGTTCAACGACGTCGCCACCGGATCGGGAGAAACGATCGATCCGAACTTCAAGCCCGACCGTTCCGATGAGTTTACGGTCAGCGTTCAGCACCAGTTCGGTCCGAAGGTTCTTGCGGAAGCTGGCTATATTGGCCGCATCCTTTCGAATGAAGCTCAGTACTACAGCCTGACCACAGTTCCCTACATGATGACGCGGGGCGGTCAGACGTTTGCGAATGCTTGGGCTCAAATAATGGTAGCCACCAACTACGGCACGAACGTTCCGTCAGCCAAGCTAAGTGGTGGCGGCGCGAATCCCGCATATTTGACCTATCTCAACTCGCTGGCGGCTCAACCTTTCTTTGAGAACTCGTTGACGCCCGGGTACTGCAGCGGCGTGAGTGGTGCTACGAGCTGTACGGCCGCGTTCGTCGCAAATAACGTCAGCAACATGAACGTATCCGACCCGTTCGATGCCTGGGCTGGGGTCTCCAACACCAACAACTTTACCTTCGGTCGAAGCTTTACGAACGACCCAATCAACAGCCCATTCGGGGCCAATGGTCAATCGCCGTCTATCACCACGACCATCAGCAATGGCTACGGCAACTACAATGCGGGCTACCTGCAGTTGACTTTCTCGGACTGGCACGGTCTGACCATGAAGACCAACTTCTCCTATAGCAACGCACTCGGCACAGGAGACGTTGTCCAGGCGAGCAGCTCATTCTCGAGCGTTGATAACTTCAATATCCAGAACAACTATGGCCCACAGACCTACAACGAAAAATTCGTATTCAACCTGTTCCTCAATTACACGCCTCCGTTCTACCGGTCCCAGGAGGGTGTGGTCGGCCGGCTGCTGGGCGGATGGAATTTCTCGCCGCTCTTCGTTTATGGCAGTGGCTTCCCGGTTGAAGTCACCACGTCGAATTTCGACTGCGGAACCCTCGGTGAGTGCAACACCAACTTCATAGGGGCGCTGGAGAACGGTGTCATCACGAAGAACCTAAACTACAGCGGCACTAAGAAGGCAGCCGCGGGAGGGACGGTCAACGGCGTTGACTGCGGCGACACCGGTGCTGGGTTTAACGTGTTCAGCGACCCCGTCGCGACCTGCCCGTCTGGCGGCGGGATATTCGGCGATCCCGTCCGCAGTCCGATCCTCGGCTTGGATGGACAAATCGGAGGCGGCGGCCCGCTGAAAGGCTTGCCATTCTGGAACCTGGATCTGGGCATCACGAAGAAAATCAATGTCACGGAGAGGCTCAGTGGCTCCTTGTACTTTGATTTCTCGAACGTGTTGAACCACATGCAGGCTAACGATCCCAGCTTCAGCCTCGCTGACGCGTCCACTTGGGGTGTGCTGGGTGGCGGCGGAAACCTTCAGGGCAATCAACCTCGCCGCTTCCAACTCGGCGTAAGCGTCGACTGGTAGACCGGAACAAATCGTAGTTTGGTCGGGCCGGGAGGCAAGCCTCCCGGCCTTTTTTTTGCGCGTTTTTTGCGCGTTGGCGCTGCGTTCGTGATACATTCTCCAGTTTTCACATCGAAAATTCATTCTTCCCTGCCGACGTCGTGAGTTCTTGAGCGCGACGCGGTGGACGAAGGCATTCAATCGTTCTGACGAAGGGGGCGGAAATGGCGAGTAAGGGCGCATGGATGCGTTGCGGATTAATGGCGGGGCTGATCGTGTGCGCGGTGGCTATGCTGAATACAGGACTGTCGGCGGCGGATACCGCGCCCGGGCGCGACCCCAAACAGCCAATCGATCAGGCGTACACGGAGAAGATCGCCAAGTACACGACAGAGCCGTACTTCACGTCGCCATTGGTCAACTATCTCCCCGCATCAAAAAACGTGCCCACGCCTGAAGCCGTGCTCGGAGATATTGCCGGAGCTCCTGGAATTCTGCCGTATTCGGCGCAGGTGTACCGGTATATGCGGATGCTGGAGAAGGCAAGTCCCCGCGTGAAGGTGTTCTCAATCGGGCACACGGAAGAAGGGCGCGAGATGATCGCCGTCGCGGTTTCTTCGGAAGCGAACTTGGCGCATCTGGATGAGAATCGCGCGGAGCTGGCGAAATTGGCCGACCCGCGCACCATTCATTTGAATGACGCCGATGCGGACAAAATTGTCGACGACGCCGTGCCGGTCTATTACATCACGGGAACCATCCATTCGACGGAAACGGGAGCGCCGACGGCGTTGATGGAACTGGCGTACCGGCTGGCGGCCGACGACAGCCAATATATTCAGGACATTCGCAACCACGTGATTACGCTGATTACGCCGATTGTTGAGGTCGATGGACGCGATCGGATGGTGGATCTTTACAGGTGGCACTTGGCCCATCCCCGGGAAAATTATCCGCCGCTGCTGTATTGGGGGCACTACGTGGCGCACGACAACAATCGCGACGCCATGGCCATGACGCTCAAGTTGAGCCAGAACGTGCTGAATACGTTTGTTTCGTGGGACGCGCAGGTGCTGCACGACTTGCATGAGTCGGTGCCGTATCTCTACGACAACACGGCGGGCGATGGGCCGTTCAATGCCTGGGTGGATCCGATCCTGACAAATGAATGGGAAATTCTTGGCTGGCGCAATGTGCAGGACATGACGAAATTTGGGATGCCGGGCGTGTTTACGCACGGCGAGTTCGATACGTGGTCGCCAGGGTATTTGATGTTTTTCGCGGCGATGCACAACGGCATCAGCCGGCTCTACGAGACGTTCGGAAACGGCGGCGCGGATACGGAGGAACGTACATTACAGCCGGACGAGTATTCACGAACGTGGTGGAGGCAGAATCCCCCGCTGCCAAAAGTATCGTGGTCGCAGCGCGATAACAACAATTACGAAGAAACTGGTTTGCTGACTTCGTTGCATTTCTTTTCTGACAGCCGCGCAATGTTTCTGAAGAATTTCTACCTTAAGGCAAAACGGTCGGTAACCAAGCCGGCAGCCGAAGGACCGGCAGCCTACGTTCTGCCCGCGAATGATCCCCGGCTGCAGGCGCAGGCGGAACTGCTCAATGTATTGCAGTTGCAGCACTGCGAAATTTCACGGGCGACTTCGGCGTTCTCAGTTACCGTGCCTGTGCATCGCAGGAAAAGTCCCGCGGCGGCAACCGAGGAAAATGGCGAGAAGAGAGCTGAGGCGACGCCAAAAACGAAGACCGTAGATTTCCCGGCGGGCAGCTACATCATTCGCATGGACCAGCCGTATTCGCGAATTGCGGATGCGCTGCTCGATTATCAGTACTGGAGCCCGGATGACCCGCAAAAGACCCCTTACGATGACACGGGGTGGACGTTCGGCGAATTGTTTAACGTTAAGGTCGTTCGCGTGACGGATACAAAGGTTCTGGATGTGCCCATGGACCGCGTGACGATAATCGCGGCCCCCAGCGGTGTTTCGGGGACCGGGACAGTCTTCGCGATCAATAACAACGCGGACACGGCTCTTGCGACCTTGCGTTACAGGTTGAAGGGCGCGCAGATTGAAGCTGCCGAGGAGCCGTTTGATGCGGACGGGCGTAAATTCAACCGCGGCTCGTTTCTAGTTCATGGGACCAGGGGAGACGATTTACAGCGCGCTGTTTCAGACATGGGTCTCAAAGCGTACGGATTGGGTGCAATGCCCTCTGTGAAAACGCATCCAGTCAGGGCTGCGCGCGTGGCGATTTTGCATACATGGTTGAGTACGCAGACCGAGGGCTGGTGGCGCGAAGCACTGGACTTCATGCATGTGCCCTACGATTACATCAGCACACAAACCGTTGCGAAAGAGCCGGATCTCAATTCGAAATACGACGTAATTCTTTTCCCGCCGGTAGGACGATTTGTAAGTCCAGATCTGATCATCAATGGATTGTCGACAGACTGGGGCAATCCTTTGCCGTGGAAGAACACGGCAGAAACGCCGAACATCGGAAAGCTCGATTCGACGGATGACACACGGCCAGAGTTGGGCTGGGATGGCGTGGCGCATTTGCAGAATTTCGTGAGGCACGGCGGAGTGCTTGTGACGGTGATGGACACGGCGAACCTTGCCGTGGCACTTGGCCTAACGCATGGCGTCACGGTGGCGCGTACATCTCGTGAGAGAATTATTGGCAGTGTGGTCCGCGCAGATATTGTTGATTCAACGAGCCCGATTGCCTACGGGTATGGCGATCAGTTGTCAGTTTACTGTTTCAACGGACCAGCATTTGACGTGAGCAACGTGGCGGGTCGTGGAGGGTTCCGCAGACTCGGCCCGGAGATCAACGGACGTCCGACGGGACGCGGCACCCTGAGTGATCCCGATTTCGTAGTCGGTCGCCAGAACGAAGCGGCGATCGAAAAACCGAAAGTCGAACCGTGGCAGGCTGAACCCGTGACAAAAGAGGAACTCCGTAACGGGATCGGTGTGATCCCGCCAGCGGAACGTCCGCGCGTGATTTTCCGGTATGCCGATAGCCACGACCTGCTTGTATCTGGACTCGTCGAAGGCGGCGACGAAATTGCCCAGCACGCGGCGGTCGTTGATGTGCCGATGGAATCGGGGCACGTGGTTTTGTTCTCGAACAATCCGATATACCGCGGCGAAACGCGAGGAAGCTATTCGCTGGTCCTGAACACGATCCTTAATTTCGACAGCCTGAATGCAGGCAGAGAACTCGATAAACAATAGCTGCGGAGGTGTTTAGGCGCGACGAAGAATCTCGCCGGTGCCCCATGCGCGCTTTTTGAGGTGGGCTTTTTGTGGACTTTGGCGCTTGCGTTCCCCTCCTCTAGCATCTAGCCCTTGTTTTCCCTGTTGACATCTTACCCAAGCAAGCATATCGTTCAGGTCGAATGCCAACCCAAGATCAAGAACGGCTAGAACTGCTGCAAGGCACACTGGACCTATTGATCTTGCGCACGCTGATCTTTGGTTCGCAGCACGGCCAGGGAATTGCGCGCGCCATTCAGCAGACTTCCGACGAAGAGCTTCTCGTCGAACACGGAGCGCTCTACCCAGCGCTGCAGCGCCTCGAGGAGCGCGGCTGGATTTCGGCCAAATGGGGCACCTCATCGAACAATCGCAAGGCCCGCTTCTATTCGCTAACGCGCGCCGGCCGCGCGCAACTGGCGAAGGAGACGACAAAATGGAGACGCCTGGCCACCGCGATCGGTCGAATTTTAGAATCCGAGGAAGCGTAGCAGTTTTCGCAGTCGTAGGGACAACCTTCAGTCCCGCTCACTTGCTCTGCGGAGGGAGAAATGTTCCTCAACATTTTCCGGCGGAAGCGGAAGGCCGGTGATTTCAAAGACGAAATCGAAGCGCACATTGCGGCAGAAACCGAGCGGCTGCGCGCCGAGGGCTTGAGCGAAGAAGAAGCGCACAATCGCGCCCATCGCACCTTCGGCAACATCACCAAAACACAAGAACGCTTCTACGAATCCCACCACTTGCTCTTCTGGGACAATCTCTGGCGCGACATTCGCTATTCGCTGCACCTGCTGCGCAGATCGCCCAGCTTCACGCTCGCGGCCATCCTGACTCTCGGCATGGCCATCGCCGCAAACGTGGTGGCCTTCAGCATCTTGAATGCGCTGTTCCTCCGTCCATTGAATGTCGCTGACGAGCAGAGCCTCTACATCGTGGAGCACACGCCCGACACCACGCGATTTCAATCCTATCCCGATTATCTTGACCTTCGCGATCGCAACCGCAGCTTCGATGGCCTCGCGACTTATACCGTCGTCGGCGTCGGTCTTGCCACAGGGCAATACGGCCAAAGTCCGTCGCTGACCTGGGGCTGGGAAGTCAGCGGAAACTATTTCGACGAACTTCGCCTCACCCCCTATCTCGGCCGCTTCTTCCATACTTCCGATGAACGAGGTCCCAACAGCGCTCCTTACCTCGTCCTCTCCTACTCCTATTGGCACAATAATTTCAAAGACGATCCCGGCGTAATCGGCCGCACCGTTCAGCTCAACAAGCATCCGTTCACCATCATCGGCGTAACGCCGCCCGATTTCCACGGCACCGTTCCTTTTGTCGCCGCCTGTTTTTATGTGCCTTTGGTCAATCAGGAGCAGGTGGATGGTGTGAACTATCTCAACACGCGCAGCGTCGGCTCGATTCAGGTCATCACCGGGCATCTGAAACCGGGAGTGACTCCCGCGCAAGCCACCGCCGATGTGAATTCCATCGGTGCCTACCTCGAAAAGAGCTATCCCCAGGACGACAGAAAGATGGCGTTTGCGCTCGAACATCTGGGTGTATTTGGATCTGAGCGCAATACGGCGCTTGCTACAAAGGCGTTTCTGGCCGCCCTGATGTTGCTTGCAGGCCTTATTTTACTCGCCGCCTGTGCCAATCTCGGCAGCCTCTTCTCCGCTCGAGCAGCGGAACGCTCGCGCGAAATTGCTCTTCGCTTGGCGCTCGGATCTACTCGCGCCCGCATTCTGCGCCAACTCTTTACCGAAGCCATTCTCGTCTCCCTAATCGGAGGGGCTGTAGGACTGTGGTCCAGCAGCTTACTGTTGCAGTGGCTCAGCGCCTGGCGTCCGGTGCCCCGATATCCCGTCCAGGCAGCCGTGAGCCCGGACGCTCGCGTGTATATTTTTGCATTGCTCATCGCCATCGTATCCGGCTTCCTTTTTGGCGCTGTGCCCGTGCGCCAGGTGCTTCAAACGAATCCCTATGGCGTGATGAAATCAGGTTCAACGGCAACGCCCGGACGCCGCCTGAGCGTGCGCGACCTGCTGCTCACCGTGCAGATCGCCCTTTGCGCGGTGCTGATCACTTCCTCGTTCGTGGCTGTTCGCGGACTTTTGCGTTCCATGCACACCGGCCTGGGCATCGATCCGCGCAACGTGATGCTCGTGGATATTGACGTGAACACCGCCGGCTATCGCGGCACCGCCGTACCGCCGGTGCAAAAACGCATTATTGACACCGTTCACGCGATTCCCGGCGTGCAGGCTGCGGCATGGACAAACGTCCCCCAATTGACGCTCGATTGCTGCTCCAGCCTTCTCGTGTTCTCCGATCAGACCGCGAACCTAACGCCGGCAACCGCCGTCCTGCGCGCCACAACCTTTAAAATCTCTCGCGAATACTTTCGCGCCACCCACACTCCCCTCCTTGTTGGCAGGGAATTCACCGACCACGACGACGCCACTACCCGGCGGGTGGCGATAGTCAACGAGCGCTTCGCGCGCTATGTCTTTGGTTCCGCCGCCACCGCGTTGGGCCGCGATTACAAACTCGGTGACGGCACGCGCATTCAGGTGGTGGGCGTTGTCGCCGACGGAAAATACGGCAGCGCTACTGAAGCTCCGCAGGCAGCCATGTTTTTTCCATCCTGCAATCGCCCTCCGACGCAACCTGGCTCATTGTGCAATCGCCAACCGATTCTCAGCAGCTCGCCGCATCCATCCGAAGCAAGCTGACAGACGTGGATCCGAGCCTCGTTTCCTTTTTTCAAACGTGGAGTGCGGGCCTGGACGGCAGTATGTTCGGCCCGCGAATGGCGGCAATCTCCCTCGGGGTGCTGGGCGCTATGGGCACGCTCCTTTCCATTACCGGGATTTTCCGCATCGCCGCCTATGCCGTCAGCAAACGCAAGCGCGACTTGGGCATTCGCATCGCCCTCGGGGCGCAGCGCAAAGAAGTTCTGCGCGCCGCGCTCGGGCACGCAATGAAATTGCTGGCATTTGGCTCGCTCACAGGATTGCTCCTCGGAATCCTCGCCTCGCGCGTCTTGGCCTCCATCGTCTATCAAGCCACGCCACGCGACCCGCTCGTGCTCACAGGCGTGGTGCTCGCAATGGCGCTCGTCGGCCTCGTGTCTACGTGGATTCCGGCGCACCGCGCCCTCTCGATCGATCCCGTCATCCTTCTCCGCGAGGAGTGAATCGCCTTTGTAGAGGCGGTTTTGCGCCTCCAGTAGTTCGCTTTTGCTTTGTCTTTGCGAGGGAGGGCTTCAACCCCGCATCCTCGCGATATTCAATGGCTGGTCATTAAACAGGAGCTGCGACTTGCGTTAGGGGAATTCGCCCGTTTCAAAATTCCGAGCTCGCGAGAAGCGTCAAAAACTGATTTTTTTAATGGCCCGCTCTATCAGGCCAACTTTGGCGAAAAAGCGTCTTCGAAAAAGACGATGGCCCGTTCTAAGTGCTAGGTACAGTCCTCGCTTTTTATTTGCCTTTTTGCACGGGAGCCGTGTCGCTCAGATGGTCGTAGTTCATCGCGGCGTTAAGCACAAGCATAAAACTTCCCTGAGTGATCTGGCGCCACATCGGATTGATGGCGAAGAGTACAACGTGGCCGCGCCCGACCGGTACATCGACAACTGCAGGTGTGTCCGCCAGCGCTGCACCTCCATCCAACATTCCGCTGATCCAGAGATTCTTTTCATCCGCGAAACGAAGAATAACGCGCGGGTAAAGCGCTTTGGGAGGAATGAACGCGCGTAGAAACTCGAGCGATTCAGGATTGACGTACAGTTCCTGTTCTGCGCGAGTGCGGTGGGGAGCCGGAGCTGGCGGATTCCAAGGGCGGCCTTGCGGAATATCCGGATCGGTCAACGAACCGCGGCCGCTCGGGCGCTCGCGCGCCTCGCCACCAGCACCGACTCCGAAGCCGCCTCCTCCACTGAGCGAAACGTGGAAAACGGGCGCCTGGTTGAAATAGACCGGCACATCAGCGTCGTAACCATAAGAGATCGGACTGCGATTGTCTTCAACGGTTGTGTTGAAAATTGCACCGCGCGCGTGGAGTTGCGGAGTGGGCACGATCGAAACCGTATCAGTGATGCCTGTTTCGGTGGTGAGAATTGAACTGGACGCGACGGGGATGAGCAGCCCACCGTCCTCAACAAATTTTTTCAGATTTGCAAGGCCTTCAAAGCCAAGGCCGCCGCGAATGTCGCTGGTTTGATCCGGGCCGTCCCCGAAGCTGGGCGTGAGGGCGGATTTTTGCCATGGAATTGGACCGCTCGCATCGCCGCCGTCGGGAAGCATGCGTTTTGGCACACCATTGATCAGGCGCGCGAGGTTGGGCATGGACGGAGGAATCAGGATGACGTCGTATTTTTCCTTTAGATTAGCGGTTTCGCGAAGTGTCGCGTCGGAGATGTAGGAATAAGGCACCTTGCATTCCTCGAGCGCAAGACGATACCAGCCCTCGGGCTGCGTGTTCATCCAATTGTGAACGACGGCGATGCGCGGAGTTTCGAGCGCGTGGCGTCCGACGGAAACACTTGCTGACGTCGCGTGAACCTCAAGGCCGAGGTCCTGTGCAGCCGAGGAAAGCCTGTCGCGAAGGTCTGCTGCATTGCCGTCAGCTGGGATAATAAATGACCCAGCGCGAAAATCCTGGCCGCCGACTTTGAATGCCTCCTCTGCTGCGAACATTTTAACGTCGTGAAGGCGGAAGCGAAGAGTGGCGAGGGCCGGCTCGGCGTTCGCATTGATGAGAAAGAAACTGCCACCGCCATCGAGTTTACCGGGAGCGCGAACCGGCTCCTCGATCAGCGTCATGGGTTCCTTGAGAATGGCCGTGTCGGTGACACGCAAGGTAGCTACGTCAGTCAGAGGGCCGAGGGTCCAGCCTGTGTCGTCATACGGCGTGGGATCGTGGATAGAGTAATACTGCGTGTCGAGGAGCATGTCTGCTTCGCGGCTGTAGGGCTGGTCCATGCGAATCACGTAGCTGCCCGCAGGAATGCGTGTGGCTACCGAAGGTTTTTCCTGCGCTAATTTCGCGCGGCCTTCCTTCGCGTTCTCCGATGATGGCATCGAGCGAGTCGGTGCCACGGTGAAATCCTGATTGAGGCGCGCGATTTCGAGGCCTTGATCTTGCAGTAGGCGCGCAAGATGGGCGGAGAGTGCCGGCCGCCTGCCATCATTCAGGATTACCCAAGCGGCAGGTCCTTCCGTTGTGGCTTTCGCGATTGAGCGGCGGCTCATGTCGTAGAAGCGCTCAAGAAATTGCTCGGGACGCTGAGCCATGTAATCGAGACCGACCAGAAGCGCGCTCTCTTGTAGGTTGACATTGTCCCGAATCGACCAGTTAATCTTGGGAAGCGGCGGATTGGGACGAAACCAAGTGCGGGTCGTATCTTCAGGCGAAACGGTGCGCTCCGCTGTATCAGCGCCGCGGCCGCCAAAGGTCTCGTAGAAGCGCCCAATGCCGTTATGGCCCTGTTCGGCGAACATCATGTAGTTGGGGGCCCATCCATCGTAGAAGCCGTGCGTCCAAACACCGGGGACGCCGAAATCCGTCATTTTCTGCACTTCGTTGTACGCCATTTCCTGCCATTCGCTGACGACGAGGGGGTCGAGCCATGCATTATAAGGGCCCGTGCCGGTGGAGATATAAAGGAAGGGAATCGACTCGTGCAGATCATGCAGCACCTGGGGATGCCACGTGAAGAAAGTTTTCATCTGGATTTTGGAAAGCTGGAGCGCCATGGCGATGCCATCGCGGTTGTTGTCGTGTGCCACGTAATGTCCCCAATAGAGCAAGCTGGGAGCAGGTTTGTCCGGATTGGCCTTTTCCCAATTGTAGAGATCGACCTCACGGTCGCGCCCATCGACTTCGAGCACCGGCGTGATGAGCACGATCGTATTCTTGCGAATCTGATTGATCATCGGCGAGTCTTCAACAGCGAGGCGGTAAGCAAGTTCCATCAACATCTCGGGTGAGCCAGTCTCTGGCGAGTGAATCGAACCCGAAAGCCAGTAAAAAGGTTTGCCGGTTTTTTCGAGCTGAGCGGCTTGGTCAGGAGTTATTTTTCGCGGGTCAGCGAGTCTCGCAGTGATATCGCGATAATGGTCGAGCTGGGCAATATTCGCATCGTCGCTGACTGCCACGACCATAAAGTCGCGGCCCTCTTCGCTCTTCCCCATCGTGAATACACGGACCCGCGGAGAAGCTTTCTCAAGCGCGCGGTAATAACGGTAGATGTCGGCGGTGTGCGTCAGTTTGTTCGGAGTTCCAATTATGTAGCCGAGCTCTTTGTCCGGCGAAGGAACCGTTGTGGACGAGGGCAGATGATCCACAAGCGGCGTGATTAGGTACGGTTCAGTAGTGTACTGCCGGATCTGGGATGTATATTGCGCGTCAATCTGTTGCCGCGAGGCTTGCGGCGATTGGTTTTTTGAAGATTCGGACTTCTTCTTGGCGTGCGTCCCGTCGGCGCGAGCTACCGGGAAGCTCATAAACGTGTTCGCCGCGCAGGCAAAAAGCGTAATTAGAATACCGAGCACAATGCGTCTTATTGTCATCGCGCACCCCTTTTGCTTTGCTACCAGTGACGCACGCCGATGGCAACGCGTTTCCTGCGCACGCGGCACGCCTATCACGGCCTCGAAAAAGTTGAGGGGCTACACGACACGCGATATACTTGCGTCATCAGTCGTCCACTGACGCGATAAGTTGTGACGTTCGTTCAATGGAATGGCAACGGTTTACAGCGGCGATATCGTCTAAAGGTTAGGACGGAGCCCTCTCAAGGCTCAAATCCGGGTTCGAGTCCCGGTATCGCTACCAATTTCCGGTTCCGACTGCTCGCGGTGTTGAGCTCCGGGAATTCAGCCGCACAAATCACGGTAACTCCACCTGTGAAATCTCTAAAAATCCGCGTTGACAATCCAAAACGCGAGTATGATTCCGTGCGGCTAAGACTGAAGAAGAAGACTTCTTGCCCCCGTCAGGTGTTCTTGGCCGTCAGACCGAATAGCCAAAGGAGGAAAATGTATGCTTTCCCGACGAAGGTTTTTCCGCGTGGCTGGACTCGCTGCGAGTGTACCGCTCGCGTCGCGGCTGCTTTTAGCACAGGATGACGTAGGCTGCGGCAATCTGCCGCCCTCCATTGCGAATTTGAAATCATTGCGCGACCGGGCCAAGCCCATTTCGATCGAGGAGCGGCAGGAGCGCATCGAACGAGTGCGGAGGCTGATGCGTGAAAACCGGTTGGACGCCATCATGCTGATTGGCGGAACGTCGATGAAGTATTTTGCGAACATCGACTGGTGGTTAAGCGAACGCACGTTTACTCTGATTTTGCCGGCAAAGGGCGATCCGTTTTTTGTTTCCCCCGCGTTTGAAGAGGATCGCGCCAGAGAGCAGATCAATCGCGGGCCGTTCGCAGGGAAGCCGGACATCCGCATCTGGCAGGAGAACGAAAGTCCGTATGAGCGCGTCGCGCAGGGATTGAAGGACAGGGGCATTTCCACAGGCCGGCTGGGCATCGAGGAGACCGTGTGGTTCGTGAAGAGCGACGGTGTGGCGCACGCTGCCCCATCGGTCACGTTCACGAGTGCGACGCCGGTCACGGCCGGATGCCGCATGCACAAGACGCAGCACGAAATCGATTTGCTGCAGCTTGCGAATGAGGTGACACTCAAAGCCTATGAAGCGGCGTGGCGCGCTCTCAAACCGGGCATGACGCAACACGATTTCTCGCGTATGGTGTCGCAGGCGCACGACCAACTCGGATTTCCGGGCAGCGCAGGAGTGCAGGTCGGTGAGTATTCAGCCCTACCGCATGGATCAATTGAGCCGCAAAAAGTGGAAGAAGGGACCATTCTGTTGATCGATGGCGGCTGCACGGTCGAGGGTTATCACTCCGATATCAGCCGCACGTTTGTGCTGGGCAAGCCCACGGATAAAATGAAAAAAGTATTCGATATTGTTCACCGCGCGCAAAGCGCCGCGTTGGCGCAAGCGCGACCGGGAGTAGAAGCAGAGTCCGTGGATGCCGCGGCGCGGAAAGTGATCGAGGACAACGGCTACGGTCCCGGCTACAAGTATTTTGGACATCGGTTGGGCCACGGCATTGGCATGGACGACCATGAATGGCCATACTTGGTCGGTGGCGACACTTTGAAGCTGGAGCCACGCATGACCTTCAGCGACGAGCCTGGCGTTTACATTCGTGGAGAGTTTGGCGTTCGCCTGGAAGACTGCATGCACATCACCGAAGATGGCGCGAAGCTCTTCACGGCGCAGAGTCCATCGATCGAACATCCTTTTGGGGTTTAACTAAGGAGTTTCGCGCCGGAAACAGGAGACTTGAGCTGCGTTTGCAGACTCTCGGCTGTGTTAACGTAGCGGAGGTTTAACGTAGCGGAGGTTTAAAGTTCCCTCAAGGAGAGCATTTCATGGGCTCGCGGAGCAATCGCCGCAGCGACCGCATCTCTATTTCATTACCGCTTCAGGCTGCCGGAATCGACGCGGAAAACCGGCCGTTCATCGACACCGCGACGACCATCGTAGTCAATCGCGATGGAGCGCTGATCACACTCGACAGGCAGCTTCATATTGACCAGGTGCTGCGGGTGAGCCGGCAACTATTCGACGGCTCGCGCCGCGAAGCGGAAGCACGGGTCGTCGCGCACGAAAAAACCAGTTCAGGCGGGATTGCCTATGGCATCGCTTTCGCAAACTCGAAATCGGATTTCTGGGATATCGAGTTCCCTTCAGCAACTGATGCCGTGGATGCGGTCGTGCGGCTACTTGTGGAATGTTCGCATTGCGGTAGCCGGGAACTGGCATATCTGAATTCGCGCGAGCTGAAGGAGTTCGAGTCGAACCGTTTATTTGCGCGAAATTGCCGCACGTGCGAATCGCCGACGATCTGGAAGCAGCCCTTGGAATCCCTGCGTCATCACGCGACCGCCGACGCGCACCGGGGTGCTACCGCCATAGACGCCGCCTCTTCGCCTGAACGCGAAACCACCCGGTACGACACGCGACTGATGGCTTGTGTTCGCGAGCGCGTGGGCACCGAGGAAATGGCCGTTTGTGAGAACGTTTCGCGGCAGGGAGTTGCGTTTCGAAGTCGCCGGAAGTATGAGGAGGGACTGCAGGTGGAAGTTGCGGTTCCGTACACGCAAGGAACCGCGAATGTGTTTGTTCCTGCCGTAGTGGTGCACGTTCGCCCTCTGCCAACTGCCGGCCTTTATCGCCACGGTGTGAAATACTTACGGAAAGATCTGGAAGAACACTCCGGCGAGTAGCAGTCAAAGGGCAGTTTTAACGCAAACATTAATGAAGATTCCTATTTAAGAGCGGCGTCGTGCTCTGGCCGGTGGCTGAGGTTGTAGCGCATCGAAATATTGACAAAGACACGGCCGCACGGAGTATCAAAATAAATGGCCATGGCCTCGGTGTTGGATGTGCCGCGAACCATTTCTTCGCCCGCATGCACTTCGGGCGGATGAACCTTAAACTGATATCCGTGGTCGTTCAGCAGCGTGACTGCATTGCCGATCATCATGTTTGCCAATTCGCAGAGAGTTTCCCGAACCACTTGCTCGGATTCATTCACTTCATAGCCCGCTAATGCGCTGGCCACACGCACAGCCGTGGCGGAGTCCATGTCGAGTATGACGCGGCCTTCAATTTCTCCACGGATTGCGATTTGTGCGGAGAAACCCTTGGGCCGATAGCCTTCTTCCTCCATGCTGAGATCGCCGATTTTTGTCGGCCCATCGAGCGCATGCGCCAAAATCGAATCAGCGGCGCTGATGAAAGGTTGAATCAGCTGCATCTTCATGACCGTGCTTCTCCCGCACCTGCGGGTGCAGGTACACCGTCGTCATTCAAGACGTAGCGAATAATTTCGTAAAGGACGTCGGGCTTTACAGGCTTCTGTACGAAATGGCGCGCTCCCTTTTGTAGCGCTGCGAGGATGTTGTCCTGGTAGCCGACGGAAGAGACCATGACAATGCGCGCCTCGGGATGCTGGCGGACGATCCGCTCGACAGCTTCGATGCCCTCCATCTGTGGCATGGTGATGTCCATCAGAACAATGTCCGGGTTTGTGCGCGTGTACTCGGTAATCGCTGTGCAGCCGTCGCCAGCTTCGCCTGCAACCTCGCCGCCAAATGTGTCAATCATTTTTGCCAGGCTCTTGCGCGCGAAGACGGAGTCGTCTACTACAAGATAGCGCACGGGCTGGCTATCCTGCTTTCGAGTCAATGGCGTAAATGGTTTCATGACTTTGTCTCCTCATCACCAATTCTCACTTTTCATTCACCTATTCTGGTCCGCTCAGCTTTGTTGCCGACCGCTGAAGCTTGGTCTATGGCGCAGTGGGCGTAAAGAAAGCTTGGCAAAGTTTCCAGGTCCACGACCCGCATCACGTATCCTCGTTCCGTAGCGCTGCGAGGCATGCTGTCAACAACACAGGAACTTGAATCCTGGGCCAGAGTTAATCCTCCGGCATCTCTCACGGTGCGGATGGCCTCGACGCCATCGTTCCCCATCCCTGTCATCAATAATGCGATCGATTGATCGCCAAATTCCTTCGCCACGGAGCGGAACAACACATCCGCCGAGGGTCGGTGGCCGTTGACCCGTGCCGAATCTGAAACGACGGCGATGTGGCCCGTCTTGGAGCGACGGACCGCCAAATGGCGATTGCCGGGACAAATTAGCGCCTGCCCCGCGGCCAGCGCGACGCCGGAGCATGCCTCGCGCACGTGGATCATTGAGCTTTCATCTAGCCGTTTCGCCAACATTTCCGTGAAACCCTCCGGCATATGCTGCGCGATGAGGAAACAGCCGGCAAAGTCCAAGGGAATTCTTGAGAGCATGTATTCGAGGGCGTTCGGCCCACCGGTCGAGATCCCAATAGCCACCACGCGCGTTGGAGGATGGTGAGACTGATTCTTGCAGGCGGCACCCTTGAATTGTACCGAGCGGACTTCCGGCATCATTCTGGGAGAACCCGAAATCGCAGCAGTCTTGATCTTGAGGGCAAGTTCTCGAGCGATCTCCTGCAACTGGCCCGACGCAGCATTATCTGGTTTGGCGACAAAATCAAACGCCCCGAGAGCGAGCGCCTTCAATGTGGCCCGCGCGCCTTCGCGCGAATGCGCACTGAAGACAATCACCGGCAAGCGGTACCGCCGTGTGATTTCGCGCAACATCGCGATTCCGTCCATTCGCGGCATCTCCAGATCGAGAGTCACAACATGCGGCTTGAGTTCCTCTATCTTTCGCAAGCCGAAGGCCCCATCCATGGCCGTGCCCACTACTTTAATGCTCCCGTCGATCTCAAGGATCTGCGGAATCAGTTTCCGCATGAGTGCCGAATCGTCGACCACCAGGACGCGCACCGGTCCGCTCATGCGATCGCCCCCACCGCGGGAAGACGGGAGAAGCGATGCGCTACCGCAGTCACATTCAGTATTAAGACGACTGTGCCATCGCCCAAAATCGAAGCGCCGCTGACCATATCGGATGCGGCGAATTGGTCATCGAGAGCCCTGATCACTAATTCTTCTTCGCCTAGCAAGCCGTCAACGACAATTCCAAACTTGCGCTCACCCGCCCCGATTACGATGACGAACATTTTCTTCGCAGACGGCTTCATCGGCTGTGGCGCTAGGCGATTCAGATGCACAAGCGCCAGCAATTGATCTCGCAGGGAAACGACATCGTAATCGTCGACTCGGTGAATGTCCGCGTCTTCGATGCGCGTAATTTCAACCACATTGGCCAGTGGTACGGCATAAAAGTGTCCTGCGACCTGGAACAGCAGCGCTTGTATGCTGGCGAGCGTCAACGGGACCATCAGGCGGAACGTTGTTCCAGTTCCTGATTTGCTTTGTATTTCGATGATGCCCTTTACGCGTTCCAAGGCTCCTGCAACCGCATCCATACCAACGCCGCGCCCGGACACTTGGGTAACCTCGTCAGCAGTGCTTAGGCCGGGCTGAAAAATCAATTGATTGACAGCTGCTTCCGTCAGCTTCTCAGCCTCGTTTGCAGAAATGGCGCCTTGTTCGATGGCACGACGAACTAACTTCTCCTTGGAAATGCCTCGTCCATCATCAGAAACTTCAATTACAACTTGGCTTCCCTGGTGGTAGGCGTTCAGTTTCACGGTTCCGCTGCTTGGCTTTCCGGCCGCCTCGCGCTCCCGCGGAGGTTCGATGCCATGGTCAACGGCATTCCGCACCAGGTGCGCCAGAGGCTCGGCCAGCGCATCCAGAATGCCCTTGTCGAGATCTGTGTTTTCTCCGATGATTTCCAGCCGCACGTCGCGTCCGCAACGCTTTGCGATGTCACGCAGAAGGCGCGGAAAACGCCGGAAGAGTTGTTCCACGGGCACCATGCGGATTTGCATCACGGAGCGCTGCAATTCGTGGAGCACACGCGATTGGAAGGCTAGAGCATCCGCGAAGCGATTGCGGAGAGGATCTTTGAGGTGGTGTTTATCAAAGTCAACGATCGTCCGCTGCAACATGGACTTGCCAATGATGAGTTCACCGACAAGGTTGAGCACCGTATCGATCCGTGAGGCCTCGACGCGTAACGTATTTTCCCGGGCTGCCAGGCTGGCAGAAGGCTGCGCCTTATGGGCCGCGCCTGGGTCGTGTCCCGATTCCGATCTTACGACCGGGCGGCTTTGATATTCGGCGGATGCCTTCGCTTCTGCCTGAAGCAGCACATCGAGAAGGTCCTGCGAAGGTTCTCGTTGTTCGGAAAACTTCTCCACCACGATGCCCGTTACAACCGCGGGAATCTGACATTTCTGCAGCAAGTCGTCTTTTGAGTGGTCACTTGCAAGCGCGGCTTCAACATGCGCAATGCGTTCCGCTGCGGCCCCATCTGAGGGATAGATCGCCAAGATCTTCCCCGAACGCGCAAGCACTTTATGAATAAGCTGAAATGCCGCCGACCGCATTCCGCTTGTTGCATCGATTTGTAAGGCTATGTTGTACACGGTCTCGCCGCGACTCAATGAATCCGTGATTTGCTCCCGCTCGACTTCATTCCAATCAAAATGAGGAAAAAATGCCTCAGGCGCAGCCGCCACTGCACTGTCTTGAGATGATTTCTTCGAGATCTGCCGTATGTGCTCGCGAAGCGCGTCGCCGGCAGGAGGTTCGAGACCTTTGCGATAAGCGCCAAGCATGGCGTGGAAAGTGTCAGCGGCAGTGAAGATGACGTCAACGAGGAGACTTTGGCCGTCGCGCACCGCTTGGGGCGCCAGGGTGTTTTCCATTTCATGTGCTAGAGTGCTGAGTTCCTGGTATCCACAGGCGGCCGAATCGCCCTTGAGCGTGTGGACGACGCGACGAACGTTCCGAATAACCTCTGGATCGTCGGGGTTTGCCTCAAGCTCCAAGCCTGCGTCGTTAAGCTGCTGCAATAGTTCCTGAGCGCTCTCAAAAAAGAGCTCTCGCAACTCGGCAGAATGTTCTTCAGGAAAGAAGTTCACGCGGACACCTCCGTTCGCTGATAGGCGGTGCCGTTGTTTTGATGGATCATTTTGAATTTGGTGGTGAGGCCAAAGAGGCTTTCCGCGTGGCCCACTAAAAGATAGCCTTCGGGATTGAGACATCGATGAAACTTGTCGATCAGCCGCTTTTGCTCAGCCTCATCGAAGTAGATCATTACATTGCGGCAGAAAATAACATCGTTCCCCTGCGGCAAGAACTCCGCTTTCAAATTGTGGAAATCGAACTGAACGAGGCGTTTTAGAGTTGCTTTCACCGAATACTTATCGCCCATTTTTTCGAAGTAACGCAGCCGGCAGGTGTAGTCGACAGACTCCATCTGGTGATCGGTGTAGATTCCTTGTTCCGCCTGCAACAGTGCTGAGTAACTAATGTCCGACGCAATGATCTCGACCTTCCACGGTGGCGGAATCAGCGGTTTCGGAGACGGCATATCGAACGGGAGAGGATTGCGCAGGTAATAGTAAGCGAGCGCGTCACACAGCTGAATGGCCATCGTATAAGGTTCCTGGCCCGTTGAACAACCAGCGCTCCAGAAACGCAGCGACCAGTCTCGCCGCTCTTGTTTTTTGTGCAATAAATTCTCAAGTACTACTTTTGAAAAGAGTTCCAGTTGCGGGATGTTGCGAAAGAAACTGGTTTCATTGACTGTAAGATTTTCGAGCAGCGCCTCGAGTTCTTTTTTCCCTTCGCGGCTGGTTAACAGGCGGTAATAGCTGTAAAACGAATCCAGATTGCATGCCTTTAACCGGCGCTGCAGGCGATCACACAGGAAATGAATCCTGTGTTCGTCAAAGCACATTCCACATTCCTGGTAAACGAGCGTCTGAAGCAATTTGAGCTCGGGCTCGGTCATCGTGATGGGGGCTGTGAATGTGGCCATAATCTTGGGCGAACGCTCCTGGCTGGTGTGAATGTTGCTCTAGATCGCCGCAATCGGTGAAGCTGTCTGGTCAACGGGCCGCGAATCCTTTCTTCTTAGAACCTTGCTCAAATCCAATAAGATGATGAGGCGTTCACCGAGTTTGGCGACGCCTGTAACGTAATCAACCTCGCCATGGATGAAGACAGAGCCGGGAGGAGCAATCTCCGAAGAAGAGAGTTTCAAAACCTCCGATGCCGAATTAACGATAAGTCCAACTGTTCTACCTTCGAACTCGACGACCACGATCCGATTTTTCTTGTTGCTTTCGATGTTGCTTTCGCCGAACCGCTTTCGCAGATCCATCACGGAGACAATTTTGCCGCGCAGATTGATGACGCCCTCGACATACTCCTGCGTGTTCGGCACCACCGTGATTTCCGGCACGCGAACGATTTCGCGCACCAGCGCGATCGGAATGCCATACGTCTCGCGCCCGATTCGAAGACCGACGATCTGGAGGTCTTTCGTCATTATCGGTGCCGCCGCGTCATGCCCGCACTAAATCAGAGTGATAGGATTCTTCGCGCTCGCGCTGATTGTCTTTTTGCCACGCGGGCACACTGTTTTTTTCTCTCGCATCGCGCTCAATTCGGAAACGATCCATGCTCTCAAGCAATATGCGCGAGAGTTTGGACATTTGCTCGGCAGTGGCAGCGAGCTCGGTGGAGCTGGAGGTGGATTGCTGTACCAATTCTCGCATTTTCTCCATGGCGCGCACGACCCCCTGCGCTCCCGAGGCTTGCTCTTCCACGGAAGAATTGATCTCCTGCGTAATTTCAGTCAGCCTGGTAGTGGCCTTCGCAATTTGCGTGGAGCCGCTCGACTGCTCCGTCGTGGCCGCCCCGATTTCCTGTGCGAACTTGTAAACCTCTGTAACAACGTTTGAAATTTTCCCGAAGGCCTTGTTCAAATCGAGCCCTAGAAGCAGTCCTTCCTGGACCATCTGGGTGCTCTTACTCATGTTCTCTACTGCTTCCCGCGCCTCTTTTTGAATGCCCTGAATCAGTTCGGCGATTTCCTTTGTGGACTGCGTCGATTTTTCAGCGAGTTTCCGGACCTCGTCGGCGACAACCGCGAAACCAAGTCCGTGTTCCCCGGCGCGAGCTGCCTCGATCGCGGCGTTGAGGGCCAGCAGATTCGTCTGCTCCGCAAGATCGTCAATCACCTCGATAATCTTGCCGATATCGTCGGCTCGGTTGCCCAGAACTCCGATAATCTCGGAAGACGATTGGATCGAAGCGCTGGTGCGATTCAGGCCGTCGGTCGCTTTTTCCATGGTCGTGATTCCAGTTTCGACTTCGACGCGAGAACGATGGCAGATGTCCAGCAGGATTTTCGCAGTATCCGCGACGCGTTGAATCGACGCGACCATTTGCTCGATGGACGCGGAAGTTTCGGCAACGCTGGAGCCCTGGACTTGGGTGTTTTTCACAACGTTCTGGATATTGATGCTCATCTCGTGCATTGTGCTGGTCACTTCATCGATAGCGGACGCGGCCTGTAAGCTGACTTTGGCTGATTCCTCCGAAGCAGCGGCCATTTGATTTGCGCCGGCCGCAACTTGCGAAGCGCTGCCGCGGACCTGCCGGACGATCTCGCGCAATCCGTGCGCCATGCGCGAGAACGCCCGCGCCATGGTATCCCGCTTGGATAGTGGCTCTATCTCCAGAGTCAAGTCGCCTTCCGCAACAGCGGCCGAAACGCCGGCCATGCGCTTCAAATGTTCGACCATGGCGCGGAAATTATCAGCAAGCCTGCCGACTTCGTCGTTCCTGCGGATGTCAATACTGTGGTCCAAATCGCCGGCGCTGCCGATCTCGTGTGCGACTTCAATCAGATGTCCCAACGGCTGCGTAATCGACTTTGCGGTGTAAAAGGAGATTCCTACGCCAAGCAAAATCGCGATGAACACTCCGACCGAACTTCCGATGGTACTGATGTCACTGGCCTGTTTGGCTGAGGCGTTTGCATCGTCGTTCGATTTTTGTATTTCAACCTCGGCGTTATCCAGCGTATTCACGTCTTTCCCGATCCAGGAACCAGGTTTTTTCCCAAGGTAGAAACCCTGCAGATCGGAAACGGTAGCATCTCCGGAGTCAACCTGATGGCGTTTGTCGATCAAGGATTTGGCAAAATGTTCATGCCAATCCTCTTCGCTTTCACCGACCTGTAACAATGCGCTTCGCAACGTCTCGTCGGTTGTCTTCATCCGTTGATTCTGAAGATAGTCTGACAACTCTCCTTCTTCTTTGTTGGTCTTGGCTTCCAGGTGAGGGTCGCCGCTCAGCAGAAAATTTCGCAAATCGAGCCGTGCTTGCATCATTTGGTAGCGGACAGACTCGATTGTTTTCAGGCTTTGCAGAGTCGCTGCTGCCTTGTTGCGAACAGAGTGCTCACGGAGGACCGCGGAAAGATTCACGACGAATACCAGTAAAAGCAATGTAAGAATGGCGCCAAAGCCTAAGTAGAGCTTCTTACCGATTGTCATTTCCAAGCTCCTCCGCCTGCCTCTGCGACGCATGCCGTCCTTCGGTTTCTACTGCTGCGGAGTAAAGTCAAATTCGACGATCTCCGTTGTTTCTTTTGGTCCCACTTCGAATTTCCAGTTCTTTACTGCTCTAGTTGCCGCATCGAGCAGCAATGGGCTTCCGCCAACTGACCGGGTCGCCTTCACGTGACCGTCAGGCGCTACCGTCACTTCGATCTTTACTTTTCCAGTGATGTTCATTTGACGGGCTAGTGTGGGGTACTCCGGCACTACACGGTGGCTCACCTTGCGCTTTGTCGGCGATTCCTGGCTGAATGCTGGCGGAAGCAAGAAAATGGCACTTAGAAGTACCGTGATAGCAAAAGGCACGAGTATCTTTCGGGTTTCCACAGATAATTCTCCTTGTAAGGACCTGGGTATTCCAACTTTCATAATTGCACGGGGAATACCAGTCCTAGGACTACGATGAATCATCTGGAGGGCGTGTCGAACGTTTCGCTAAGGCTTTTAGTTTTAAATATATAGAAATGCGCTTGCACTTGGGCGCTCATTTTGCTTAACGACGTCCTGTCTCAATCCACCTATGATGGCTCGCACGTTTGTCTCAGATTGAGAGGAACCGGCTACCTTGTCGGATGTACCTTTCGGCAACGCTCTGCGCACGCTCACTTGACTCAAAATGAGACTGCAAGCTACCGTTGAGACAGTCCCAATTTAGGCGTTTGCAGGCACGAGTCCCTAAATTCCATGTGTGCGTATTCGCGGTCGAGAGTCCTCTCCTCTCCTGGCGAAGGCGGCTTTGAACGCCTCCTTGAACGTCTCTCGAGTCTTGAGCGGAAACGCGCCCGATCCACGGTTATTCGCCTGTACTGTCAATCCGCAAGAGCATTTTTTAACCTGGATAGCGTAAGCTATTGGGATATCACGTCTCCAGATGAAGCTGTCGTTCGCCACTCTGATGGGCAAGCCCATTTCCGTGCCGACCGGGTTACACGACTAAGTGAGAACCCGCTCTTCAACCGTGCAATTTCCAGCGGCCGTGTAATCGTCTCCAAGCCAGGCCGACGAACATTCGATCCTCGCGAGGGTGTATTTCGCTCGCACTGGTGCCTGATTGCGCCGGTCTTGTCCGGCAGCGGTGTACGGGGCATTTTTGTTTTTACAAGGCGCAGCATGCCCGGATCCTCGAATCGGAGCATCACGAAGCAAGCACAGAGACTTGCCCTCGCCTTTGGAGCTATCGGCACATCGTCACTATCACCATCCATCGGAGACGCCGAAGTTCGGGCACAGAGTCTGATGAATCTCGCTGTTGAGTTGAAACCTTCCCTGCGTCTCCCCGAATTTGTCGGTCGATTCACCCTTCGCGCTGCAGAAATGCTTGGTGCGCGGGCCGCGATACTCGCTCTCACGCGAAGTGCGCGTCTGGAGACGGTTTATTCCCACAATGCTCAGGGGCAGTCGGAGTGGCCGGAAGTTGATGCGGCACTGACAACCCTTGCAGCCGAGCACCCAGAACTTCTTCTCGTGGGTTCCGCTGCTGCATTGCTGGGAACCGAACGGGCGACTGCATTTGGCTGGCGCAGTCTGTGTTTCGCCCGGCTCACAGGCAGCCAGGGCGATTTGCTGGGCGGCCTTTGCCTAATCGACCGTGCGCACGAGCTTTCAGAGGCGGACCGCGATTTGGTCCATGCGCTGGTCAGTCACGCTTCTGTGGCGCTGGAGAATTCGCGGCTTTTTTCGCGCATCGAGCAATCCAAACGCCAATGGGTGGAGGATTTTGACGCGATCAGCGATCTCATCATTGTCCATGATCCCGCGAATCGCATCGTGCGTGTCAATCGGTCGCTGGCCGAAGCGTTGGGCTCACGTCCGTCAGAGCTCATCGGTCTGAGCACCCGCGCGCTCAACTCCATCGCGGAGAATTCGGCAGAGCGCGGATGCCCTTTTTGCCGCGAACCGGCGCGATCTGCGGAGGAATCCGTACTGACGTCCGGCGCGCGAGCATTTTTGATTTCCACGTCGCGCATCGGTGGCGGGTTAGAAGAGGGCTCGCGCACGATCCATATCCTGAAAGACATTACCGAGCAGCGGACCTATCAGACGCAGCTCCAGCGCGAGCGGGATTTCAACACAAAAATCCTGAATCACACACAGAGCATGATCCTGGTGCTCGATACCGCTGGCCTCGTGAGCTATGCCAACCGTCGCTGCCAAGAAGCGGGGTATCGTGAGGAAAATCTGCGAGGACGCCCGCTCGCGGAATTCATACCACAAGGTCGCCGTTCTCTCTTTGAGAGGTCGTTCGAGAACGCCCTCCGCGGTTTCGCGTCGGAAAATCTGGAGCTTCCCGTTTTGCGTGGCAATCGAAGCACGGGAAGATTTTCCGTGAGCCTGAGTCCAATGCGCGACGAGCAAGGGCACGTGAACAGCATAGTGGTGGTGATGTCCGACGTTACCGAAACTGCAGTGCTACAGGCGCAACTGCGACACAGCGAAAAAATGGCCGCTCTGGGGCAGCTCGTCTCGGGCGTAGCGCACGAGATCAATAACCCCCTTGCCGCTATTGTCGGCTACTCGGATTTGCTTCTCGAGAATCCGGATATTTCAGAACCTGCCAAAGACGAACTGCGGATTGTCCTGCAAGAGGCCGAGCGCACAAAGGAAATCGTGCAAAACCTCCTGCATTTCGCTCGACAGACTCCTGCACGGCGTGAACCGCTCGACGTGCATTGCGTCTTGCGCCAGGTGCTGCAACTCCGTTCCTATGGTTCAGCAGGGCAGGACGTCGAAGTCATCGAGCATTTTAAGTCATCTGTGCCGCGTGTCTTCGCCGACGCACATCAGCTCCAGCAGGTTTTCTTGAATATTCTAAATAACGCCTACGACGCTGTGAATGAAGCGCAGCGCGCTGGAAAAATCGAAATCGCCACATCTGAAGTGAAGGGGATGATCGAAGTCACAATCCGGGATAACGGCACCGGCATTTCCGACGCGGAACGCATTTTTGAACCGTTTTACACTACTAAGGAAGCGGGCAAAGGGACTGGGCTTGGTTTGAGCATCTGTTACGGCATTGTGCGTGAACATGGCGGGGAAGTTTCATGCGCAAATAACACGGACGGCGTGGGCTCTACATTCTTAGTGCGCTTACCCGCGGCGGGAGCGGCAGCGCTCGCCGCTGTTTCGGAAACTGCACGCTAACATCGCAAGAGAGGAACAATGAGCAACGATCTGCGAATCCGATTTCTGGTGGTCGACGATGAGCCGTCCATCCGTAAACTTTGCATGACCATTGGGGAGAAACTGGGCTTCATTTGCTCGGAAGCCGAAAGCGCGGAAGCAGCGCTTGCAACGCTCGAGAGACAAACTGCAGACATGGTCATCGCCGATTTGAAGCTTCCTCAGATGAGCGGCGTCAATTTATTGCGGGAAATCAAACACATTCTGCCTGACGTCGAAGTAGCCATTATGACGGGCCACGGCACGATTGAATCCGCGGTGGACGCCATGAAGGTAGGCGCTTACGACTACATCGAGAAACCGTTTCGGGTGGAGAAACTTCGATTACTCTTGCAACGCATGGCGGAAAAAATTCGGCTGGTGAACGAAAACCAGGTTCTTCGCGAGCGCATGGACACGGAAGTTCGCCTGGATGGCATCGTGGGGACATCCGCAAAGGTTCAAGACGTTCTGCGCATGATCGCACGGTTGAAAGATTCGCACACGCCCGTACTAATTGCAGGGGAAAGCGGGACAGGCAAAGAACTCGTCGCGCGTGCCATTCACTTTCGCGGACCCCTTGCGCGGATGCCATTCGTTGCAGTGGACTGCGGCGCCCTGGTGCCCACATTAATGGAAAGCGAATTATTTGGACATGAAAAGGGCGCATTTACCGGCGCATTGAAATCAAAAATTGGCCTTTTCCAGGCAGCGAATGGCGGCACGATCTTTCTTGATGAGATTGGAGAGCTACCACTCGAGATGCAGGCGAAACTTCTGCGCGTGCTCCAGGAAAAAGAGGTCCGGCTTGTTGGCAGCAATGAGAATGTCGCCGTTGAGGTGCGTGTGATTGCCGCCACGAATCGTGACCTTGAGGCTGCCTATCGAGCCGGCAGCTTCCGCAAGGATCTCTTCTTCCGTCTGAATGTAATTACGGTGAATATGCCGGCTCTTCGCGAGCGCCGCTCTGATATTCCGATGTTGGTTCACTGTTTTCTCGATCGTCATGCGCCGGGCGAGAATGTACAGGTAAGTTTTGCCGCCATGAAAGTATTCTTGCAATACGATTGGCCGGGCAACGTTCGCGAACTGGAAAACGCCATCGCCAGGGCTCTCGCGCTGGGAGACCGGCGCACAATTGACGTCAGAGATCTGCCGCCGGCGATTCTCTCCTGTCAGGAAGTGTCTGTCTCCGCCGAAGATAAGGATGCGCTTACATCCACGGCCCTTGCCGACATGGAGCGCATGACTATCCTGCGCGTCTTCGAGCAAGCGGGCGGAGACAAGGCGTTGGCCGGCAAGATGCTCGGCATCAGCCGGGCAACGCTCTACCGAAAACTCAAGCAGTATCAAATTCCGTTGCGTGCAGGGGTGACTAAGAACCTTCATGAAATGGCAGGCGTCTAACGCATGAGACGGTACCGTCGCAGGTTGAGACGCCGGGCGTTCTTGGCACCCCGACCATTGCGCATAAGACATTCAATATGAGTGAGTTGCGTTTGACACTGAACGAGGTCGTTTGGCTTTGGGCTTGCTCTCTATTTTCATTTGCTTAACGGACGTCGTGTATTCATTCGCTTCTGTGTGCCAAAGTTCAAATCCGGGGCAAGCCCGGAAGTGCATGGGCCTCAGGGCGGCAACCACGGCTTGCTTGGGTTCAGAACATCGTGACGCGGACAATTGAATGAGCGGCCTTAAGGAAAAACCTACACCGGTTAAGGAATCTCTTCCGTCACTGGGAGAAAGGGCCGAGGCCATAGCTGCGGCTTGGCTGGAAGCGCGGCTCGTTTACCCGCTTTATTTTTATTTGACCAACCATTTCCACTTGGAAATCGCCCCGGTGCACGAGCCAGAACTTCCGGCGGCATGTCCGGCATCGGGCCTTTTCGATCGCATTATGAAATGGCTGGGCGAGATGGATACACGCATCCGGACAAATCAGCTCCGCCAGCTCTTGCACTCGCTAAAGGAAATCAAGCCGGAAAGTTTGCGCGCGATCATTATGCGTCTGTTGCGACGTGCCGAAAAAACTCCCACTGATCGAGATAACATTGACCTTCTTCTCGCCACATATTTCGCGCTGTGCGCTCCCGAAGATCTTTATTCGTGTGAAATCACGCTTGCCGATGTCGCACAGGTTCTTCGTACCGTCATTGTGGATGCCGAGCCAACTGAGCTCGAATGGTGCCTTCCCCTCAACCAGGTTCTGGACGCCATGAATCGATGCCACGGTCTTCGCGAAGTCTTCCAAGCGAAACTTCTTGAAAAGGGTCGGCAACTCAAGGATGCATCGGGTTTCATGTTTTACGACCCCGCGGCACTCGTGGCGTTTACTCGTTTTAACTTCCTGTTGCGCCGGTCATTCTTTCGGCTCCTTCATGCGGATTTGCGGGCGATTCGCGAAGGCCTCAGTGAACTGGAGCGCCGTGGCATCGTCGTTGTCGATTGCCGCTCCGCCGGCCTGTCAGCCGAAGAGCACGTTGGGCGCCTTCGCGAAATTTCGCTTTCCTGGCGCCAGCCGATTTCTTCAGACTACGCTGCGGAATCGGCGAACCAGACATTCAAGCAGCTTCTTGCAATTCGCGATGCGGTGGAGCGGGCGCTCGGGCTTGCGCCTGTTGATGAAAAGATTCCGGCCGCTAAGAGCAAGCCGCCTTCAGGCGCGGAAGAATCCGCGATTGCAAAACAATCCGCAATGCGCCCGGGCCGCGAAGTTCCCCTTAGTATCCCGGCGAGCGTCTCAAATGCACAGAAACTGAAGCCTGAGGACGCAAGGCCTTCAGTCAATGCCCAGTTGAAAAGCCAGGTGTCCGCGAAATCCGAGACACCAACAGAGTTACGCTTGGCAGCGACCGCGCCACCCTTGGCGTCCAATTCGAAGTCCGCGCCGCGCGCAGGGGTAACGACATCGGGGGAGGGCGCCAACCAGACAACACCGCAGAATTCTCATGCGCCGGCGTCGGGAAATCTTCCTTCACCGCAGCTTGAAGAGTGCCTCGAACGCATCTGGGAGCAACTGATTGAGGCGCCGCCAACCCGTGGTCGCTCCATGAGCACTGTTACTCTGGGAGATGCTCGAATTCTTCTCTCCGCTTGGGAAGTGAACGCCTTTGTCAGCGACGGCGGCCAGCTCTCGGAAGACCTTCGCCGAGCCGTCGCGGCTCGTGCGCTCGTCGCGCTAGCACGCGAAGAACAAAAACAATCAGGAAACTCTGCAAGCCTCAACGCAGCGGTTGCGCTCGGTCGCGATGAGATGACCTATCTGCAGCGTCGCGTGGATGAAGCCCAGCGGATGAAGAACACAGATGCGGCCGTAAACCTGGGTATCAGCGCGCGTCGTCTGCTTTCAGCCATGGAAGGAACGCAAAGCTAAGTAGGAAAAGCAACGCGTTGAGCTCCAAACGGGAATTTTCTCACCGCCCTCCAAACAGATTAACCGCGTGAGAAAGAATCTCAGAGTGAGACGGCTGACGCTGCCCAACCCCGAAATAACCAACCGCAGCGCCCAAGCATGATTTCCTAAAGCTGTTATAAATCTGCAACTTATCCGTCAATGGCTTCCGCTTTGCCGCTAACTCGGATTGGCCGGATTCGTGCATTTATATTTCTGGCCCAGTGGCGGAGGATTGTGTGTTGAAGAAAGTGCTCGTTGTCGATGACTCGATAGCCGCTGTCAAAATGATGCAGGGAATTCTCGACCAGGGCGGCTACGCCTCGGTCGGCTTGAGCGATCCGCTCCGGATTGAAGAAACCATCACGCTCGAGCATCCCGGCGTAATCCTTCTCGACATTGTCATGCCCAGCCGCAATGGTTTCCAGATATGCCGTGAACTGAAAGGGAATTCGCTGTTCGGAAGCATCCCCGTGATTCTCGTAAGCTCGCGGAATACGTCGAGTGACAAATTTTGGGGACAACAACAGGGCGCGGACGCCTATATCGCAAAGCCTTTTACTCCCGAGGAACTCCTGGAGACTGTGCGGAGGTTCGCGTGATGTCCGACGAATACAAGTCCGAGCGTGCCCTTGAACACGAGCCGGGCCTTCTTGCCGTCGAGCCGGGCGGAGATGATCCGCGAGAGTTCTCTGACACTCTTGAGCCGCTGGATGGCGAGGCCATCGCGGCGCAGCGTTCGCCCGAAAGTCAGTATTGCGTTTTTCGTGCGGGCCGGGAGCGTTTTTGTCTTTCTGTGCTCCTGGTGGAGGAAGTTGTCGATTGGCCGCCGATCACGCGCGTTCCTCTTGGTCCGTCATTCCTGATGGGAGTCTTCAATTTGCGGGGCTCGATTGTTCCCCTCGTCGACATTGCTTTCACGGAGGGGCGTCGCGCCGGCTTGTCGCCTCGACACGTGGTTGTCGCCGCGCTGCTCGATAATGCTCACCCTACGTGCCTGCGCTTCGGCATTGCCGCCGATGAAGTAATTGGCACATACACTGCAGCAGATGATGCGCTGCTCGATCAAATGCCCAGCGATGTGCCGCATTGCCGGGGGATGCTGCGGCATGACGACCGTCTCGCGCTTGTTCTGGATTTACCCAGGATGATCGAAGTGTTTCCCGTGCCGGTGATATGAAATTAATCAGACACAAGGTGCAAAGGTTCGCCGCGGGCGATGTGCCTGTTTCGTTTTTCGACTTTCGGAGGATGTCATGAAATCGCGTCTCAGCACGACTATTTGGATGTTGATCCTGTGGGATGTGGCCGCTCTCTGCGGAGTTCTTGTCCTGGCGTTCCACGCCGGAGCCGGAGCGAACGGACAACCCCTGGCGAATTTCTCTTCGTTTTCAGGGAATGCGTCTGGCAGCTTGCTTGGCGCCGCCATGCTCGTCATCTTTACGTTCTTGCTCCACGTGATTCTGCTGCCCAAACGCATTCTCGGGCCACTTTCTGAGCTGGCGGGCTTTTCCGAGCGCTTGGCTTCGGGAGACTCGCGCGCGAAGGCGGAAGTGCACTCTTCCGATGAATTTGGATTCATCGCGGAGAATTTGAATCGTAGTGCGTCAAAGATGGCCCGCTCTTCGGTGACTCAAGAAGCATCTGACTCGCTGCAGAAAAGCATCACGGACTTGCTCAACTTGATCAACCAGGTGGCGCGAGGCGATTTGACGATGCGAGGCCGCGTGACGAACGATGCGCTTGGCAACGTCACGGATTCGGTCAACTTCATGCTTGAAAATTTCAGTAAGGTCATCGAGCGCGTTCGCAAAGCGGCCATTGACGTCAGCACGAGCGCCAGCCAGATTCTTCTCGCCGCGGACGAAATGACGACGGGAGCCACCCAGCAGGACCAGGAAATCACCAACACTTCATCGGCGGTCGAAGAGCTGACTGTCTCGATGAAGCAGGTATCGAATAACGCGGAAGCGAGTGCCGAAGCCGCTCGTCGCGCACTGGACGCGGCGGAACAGGGTAACCGCGCGGTGCGCGATACGTTGGACGGCATGCAGCGCATTCGAGCGTCGGTGCAAGCGACAGCCAAAAAAATCAAATCACTCGGCGACCGCTCACTGGAAATTTCTGAAATCATCAACGTGATTAACGACATCACGGAGCAGACCAACCTTCTTGCCCTCAACGCCGCGATCGAAGCGGCCCGCGCGGGCGAGGCCGGTCGCGGGTTCGCCGTCGTCGCCGATGAAGTCCGTAAGCTCGCTGAACATTCCCGAAGCGCCACCAAGGATATTGCCGCACTCATTAAGGCCATTCAGGCGGAGACGAACGAAGCCGTTGTCGTCATGGAGGAAGGTACAAAGGAAGTGGAAGTCGGGGCAGGCTTGGCGGATCAAGCAGGTAAGGCCCTCGAAGCCATTTCAAACGTCGTTCGCCAGTCGGCCGAGTTGGTCCAGGAGATTTCACTGGCTTCGAAACAGCAGGTACGCGGTACCGAAGGCGTTGCCAACGCGATGCAAATCATTTCTGGTATCACCCGCCAGACGTCGCAGGGCGCCCGGCAAACAGTCGCAACAGTCGGTAACATGGTTAAGCTCTCCGACCAATTGAACGAAGCGCTCGCGCAGTTTCGCCATTCGTCGAAGAACGGTTCGGAAACTGTGGAAGAATCGCGGCCCGAACCAGTTCCAGCAGGTTCACGCCGCTAACGGTTGAAATAGGAACCGAACTGCTGGCCGGCGCGGGGCAAAATGAAAGAAAAAGCAACCACCACGATTACCGAGTACGAGCTCGACGAGATTCGCACGCTCCTTGAGCGCCGCTCCGGAATCTTATTCGACGCCTCCCGCGAGCGCTTCTTCTCGACGCGCGTGCGCGAACACGTAAGTGCGAAACATCTCGCTGGCGGCACTGACCTGTTGCGGAAGCTCCACGCTTCGACTGTCGAATACGACGCACTCGTCGAGCGTTTGCTCACTCAGGAAACCTCGTTTTTCCGCTATCCCGCTGTTTACGAAGCTCTCGAGAAGAAAGTGCTCCCGGAATTGCATATGAAGAAGTTTTGGGAGACGCCACGCACTCTGCGCATCTGGAGCGCGGGTTGCGCCACGGGCGAGGAACCATATTCCATCGCGATCACTGTCGCGGATGCGCTTATGTTTGCGGAGGCATGGAATATCGAAATTCTTGCGACGGACATCAGCAAACGTGCCCTGAGTCACGCAGAACGTGGTGTTTATTCCGGTCGCAGCCTGGAACAATTGTCTCCTCGCCAATTGGAAAGCCATTTTTCCCCTTCCGGAAACGACTTTCTGGTTAAGCCGCGCGTCCGCCGGATGGTGTCATTTGCGCCCATGAATCTTGCGCAAGCCGTTTATCTTGGCCGTCTGGACTGCATTTTTTGCATGAACGTCATGATCTATTTCTCGGAAGCCCGACGGAATTCTCTAATCCAACATTTTTATGAGTATTTGGAGCCCGGTGGCTATCTCTTTTTGGGGCATTCCGAATCCATTTCAAATGTTCCTGTGAAGTTCGATTCTGTTGTCTGCGGTGATTGCATCCTCTATCGCAAACCTGCCGGCGAAATGATTTACCGCGGCGCTCCACTTCTGGAAGGTGCGTTGTGAGTGAAACGGCGAAGGGGGCTATCGAAGTCTTCCTGCAGGAAGCTTCCGAACACCTGCAATTTCTGCGGGAGTATTCCAGTGTTCTGCAGGAACCGCAGCCGAACCCCGAGGATCTGGATCGTCTCTATATTGCTGCGCACACGCTTTGCGGCAATTCAGCGACATACGGATTTCCCTTATTTTCGGAGATCGCGGGAAAACTCGCGCACGTTTTTCAATACACGCGTAACGCGCCATTAAACTCCGATACGATTGCACCGTTAACGGAATTTCTATCCGACGCGATTTCTGTGCTCGAATTCGACTTGCTCGAGATCAGCGACTGCGGCGCGGAAGTTGCGGCCGACATTCAGGCCTTTAAGCAGCGCTACGCGTTTGCGTTTCCTTCCGCTTCGTCCGTTGCCCCCCGTCCTGATTCTCCTGACAGTTCAGAAGCCGGCGAAGCTCACGAGGCGGGAGGTGCTATTTCCTCGGGAATGACCTCCCAGTACGATCTTTTGCCCGCGGACGGACAGGTAGCCGAGGAAGTTCTACAATTCTTTGTTCCCGAAGCCGAGGAGCATCTGCAGACGATAACAGAATGCTTGCTCGCTCTCGAAACGAATTCGAATCCTGAGGACATCAACCGGCTCTTCCGGGCAATTCACACGGTTAAAGGTTCAGCCGCACAAGTTGGACTGCACCGTCTCGCGGCAGTCGCCCATCGCGTGGAGGATCTCATCGGCCGCATGCGCGGCGGCGCAATCGCCACCAGCACGGAACTCACTGACCTCTGTTTGGAAGCTGTCGATATTTTGAAGAAATTCCTGCACAACGAGTGGCCGGATGACGTGCACGCACGCGCCGCAGTCGACTCATTTCTCTCGCGACTCTCGGATTGTGCGTCGGAAGCAAGCGCGGAACCTGTCCAGGCCGTTAGCGGGGCCGACACGTCTGCTGACGGCGATGCGGGACAGAATTTGATTCAATCCCCGGTCGCAGAGCCACACCACAAAAAAGCTACGCCCGGCGCTTCGCCCGTTCATTCTGTCCGAATCTCGCTTGAACGCCTGGACAAGATGATGAACGCGGTGGGCGAACTGGTGATCAACCGCACGCGCATGATCGGGCGTCTCGCAGAACTCGAGAAGCTCGTTGAAATCCTCAATTTCTCGAAAGGGCGTCTCGCGGAGAAAATCTCCGGCTTTCAGGACAAATACGAATTCAATTGGATCGGTTCCCCTTCCGCGGGCGCAGTGAACAGTAACGCGAGTCGCTTCGCGGCGATAGTGTCTGGAACCGCAGGCAACCGTCGCGATTCGTTCGGAGATTTCACTGAACTGGAAATGGATCGCTACGACGACTTCAGCATTCTGTCGCGCTCGTTGACCGAAATTTCCGCCGACGTCAATGAAGTCCTGGGACAACTCGGCGGATTTATGGGCCGCGTGGATGCTGATATTGACGAATTCACCAAACTCGCGCATCGCTTGCAAGATCAGATCACGCAAGCGCGCATGGTGCCCATTGGAAATCTCTACACGCGCCTTTCACGCACGGTTCGTGATGCTGCGAAGGTTACGGGTAAAGAAGTGGACTTGGTTCTCGAGGGCGCCGACACGGAATTGGACAACAACATTATTCAGCAGATTTCTGATCCGCTGATTCATATTGTCCGTAACGCGGTTGCGCACGGAATTGAGGAGATTTCCGACCGGCAGGAGCGTGGCAAGAATCCGCGGGGACGAATCATTGTCCGCGCCTATCATCGCGGCAATCACATTTTCATCGAAGTCGAGGATGACGGCAGAGGGATCGACCTCGAGAGAATTCGTGCCCGCGCACTCGAAGGCGGCTTTACAACTCCCGACCAGGCCCGTCAACTGAGCGAGCGCGACTTGCGCAATCTTCTTTTCACGCCGGGCTTTTCCACGGTAAGTGAAAAAACAGAACTTGCGGGACGCGGCGTAGGCTTGGACGTGGTGAAATCCAGTGTCGATGCGCTTAACGGAGAAGTAGAAGTTCGGAGTGAGCTCCACCTGGGGGCCTGTTTCACGTTGAAGGTTCCGTTGACGCTCATTATTTCGCAGGCGCTTTTCGTTCGTTGTGGCACGTCTGTGTTTGCGCTTCCTCTCGCGTTTGTCGAGGAAATCCGCCGCGTGCGGCCCGCGGAAATAGAAGATGTTGGAGGGAAACTGCTCGTCAAGGTGCGCGACGAAATCATCGATGTAGTTCGTCTGGACGTCCGTTTGGCTTTGCCGCTCCTCGAAACCGCGAGCGGATATTTCCGCATGGTCATTGTCAATGTGTCGGGGCGACGTGTCGGCATCGTGGTCGAAGAGGTTCTGCGCAAAGACGAGGTGGTCATCAAAAGCCTCGGCGAATTCTTGCGCAATGTGAAGCTATTTCCCGGAGCGAGCATCGCCCCAGACGGCAGTCTAATTCTGCTGTTGGATCTGCATCGTCTGGCCGCGCAAGAACTCAGCGAACACGCCACTGTGGCAGCGACGGCTGCGGCCGCGCGCGTCTTTGGTCCGGGAGCCGCCGCCGTTGCTTCAGGGAGCATTCCCGCGGCAGCGATTGATGAGGTTCAGGAAGAACGTGTAGTCATTGTGGCAGACGACTCGATTAGCGTCCGCAAGTTCGTCGCGCGAATGCTGGAGAAATCTGGTTACTGCGTTCGCCTGGCGTCTGATGGCCTTGAGGCAGCGGAGATTGCGGTGCAGTCGGGCGCGCATCTGATTGTCACCGACTTGGAAATGCCACGCATGAACGGCTACGAATTGATGAGCCACCTTCGTCAGAATCCGGAAACCCGCCGTATCCCGGTCATGGTGGTCACGTCGCGAGCCGGGGCGAAGCACCGTGATCGCGCACTGAAAGAGGGCGCAGTGGACTTCTTGACCAAGCCAGTTCAAGAAGAACAATTGCTCGCGGCAGTAGAGAAAATTCTCGGCTTGGACAAAAACGGAACGCGCCGGCCGGTTCCGGTGGTCAGCGTATGAACGCAACCCGAAAGAAACTTCGTGTGCTGATCGTGGATGATTCCGCGTTCATGCGCAAAGTACTTCATGGAATCATTGCTGCCGATCCGGAGATGGAAGTTGTCGGCAACGCGAAGGACGGACGCGAAGCAATATCCATGGCGGAATCGCTGAAGCCCGATGTCATCACGATGGACATTAATATGCCCCATATGGACGGACTCCAAGCGACCGAACATATTATGTCTCAAAATCCTCGACCCATCGTCGTGGTGAGTTCGGAGTCGCGCGAAGGAGCGGCGAGTACCCTTATCGCCCTGGAGCTTGGCGCAATTGATTTTGTTTCCAAACCTTCGAGTGGGATTGACCTCGACATGAAATCGGTGGCAGACGATCTCAATCGCAAATTAAGAATGGCCGCAAAGGTTCGCGTTATACGGACCGCCGCGCGCCCAAAAACTCATGTCGGCGACGCGCATCACTCCGCCGGACGCGTCGAAGTATCAACGGAGGGTTCCGACGGTAATGTAGTGGGCCGTTTTCCGATCGTAGTTATTGCGGCGTCGACAGGAGGTCCGGCGACCGTTATGCGCCTCGCGGCCGCATTCCCGGCGGACTTTCCAGCAGCCGTCGTGCTCGTGCAGCACATGCCGGCCAATTTTACGAACCAATATGCCATACAGCTCGCCGACGTGACCGAAATCGAAGTGAAGGAAGCGGAGGCGAACGAACCTTTGCGTCAAAGCACTCTTTATGTTTGCCCTGGTTCACATCATCTCCGTATTTCATCGACGGGCCGGATCGTCCTGGAAGACGGTCCGCGTATTTCAGGATATCGCCCGTGTGCTGATGTAACTATGGAGACGGCGGCCAAATGGGCTGGAACGATGACAGTGGGCATAGTCCTCACGGGTATGGGAAACGACGCATCGCTCGGCGCCCAGGCGATTCGCGCCGCAGGCGGCATCGTGATAGCTCAGGACGAAGCAACTTCGGTGATTTTCGGGATGCCTGCCGAGGCGATCAAGATCGGCGCCGTCAATCAAGTTCTTCCGCTGGAACAAATCTTCTCGAGCATTGACAAACAGGTTCGCGAAATCACCCGTTCCTCGCAAGCGATACTACGATGAAAATCGTTTCCAACGGATTTCAGTCGCCTCGACAGCATGGACGCACCGAGGAGGTCATCCTGTTTGTCGTTGCGGGACATACCTTCGCGATTGCTGCGAGCGCCATCGAAGAAATTCGTAGCACGGATGGTTTTTCGTCCGCCACCTCTGAGATCACTCTAAGAAATATCCCCAAAGTGCTGCATCGTCTTCGGCGCGGAAGGAAGTGGTACTACGTCGTGAACGCATGCGCGCACTTTGATCTGCCTGTGTCGCGCCCTACACTCATTCTCGTTCTTCGTCATTCCTGTGTTGCAGTCCTGGTTGACGCGATTGATCGCATGGAAACGATCTCGCGCCTCATGGTGATTCCACGATCGTTTTCGGGACCGGAGCGTGTTTGGTATCGCGGCCTTACGCTCATTGACGATAATGTTGTGCCCGTTGTAAATCCTGACGGTTTCTTAACCCAGAATGAGCTCGGGCGACTTGATGCACTTGATGATCGAACGGGTATTTCCGCGGAAAACGGTGTTTTGCCGCTTCCCGGCGAAACGCAGGGGGCGCTTCCGTGAGCGGCGCCGCTGAAACTCAACTGAAAAGCTACGTCATTGTCCCAATTGGAAGCCGCAGATTCTCACTGGGGGCTGAGTCGGTCGTCGAATTGGTTTCGATTGGGAACGTGCAAGAGTTCCCGCATCGAACGCAGTGGATTTCCGGCGTAATCGTGCGCCGCGGTCGCGTAGTTCCGGTTTGTGACGTAGGGCGCCTGCTAGGCGAAAGGAACGACTCAATCGGCCGGTTTCACTTGATTGCGGAATGGCAAGCCGGCGACACCCGCGATTGGTGCGCGATACCTGTTGCGGGAGAATGCGAACTCGCCAGCGGCGAAGCGGCCGCTCAAGTTGAGATTCATACTGAAAGCCAGGAACCTTACATTGCCGGGTCGCTTCAGGTCGGCGAGGATCGCATTCAAATTCTGGACTTAGGCAAACTGATCCAAGGATGTCAGGCGTCCTGTGAAGTGCACGTCCCGGAGCCAGGATCATGAACACCAATGGGACATGCCAGCCGAGAGTGCTGCTCATCGACAGCAATGTCTATTTTTCGAAAAAACTGAGCGATGCTTTGAAAAAGGAAGGCTTCGAAGTGCTCACGAGCTCGCAAGCCGCTTACTCGCTGACGATGCTCGAGTGGAACACGCCGGCCGTCATCCTGTGTGCCACAAACCTGCGAGAAATGAATGCCTATGAAATCGCTCCATTGCTCCGCGCGGACGCAAAGACGTCCAGCATTCCACTGATCGCCGTGGGGAATGGCGGAGACCAGGCGCTCATGGAGGCGTTCCGCCATGGGTGTGACGATTATGTCGACCGGCGACGCGGCCCCGAAGGAATCGCGGCTCACGTCCGGGCCTTCCTTCTCAGCCGACAAGAAGGTTTCCAGCCCACGCAAATGGTTCCGAGCGCAATAACGACTCTGACGGGCGACCTTTCGCGTCTGGATTTACCCGGAGTGATTCAAATGCTCGATCAAGCACGCCAGACCGGCGCTCTGAACATCAATTCCGGAGACACTGACGGTGTAATTTATTTTGATGGTGGTGAAGTATCGCATGCCGAATGCGGCACACTCTTCGGGGATGAAGCCGTCATTCATATTCTCAAGTCCTGCGAAGGCGCCGGCAAGGGTGTTTACAAGTTTGTTTACGGAGTAACTGCAGCTCAACGCACCGTGTTGCGTTCATCGACTGATCTCATGCTCGATGCCATGCGCGAGCTCGACGAAGATGCGCTGGACGACACCGACAAATCGCTTCTACGTGACGATGGGCAAGAACAGGTGGATGTTACTGCACCTCATTCCTCCGGCGACCAAGTTGTGCCGGAAAAATCCGAGTTGGAGCGGCCATGAGCGAAGCGTCGGTCGTTTCCTCTGAACGCGTTCCAACAGTATATTTTATTGATGACAGCGCGACCATGCGCGAAGTCATCAAGATTGCGTTCCGTCGCGAGTCAATTAATGTGGTTACCTGTCACGATGCCGCATCCGCCCTGGCGCAATTTGCCGAGACCAGCCCTGACGCAGTCATTACGGACGTCATCATGCCCGACAAAGACGGTTATGAGGTTTGCCAGTTCATCAAGCAAAATCCGGATCTGCGCAAAACGCCGGTAATATTGATGTCTGGAGTCGTAAATCGAACCGTCGCGGAGAGGGCTATTGCCGTCCAGGCCGACGAACTTATTCGCAAACCATTTCAGCCACAGGAACTGATCGCGCGCGTCAAGAACCTGCTGAATCCGAAGTCGGCCAGCGCCGCTCCTCGCCAAGATTCTGACGATTCGGAGGCGGCCCATTCTGCGGTGAGCGTACTCTCCGGGATTTTCGCCCCGCCAGTGTCATTTCCTGCCGCAATGCCGGCGCCAATTTCGGTCGCTGCTCAAAACCCGCAAACCGGAAAACAATCAGGCGCGACGCCTCCGGGAACGCTCCGCCCAAACAGCAATCCTTCAGCGGCCGAAGTTCAGAGACTTCGCTTCGAAATTCAACGATTAGAGATGCTGGTTAAAAAGCTCCAGTCGGAGCTCGAGGCTGAACGCCAGTATGTCGCGTCTCTTGAGTCGCATCTCAAGACGTTGCAGGAAACAGACTGAACGTCGGACTACTCCTTCTTTTTTCGAATCGGCTTCCCAAGGCTCTGCATCTCTTACAAGACATTAAACCGGGCTGATGCTTGCGCGCGCGTAAATCTGATTGATAGGATTTGCCGTAGTACGAGAACGGCTGTATGCACTAAGGTATACAGAATATGAAGCAGACGGTAATTTTGGTGGCAGCGCTCGCAGCGACCGTGTGCGTTGCATCGATGTCGGCAAGGATGCGCGAGAGCGCCGAGCCCGCGCGTTCCCTCTCTAGGACGTTCGAGTTCAACTACGTAGTACACGTGCCGGCGCTTCCACCGAGCAGCCACGAAATGCGGATATGGCTTCCACTGCCGAAGGCCGGAACACACCAGCAAATAGGCGCTGTCAGTATCTCAAGTCCGGTCGAACACCGTATTTACACTGATGAAACGTATGACAATGGCGCAGCTTATTTCAGTTTTGACACGGCAAAGACGCGCACACCGTTCGCCATCACTCTCAAGTTTCGCGCGCGCCGCGATGAATACAGAGTTGAACTTCCATCGACGGGCCCTGCACTCTCTTCAAGTCACTTTTCACCGACCATTGCGCGATATCTTAAACCCGATCGTCTGGTGCCCATCAACGGCGTCATTGCCGATCTGTCCCGTGAACAGACCGAAGGAATCTCCGACCCGCTCCGGAGGGCGCGCAACATCTACGATTACGTGATCAGGACGATGCACTACGACCACGCGGGAACGGGCTGGGGGCAGGGGGACGCTATCTTCGCGTGCACCGCACATCATGGCAATTGCACTGATTTCCATTCGCTTTTCATCGGCATGGCTAGGGCCGCAGGCATTCCCGCTCGTTTCGAAATCGGGTTTCCCATTCCGATCGGCCAGCACCAGGGAGACATCAGCGGGTATCACTGCTGGGCGGAATTCTACATTCAAGGAATCGGCTGGGTGCCGATCGATGCCTCGGAAGCATGGCAAACGCCCAGCAAGCACGATTATTTCTTCGGCAGTCTTGATTCGAACCGTGTGCGATTTTCTGGCGGTCGCGATCTTGTTCTGAGCCCACGACAATCAGGCCCTCCGATCAATTATTTTGTCTATCCCTATGCCGAGCTTGACGGAAAACCGTTCGCGAATCTAGGTCACGAGTTTTCTTTTCGCGATGTTTCGAACAGGTGAGGACATGCTACCGTGGAATTAATGATGGTCGGTCTATTTCCGTCTGAATCGTCGCGAATCAGTTGAGATGTTTCGCGCGTAAGAATTCACGGGCAACGAGCGCCGTGTCTTTGTGCTCTCCAATTACTTCGTAATTCATCTCCTGCATGTCTTTGTCCGAAATCTTTCCGGAAAGCTCGATAAGCGCGTTCGCGATTGCGGGATGCTGTTGTAGAACTTCACTTCTCACCACAGTCACCGCCTGGTAGGGCGGGAAATACTGCTTGTCATCGGTCAAGACAGTGAAAGTTCCTGTTACCAACTGACCATCAGTCGTATTTCCAGCCACAATGTCCACCTGACGGGCAAGCAGCGCGCGGTACAGCAGTCCCAAATCCATGATCCGCGGCGCCGCTGCAAACTTTAATCCGTAGGTTTTCACCAATCCATCGTATCCGTCGGGACGTTCCTGGAACTCGTATCCGAATCCGGGGCGCCACAAAGGCGTGTATTTTGCCGCGTCGGAAATTGTGTGAATTCCGTACCGGCGAGCGTCATCCGCTCGAACGACAATGGCGAAGCTGTCGTTGAAACCCAGTGGTGGTTCGACAACCAGGCCAAATCGCTGCGCATAACCCTCGCGGACTTCGTCGAAAACCGCGCGGGGATCGCTATTTGGCATTTTTTTCAGGATCGCCGTCAACGCCGTTCCCGTATATTCCACATACATATCAATTCTTCCCGCGAGCAATGCTTGATGACAGATATATGTTCCGCTCAGGTAGAAACGCCTTTCGACGCGCAATCCGGTTTGCGCCTCGATCCGTTGCGCAAGAATTTCGCCGAGGATCGCCTGCTCTGGAAAATTCTTCGAGCCAACGACAATCGTATTGCGGCGATTAACACAGCCGCATAGAGCAACGATTGCGGCGACGAGCGCCGGCAATATCCCGCGGTGTAGCCGGGTCATTGCGGATGCCGTAGACGGCGCTCCAACAGTCCAAAGCCGAGGTCAGCGGCCAGTGCTAGTATCGCCGCGGGAATCGCGCCTTCCAGAATCACGCGATTATCGACCATGGCCAGGCCGCGAAAAATAAATTCACCAAGCCCGCCCGCGCCGATTGCCGCAGCGATTGTCGCAATCCCCACGGTCCACACAGTTGCCACACGAATGCCGGCGAGAAGGACGGGAAGTGAAAGCGGAAGCTCGACGCGAAGTAGAACTTGCCTTCCCGTCATGCCCATCGCCCGCGCTGCATCGCGGACGCTGGCATCGACACCTTGAATTCCAGCAACTGTGTTGCGGATGATGGGCAGCAACGCATACATGGCGAGCGCGACAATCGCGAGCCGGTCGGCCCGCGCCCCCAGCCACGGCGCCGGAAGCAGGAAACCGAAGAGCGCCAAGCTCGGAATGGTTTCCGCGACATTCGCGGTGCCGAGGATCGGCTTCGAAAGCCAGGGCTTTCTCGTGACGGCGATGCCGAGGGGAACGCCGATAGCGATCGCAAGCAGCATCGAGATAACCACCAGCCAGAGATGTTCCGCGCTCGCTTGCAGAATTTCATCGTGATGTGCCAGGAAAAAATGCACGAGCCTCATTCGTCGCCTCGGTTCGCTAGAGTGCGCGGCGTCGGACCACCGCGGAATGCAGAAACATAAGCCGCAGCCGTCGGTTCGGTTGCGCGCAAAAAATCTGCCGGACTATAGACGCCTGTGAGCGCCCCCGCTTCAAGCAGGGCAACACGTGTCCCAATGAGCAGCGCTTCGCGCATATCGTGCGTGACGAAAAGGATCGTTTTTTGCAGGCGCTGTTGTATTTCCAGAAATTCGCGCTGAATCTCTGCGCGCGTCAGCAAATCGAGCGCGCCGAAGGGCTCGTCCATCAGCAGGATCGGTGGGTCGGCGGCGAGCGCGCGCGCCACTCCCACGCGTTGCCGTTGCCCGCCAGAAAGCTGATGCGGGTAGCGCTGTGCGAAATGTGCGGGATCCAAGCCGACAACGCCCAATAATTCGCGAACGCGGTCCTTGATGCGATTTCGTGGCCACTGTTCGAGCTCAGGCACGAGTGCGATATTGCGCTCTACCGTAAAATGCGGGAAAAGGCCGGCCTCCTGGATCACATAGCCAATCCGTCGGCGCAAATGAATCGGATCCCATTCAAGCGTAGTGCGTTCGTCCACGCGCACTTCACCCGCGCTTGGTTCCAGAAGGCGATTGACCAATTTCAGCGCCGTGGTTTTTCCAGAACCGCTTCGACCGAGCAAAACGAGAGTCTCACCGCAACTCACTGCTAAAGAAAGCGATTTCAGAATTGGACGATCCGCGATGCGAAACTCGGCGTCCCGGAATTCGATGACTGGATGTACCGTCGGTTGCGATTTTGCTTCAGGAGCCACAAGCTGATTGTAGCTTGACTCGCGCCATTGACGAGAGGCTCAGAGTATACTTCGCACAGAACGGCGGATTGTCGTTCCACAGCTGAGAGAGGGAGGCACGATGATTCCCCAGTTGCTGCGCTATGAGGATATCGGGATTCTTCTGTTGCGGATCATGGCGGGTGTTATTTTCATTTCGAGCGGTTGGAGTCATGTGAAGAGTCCAGCCGAAAGAGGCAAGCAAATTGGAATGAGCAAGGGGTTCACGATGTTTCTCGGTATGGCGGAGATTGCTGGCAGCCTGGGAATAATGCTCGGCGTGCTCACGCAAATCGCTGCATTGGGGTTGATCGTACTGATGCTTGGCGCGATCCAGAAGAAAATAGCCGTCTGGCATACGGGCTTTTGGGGCAAGGATGGATACGGCTGGCACTACGACTTGATGCTAGTCGTCATGTGCCTCGTGATCGTGTTCACGGACGGTGGACGCTACGTACTGCTTCGTTAGAGCAGCCTCGAAGGATGCAACGCGGTATTTTCGGTCGCGGTTGCCAAGTAATCGCGGATACGCCGGAGAACACGGGTCAACATCACGTCGGTAAGCCGACCGGTGAAGGTGTTTTGCTGGCTCGGGTGGTAGGATGCGAAAATGCGCGGCAGGTTGCCGGGAAGCTTGTAGACTGCGCCATGAAGAAAAGGAAATTCCGCCTGCGCCCTAATCGTTCCGCAGTCCTTGAGAATTCGCAGATAGGCCGCCAACGCGAGGCCGCCTAGGGCAAGAATCGCCCTTGGTTTTAAAATGTCGAGTTCAGCTTCCAAGTATGGGCGGCAGTTTTTGAACTCCGACGGCAGCGGTTTGTTATCTGGTGGCGCGCATCGCACGGCAGCGCTGATGTACGTGTCCGTAAGCGCGAGACCGTCGTCTCGCTGGACTGAAGTGGGTTGGTTGGCGAAGCCGGCGCTGTGGAGCGCGCGATACAGAAAATCTCCGGACCGGTCTCCAGTAAACATACGCCCGGTCCGATTCGCTCCGTGCGCTGCGGGCGCGAGACCCAGGATCAGAAGTTGAGCATGCCGATCGCCAAAACCGGGAACCGGTTTGCCCCAATAATCCCAATCGGCATAGGCGCGGCGCTTAGCGCGTGCGACGGTTTCGCGATAATGCACCAGACGCGGACATCTGCGGCATGCGATGATCGTTTCGTTCAGGACCGTTAGTTTGTCGGCTGCCATAATTACGATTCGCGACGCGAAAGATTTTGACATGGCGGTAAGGCGCAGACTAGCATAGTCACAGCGATTTTCTCTGCCTGTGACCGGTATCTCTTGCAGCTTGCGTTTGCCGGATACTGATTGGATATGGAAATCGGAACCGATTCAAGCAATATACTTGCGCGCATTGTAGGGCGACGGCGCGAAGCGATTGCGCACCGCAAACGCGTCTTGCCGGAAGTCGCGCTGAAGTTTGCGGTGGAAAAGAAGGCACCGCCGGTAAGGGATTTCCGCGCGGCACTGACGCGCACGGGATTGAACGTAATTGCGGAGTTAAAAAAGGCTTCGCCATCACGCGGTCTGTTGCGGCCGGATTATAAGCCTGCCATCCTGGCACCCATGCTGGAAGCCGCCGGCGCCGCGTCGTTTTCTGTGTTGACCGAAGAAGAATTTTTTCAGGGGTCGCTTAGCGACCTGAAGAACGTCTCAAAAGCAACCCGGATTCCCATCTTGCGAAAAGATTTTATCGTAGATCCGTGGCAAGTGTGGGAAACGCGCGCGGCCGGCGCTGACTCGTTTTTGCTTATCGTCGCGATTTTGGATGATCAGACGCTGCGGGAACTGCTGGAACTCGGACGAACTTTGAAAATGGAGGCGCTTGTCGAAGTCCATTCTCGGGACGAATTGAAACGTGCAGCAGACAATGGGGCGAGAATTATTGGCGTGAACAATCGTGATCTGAAGACGTTTGACGTGCGGCTAGAAACGTCACTGGAACTGGCGCAGGAGATTCCGGACGAATGCATCGCGGTGAGCGAATCGGGGATACGCGCGCATGGAGATTTGGAACGCTTGCGCGGCGCGGGGTTTCATGCCTTTCTTATTGGCGAGCATCTGATGACAACGCCAGACCCCGCCAATGCGTTGCGCGATTTGCTCGATTCCGCGACGGGCCGGCTGGGTTCGCTGGCAGGAGCGTAGTTTCCATGGTCTCCGTTAAAATTTGTGGCATCACGAACTGGGACGACGCGAAAGCAGCCATGGATGCTGGTGCGGATGCCCTCGGATTTAATTTCTATGCGAATAGCCCACGGAGAGTCGCTGCGTCACACGCGAAACAAATCATCCGGCACATGCCAGATCGCGTCACAGCCGTGGGCGTGTTCGTGAATGGTTCTGCAGAAGAGATTTTGAGGATCGCGCATACGACCAATGTGGGGATCCTCCAACTGCATGGAGAGGAATCGCCTGCCGCAGTGGAACGCCTCGCGCGAGAATATCCCATCATCAAGGCGTTCCGCGTGGGACCGCGATTTCGAGCGAGAGAACTGAAGAAATTTTCAAGCGCCTCGGGATTTCTGCTCGACGGCTACGATGCAGATCACCACGGTGGCACAGGCAAACGGTTTGACTGGGGAGTTGCACGCGAGGCGAAGCGGTATGGGCCTGTGATTTTAGCCGGCGGTTTGCGCGCGGAAAATGTCATTGACGCGATTCGGCAAGTGAAGCCGTTCGGACTTGACGTTTGCAGCGGCGTCGAAGATCAGCCAGGAAGAAAGGACGCGAGAAAGGTGAAAAGGCTCATGGCAGCAGTTAGGCGCGCGCGCCAGCAGGATTTATGAGCACAAAAATGGAGGTTGTGCCCGACGCACGCGGCCGATTTGGCGCGTACGGCGGACGATATGTTCCAGAGACGCTCATGGCGCCGCTCGAAGAACTCGAACGCGCATACAACGAAGCGCGTGCGGACGCAAGTTTTCAGAAAGAGCTCGACGATCTGCTCCGGAATTTCGCGGGGAGACCGACGCCGCTGCAGTTTGCTTCACGCTTGACTCAGCATCTCGGTGGGCCGCGCATTTACTTGAAACGCGAAGACCTGCTGCATACCGGAGCGCATAAAATCAACAATTGTCTGGGCCAGGGCTTGTTGGCCGCGCGAATGGGAAAGCGGCGCGTCGTTGCAGAAACGGGCGCTGGGCAGCATGGAGTAGCGACGGCGACTGTGGCGGCGCGGCTGGGTCTCGATTGTACGGTTTATATGGGCACAGAAGACATGGAGCGCCAAAGGCTCAACGTTTTCCGCATGAGGCTTCTCGGCGCGGAAGTGATCGGCGTCGACGCGGGAAGCAAAACCCTTAAGGATGCCATCAACGAAGCGATGCGTGATTGGGTTACGAACGTTCATACGACCCATTATTTGCTGGGATCTGTGCTGGGAGCGCATCCGTATCCAGCCATGGTGCGGGATTTTCAAAGTGTAATCGGAAAAGAAGCGCGAGCGCAGATTCTGCAAGTGGAGAAGCGCTTGCCGGATTGGCTTTTTGCGTGCGTCGGAGGCGGTTCTAACGCGATCGGGCTGTTTAGTGATTTTCTGAATGACGACAACGTAAAAATGGTGGGCGTCGAGGCTGGCGGGCGTGGAGCGGGAATCGGTGAACATGCAGCGAGATTGGCCGCTGCGAAGGGATTTTCAGGAGCGAAGCCCGGCGTGCTCCAAGGGACGTACACGTATGTATTGCAAACGCTCGACGGGCAAGTTTCGACGACGCATTCGGTATCCGCGGGGCTCGATTACGCGGCGGTCGGGCCTGAACATGCATGGCTCGCGGACCGCGGACGCGCAGAGTACACGGCGGTGGGAGACGAGGACGCAATCGAGGCTGTGAAGACTCTCGCGACAATCGAGGGCATTATCCCCGCCCTGGAATCGGCGCATGCATTGGCGGAGTTGATGCGCCGCGCCCCGAAAATGAAGAGCGACCAGCTCGCAATTTTGAATGTTTCCGGGCGCGGAGATAAAGATATGGAGATCCTAGCGCGATATGTCTGAGCTCGCGGCTACAACAAATACTACTGCGCAAACGCGTATCGGGAAGCGCTTCGAACAGCTGGCACGCTCGGGCGAGATGGGATTGGCCGCGTATATCACGGCTGGTGATCCGTCGCTTGGCGCGACAGAGAAGATTGTCATTGCCGCAGTTGAAGCAGGCGCGGACGTGATCGAGCTAGGCGTGCCCTTCAGCGATCCGGTGGCTGACGGGCCCACAATCCAGCGTGCCAGTGAGCGCGCGTTGCGCGGCGGGACAACGCTGGCGGACGTGATCGATTTGGTCGGGACGCTTCGAAAAAAAACCGATGTCGCGATCGTGCTCTTCAGCTATTTCAATCCTATTCTGCAGATGGGTTTGGAACCTTTCGCGTCGCGCGCGGCGGCCGCGGGAGCGGATGGCGTGCTCGTCACCGATATGACCCCGGAGGAAGCAGGTGAGCATCGCGCGATAATGCGCGCCCATGGATTGGACACGATATTTCTGGCTGCGCCGACCTCCACGGACAGACGGTTGCAATTGATCGCGGACGCTTCGACCGGTTTCTTATACGTCGTTTCGCGAACGGGCGTAACGGGCGCCAAAGAATCTCTGCCGGAGGAATTGCCGGCGCTGGTGCGACGCGCGCGCAAATTCACATCGTTGCCAATTGCCGTCGGCTTCGGAATATCGTTGCCCACGCAAGTGGCTGTTTTGGGGGGAATCGCAGACGCCGTTGCTGTCGGTTCGGCGCTGGTTGCGGAGATTGAGACGGCTACGTCAGCGGCTTCGGCGGCAACGGCTGTTGCTCAGCGTATTCGATTGTTAAAGAACGCAGCTCGGCACGGGATCAGCCGGCGGGATGCAAGTCTGTGAGCGACGGAAAGAAACAGGGAATCGAGGACTGGCGCCGCAAAATCGATGAGATCGACCGCCAGTTGATTGAGTTGCTCAACGAGCGCTCGCACTGCGCGCTTGAAATCGGACGCCTGAAGCGGCAGCAGGAAATCACAATTTATCAGCCAGACAGGGAACGTCAGGTGCTCGAAAATGCTGAACGCGCGAATCGCGGCCCTTTGTCCGACAAAGCCATACGGCGGCTATTCGAGCGGGTTTTGGACGAAGCGCGTTCACTCGAACGTCAAGAGCGGAGCGAAACGCCAGCGGACCAAAAGGACTCTTAGGCCGCGATTACCAATGCCGCTCAATTTTGAATTGGAGAAAAATCATCTATGGTCGTGGTGATGCAAGAGGGCGCTAGTGAACAGAAAATCCAGCATGTGATTGACCGCCTCGTGTCGTTCGGATTCGATGTCCATCGATCCACAGGCGCCAGTCACACAGTGCTCGGTGCGATAGGCGTGCATCCGGAGTTCGACACGCGGGATATTGAATTGCTGGACGGCGTGCGCGAAGTAATGCGGATCACACAACCGTATAAGCTGGCGAGCCGCGCGTTCCGGTCCGAGGGATCGGTGATTGACGTGGGCCGCGGAGTGCGATTCGGTGGCCCGGAAATTGTCGTCGCCGCCGGGCCGTGTGCGGTGGAATCAGAGGAGCAAATTTTTCGCATCGCGGAAGGAGTGGCCCGACTGGGGGCCCGCATCTTGCGAGGCGGCGCGTTTAAGCCGCGGACGTCTCCTTATTCCTTCCAAGGTCTCGGAGAGGCTGGGCTGAAATCTCTTCGGCAGGCCGCTGATAAATTCAATCTTCTGGTTGTCAGCGAAGTAATGGACCCTTCTCAGGTCGAGCTGATTCAGCGATACGTGGACGTGATGCAGGTCGGGGCACGCAACATGCAGAATTACCACTTGCTTCGTTCGTTGGGCGAGGTGCGAAAGCCGGTGTTGCTGAAGCGTGGCATGTCCGCCACGATCGAAGAATGGCTTCTTAGCGCCGAGTACATCATGTCCGGAGGAAACTACAACGTAATCCTTTGCGAACGCGGCATTCGCACATTCGAGACTTCGACGCGGAACACGCTTGATATCGCTGCCATCCCAGCGATCAAGAAACTTTCTCACTTACCTATTATTGCTGATCCCTCGCACGGCACGGGAAGACGCGACAGGGTGGCCCCCATGGCTCGCGCGGCGGTAGCGGCGGGTGCCGATGGTTTGCTGATTGAGGTTCATCATGATCCCGAGCGGGCGCTTTCCGACGGCGCCCAGTCTCTCTATCTTGAGCAGTTCGGGCAGTTGATGACTGAGTTGCGCATTATTGCCCCGGCTGTTGGCCGGCGCATGGCTTAGACGATGAACGTTCCCGCGCCGTTTGACCGCGTCGCCATAATTGGCACTGGGTTAATTGGTGCTTCATTTGGCCTTGCCCTAACGAGTGCTTACCCAAGCGTTTCCATTGTGGTTTTCGACAAACCGGAAATTCTGGGGCGAATCAAGGAGCAACGTTTCGGTTGGAAAGTCGCAAAAGACGTCGCTGCTGCTGCTCGCGGTGCGCAATTGATTTATCTGGCATTGCCCATCGGCGCTGCGATGGAAGTGCTGCCTATAATCGCCGGCGCGTGCGGCGCGGAAGCGCTAGTGACGGACGCTGGCAGTACAAAGGCGTCAATTTGCCGCCTCGCTGAATCCGAGTTTCGCGGCAGCGCCAGATTTCTCGGAGGACACCCCATTGCCGGGAAAGAAAACTCCGGAATCGCTAACGCTGATGCAGCGCTTTTTCACGGTACGCGTTACGTGGTGATTGGAAACGAGCGCGAGAGTGATGAGCGCGTGCTGCGATTCGTGGAGGTAGTACATGCGATCGGTGCCGAACCGGTGTGGAGCGATGCAGATACGCATGACTGGGCCATCGCGATCGTGTCGCAGATGCCGCAATTGATGGCGGTAGCTCTCGCAAGAGTAATTACCGATGAGACCGACGAAACAGGGTTGCCCGTGTCGCTGGCCGGCCGCGGGCTGCGGGATCTTCTGCGGATCACCGGAAGTCCGTATCACGTGTGGCGCGACATTTGCCTGACGAATGCGGACAATATCGGACGTTCGCTTGATCGGGCAGCGCAGGCTATCGATTTTCTTCGCACGCATCTCACCAGCCGCGAGCTCGAACAAGAGTTCCTCGCCGCAAACGCACTCTACAAATCCCTCAACAAATCGCTGCACAACAAACCCCCTGACTTGCAGTAAACTCCCTGCATGATGTTTGGACGTTTTCTCCGCATGTATTCGCATTGGCCGGAGGCGCGATCGAATGGATAAGCGTGTCGCAAACGCTGACGTAGCAATTGAGCGCGTGAACGATGGGGCCACGATTCTGGTCGGCGGATTTGGAATGTGCGGAGTGCCGGAGCATCTCCTGCGCGCGTTGAAGAAACGCGGAACCAAGAATTTGACACTGGTTTCCAATAATGCCGGGACGGACAATTTCGGCATCGGATGGCTGCTCGAGTCGAAGCAGGTGAAGAAGATGATTGCCAGTTATGTTGGGGAGAACAAGCGATTCGAGCGACTGGCGCTGAGCGGCGAAATTGAAATTGAATTGAATCCACAGGGTACGCTCGCGGAGCGGATTCGCGCGGGCGGCGCCGGAATTCCGGCGTTCTTCACGCCCACGGGCTACGGGACGCTCGCGGCAGAGGGAAAAGAAACCCGGGAGTTCCACGGAAGAAACTACGTCATGGTTCCCTGGCTGCGAGGAGATTTTTCTTTCATTAAGGCGTGGAAGGGAGACCGCTGGGGGAATCTGATTTTCCGGAAGACGGCGAGAAATTTCAATGCGCCCATGGCGACAGCGGGGAAGTACGTTATTGCAGAAGTTGAAGAACTAGTGGAACTTGGTCAGCTGCAAGCGGACTGTGTGCACACGCCCGGAATTTTCGTTGACGCTATTTTCCAAGGCGACAGCTACGAGCGGCCGATCGAAAAAAAGACGGTGAAGCAACGGTAGCGAACGGAGAGATGACGGCGAAAGATATGGATAAACGGGAATTCATAGCGCGACGCATCGCACAGGCGTTGCGCGACGGTAATTACGTTAACCTCGGGATCGGAATGCCCACTTTAATCCCGAATTTTTTGCCGCCGGATGTTGAGGTCGTGCTGCAATCCGAAAATGGCATGCTCGGCGTCGGGCCGTATCCGTACGAAGGAATGGAAGACGCGGACCTCATCAACGCAGGCAAGGAGACGATTACAGAGATACCCGGCTGCTGCTATTTTTCCAGTGCTGATTCGTTTGCCATGATTCGCGGCGGTCGCATTGATGTGACCGTGCTGGGTGCGTTGCAAGTGGACGAGAAGGGAAATCTGGCAAACTGGGCGATCCCCGGGAAAATGTTGAAGGGCATGGGCGGAGCAATGGATCTGGTCGCTGGCGCCAAACGGGTCATTATCGCGATGGAGCATACCAACAAGGACGGCGAGCCGAAAATCCTGAAAGCGTGCACGCTCCCTTTGACGGGCGTTGGCGTGGTGAAAATGATCGTCACGGAGATGGCCGTCATGGACGTAACACCTCAAGGATTGTTGTTGAAGGAAATAGCGCCGGGTCTGAAGCTGGAGGATGTCCAAAAGGCGACGCAAGCGCGGTTGCAAGTGGCGCCGCACGTGAAAACGATTTCAGTCTAGGGTCATATCCCGGCGGGGTGCATTCGGCACGACAGCCGATGCGCGCGATGCAAAAATGGGGTAGGATCAAACCCAGACCTACCCGAGGCGCTAATGGATCCGCATTCTGTTGTGGTTGTGAGCCTGCATTCTCCGAAGGAACGCATCTGGGGTGAATTGACGGAAATTAACGTCGCGGGCGTGACGTTGCGCGGGATCGATCTCAACTCGTTCGACGATTTTATCCGCCAGGTTATGCATCCCGAAGGCGAGCGAATAGGCCTACCGACGCTTTTCTTCCCCATGCAGCGCATCGAGAGAATCGCGCTGGACGAAGCCCGTGGCTCGATTCCCTCCCTGGCGGAGAAGTTTGCGCTCAAGGTTGGCCAGACTCTCGGAGATTACCTCGCGCAATTCGCTTGACGCATCCTCCGGAACGAATTCATGGACAAGCGCATTTTCACAGTGCCCAACCAACTCACCTTCCTCCGGCTGGGGTTCCTCCCATTCTTCATAATAGCCATCCGCTATAGCCGGTACGATTGGGCGCTAGGGTTGTTAATTGCAGCTGGATTGAGTGACGCCCTCGATGGTGTGCTGGCGCGGAAAATGAACCAGAAAACGCGACTCGGATCGTTCCTCGATCCGATTGCGGACAAATTGCTGCTGTCGTCATCTTATTTCATGCTCGCGCTGAAAGGGAAAATCGCGTGGTGGCTCACGATTCTGGTGCTGGGGCGCGACGTGCTGATTTTGACCGCGTGCGCCGTGATTCTGCTGGTGGTCGGCCACATGGCGTTTCCGCCGAGCATTTTCGGAAAACTAAATACTACGTTTCAAATTCTTCTTGTGCTCGTGGTGATTTTGGCGGCGCTCGTGGAAAATCCGGTCCTGCACATCGCACGCATGCTGCTGATCTATTTCGTCGCTGCGTTCACGATCATTTCCGGGTTTCACTACAGCGTCACCGTGGCACGAAAACTGTAGATTGGCAATTCGTTCGGGAATTGCGGGTCTGTGCGCGATAGTCTAGTGGTGGAAGATCGGAAATTGCGGTCGCCCGGTGAAAATCATGAAGCCGAAACTCGCGAGCACTACGACAGCGGTGGCCCAGCCGAGCGCGTAAGCGCGCTTGTGTTCGGAAGCCGTTGCCGGCGCGCGATCCATCATGAATTTCGCCAGAACAAAACCCGTGATCCCGCCGCCCAGGTGCGCCATGTTGTCGATGCCAGGAAAGAATAATCCCCAAAGGACAAGATAAATAATCCAGCGATAGACCTGTGAGCGAAGTTGTTGCATTCCCGCTCCGCCTCGCTGGTATGTGACGGCCAGCAAAACGCCGATCAATCCGACAATCGCACCCGACGCGCCGATACTGAAGTGGCCCAAAAATCCGCTGAGAAGATAGCCGCCGATGCCGCAGACGGTGTACAGGAAAAAGAAACGCGAAGAGCCGTACAGTTCCTCAATTGCCGGCGCGAGATCGATGAGCACCCACATGTTGAACACAATGTGCATCAGGTTCGCATGGAGAAAACAGGCCGTAACGAGGCGCCAGGGCTGTGAGTAGTCGGAGGGGAAATGCGCTGGCTGGAATAATGGCAGCGAAGCTCCCAGGCGTTCGAGGACGGGGGAAGCGACCGAGCCAATGCCGAAAAGCATGCTGAGCATGCCGCCGCCCTGTGGCGCAGTTGGAAAGCCCGCGCGCATGGTGAGAAGCAAACTGATGCCGTAGAGTAGGCAACAAACACTCAAGATGAAATATGTCACGGGCGCCGTGACGGGCATAATCTTGCTAAGCGAGCGGCTCATGGCGGCGAGTGAAAACGTGAGACTTGCGCCGCACTGATGGCAGCGTGTAGCCGACGTGCCTACGAGCGTCCCACAGGCTGGACAGAGACCCGGACGCCTCTGCTTTTCTTTTGAGTGAAACATCGCGGAAAGGTTTTCACGCAACCGATCAAGTTTCAAACGCCATCGAAGTGGGAGTGGCAATGGTTTCCTTGCGGCACGATTGCCGCGTTCCTATAATACCGGAAAAGTTTGGAACCACACGAGGGGAACAATTCGCAGCATGTGCTCAGTCGAAGAACATCAGGCCAGGGAAACTGCCGGAGCGTGGTGCGGATCGTGAAACTCCGGCCTTTACGAAGACCAATCGCATATCGCGCAGCCGCGTATGGACTGGCAATTGTATCGATGGTCAGCGGGTGCGCGTCGCGCCGACCGGCCGGGAATCCGCCTGCTCCCACGCCCGTACCGCAGAGTCTGCCTCCGGCTCAGCAGCCAAATGTGCGACCTGCTCAGGGCCCCTCAGTGCTTTCTGGCCAATACACGGAACAAGGGGTCGCGTCGTGGTATGGCGCGCCGTTCAACGGGCGGCGTACATCGGACGGTGAAATCTACAACATGTTTCAGAACACGGCGGCGCACCGGACGCTTCCTTTTGGCGCCGTCGTGCAGGTAACGAACCTCAATAATGGAAAACAAGTGGAAGTCAGGATCAATGACCGCGGCCCTTTCGTCGGCAACCGCATCATCGATCTTTCTTATTCCGCGGCGGTAGCTATCGGAATGATTGGTACGGGCACAGCGCCAGTGCGTCTCGACGTCATTGCCGGGCCAAATCCCAACGTCGGATTTTTCGGCGTGCAAGTCGGGGCCTTTCAGTTGGAGCAGAATGCAACAAGACTGCGCGAACAACTTGGCGCGCGGTATTCACCTGTAACCGTCACGGCTCTTGAGCTACCGAATGGTGTTTACTATCGTGTGCGCGTGGGACGACTTCCCAGCCAGGCTGCCGCACAACAACTAGCGACGGAAATTCACCACCAAGACGCAGTCGTCGCCCTTGTAGTTCGGCTGGATAATTAATCGCCGGCTTGGGCGATCGTGCGCTATTTGTGCTTCATAACGTAAACGCCTTCCCAATCCTCGGGAGGCTCGTCGGCAATATACTCGTTGCAGCGTTGGAGAAAGATGCTGGCCGGTCCGTCATTGGGCCAGCGCGTGAGGATGTGCTCGAAATAGTCCTTTGCTTCCTTCCATTTCCGCAGCTTGTAAGCTTCGTGGCCGCTGGTAAAGGTCTCGCACAGCTCATTTAGATCGCCTGCAGTCTCGCGACGGCCGAGTAATTCGTAGATTGTCACCGGCAATAATTTTCCTTTAACACGAATAAGATCAAGCTCGCGCACAAGAAAACTTGCATCACGGAGTGCGATGTAGGTGGACTCAGCGAGAATGATGTGCGTCGAGAATTCCTTATTGAGCCCTTCGAGACGCGAAGCCAGATTTACGGAATCGCCCATCGCGGTGTAGCCGTAACGCAGCGCGGAGCCCATGTTCCCGACGGAGGCGATGCCCGTGTTGATCCCAATGCCGATATCGAGAAGCGGCTGACCCCGATTTGTCCACTGTTTTCGGAGGTCCGCGAGGCGCGTCATCATGTCGAGTGCCGCCTGCGCGGCGAGGCTGGCGTGATCCGTTTGTTCGAATGGCGCTCCCCAAATCGCCATCACAGCATCGCCGATGTACTTGTCGAGCGTGCCCTGCTGGTCGAAGACGATTTTGGTCATTTCTGTCAGATAACCATTCAACAGAGCGGCCAGGTCCTGCGCATCGAGTGTCTCGGCGAGTGTAGTGAAGCCGCGCACATCGCTAAACATGACGGTCACGGCGGTCTTACGCGGCTCGACAAGTTTCGGGTCGTCGAGCAGACGGCGGATCACCTCAGGGCTGACATACTGCTGAAACGCGCCGCGGACACGGCGTTTTTCGTGCTCTTCAATCAGCACGCGATAGAGCGCGACGAGACTGACATTGGGAATCAAAACGAAAAGCGAGGGCACGATGAAATTAAGCCACCAGCCGTGAAGAAATGCCCAATAGACAAGGGCTGTGAATGGAACAAGGAGAAGAAAGCCGGCAATCAGCCATCGCGGTTGCACCAGCGCCAGCCATATGCCAAGGGGAATTCCAAAAACAAAAATCACGGCTAGGTCGGTGAGCACTTGTGCGCCACCGTGGTGGAGGAAATTCTGGTTAATGATGTTATCGATCACGTTGGCGTGAATTTCCACGCCAGGGAAGTCGAGGCCGCCGAATGGCGTAGTCCGCAAGTCGCCTATTCCTGTTGCGGATGCGCCGACAAGAACCAGCTTTCCTTTGAACGTACCGGGCGCGAAATTCTTGTTTACGACATCCGCGATCGAAACGTAAGGGTACGTGTGCGAGGGGCCCTGATAGTTGATCATCATCCGGGCGATCGGATCGGGATGGACAGTAACATTCGGTCCGAATTCGAGAGCGACAATGCCTCCCTGGCCGTAGTCGAGAACTGTTTGTTGCGCAGGGACATTCAAGAAGAGGCGAATGGCTTGAACGTCAATCGAAGCGTAAAAGTCCCAATTCGACGGATCGGGATCGGTGCCGTAAGGGAGTGCGAGAAGCGCGCGGCGAACGACGCCGTCTGGATCAGGCACAACGTTGAAGAAACCAGAGCCGGCGCGATCTGAGGCGAGAGCTCCGGTGAAAAGATCGTCATTGGCTTCGGCGCCCTTGGGAACCAGATTGAAATCCGCGTAATCGTGAATCATCTGCACGTAGCCGGCGGGTCCGCCGGCCGATTGGAGCGCCCGCACTTGCGGATAAGGGAAAAACGAGATGAGGTCGGCGTAATGCTTCAGGGACCCTTGCGCAACGCCGTGCAAATCTGCTTCCGTATACAGAAAATAATTCCCCAGGACGACGCGACCGAATCGCTGGATGGCGTCGGCGAATTGTTGATCGTAGTTGTAGCGTTTCTGGAGTTCGTCCATCGCGAAAATCAGCGCGGGGTCCACGGGCTCGCCGGCTTTCTTCTCCGCGGCGAGCTCTGCTTGAAATTTGCGCATTGGCTCGAGGGTCTCGTCCGGCTTGCTGAAAGTGATGTCGAAGGCCACGACGCTTGCGCCGTCAACACGAAGGTTGTCGAGCACACGCGCGAAGACAGCACGCGAAAAGGGCCAGCGGCCCAGGACTTCCTGGGACCGCTGATCTATATCCACAATGACGATGCGAGAATCGGGATGCTGCTGGGGCGATAGCGAAAACGCGTATCAAGGCTATTGAGTTCGAGGCGCGAAACGAAATCGAAGGCCGGCGTAGGGCGCTCGCCGATAAACGTGGCGAAGTACACGAAAAGGGCGAAAAGAGTGATGGCCAGGCTCACCGCCAGCGAGCCTTTGTGTTTCCACCAGGCGGGGAGAAAATTCAAAAAGCTTCGGATGTTCCGGTTAGTCATGAGCCGGAATCGAGGATGCGCATTTCACGCCGCAGCCGCGAAACGGAGATGCGAACGCAGGCTAGGCTAACAAACGCTGCACCGCAGTACAAGAAAAGGCCGCCCCATGATTTCTTTCAGAGAAACGCAGAGACGCGTTCGACCGCGGAGCCGGGACACGATAGAATCGCGCTATGTCGCACGCGATCTCGGCGAAACACTTAGTGCTATTGCTGGCTGCCGCTAACGCAGTGATGGGTACGGCCCACGCGCAAGTTTCCGCGTCCCAAACCTCGCCGCAGTCGATTGTGTTGCCGTTGGAACTGGTAGCTGGACAACCGGCGACGTTGGCAGTCCTATCGACAGATGGACACATCGTCAGGGGAGTCAAACTCGTGTTGTCGAATGGCGAAGTGGTGACCACGGATGAGAGTGGCCGCGCGCATTTTTTGGGGCCGCCAGACGCAGGAGTTCTCATCGCGCGGATTCCGGGGACCGAGATCCGCGCCGCCACGGACGTTGCGCATCCGTCCACTGCGGAGAAATTGGAGATCGCCACAGTGCCCGCGATAGTTGCGCTCAAGGAGCGTTTCATCGTCACGGGTAATGGTTTTCAGGGAGACGCGGATCGGAATCAAGTTGAACTGGACGGGAAGCCCGCGTTCGTGCTGGCGGCTTCACCCAAAGAGCTTGTGATTGTCCCTCCGCTTAAGATTGCACCGGGGAGCACGCCGCTTGGCGTGAAAGCTGGCACGTCGGAGGTGTCGGCGGAAATCACGCTTGTGGATGTGTTGCCGGATGCTGTTCACGACGGCGTAAGCCCGGGAAAGAAAACGAAGCTGGTTCTGCACGTAAGCGGGACGACGCAGCCGGTTAGACTGGATGTGCAGAATATGACTCCAGGGATTGTGGAATTCAAGCAGGGCGACCGCGAGCATCTTCGCACTAGCGGTGGAGCAGATAATTCCGCGACGGTCGAAGTGAAAGGACGACGCGCGGGAGTTTTTTCGTACGCGGTTACGCTTGAACCGAAACCAGGCCCAGCCAATGCAGAAGCAGCTCGGGATTTTCTGCAGGCCGCGCAAAAGATTGCCGCAGGTGGCGAAAAGCGCCGAATCGCCAATGTCTTGAAGAAACTTCGGCATCGCAATCCGGATATTCGAGGAGCGCGAGAGGAATTTGCAAAGATATCCGAGGCGAATTCAGCCAGTAATTTGCAGGCACTGATGCAAGCCGCGGGCGGGGCATTGAACGGCGAATCGACACTCGCCCGCGAAAGAATTAGTCCGTAGAGGCCGCCTCGAGGGTTTTCACAAGCGGTTCGGGAAGCGCGCCTTGCGCCATCTGCTCCAGATTCGCCTGTGTGCGATCGAGCTTTCGGCCCGCTTCGTCGTAACACTGCTGGGCGTGCCGGAGATGTCCACCAAGCGTGTCATAGACTTTCGCGAACGAGTCGAGCTGGCCCTGAAGACCCGCGAGACCGGCAAGAAGATGTTTGGCGTTCTCGGCCACCTGCATGCCCTTGAGCCCCATCATGATCGCGCTTAGATATGCGTGAAGCGTGTTGGGTGAAACAGGTAGGATGCCTTTTCCCCGGCAGTGGTCGTCCAGGCGGCCAAGCTTGGCATCGGACGTCATCAGCAGTTCATAGTAAACGCCTTCGGACGGCACGAACATCAGCGCCACATCGAGTGTATTCTCATCCTGGAGAATGTATTTTTCCGCAACGGATTCTGCGTGCTTCCGCACCACTTGAAAAAATTCTTTGCGCGCGTCTTCACCCGAGTCCAAGATGCGGCGATAGACTTCCAGGGGAAACTTCGAGTCGATCGAAACGATTTTTCCTCCGGTACGAACGATGGCATCGACGATCGCGCCAGTCGAGAACCGGTATTGCGTTTCATACGCGCTTTGCGGAAGCGCGTCGGCCAGAAGAGTTTCGAGCGCGACTTCGCCCAGCGAGCCTCGCGTCTTTGCGCCGCCCAAGACGCTCTGCAGAGTTTGCGTGGCTTGTGACAGGTCCCGGCCCGCTTGGTGAATTTCTCCCAGTTGCTTGCCCACGCGACCAAGCACTTCCTGCGAATTTCGCAATTCGGTCGCGACGGCGGCATGCGCTTGGGAAACCAGTTGTCCTGAATTTGAAAGGCCCTCTTGCACGGAAGACCTAACCTGGCCTAGCTGCTGGAGAACTGTCTGCAGCGTTTGCCCCATCTGGGCATTCACGGACTGGGAGTGAGAGAGAAGGGCAGCCTGCATTTCCTGGCGGAGAGTTGCGAAATCGTTTTTCGAGGAATCGACGCGCCGCGTGGAAAGCCAAACTACGCCGGTTGCGAGTAGAATGACCAGAACCAACAGTGCTGCGACCAGGACTTGCATTATACCCACCGATTCTCCAGGCGAAGATATGGCGAAGCTTCTGCTACTCTACCGCAGAATCGTTGCCGGCGGAAGCAATTGGTGGATGTTTCGATCCTGCCGGTATGCGCCGCCCATCGGCCCGCATTCAATCGCGAGCGCGCCCCTGTGACACTTGTACGAGTGGCTGCGATGCCGGGGCAGTGCCCGAATCGATCGTCTGCCCGCCGCGCCAATTGTCGAGCACAGCCACCTGATGAACGCAGGAAACGGTGCAATTAGGGGCGCACGATTTTTTCGTGTAGAACTCACGATGGCGGCGCTCGGCCGTGTACTCGGCGAGCGGAATGCCGGGATAGCCGCGTTGCTGCGAGCAGTAATGAACGAGGCCGTCCTCGCAAATATAGAGGTAGCGTGAGCCGGCGCGGCAGCGCCAGTTGTTTTCACGGCCGGCGGCGATATTGTGCTGGAACGAATTGACGCGCGAAAACGAGCGTTTGCCGAGGCGCATAATCTCCTCGAAAATTTCGCGCTCCCGAGGGCCAAGCGGCTGTAGCTGTCCATTGCCATCGTGAATGATGCCGACCGTCGAAGTGAATCCCAATTCGATGGCACGGCGCGCAACCGCCAGTGCGTCTTCGGGATGGTGAATGCCGCTGCCCAACACGGAATTGATGTTGACGTGAAAGTCCGCGTGCTCCGCCAGCAACTCTAGCTTTTGGTCCAGCACCTTCAGACTTTTTTTAGAGACCTCGTCGGGCTGCGCGTTGTCGATGCTGATTTGCAGGAACTCAAGGCCCGCGGCATTCAGCCGCTCGATGCGCTCCGCGACCAGCAAATAGCCGTTCGTGATCATTCCCGCGATCATGCCGTCGCGGCGTATGCGGCGGATGATGTCGTCAAGTTCGGGATGCAGCAGAGGCTCGCCGCCGCTGATGGTGATGATCGATGTGCCGAAGGAGGCGAGGCGGTCGACGCGCCGAAGCATCTCATCGAGCGGCACAGGCTTCGAGAAATCGTCGTATTCATTGCAATAGGCGCATGCCAGATTGCAGCGCCGGATGGGAATGATGTGCGCGAGCAGGGGATGCTTGGTCGAGACGAGCGCCTTGGCGACCATGCGCCAGCTCCGCGCGGATCGGTGTGCCGCGAGCAGTTTTCGCCGGATTTTCTTGCGCGCGTCCATGGCTGACTCGATTAACTCTCTATGCTACAACAGAGCTGCGCCGCAGTGGTAAGCTATCGGGCGCAGTGGTTTTCATGCGGGGCTGTAGCTCAGACGGATAGAGCAGCAGTTTCCTAAACTGCGTGTCGGGAGTTCGACTCTCCCCAGCCCCACCATTCCTCGCGAGAGTTTCTCAAGCTCTAGCTTGGCGGTTCAAGTCCGAGCGGCGCTACCACCACCGAACTCGATGGCTTCTTTCTTAAGTTTCTTCAGTTCTCTTCGAGGTAGCTTCCAGTTTTTGCCGGAAGGGTCCCACATGAATAAGCTTTTCACGTTGTCGTGGGCCGGTTTCAAGTTGGCTTCTAGCTGGGTGAACTCGCTATGTGTCTCGCCTTCGTGAAGCATCTTGGGTAGATCTCGGCCGATTATAGAAAACCCGGGTTTGCCGTCCTCGCGTTTGTGATACTTGCCGCCCCATCCCTGCCACAAAACAGGACGCCGCCCAATATTCACCACGTCCATGACAACAAAGAGCTGCTCGGTCGCTCCAGCGATATTTAGATCTGGTCTGGCAGTGTAGTATTTTCCGTCCGCCCCCGTCACGATCCTTCGGACGTTGGCGGATACTTGCAACTTGGCGCGATCAAGCAGATCCCTATACAGGTTCCATCCGAAGCCTATGCTGGAGAGAATCGCGCCGTAAGCTGCCAAGACTTCTGTTAGCCCGCTGGATGGAATGCGCGTCGGGAGCATGGGGAAAACCTCCTCTTTCACGACCAACGAAGATGAGCCCTAAAAGCGGTCAACCCCTTTTCGTGATCCGAGTCTCGGCCCAAGGGATTGCTGGCACAACTTGCATTGATATAACCGAGATCTGATCGAAGTATGTTGCGACGGGCGGGGTTCTACCGTGCTCCCACTTTGAAGGTGCGTCATAATCTGGGAAGAAGTTGCGTCTCAGGCATTCAAGCATTTCGGCGCCGGACTGTGCAGCCAGAAATCTGGCAAAGTCGGGCGTTTGTATCTGAACTCCAGCAACCTCGAAGGCCAACGGCTGGTCGGTGAGCAGCCTGGCATAATTAGGATCTTCATGTGGGTCAACATGTGCGCCGCCTTCTTTATTTGCAAGAATAAGGACAACCTGCTTTCTGGTGTAAACCACTTGCGTCCCGACCCGCGATGGAAATGAAAAAGTGGTTCGGCCCCACCAGGCGCCAACAGAACTCATCGAGTAGTGGGACGAGCCTAGATCGACGGCGGGTGCGACGGTGGGCCCAGGGCCCAGCCTAGCACTGACAGCAAAGCGAATAATTTCTTCCTGACCTGGTCTTAACTCACCGACATGTTCCGGTATTTGAAGGTCAAGACCGTCTGGACGGGCTTGCGTAAGGAGGGGCTTGCACTGGCTGGTTTCGTGGACCAGGACTCGAATGGTCGTTGCAATCCTCAGGCTTTCTGCGAAATTCCCGTCGTAGAATGCGTCCAGAGACGTGCGCAGATGGTCCCTCTGCTCTCCCAGCATAGATAGAAGCTTGTCTTTGCGCCTCGCCACAGGGCCAAGTTTAGAGGACTTACGCAAAATGCGCCACAGCGAGCGCCGCATCAAGTTTGCGGGCTTTGTCAGCGACCTGTCAGGCTTACGAAACCTTCTGTTGTTCTGCCGCCAAATAATCGGCGTAAGGGCCGTTGAAGTCCTCGACGTGCCCGCCTTCGATATGCCAAATGCGCGTCGCGACTTCGTCGATCACGTCGTGGTCGTGCGTGACGAGCAGCACAGTGCCTTCATAGCGCTGCAAGGCGATGTTGAGGGCGTTGATGGATTCGAGGTCAAGGTGGTTCGTCGGCTCGTCGAGAACGAGGAAATTGGGCTTTTGCAGCATCAAGCGGCAGAAAATCACGCGCGCCGCTTCGCCGCCGGAAAGCGCACGCGTGGGCTTCAGCGCGTCGTCGCCGCTGAAAAGCATCTGGCCGAGGAGGCCGCGCAATTCCTCCTGCGAAGCCTGCGGATTGAACTGATGCAGCCACTCGATCACCGTCGTTCCCTTGGTAATGGAATCGGTGTGGTCTTGCGCGAAGTAGCCGACGTCCACCGCGTGCCCCCACTTCACCGTGCCATGATCGATCGGGAATTTGCGGTCCTCGTCGCTGATGTGTCCCGCCGCGCAGCGTATCAGCGATTTCAGCAGCGTGGTCTTGCCCGCGCCGTTGCGGCCCGTTAGCGCGATTTTTTCTCCGCGCGCCACATTCGCCGAGAATCCCTGAATCACGCGCTGGCCGTCGTATGCCTTCACCAGGCTCTTGAATTCGAGAGGATGGCGTCCCGACGGGAGATTCATGTCGAAACGAATGTAGGGCCGGGCGATATTGGAGCGTGCCAGTTCTGAAGTCTGAATACGCTCGACTTCCTTCTTGCGCGACATCACTTGCGAAGAACGCGTGCCGGCCGAAAACCGCGCGATGAATTCGTTCAGTTGCGCGATTTTCTTTTCGCGCTGGGCGTTTTCTGCTTCGATGCGCGAGCGAATCTGCGTCTTGGCAAGCACCATGTCGTCGTATCCGCCGGTGTATATGATGATGGTCTGATAGTCGATGTCGGCGGTGTGCGTGCTGACGCTGTTGAGGAAATGGCGGTCGTGAGAAATCACGATCACCACGCCTTCGTAGTCGCAAAGATAATCCTGAAGCCAGTGAACGGAATCCAGATCCAGATGGTTCGTAGGCTCGTCGAGGAGCAGCGCCGGAGGACTGCCGAACAGGGCCTGCGCCAGCAAGACGCGAACTTTCTGCCCGCCCTGCAATTCGCTCATCTTGCGTTCGTGCAGCGAGGCGTTCACGTCCAGGCCGTCGAGCAGTATCGCGGCGTCGGCTTCGGCGGTGTAGCCGCCCTCTTCGCCCACGATGCCTTCGAGTTCGCCGAGGCGCATGCCGTCCTTGTCGGTCATCGAGTCGTGCGGCTTGGCGTAGAGCGCGTCGCGCTCCTCGAGCGCTTTCCACAGAGCGGCGTTGCCCATGATTACTGTGTCGATGACGCGAAATTTGTCGAAAGCAAACTGGTCCTGCCGCAAGATGCCGAGTTTCTTTGGCCGGCCAATCGTGCCTTTGGAAGGTTCGATTTCGCCGGTCAGAATCTTCATGAACGTCGTCTTGCCCGCGCCGTTCGGCCCTGTGATGGCATAGCGCCGCCCCGTGCCGAACGTGCAAGACACGTCGTCGAACAGAACTCTGGCGCCGAAGCGCATGGAGATGTTGTTAACGGTGAGCAAAACACTTAATTATAACAAAAATTTGGCGTGCGTGCTCGCCGCTTCCAAAGCGCTCGACCGCCCGCGCGCGAACGCCCCTTGCGACACTCTGGAGCGAAAATGCGCTCCTGCCCTGTGCTATTTTGGATAGGCGCGAGTCAGCGAAAACCGAATGCCAAAACGAGCGACAAGCGAAACGAAAGTCTCCATCACCATGGCCGATATTTTCGGTCCGGGTGGCGTGCTGGAGAAATGTCATCCCGGGTACGAGTTCCGGCGCGCGCAGCTTGAAATGGCCGAGATGGTCGATGAGGCGTTTCAGAAGCATCAGCACGCGCTGATCGAAGCGGGGACGGGCACGGGGAAAACGCTCGCGTATTTGATTCCGGCGATTCGCAGCGGGCGACGCGTGGTGATTTCGACGGCAACAAAGTCACTGCAGGAGCAGCTCTTTCAGAAAGACATTCCTTTTCTGCGCAAGCATTTCGCGCCGGACTTGAAAGTGGCGCTGATGAAAGGGCGCAACAATTTTGTTTGCCGGCAGAAGGTTCATCTGATGGCCAATCAGCCCGTGCTGCGCGGAATGGATGAGATTGACTGGTTCGCGCAAATCCGTGACTGGGAGAAACTGACGGAGACGGGTGACCGCGCGGAGCTGGATTTTCTGCCAGACGACGCGGAGCTATGGAATCGTATCGACGCACGCAAGGACGCTTGCACGGGGCAGAAATGTCCTGAATTCCAGAAGTGTTTTCTGACGGCGATGAGGCAGCGGGCGCAGGAAGCCGATGTGATCATCGTGAACCATCATCTATTCTTTGCCGATTTGGCGCTGCGGCAGGATGACTTTGGGTCGATTTTGCCGGAATACGCTGCGGTGATTTTCGATGAAGCGCATGAAATCGAAGACGTGGCGAGCGATTATTTTGGCCGGGCCATTTCGAGTTACAAATTTGATGAGCTGGCGCGCGACGCGGAGCAGACATTACGGATGGTAAATGCAGGCACCGCGGCGACCCGGCGTCCGCTGGCACAGATTCGCGAGCGGGCGCGCGCATTTTTTGAAGCTTTTCCCGAGCGCGAGGGCCGATTCCCATTCGAGCCGGCGGAACGCGCGGCGTTTCTGGAGCACAATCGCGAACCATACGACGGACTGGCGGCGGCGCTGAAACGGCTGGAGACGGAGTTGTCCGCACTGAGTTCGAAGCCCGAGGAAGTGTTGAACATCGCCAGGCGTGCCGCCGAGCTGCGCCGCGAGCTGGTATTCCTCCTGGAGAGCCAGGAGAAGGGTTACGTTTACTGGTTCGAGAGGCGCGGGAAAGGGGTTTATCTCGTGGCGACGCCGATTGATGTCAGCGACATCCTGCGCGAAAGGCTGTTCGAGCAATTCGACACGGTTGTGCTGACATCGGCGACGCTGGCTGTGGGCGGTCGGTTCGACTACGTCAAGCAGCGGCTGGGAATTTCAGGGTCGCACGAAGAAGTGCTGCCACAGGAATTCGACTATCGTAGTCAGGCGCTGCTTTATATTCCCAAAACTCTGCCCGATGTGCGCCACGCGAATTTTTCGGCGCGAGCGGCGGAGGAAATCGCGCAGGTCTTGAAATTGACGCGTGGACGTGCATTTTGCCTGTTCACCAGCTACGCGCAAATGCGCGAAGTTCACGAGCGGCTGGCGGGGATGATTCCATATCCACTGCTGCTGCAAGGGACAGCGCCGCGGTCGGCGCTGCTCGAGCGATTTCGCGCGACGCCCGGCGCGGTGCTGCTCGCGACGGCGAGTTTCTGGCAAGGCGTGGACGTACCAGGTTCGCAGCTTTCGTGCGTGATTATTGACCGGCTGCCATTCGCAGTGCCCTCCGATCCGATTGTCGCGGCGCGCGTGCGCGCGTTGCAGGAAGACGGGCAGAATCCCTTCGCGGAATATCAGGTGCCCAAGGCGGTTTTATCGCTCAAACAGGGATTTGGCCGGCTGATTCGCTCTCGAAGCGATCGCGGCGTGCTGGCGATTCTCGACAACCGCATCCAGCGCATGCAGTATGGTAGAATTTTCTTGGAGTCGCTGCCCGAATACACCGTTACACAAGACCTTGCCGAAGTGGCGCGTTTCGCGCAGGAATTGTGAGGGCAAGTGTTTCGCGGGACGGTTGGCGTTGTTGGAACCGAACAGGAGCCGGATGTGTACGAAGTGAGCGTGGACGAAAGCTTCGCCGCGGGCCACTACCTGCGCGGATACAAGGGAAAATGCGAGAATCAGCACGGGCATAATTATCGCGTGCGGATTACCCTGTCGGGACAAGAGTTGGATAAGACCGGCCTGCTTTACGATTTCGTGCATTTGAAGCAAGTGATTCAATCGGTGATCCGCTCATTGGATCACAAAAATCTGAACGATTTCGCGCCGTTTGACACGCTAAATCCCTCGGCCGAGAACATTGCACGCCACATTTACGACGAGACGTCCCGGCAAATGCACTCTTCCCCCAATGGTGCGGCCGTGGCAAGCATCACCGTTTGGGAGACCGACACGTCGGCCGCGACTTTCCGGCCGTAACGCGAGGCGCCGTGAACCGAGCCTTCCTGATCATTGCGATTCCTGCCTTCATCGTCTCCTTCGTGTGGCTATACGTGGGCTACGGTTTGGCGGTGGCTGCGCCGGTGATTGTTGTGGAGTTGGCGGCCGCGATTGGCGGAGTTATTTATCTGCGCCGCCGCGCGTCGCAAACGGCGGGACGTTGACATGAAAGTTGGCGCATAACCAAATGTTTATCACGGAAATTTTCAAGTCGATCCAGGGCGAAAGCAGCTATGCCGGCCTACCGTGCATTTTTGTGCGCCTGACAGGCTGCAATTTGCGCTGCAAGTGGTGCGATACCGCGTATGCGTTCCACGGAGGGACGAAACACTCCGTGGAGGAGATTTTGAGACGCGTCGGCGAATTTTCTGGCCAGGGAGAAGAAAACGGCAGCGGGAACGTCCGACTGGTGGAAATTACGGGGGGTGAGCCGCTCCTGCAGCCTGAGACGCCGGAATTGGCGCGGCGGCTGCTCGATTCAGGTTACACGGTTTTGATCGAGACGAGCGGAGAGCGCGACATAAGCGGGTTGCCACACGAGGTGGTGAAAATCGTAGATGTGAAATGCCCTGACTCAGGGGAAAGCGGCAAGTTCAATCTTGCGAACCTGGAAGCGCTCGAGAAGAAGGACGAAATCAAGTTCGTGATTGCCAGCCGGAGGGATTATGATTTCGCGCGCGCTTTCATGGCCGAGCACCGGCTTCGCGAACGAGTTCATGAAATTCTCTTTTCGCCGGTTTTCGCCGATCCGGCTGGCGCGTGGCCGGCGATGGATGCTCGCGAGCTGGCGGAATGGATTTTGGGGGAGAACTTGCCGGTACGCCTTGGATTGCAACTGCACAAATTCGTTTGGGATCCCGCGATGCATGGCGTGTAGGGCAATGCGTGAATTCTAAGTTGGAGCTCGCAAAGGAATGATGTCGACGTCCAAAGCGGTAGTGCTGCTGAGCGGCGGAATGGACTCCTGTGTCACAACGGCGATTGCGAACCAGACGCATTCTCTTGCATTGCTCCATGCAAGTTATGGCCAGCGAACCGAACAGCGCGAACTGCGCGCTTTTGAGGAAGTCGCGGATTTCTACGGCGCGCGGGAAAGGCTTGTTGTGCGGTTTGATTCGTTGGCGCAGATCGGCGGCTCGGCATTAACAGATCGGCGCATTACCGTGCCTGAGAATTTGCCGGCAAAGTCAGCGGCGATCCCCATCACTTACGTGCCATTTCGCAACGCGCATTTCCTGTGCGCGGCGGTAAGTTGGGCCGAGGTGATTGGCGCGACGGCGATTTTTATAGGAGCTGTGTTCGAAGATAGCTCTGGATATCCCGACTGCCGGCCGGAGTATTATGAGGCGTTCGCTCACCTGGTCCGCGTTGGAACGCGGCCAGAGACGCAGATCGAAATCGTGACCCCGGTGATTCACATGCACAAGAACGAAATTGTGCGGAAGGGCGTGGAATTAGGAGCGCCGCTGGGACTCACATGGTCCTGTTACCAATCAGATTACGAAGCCTGTGGAGTTTGCGATAGTTGCAGGCTGCGGCTGCGCGCCTTCTCGCAGGCAGGACACACAGACCCTATCGCGTACAAGGCACAAGTTGCGCGATAATCGGCATGTGCATCTAAATATATATTGGGGAGGAATGCTCTTATGAAGCGTTCAATCACGAAACTCGGGGGCGCCGCGTTGCTCCTGGCGCTTTTATTGGCGCCGATGTTCCTGCTGGGGCCGACGGCTGCCGCGCAGACGACGAGGTTGTCTGGCAAAGTTTTGGATCTTCAGGGCAATCCATATCCGGATGTAGCGGTCACAATAACGAACAAGGGCACTGGTCAAAGTTTTGTCATCAAGACCGACAAAGACGGCAACTACGCGCAGATGGGCCTGCGCTCCGGCACCTACACCGTCAATTTTAAGAAAGACAATATCAATTACACGGTGACAGCTCAAGTTGACAGCAATATGGGCGATAAGGGCTGGATTCTGAACGAGAACTTTAAAGAAATTGCCGCAAAGCAAGGATACGACGTGGAGGCCGCCAAGAAGCAGCAGGAGGCCGCGAACAAATTCAAGGAAATGAAAACGCACTTCGAGAACGGCGTTCATGCCATTGCGGACGCCGATGCCACGAAGCAACAATTGAAAACGTCGACTGCAGACCAAAAAGCAACTCTGCAGGCCCAATTGAATACCGATTACCAGACGGCCGTCACCGAATTCGAGCAAGCACAGCAGACCGCTCCTGAAAAGGATCCCAATCTGCCCACAATTTTGGGAAATTTGGGAGTGGCATACGACGGAGCGGGAAAGTATCCAGAAGCGGTCGATACTCTTCAAAAAGCAGTGGAGTTGAAACCGACTCCCGCATTGTATATGCAGTTGGGAACCGATCTGGCGCGGATTGGCAAAATTCCAGAGGCTGGTGCCGCGTGCGACAAAGCCGCAACCCTCGACCCAACGAGCAAGACGATCGGGGAGAGCTGCTACAAAAACATGGGGGTGGTGCTGTCGAACTCTGGAAAGATGAAGGATGCCACCGAACCGCTGCAGAAAGCGACCCAGATGGACCCAAAGGATGCCGACGCCTGGTATTTGCTGGGCAATGCGCTTACCAACCAGGTGGATGCCAGGAAAGAGGGCGGGAAGGATGTTTATATTATTCCGCCAGGAACGCTCGAAGCGTATCAGAAGTACCTCGAACTTCAGCCTAATGGTCCGCATGCGGCCGACGCCAAAGCGTCGCTCGACAGCCTGAAGCAATTGAGCGGAGGTAGCGCCACAACGGTGGTCGTGAAGAAGAAGAAACCGTAGACGTAGCTACGGTCCATCTTAAAGACCAGGGCACTCGCTAGCGGCGACCGGGTTTCTCGGCTTAGTTTTCCCATCGTGATTGTTTTTCCGATTGCTCGCTCCTCGACCGCGACGCCTTGGAGTGCTATGCTCTGCCAAGGCTGGCATCCGGGGGCAATCGTGGCACAGGCAGCTTCTACCTACTTGGGGGAGCAACGACGGCGGAGCACTCGCATTGAACAAACGCTGCCAATAATCATTCGCGGCACGGACTTGTTAGGTCAGCCGTTTGAAGAGCGAACCTCGACGCAAAGCCTCAGCTTCCATGGTTGCCGCTACGCCTCCAAGCATCACCTCCCGAAAAACACCTGGGTTACCATCGAGGTCTCCGCCGGACAGAGACAGAGAGAACAACTCAACACCCGCGCGCGTGTCACCTGGATCCAGAGGCCCCGTACTTTGCGTGAGTTGTTTCAGGTCGGCGTCGAACTGGAAATGGGCAGCAATGTGTGGGGTGTCGCGTTCCCTCCGGCGGATTGGGTGAGCAGTAGCATTGAGGGTATGGAAACGGCGGACGTGAGCTCGGCGATCCATGCTGCTGCAGAGATCAAAGAAAAAGAGGCGGGCGCGATGAAATCGGTCCCGCGAGAAGGCTCGCTCGCTTCCTACTTGGAGGATTCGCTTGCGAGCTCTGCCCGTCAATCTTCGCCCGGCGTGCAACAGGCGGCCGAACTCAATATTGAGGAAAGCCCTCTTCTGCGGGAGCTTCGTCATCAATTCGAATTCCAGGCACAGAAAGCGGTTGAGAAAGCGCGAGAGGTTGCCGAGCAAGTGGTCGACGAACGCGCTACCAGCCTCAGGGACGAACTGCATAATCAGTTGAACCAGGAACATCGCGCCACGGCGGAGGCGTTCTATGAAAAATGGCGCCAGGAATTCGAAGGTCGGGAGTCATCTGCGAGGGAACAGATTTCGTCGGAGCTAACGCAGCGGTTGATCGCCCAGGCGGCCCAGGTGAGGCAGGAGGTTCACGAAAACCTGAACACTTCGTGGGGCGACGCAATCGAGAGAACCCAAGCCGCGCTTTTGGAATGGGAACGCCGTACGGAAGATTTGCGCGGCGAAGTGCATGCCGTTTCCGAAGAAGTTGCGAGCCAGGCGGAGCGGCGTCTCGAGGAAAAGCTGTCACGGCAACTCGATGAGATCCGAAAGGAACTGGGATCGCGCGCGGAGCACCAGATTGCGCTTGAGCAAGGGCACGCCGTAGAGACGCTGGGAATCCGGGACAGCGTGCGTCAGCATCTTCAAGAGGAAATGGGCCGCGCTCAGGCGCAGTGGAACGACCTTCTCGAATCCTCGATCGACAGCGCGGCACAAAGGCTCGTTGGCCGTGTTACCGATAGCTCTCAACAAATACTGCAAGCTGCCGAGCAAAAAGTGGCCGCGCAGGTCGCGGATCTCCAGCAGGATTCCGGACTCAGTATCGAAACCGCGCGCGCCGCGCTTGATGAGGTGAAGAGCGCGCTCGATCAGGAGATAGCCCTCACGAAAACTTCTTTGACAGAAATCGAAAACGCTGCAACGCACTTCTCCGAATATTCCAGACAGCTCGAAGCGGCGGGTCAGGATCGTTTGAATGATTTGCGTCAGCGTCTGGAATCGGCCGTCGCGTTGCAGGTTGCAGAACTGGATCGTCGGGCGGCTGAATCGCATAAACGTTCGATGGAGTCTGCCGAATCGCGATTGGCGGAAATGAGCAAGCAGAGAGTGGAACAAACGGCCGGCGAAATCGACGCAAAGATGACTCCAGTTTTGGAAAGGGCGGCTGAGGCCGCGCGGCAGCTGTCCCTTCGCGAAGAGCAGGCGAAGGAACTTCTACACATTCACCGTGAGAGGTTGCGACAGTCTTCCGCGAACATGCAGCAAGAGGCAACGGAAAACATGTCATCGATGCTCACCGGTTTGCAGAGCGATTTCGAGCTTGCAGGAAAACGGGTTTCTGCGAAATGGGTCGACGAAGTTCACGCGAATATAGCGCGAATAGCAGAGGAAGCCTCGGCGGGGCTCGCAAAAGCCTGTGATGAGCAGTTGCAACGCAGTTTTTCGCGGCTGGACGCACGCACGGAAGACTCTGTCAATAATGCAGGGAAGAGTATCGATCAAGTGGCCGCGGAAGCGGCGGAAAATTATCGCGCGCACCTTGAGAATGTCGAAGCTTCTCAGCTGAAGATCACCGGTGAGCGCTTGGAAGCGCTTTCGCAGAAGCAAGTTGACGCCGCGAAGAAGCAATGTGAGGAAACGGCGGAGGCAGTCGCGCGAACCTTTGAGCAGAAGATACAGACGGTGACGGAAGACGTGGCTGAGCAGGTCGCTGCTGAAAACAATGCTCGGGGCGAACAAGAGCGCAGGCGGCTGGAGGCTGCGGCCGAGCAAATCTTGCATGGTTTGCAAGCGCGCGCACAGACCTCGTTCAGTCACTTCCAGGAACAGCTCGCAATTACCTCAGAGCGAAACCTGGCACAGTCGAACGACAGCCTTGCATTGCAACTTAGCGCCACGCTCGACGCGTTCCGGGAACGGGGTAAGACTCAACTCGCGGAATGGTCTGCGAAACAAGAAGGATTGGGAGCTGAAGAGCTTGAGCGGCACGAGGATCGGCTTCGCTCTGCCGGGAACTCCTGGCTCGACGCAACAGTGAACCAGCTTGACGCATTAAACCGGACACGCATGGATTCCCTGATTCGCGGCGCTGAAGACGCGATGCGCAAGGCCTGCGTCGATGTATTCGATGGAGTGGCGCAGGCGATGAAGGAGAAACTCCTCGGCGCTTTCAGCGAATCACGCAATGCTCCAGCACCACCCTCGGGCGAAAATGAAAGCCTGGAACGGCGCGCTTCCGCCTGAAACGCCGGTCACAAGATAAGAATCTCCTCAAAGCTTTTGTTGTGGAGCTGGCGACTCATCGTTTGCCGGCGATCTCCACAAGTGAATCCGCGGCATAATCCACCTGCTCCTCGGTCATCTCCGGGAAAAAAGGCAAGGCAAGGGCGCGTTCGCACGCACGTTCAGCATGAGGGAAATCACCAGCGCGATATCCCAGATTTGCCAGGGCTTTTTGCAAATGCAACGGCCGCGGATAATGCACGGCGGTGCCTACGCCGCGTTCTTCAAGTTGCCTCTTCACGGCATCACGGTTATCGACGTAAACCACAAACAAGTGATACGCGCATTCGTCGCGCGGATCGTCTTGCGGCATGTCGAGTCGCGCCGCACTGAGTTGCTTGCGGTAGCGTTGCGCAAGCGCCTTTCTATCCGCCGACCATTTGTCCAGGTGGCGCAGCTTCACGCGCAGCACCGCGCCTTGAAAACCTTCCATGCGATAGTTGTAGCCGACGAAATCGTGGAAATACCGGCGCGCTTCTCCATGACTTCGCGCCGCGCGGCAGTATTCGGCGACGCGGTCCTCGTTGGTGACCAACGCCCCCGCCTCGCCATAAGCCCCCAAATTTTTTGACGGGTAGAAGCTGAACGCGCCAGAGTTTCCTAAAGCACCGACGCGCCGCCCGCGGAAGCGCGCGCCATGTGCCTGGCATGCATCTTCGACGAGCACCAGTTTGTGTGCGCGCGCAATTCCTTCGAGCGCGTCCATCTCAGCCGGCCGGCCGTAGAGGTGAATCGGCAGTATCGCCTTGGTGCGCGGCGTGATGGCGCGCTCGACCAGTTGCGTATCGATGTTGGAATTCAGCGGGTCAATGTCTACGAAGACGGTCTTTGCGCCCGTGTAAGCGATCGCTTCAGATGTGGCGATAAATGTATTCGGGCTCGTGAGGACTTCGTCGCCCGGCCCAATCCCCGCCGCGAGCAGCGCCAAATGCAGCGCGCTCGTTCCTGAATTCAGCGCGATGCAGTGTTTCGCTTCACAGTACGACGCAAATTCCTTTTCGAAAGCGGCTACTTCGTCGCCCAGGCTGAACGATGCGTTGCGGCAAACGCGGTCGAGCGCCTCCAGAATTTCCTCTCGGAGGCCAGCATACTGAGTTTTCAGATCGAAATAAGGTACCTTCATCAAAGTTTTCACGGTTCAACTTTACTTTTTCCGGACCTGGCGCGCAATCGAGAAGCGCCATCCGCTTCCGATATGTGACGTGGAACCCCTCGTGTTAATCTCTTCATGCGGAGATCCATGGTCCCTTCTCACATGGCAGAACAGGAGCGCCGGCCTGAAACGGCGCGGATGGCGTTCGATGCAAACTCAGAAAGCAAAACGCCATTGACTGTTTCCGTGATCATTGCTGCCTATAACGAACGGGCGTTTATCGAGGAGATTCTGCGGCGCGTGCAGGCGGTGGGCGTCGCGCATGAAATCGTGGTCGTCGATGACGGGTCCACCGATGGAACTCGCGAATGGCTGACGGAGATGCACCGGCTCCAGCAAGCCGGCGAAACGGAGGCGGAAATTCTCGAGGGACGCTCGCGTTTGCCCTTGAGCAACATCCGTTTTTTATTTCAGAAGCACAATCAGGGGAAAGGCGCCGCGCTGCGACGCGGTTTCGACGAGGCCAGCGGCGATATTTTTCTGGTTCAGGACGCTGACCTCGAATATGACCCGCGCGAATACGCCAAACTGATCGAACCCATCCTCGATGGACGCGCCGACGTGGTTTACGGGTCGCGATTCCTCGGAGGTCCGCAGCGCGTCCACTTTTTTTGGCATTACGTGGGCAACAAACTCCTAACGCTGCTTTCCGACATCGTCACGAACTTGACGCTCTCTGACATGGAGACGTGTTACAAGGTATTTCGCAAAGAAGTGATTCGAGGTATGCGCCTGCGCTCGAATCGCTTCGGCTTTGAGCCGGAAGTGACGGCGCGCGTGGCCAAGGGACGATGGCGCATTTACGAAGTGCCGATTTCTTACGCGGGCCGCTCGTACGAGGAAGGCAAGAAAATCACTTGGCGCGACGGCGTTGTCACGCTCTATGCCATTTTGCGCTACCGCTTATTTGACTGAAAACGTTCAGCCGTTCCTGCCCTTTTTCACCCTTGTCATGACTATATGTGAGTGAGAGTTCCTGTGATTTTTGTCCGGCGCAGCGCCCATGCAAACGTAAAAAAGGACAGCGGTAATAAAATTGCCGCAAAGATCAGCAACGCAATGATCGAAGGCCAGAGCAGGCGAAATGGCGCTCCCCCCAGCAAGGCGGAGCGCATCCCTTCCAGCGAATACGTGATCGGAATTAACCGCGCGACATCCTGCAGGTACTTCGGCAAAATCGAAACCGGATACATCGTCCCGCCGAGCAATCCGGAAAGTCCCAGAAGAATCCATTTTGCCGGATTGCCGCGCTTGAATAGCAGCGTGTAGCTGGTCGAGAAAATTCCCAGGCCCGCAAATGCCAGGATGGAAGCCAGTAAGATAAGTATTGCGCCGATCCAGTTTGCCGAGCGGGGTGAGAACCCGAACAAGAGGACGCCCCATCCGAGGTACACCACGGTGCGCAAGGAGGTCAGAACAAACGGATGGATCACGGAACCGAGCAACGTTACGGGAAGCGATGTTTGTGTTACAAGCAATGCTTCGAGAGTGCGATTCTGACGCGCCTCCTCGAGGCTGGAATCAAATGCATTGAGCGCCACCGCCAGATAATCGAAGAAGGCGAAGCCGATCAGCGCAAATGCGAAGTAGCTGCCGCCCTGGGGTAGGGCACTCGAAAGTTGAGGGCTCTCGACGAATCGTGAAAGATAATAAAACGTGGCGACGCCAAACAACGCCTCGCAAGCTTCCAAAATAAAGGCGCTGCGATATCCGCGCGCGATGGCAAGGTCACGGCAAAAAAAGGCCCACAACTTTTCAAACGTAATGCGCATGTTCATCCGTTGCGTTTCGTCGAGGCATGAGGTCCGGTTAAGTGTTCGAGAGCTCCCTGCAGATGGGCCGCGCCTGCCTGTGCACAAAGATTGCGCGGAGTATCGAACGCAAGGATGCGTCCTTCGGCAAGTAATACAACTCGGCTTGCCATTTCTTCAACTTCGCCGAGTGTGTGGGAGGCGAAGAGCAGCGTTGTGCCAAGCCGGCCTACGATGTCGTCTTTGAGGAACCGGCGAAACTCGACGGCAGCCAACGGGTCAAGGCTGCGCGTAGGCTCGTCGAGAAGTAACACTGCCGGCGCGTGTAGGAGAGACCGCGCCAGGCCCAATCGCTGCAGCATGCCTGTCGAATACGTGCGCGACTGCCGGTCCAATATCTCGTCCATGCCGAGCAGTTCTGCCAGTTCGTCAATTCTCCGCGACGCTTCACGACGCATTAAATTATTCATTGTGGCGAACAGACGCAGATTTTCTCGCCCAGTCAGGCGTCCATAAAATCCCTCGTCGCCGCTGGTGTAGTAACCAAGTTGTTTGCGTGCGCCTGCTCCATCGCTTACCACATCGCAACCGGAAATTTCCGCCTGCCCGCGCGAGGGTAAAATTAATGTGGCCAGCACTCTGAGAAGCGTGGATTTGCCGGCGCCATTTTCACCGATGAGCGCGACGGCTTATCCGGGCTCAACCGAAAAGGAAACTCCTGCCAACGCGCGCAGCGTAAGACGCGCTACCGGTTGCATCAGGGCCCGCCACCCCGAATAGGAGGGCGGAAAGTACTTCTCGAGATTCCGAACGATGATTGTGCGTGAGGGCACGAATTGTCTTTATAGCCGAACTTGCTGCCCGGAATCCAGTTCGACGTTGCCCGGCCCCGGCGAATCCAAGTAGAATTACACAGTTGTCTTCACGCAATCTCGAAGGGTCGCGGTCCCTTCTGCTCTTGACCTTGAGCGGAAGAATACACATCTACCTCCGGGTCATGTTCGGAAGGGTTTCAAATGAGCAGCGACTTCAGCAACGACGCGATTCTCATGGCGACAAAACAGCAGGTTTCCTGCGACCTGGGCGAGGAAGCGGCCATTCTCAACATGAAAAACAGTGTCTACTATGGGTTGGACCCGGTAGGCGCGCGCATCTGGCGGTTGCTCCAGCAACCCACAAGCCTCAGTGCGATTCGTGATGTGATCGTCCAGGAATACGATGTCGCTCCGCAGCAAGCCGAAAGCGATCTGCGTGCTCTGCTTGAAAAATTGCTTCGTGAGGGTTTGGTGGAGTTGACTGGTGATTCTCGCTGAAGCTGCCGCTACAAATTATTGCCGAAAACAAAGTCTGATACGCTCGGGATTAAGCGCTTTTCTGCGGTAATCGCATCTATAGGAATAAGGCGCCAAGGGCGGCTAAGGTGGACGCTGTGAATGCGACGTGGGTGCGCTTTTGTAAACTCTCCGGCCGCGAGCGCCGGGATTTTTTCCTGGGATTGCTGTTCCTTCCGGCTGTGGTGATCTGGCTGCGTGTATCCACGTTTCAAAGCGTTCAGCAGACATTGGAGAAGTGGCATGGCGCCACTGCCTCGGCGAGTCAGCGTGATGACACCAGTATCTTCACCGAGGCTCAGTCTGCGAGCCGCATGTTGGACGCTGCTTCCCGCCGCGGCCTCGTTCGCGGAAACTGCCTTTCCCGTTCCATGGCGCTGTGGTGGCTGCTGCGACGGCGAGGAATTCCGGCGCAATTGCGAATTGGGGCAAGAAAGATTGGCAGTCAACTGGAGGCTCACGCCTGGGTTGAAGTCGCCGGGCGCGCGGTCAATGACTCGGACGACGTTCAAACTCGATATGCGCCTTTCGCGGGCCCCATTGCCGGCAAGATGGTTGCACAAAAATGAGTGGGATTGTTGGCATAGCCCACTTGGAAGGCAGGCCAGTCGATTCCGATCTGCTGCGCCGGATGGCGAACTGGCTTTCCTTCCGCGGCCCGGACGCGCAGGCGATCTGGGCCGATGGTCCCGTTGGCCTGGGTCACGCACTGCTTGCTCATACAAGTGACTCCGAGCGCGAACGCCAACCCGCGACCCTCGACAGACGCACCTGGATCGTGGCAGATGTGCGTCTCGACGCACGCAGAGAACTCATCGATGCTCTTCGTTCGAGCGGCGCCCACGTAAACCATTCCGATACGGATCCTCAACTGCTTCTCCGTGCTTATGAGGCATGGGGTGAGACTTGTCTCGACCACTTGCTTGGCGATTTCGCGTTCGCGATTTGGGACGCACGACGCAGTCAGCTTTTTTGCGCCTGCGATCACTTCGGCATCAGGCCGCTTTATTTTGCCCACGTGGACGGCTCTTTCATTTTCAGCAACACACCCGATTGCCTGCGGCTTCATCCCGCGATTTCCGACCGGTTGAATGACGCAGCAATCGCGGATTTCCTTCTCTTTGGCATGAACTATGATCCATCATCCACTTCGTTTGCGGATATCCGCCGCCTGCCGCGCGCGCACTCCCTACGGTGGTCTGCCTCAGGTTTGCAACTCCGGGAGTACTGGCGTCCTCCCACCGATGGTGCGATTCACTATCAGCGGCGCCGCGAATACGTTGAGCACTTCGGTGAATTATTTAAGACTGCCGTCGAAGACCGGCTGCGGACGAACAAAGTTGGAATTCTTCTAAGTGGCGGGCTCGACTCCTCCAGTGTCGCGGCTGTTGCTCATGAATTGCGCAAAGAAAAGTACCCAGCGTTGGAACTGCACGCATTCACGTCGATTCATCAGAACCTTTCATATGACGGCGACGCGCGCGCTGCCAGCACTGTGGCATCTGCTTTGCAAATACCGCTTTATTTTTCGGTGATCGACAGCCCAGGAATTTTCGAGGGCTGGGATAATCCCGATGATATGCGTTGGCCCGAGCCGATTGCGTACCCCTTCCCGAGCAGCTTGACGCGTGAATTCAAAACGGTTGCGGCCAAAGTGAAGGTCTTGTTTTCTGGCGAAGGCATCGACAATCTCATGCAGTTTGAAATGATGCAGCACCTTCGCCACCTTTGGCGCGAGGGGCGTTCCGGTCGAGCGCTTGTGGACTTGGCTGAGCACGTTTTGCGTAGGTTCGAGGCGCCCGATGGCCTGCGAGGCCCTTTGCGCAGGATACGGCGCTTGTTTTCACCGCACGAATCCCGCGCGTCCTTCCCTGACTGGATACAGCCTGCTCTGGCAGCGAGCTTGAATCTCCAGGCTCGCTGGAGTAACCCGCTCGACAGCCTTCCCTGGAACACTCATCCACGGCACCCTCGAGGCTATGCCTCGCTTTTTTTGCCTCAATGGGATTTTCTGTTTCGCATGGAAAGTGCCGCCACAACACGTCAGCCAGTTGAGGTCCGTTACCCGTTTCTGGATGTCCGGTTGGTGAACTTTCTTCTAGCCCTGCCTTCGATGCCGTGGTTCTTCCGCAAGTACTTGCTGCGCGAAACGATGCGTGGAAGGCTGCCCGAGGCAATACGCTTGAGGCCTAAGACCCCGTTCCCTTTTCACCCCCTACTTGCAGCTCTGACGCGCGAGGACGCCAAACCTCTGGTCCAAATGCAACCCGCCCACCAGTTAAAGCATTATATTAGTGGGAACCCGGCGTCGTTGTTGCGGCCAGATATGAATGCGGAAGAAGCAGAACTGAGAATAAATCCAGCTTGTCTCAACTTCTGGTTGCTGTCGCTTTCTGGAAAGCGAACGTTGAAGTAGAAGCGACCCGCGCCCCAGTCGTTGGGTTTTCCCGGTGAACGGGGCCTGTAAATGTAATAGCGTTGTTTGTTCGCCGCGCCCGGAAACTTTATGATTGCGGTTGTGCGACCGAATTTAGTATAGAATTCACGAGGTGGTAGGCCATGCAGATGGTAAGGTCTGATGTATCGAAGAGGCCATATAAATCTCCCATTTTGATCGTTCACGGGACGGTCAAAGATTTGACCAAGGTAATAGGACCCCACGGCAACTCTGATAGCGGTACGCGTCGTTCCTTTACGAGCGTATAGGATTTTTCGTTACCGTCAGAAACTTAAATTTTTTCCCGGGGTTAAGAAGACAGGCGGTTGAGCGCCTGGAGACGGCAAGAACCATCTGGAGAAGGCAATAACAAAGACCGGTGTGCCAAGGAAGCCATATAAATCTCCCATTTTGATCGTTCACGGGACGGGTCAAAGACCTGACTCGCCAGATTGGACACCACGGCACGTTTGACGTTGGAGTTGGGAGGGGCCGCATCAAGACAGAGCCTTAGAGTTTTTATCGTCATTGGATTTGCCCTGATAATTTCCTGGGAGATGCGCTTTCCGAGGAGGGGTGAATCCAGAGTCTTAGTACGATCAACCCAACCTGATTTTTTGCTGCGTGGCTCGTGACTCCCGTGAAAGACCCCTACTCTTACGTTATTTACGGCCTTCGGTTAGCGTCCAACCAGCCTATCCCCAGGCTTTACCCAGTTGAATCAACCCGAGATGCTCCGCACGATGTGTCCGTGAACTTTGAAGCGGACGCTGCACAGTCTACGCAGGACGTCGCGGAAGAAACGCTTTGGTATGTGAGCGAGCTCTGCGACGAGAACGGCGACTCGGCCCTGAAAATCTGGAAACGAACCAATGACGGTGGATATAGGATGCACTATAGTCACGGTCTGACGTTCCACCTGAATGCCAGCTTGACCCACATCAGCATCCGCTGCGCCGCGCCCATGGGGGAGAATGACGTCGCCGATTTTCTACTTGGCCCGGTGCTCGGGGTTTTGCAACGTCTCCGCGGAGTCGTTTGCCTTCATGCGAGTGCAGTCGCATTCAAAGGCAAAGCGATAGCGTTTGCGGGTGTGCCGGGCGCGGGGAAATCGACCACTGCCGCATTGTTTGCGCGAAACGGTCATTCCATTCTCTCGGACGATATCGCTTCCCTCGTTGAGCGTGGACGTTCTTTCTGTGTTCTTCCCGCTTTTCCTTATCTGAATCTCTGGCCGGAGGCGGTGTATATGCTTACGGGGCAGGATAAGCCAGCCTCTGAATCGCCTGCCCTGGATAAGCTTCGCGTGCCCTTGGAAAGCAGCGGTTCGAGATTGGAACGCGAAGCACTTCCGTTGGCAGCGATTTATATATTGGCGAATCGTTCCGGCGATTCGCGCGCGCCTTTTATCGAGGCTCTCCCTCCGCAGGCCGCTCTGATGAATCTGGTGGCCAATACCTACGGCAATACAATTCTTGACACCACGATGCGAGCTCAAGAATTTCGCGTACTGGGCCAAATCACCGAGTCTCTGCCGATTCGCAACCTGTTCGCCCGAGAAGGTGCCGCGCAATTAGGTCGGCTTTATGACTTGGTTTGCGAAGATCTCGCTCGCAACCTCAGATGACATTCTCGCCTGTTCCGCGTGGCCTGCCTGCACGCTGATGCCTTCAATTTTGTCCTTGCGTATCAACTCGGCTTCATAGGAGATTACGAAATCGTGGGGTCGAATTTCGAAGGTTCCGGGAGACATTGGGCGGTACTTTGCTTCGCCGTGGCAGTTTCCGCAACGATGATTTATCAAGCGGGCAAGCTGAGTTTGGCTTGGTATTGGGAAAACTCAGGCCAACCGGCTAAGCAGATTCGCGCCGCCGAATTGGTTCCTGGGAATGCCGAAGCGTGGGAGCGATTAGGTGAGGCCACACAATATTCTCTCAATCAAGCCAACCCGAGCCTCGCGATCTCCTACTATCTCCGCGCAGTGCGCACAAATCCTTTGTCCGCGTCACATTGGATTGTGCTCGCAAATGCGTACGAAGCCACGGGAGATGTCTCGCACGCACTGGAGGCGTACGAAAACGCAAAGCGCGATTACCCGATTTCCGCGGATGTGGCATGGAAGTATGGAAATTTTCTTCTTCGTCAGGGCCAGGCGACGCAGGGTCTTTCGGAAATCCATCAAGCCCTCCTGAATGATCCGAGCCTGACACCATTGGCGATTCGAAGTGTTTGGAATTTTGATCCAGATGTGAATTTGATTCTTGGCAGCGTTCTTCCGGCAAACGAGGATTCGGACCTTACAGCGTTGAATTTCTTCCTGGGCATTCATGAAACACAGGATGCGCTGGAAACCTGGAAACGAATTGTTGCACTCTCTCGTCAGCGGGCCATTGATATCAGAAGGACATTTCCGTTGTTGGACGAACTGATTGCTCAGGATCGCGCCGACGACGCGCAACGCGTCTGGCACGAAGCGCTCGAAGCGTCGCGCTGGCCCGTTGCGGCGCCCATGGATGATTCCATTGTCTGGAATGGCGGATTCGAAACCCCAATAGCGAATGGCGGCCTCGATTGGCGCTTTCAGCAGCTTCCGGGAGGGTATGTCAGCACTGATTCTTCCGTTTATCATTCTGGTTTGGAATCTCTGCGTGTAGGTTTCACCGGCGGCGTAAATGTGGATTTTGCTCACGTGGAGCAGCTTGAACCGGCTCAACCGGATACTACTTATAATTTTCAAGCCTATGTGCGGACTGAGTCCATTTCCACAGACAGCGGGCTCCATTTTGAACTCTTTGATCCGCGGCACGAGCGCGAGGTCTACGTGTTGACTCCGAACATGGTGGGAACGACGCCGTGGACCGCGCTGCACGCGAAAGTCACAACCGGCCCGAACACTCATTTTCTTGAAGTTCGACTCCATCGTTTTCCCAGTCGTTTATTTGATAATAAAATTAGCGGTGCGATCTGGATTGATGACGTCACGCTGGTCAAAGAGGCGTCTCAGCCTAACCGCCCTTAGTTATGAGACTTCTTCGAATCGGAATCTGCCTGCTGATCGCATTCAGCGTTCTGGCTTTCGGCACGGTCGAGATCTGGTCGGAATCCATTCTGGAAGTCGGCGCGGCGGCGCTTCTTGTCTGGTGGGCGATTCTGATCTGGCGGAATCGCGAGCTCGACACGCATTGGAGCCCTGTTTATTGGCCCCTTTTGGCTTTCCTCGGAATCGCGACATTGCAGCTGGCGTTCGGAGCAACGGCGTATCCATTTCTCACTCGTGTTGCACTATTGAAGATATCCGCTTGTTCGCTGCTGTTTTTCCTAATCGGACAGGCATTTCACAATCCGCGTCACCTGCGATTCTTGGCATGGTTTCTAATGTGTTTGGCGTTTGGTGTCGCTGTGTTTGGCATTGCGCAAAATTTTACGTCCCATTATGTCCTGTACTGGTATCGCGCGTTGACGAATGGAGGCAATCCCTTTGGTCCATACGTAAATCGCAATGATTTTGCGGGGTTGATGGAACTTCTCGCGCCCATTGGTCTCTCACTAGTCTTGTTCCGCGGCGTGCGCACGGAACAGATGCCATTCGTCGGTACTCTGACCGTGGTACCGGTCATTGCATTGCTGCTGACGGGCTCGCGCGGCGGGATCGTGAGCTTCGCATTTGAACTGGGTGTTCTTGCACTGATCGTCTATGTTGTACGCTCCAAAAAGTCACAGATCGTTCCTTTTGCAATCGTGTTGTTGGCTGCCTTGCTTGCAGTGGGTTGGTTGGGAACCAATCGCATCCTGGATCGTTTTAGTAGCCACGCCGACGAACTCACCACGAATCGCCGCGTAACCATGCTCAAAGGAACGTGGCATGTATTCTTGGCTCACCCGCTCATCGGTTGCGGACTCGGCGCCCTGGTCGCCGTGTATCCCCGTTATGAACCCTACTATGACGGAAAAATCGTCGATCACGCACACAACGACTATGTTGAAGTCTTAGCCGAAACTGGCGTCGCGGGAGGAATTTGCGGGCTGGCTTTCTTTCTGCTGTGGCTTCGCGAGGCTAGAATGCGCCTCGTTCGAGAGCAGACCTTTTTTTCCAAAGCTATGCATGCGGCCGGCGTAACTGCATGTGCGGGCATGGCGGTGCATAGTTTCGTGGACTTCAACCTCCATATTCCGGCGAACGGATTAGTCTTCTTGGTGATGGTTGCCCTAAGCACGGCGCCGGTACTAGAACCCCGAAAAAACACACGGCATTCCTAGCGATCGTACACGACTTCGGGCATTGACTTTGGGTTAGACCCTAGTTCATAGTTTTCGCCGGGGTCTCTGTCGATTCATGGCTTCTACGGTCCAGAAGGCACTGGACTGCGGAAGGGCGCACCCTATCTGGTTGATCCTTTTCCTTTTGTGCGGGGCTCAGGCCTGCTTCAGCCAAGATAACGTGCAAACTCCGCAGCAGGCGAACGCTAGAATTCAGCAGCTCGCGCAAACGGCGCGCCCTCCGATGGGAGATATCCCGATCGGCGCAGGAGACGTTGTACACATCGACGTCTTCGATGTGCCTGACCTCTCCCGTGATGTTCGCGTGGACCCGACCGGACTTATCTCACTGCCCCTGATTCCCGAACGCCTTCCCGTCGCCGGATGCACGCCGTTTCAACTGGGTCAAAGAATCGAGAAACTGCTTCAGGTCAATGGACTGGTAATGCATCCGCAAGTCTCGGTCATGGTCAAGGAACAGAGCAGCGACCCAATTTCGGTAATCGGCGCCGTCGGGCATCCCATTGTTTTTCACGAAGTGCGACCCACAAGTCTGCTCGAAGTGCTCGCTTCGGCAAACGGCATTGCCGACAACGCTGGCGATTCCATCCTCATCACGCGCGAAACAGGACCCACGGCTACCTGCGGCGAAGCCGATCCGCCCGCTGACCCGCCCAATGACCAGCCAACGATAATTAAGATTCGTGTATCTGACCTTCTGAGGTCCGGCGATCCTGCATTCAATATTCCTGTTTACGGCGGAGACGTGATCACCGTACCTCGCGCGGGTATCGTCTATGTTGCGGGCGCTGTGGTGCAGCCGGGAGGCTACACCCTGAACGATCCCGGCGAAGCAATTAATACCATGAAGATCATAGCTTTGGCCCACGGTCTTCAGAGTACCGCCAAGGCGAACAGCGCTGTAATATTGCGTAAAGATCCGGCTACTGGCGAAACCAAGCAAATCAACATCAAATTGAAGAAGATAATGAACCGCAAGACCCCGGATGTCCCTTTGCATGCAAGCGACATTCTGTACGTTCCGGACAGCACGGCAAAACGAGTCTTGACCAGGGCGGGCATCGTGGCTACGGCTGTTGGCACGAACCTGGCGGTTTATCGAATCCCATAGCTGTAATTGTGGCAAGAGGTATCCGACTCGATGGAAGAAGCGCCAAAACTCGCGCCGATTGAACGACGAAGAGATTCCCTCTCTGTCGTGTCGCCCACTCCACCCGCGAACTGGGAGCCCGTTGCGCGGGATCCGAATCTGCTCGATTACTTCATCATCCTCCGAAAACACCAGTGGATGATCCTCACGTTTCTCTTGACCGTCGTCACAATTGTGACCATTGCCTCATTCAAGATGAAGCCCGTGTATGTGGCCTCGGCACGAGTCGAGGTCGATCGCGAGAATTACAATGCACTTCCGTTCCAGGACAGTAATTCTTTTGATATGTCCGTCGATCTGGACAATTACATCGAAACACAGATAAAAATTCTGGAGAGCGAAACTCTTGCGATGAAGACCATTCGCTCGATGGATTTGCCCCGCTACCCGGAATTCGGCGGCAATCCTGGCGAGCTGGTGGCCCTCGGACCCAATCAGAAAGAGCCGCCCATTTTGGGTGCGTTTCTTGGTGGACTAAGCGTTGTTCGTGTGCCCAACAGCAGACTCATTGAAGTGCAGTTCGCGGCGCAAGACCCACAGCTCGCTGCACAAGTCGTAAACGCCCATGTCCAGAATTTTATCGAAACAAATTTGCAGAGTCATTACGACGCGACGATGCGTGCCTCCGACTTCCTCCGTTCCGAATTGGAAGACCTGCGCGCCAAGATGGAAAAGTCGGAACAAGATCAAGTCGTCTATGAACGGCAAAACCAAATCTGGATGGTTGACGCAAATCAAAATACGACCACGCAAAAGCTCGCGGACCTCAGCAGAACCCTCACCGAAATTCAGACCCAACTTGCACAAAAGGAGGCCACGTACGACTTGGCTCATTCGGCGAACGCCGAGTCATTGACTGCTGTTCTGGGAAACTCCGCTGTGCAGGATCTTGTCAAGAAAAAATCGGATCTGAACGAGCAGTACATCGATGCGCTCAATCAGTTTGGGCCAAATTACCCCAAAGTTCAGCGGCTTAAGGCCGAAGAAGCCGACTTGCAGGAACAGTTGGATAACACGAAGCAAGGGATGATTCACCAGATCGACACGGATTATCGTGAAACGCAGGCTCGTGAGGCTCTGCTCGAGCGTGACTTAAACCACCAAGAGATTCTCGCCGATAACATGGCCCAGAAATTGGTCGAATATAACCTCTTGAAACATGACGCGGAGTCGGACAAACAGCTCTACGATGGATTACTCCAGAAACTGAAAGAGGCTGGGATTTCCGCCGGCTTGCGTTCCAGCAACATCCGCGTCGTGGACCCGGCGCTTGTGCCCTCCACGCCGGCGCGCCCGCAAAAATCCCGAAATATTTTGCTGGCATTTCTTGTTGGCATTGTCGGCGGAGTTGGCATCGCATTTTTGCGGGAATACCTCGATAATACTGTCAAGTCGCCCGACGATATCCTGCATTTGACCGGGTTGCCGTCTCTCGCCGTGGTACCGGCTTTCTCGAATGGGAATGGCAGTCGCTCACTTGTACGAATTTCTCGCCAGGCGCCGGTCAACGCGGACGGCGCTGATTCGCGCGTCGAATTAATTTCGCTGCAACAGCCAAAATCACTGGTTTCGGAAGCGTTTCGAGCCTTAAGAACATCGCTCTTGCTCTCCCAGCCAGACCATCCGCCTCAAGTCATTTTGGTTACTAGCGCGCTGCCACGCGAGGGCAAGACCACCTCTGCAGCCAACCTTGCGGTGACTCTCGCCCAACTGGGAGATCGCACGCTATTGATCGATGCTGATTTGAGGAAACCCGGAATCAGGAGAGCGTTGAACCTGCCTAATGGTCACGGGCAGGACATCGGACTTAGTTCGTATCTTGCTGGAGTTGCGACCTTGAACGACGTGGTCGTTTCGCATCCGGCGATTCCGAACATGGACGCGATCTTGACCGGCCCGATTCCGCCGAATCCGGCGGACCTCTTGTCCTCGCACCGAATGTCCGAGGGCATCGAAGATCTCCGCCGCCGCTACAAGTTTATCGTTATTGATTCTCCGCCTATTATGGCGGCTACGGACGCCGTGATTCTCTCGGCTGTCGTCGACGGCGCGTTACTTGTCGTTTGGAGCGGAGAGACGCCCAAGGAAGCGTTCGGCCGCACTCGGGACTTGCTTTCCGCCGTGAAAGGTCGGTTACTCGGAGTTATTTTGAATGCTGTAGATTCTGGCGCTCCGGATTACTACTACTCGTATCGCTATTATCCCTACTCTTATGCCTACGGGGAAGACGAAGACAGAGACCCAAGAGCCTCAAAGACGCCCGGCAAAATCTCATAATCTCTAACGGAGGGTATTCATGCGCTCACTCATCACAGGCGGAGCTGGATTCATCGGTTCGCACCTTGCCGAACAACTGATTGCACGGGGTGACGATGTTTTTATTCTGGATGATCTTTCTACTGGCAGTGTGGAAAATATCCGTCACCTGAAAGACAGCAGTAAATTTCATTATGTGTTCGACTCACTTCAAAATCGCCACCTTCTGGCGGAGTTGGTTGACGAATCGGAGGTTGTCTTCCATCTGGCCGCCGCAGTCGGCGTACGGCTAATCGTCGAGAGCCCGGTCCGCACCATCGAAACGAACGTCAATGGCACGCAGATGGTTCTCGAAGCCGCCGCGAAGAAGAAGAAACTTGTTTTCACGGCCTCTACGTCAGAAGTGTACGGAAAAAGCGACAAGATACCTTTCCGCGAGGATTCAGACCTTGTCCTCGGGCCCACGACGAAAGGCCGCTGGAGTTATGCCGCATCAAAAGCGCTCGATGAATTTCTGGCTCTTTCCTATTGGAAAGAAAAAAAATTGCCCGTCATCGTCGCGCGTTTCTTCAACACCGTAGGCCCCCGGCAGACAGGCCGGTACGGAATGGTCCTGCCGAATTTCGTGGCGCAATCGCTGGACGGGCCCGCCATCACTATTTTTGGATCTGGGCAACAGTCGCGGTGTTTCTGCGATGTTCAGGACTGCGTCCAGGCGATTCTTCGCTTGGTCGATAGCGGTCTGGCTGTGGGAGAAGTCGTCAACATTGGCAGCAATCAGGAAGTGACGATCGAAGCCCTCGCCCAGATGGTCAAGCAAAGAACCGCAAGCTCTTCTCCCATCACCTATGTCCCCTACGACGAAGCGTACGAGCCCGGCTTCGAAGACATGCTCCGTAGAGTTCCTTCTCTCGAGAAGCTTCAGAGGATCACCGGAGACCGCCCTATGACGCCTCTCCACTCCATCGTAGACAGGGTCGTAGGATATTTTCGCAACAAACGCGAACGAACTGTCGTCGAGACCGAGCAGCCGGTGCCGCTGCTCACGCGGACGGCCAGCGAGGCTGGAGGGACAATCGCTCTGTGAGTAGCGAGCGGCCTTCTCCCGCGCAAATCAATGTTTTCAGCAGAGCTTCGGTTCCCGAATTCCGATACCCCTTGCGTCATGTCGTATCATGCGCAGGGTAATCTGATGAGCGTGATCGATCCGTTTGTCTATTCCGGAACCGAGCTCGACGCGATGGCCCAGGCCCGGAATTACTGCCGTTGGATCCTCGGCTTTTTTGCTCCGCACCTCGGCAATCGAGTGGTTGAGATCGGCGCCGGCGCGGGCACGTTTTCTCAATTGTTGTTAAGCGTTGACGGCTCATCCGAACTCGTTCTCTTCGAGCCCGGTGCTAACCTTTTTCCCTTGCTGCAGCAGCAGTTTGAGCATAATTCGCGGGTTCGGCTCCACTTTGGTTCTTTCGACCCTTCTAGATTGCACGAACCCCTTGATTCGGTCGTGATGGTCAACGTTCTCGAACACATCCGGGATGATGAGGCTCTTTTGCCGCAAATCTGGCAATCATTGCGTCCTGGCGGCTGCCTGCTCCTGTTTGTGCCCGCCCTCCAATGGAATTACGGTTCGCTGGACAAAGCGTTCGAACATCACCGCCGCTATAGCAAGATTGCATTGAAAAGGAAGCTTGAGAAAGCCGGCTTTCGCGTCGAGCGCGCCCGTTACGTCAACTTTCTCGGCGTCGCCTCCTGGTTTTTTGCCGGCAGGGTTCTTCGTCAAAAAACGCTGAATCCCCGCCAGGTGCGTTGGTACGACCGTTGGGTCATCCCGTGGAGTTTTAAACTAGAGCAAATTTGGGAGCCGCCCATCGGCCAAAGCCTGATCGCGATCGCCGTGAAGTAACGTGAAGTAAGATGATACCTTCGACGCAAAGACACGGCCTCAATCGCTACGACAAGATCCTCATTGTGATTTTCATTCTCACATTGCCTCTGGTAAATCCGTGGGTGCGCGGCGATGGAGTCGGCTATTACGCTTATGCCCGCGCTATCGTCGTGAATCATGATCTGCAATTCGAGCCGGATTGGCTCCATGCGAACTCGAGCTTCTATTTGGGCCGGATTGACGCCCCTGGGCATTTGCGGGCCGATCAATATACGCGCACCGGACATCTGGACAATCACTTCACCATCGGACCGGCGATGATTTGGATTCCTTTCCTTGCCGTCACGCATGTGGCGGTTCTTGTGGTAGGTCGTCTCGGCGCCCGCATTCCGGCCGACGGTTTTTCCTGGCCGTATATCGACGTTATGGCGTTCGTCACCGCGTTGGCAGGATTTCTCGGGCTTTTCTTGTCGTTTCGGCTCGCGCGAAAATATTTTTCCGAGCGTTGCGCTTTTCTCGCAACACTGGGGATTTGGTTCGCCAGTTCTCTGCTCGCCTATATGTATTTCAATCCGTCGTGGTCTCATGCACATTCCGCCTTCGCCGTCGCATTGTTCCTGTGGTATTGGGACCGCACGCGCGCCGCGCGAACCTTGCCGCAATGGATTGTGCTCGGGCTGATCGCCGGACTGATGCTCGATATGTACTATCCCAATGCGCTCTTCCTTCTGGCGTTGTTCGTGGAGTTAGCCGTCACCGCAACGCATATCTTGCGGTCCCGACTATCAAGCCAGACGCGCGAGATTCGTGCGCTCGTTCTGAGGAGTTGTGTATTTGCCGTTGCCTTGATCGTTGCGTTTCTTCCCACGCTGATCAGCCGCTGGGTGATCTACGGCAGTCCATTCTCCACCGGTTACACCGAGGTACGCGTTTGGCATTTCACGCACCCGCTGTGGACGCAAGTACTTCTTTCATCCGACCATGGGCTGTTCAGTTGGACGCCCATTCTGTTTTTTGCCGCTGCAGGCCTGTTGCTGGTTTTGCGCCGCGACCGCATCCTTGGCTGGGCGCTCATTTCGTCGGCATTCGCCTTTTACTTCTTAATCGCGACGTATCCGGATTGGGACGGCATTTCCTCGTACGGCAATCGTTTTTTCGTATCGCTGACCCCGATATTTGTTCTCGGCCTCACGGCGCTTCTCGCCGCCTCGGAGGAATTCGCGCGTAACAGCCGCATCGCCTGGCGAGGCGCCGTCGCGGCGATTGCATTGCTGGTATTATGGAACCTGGGCCTGCTGTTCCAGTGGGGTATGCATTTGATTCCGGAGCGCGGCCCGATTTCCTGGAGCGAAATGGCCTCGAACCAGTTTCGCGTGGTTCCCGTGGATTTTTCCACCTCGCTTGAGCATTACTTCACGCGCCGGCATCGCATGATGCAAGGCATCGAGGAAAAGGACTTGCGCCAACTGGGCGAAAATAACCCGAAGGCAAACAAACACCAACAGCCATGACCGCCGCAAACACAACCAGTGCTCTCAGTCAACCTCCCGTTCTGCGCATCACGCCGCCGCAAGGCTGGTGGGAAGTCGATTTCCACGAACTTTGGCAATTCCGCGAACTCATCTATTTTTTCGTCTGGCGCGACATCAAAGTCCGCTACAAACAGACCGCCATCGGCGCGGCGTGGGCGATCCTGCAGCCGGCCTTGACGATGATCGTCTTCGCTCTGTTCTTCGGCAAGCTGGCGCACTTGCCCACCGAAGGCCTCCCTATTCTGGTCTTCTATTACGCCGGTCTGTTGCCCTGGATGTATTTCTCGAACAGCCTGTCGAACGCGACAGCGGCGATCGTCCAGAATCAGGGCATCATCACAAAAGTCTATTTCCCGCGGCTCGCGCTTCCCATTTCAGCCGTGCTTTCGGGAATTCTGGATTTCGCCATCGGCCTCCTGCTTGTGATTCCGCTGATGGCCTATTACCACATTCGCCCCGGCATTTCGTTGCTTCTGTTCCCCGCGTTTTTGCTGCTTGCGGTGCTGATGGCGCTCGGCGCCGGCCTGTGGCTTTCAGCCATGAACGCGATGTACCGCGACGTGCGTTACGTCGTTCCCTTCCTCGTGCAACTTTGGATGTTCGCCTCGCCCGTGGCTTATGCCAGCTCCATGGTCCCTGCAAAATATCGCTGGCTTTATGGCCTGAACCCCATGGCCGGCGTGATCGAAGGCTTCCGCTGGTCGCTGACGGGGCGAGGTGACCCGCCGGGCCGCATGATCATCGTATCTATGCTGACGGCGCTGGCCGTACTGGCCACCGGCCTGTTTTACTTTCAGAAAATGGAGAGCACCGTTGCCGACGTTGTCTAAATCGTCGCGTAAGAGCTTGTTGAAAAATTCCGTTCCTTGTCATTCCGAGGAGCTTACCTGCCGCAGGCAGGCCATGCGGCTTGTTTTTGCAGGCGAGGGGATTTTCGCGTCCGTGCGAATAGCAATCCATGACTGACGCCGTCATCCGCGTCGAAGGCATCGGCAAGCGCTACCACATTGGCGAGCGCGCGCGGCAGGGCGCGCTTCTGCGCGACGTCATCGCCAACGCGTTTCGCCCCAATGGTAAGAATGGCGGCAAACGCTCCTCCCGCGAAATGATCTGGGCCGTCCGCGACGTTTCCTTCGAAGTCAAGCAGGGCGAAGTCGTCGGCCTGATCGGCAGAAACGGCGCGGGCAAATCCACGTTGCTCAAGTTGCTCGCGCGTATCACCCGCCCCACCGTCGGACACGCCGAACTCCACGGCCGCATCGCCAGCCTTCTCGAAGTCGGCACCGGCTTCCATCCTGAGCTCACCGGACGCGAAAACATCTTCCTCAGCGGCGCCATTCTCGGCATGAGCAAAGCCGAAATCGTCCGCAAATTCGACGAGATCGTCGCCTTCTCCGAAGTCGAGCGCTTCATCGACACGCCCCTCAAGCATTACAGCAGCGGCATGGGCATGCGCCTCGCCTTCGCCGTCGCCGCGCACCTCGAACCCGAAATCCTCCTCGTCGACGAAGTCCTCTCCGTCGGCGACGCCTCCTTCCAAAAAAAATGCCTCGGCAAAATTGAAGAAGTTTCGCGCGGCGGCCGCACCATCCTCTTCGTCAGCCACAATATGGGCGCCGTGAACACATTGTGTGCGCGCTGTATTCTGCTGGATAAGGGCCAGATTGTTATAGACGGCGCCACGCCGAAGGTTGCCGCCACGTACCACGCACAGTCAATGGAAACCGTCGGACGCGGTTCGGATCTTCGGGCGGCGCGCCGGATCGGAACAGGGAAGGCAATCTTTTCTTCCATGACGATTCAACCGATGGACCCTGATGGCACTCCCCTTGAAGCGGTATATAGCGGCTGCGATTTGGAAATCGACCTGACTATCGAGGCCAGGCAAAATTTAGTTGATTCAAACGTTGCCGTGATCATCTACGATACAGGCGGTTACCGGCTCATCGACGTAAATACTTCCCAGAAGGGCAAATTTCTACGATTGAACAAAGGAGAAACCGCTCGCGTTTGCTTCCGCATCCAGCAACTGTTGCTGCGCCCCGGCACATATCTGATGACTTTGTGGATCGGCAGAGAGCGCATGGAAGAAATCGATTACATCGATGGCGCTGCAACACTAGAAGTGGCGGCGAATGTCTCGGACAACAAGGGCTCAATTACTTTTCCGGGAACGTACACTTGCCGGTTCGAGGAAAGCATTTCCATTCTTCAGCCGTTGACAAGCGAGAGCGCCCTTCGTGATCCAATCGCGGAAAAAGCCCGTGCCCAGTGAACACTACACAAAGAGCTTTTACGAGGAAATCCGAAACGGATCGAGACGGTCGGCCGAAGTCATAGCGCCTCTCGTATTAGAGCTTCTCCCCGTGCGCAGCGTGGTCGACGTTGGCTGCGGCGATGCAAGCTGGCTGGCGGTTTTTCGAAAGCTCGGCATCGAAGATATACTCGGGATCGACGGCGATTATGTTGAGCCTGAGCTCTTGCAAGTTCCGCGCGAGTGTTTCCAGGCGGTTGACCTGACCAAACGCTTTGCCCTGGGGCGCGTCTTCGATTTGGCTATATCGTTGGAGGTTGCAGAGCATCTTCCGGTTGACTGCGCATCGGCGTTCGTGGAGTCCCTTACGCGTCTGGCCCCCGCTGTCTTGTTCTCGGCGGCCATTCCGTTGCAAGGGGGAAACCACCACATCAACGAGCAGTGGCCCGACAAATGGGCTGCCCTATTCCGGGAACAGAACTATCTCACCGTTGATTGCATCCGAAAGCGAGTCTGGCAAAACGACGCGGTCGAGTGGTGGTACGCGCAGAACACATTACTGTTCGCGAACGCCGCCTTCCTCGCCGCCAGTCCCGCGCTCAAAGCGGAGTTCGAGCGAACCAGCCTCGACCAACTTCGCCTGGTACATCCGCGCAACTATCTTGAAGCCTTTGTTCCTCTTGAGCCGCCGCCGTGGGGAGTCCGCGCCGCCTCCGCTCTCCTCGCAACTTGCTTGAAGAGCGCTGCCAGGCGGAAGCTATATTCCATCTTGGGAAAGAAAATCCCCGTTGGCGCGCCTCAGAACCCGCCGAACTACAACTCCGCCCTTCAGCATCCCGCGCGGTACGCCTTGCCCAAGCGAGGCAACCTATGACCACCCCGGCCATCTCCGTCGTTATGAGCGTCTACAACGGCGAAACCTACCTTTCCGAGGCAGTCGAAAGCATCCTCAATCAAACCTTCCGCGACTTTGAATTCATAATCATTGACGACGGGTCCACGGACACGACCGCCGAAATCCTGTCCGCCTATGCCAGTCGCGACTCCCGCATTCGGGTCCACGCTCAGGCGAACAAAGGACGCACGCCTTCGCTCAACATCGGCATCGGCCTGGCCCGCGCCAAATATATCGCCCGCATGGACGCCGACGACGTTGCTCTCCCCGACCGTCTTCAGCTGCAATTCGATTTCCTCGAACAGCATCCCGAAGTAGGTCTCCTCGGCGGGGCCGTCGAACTGATTGACCATTCGGGTAGAGTTTTCGACTCCGTTCGGCCTGCGGTTTCGGATTCCGAAATAAGGTCAATAATGCTCACAGGGAACCCGATGTGGCACCCAACGGTTCTTATGCGAAAAGAAATTGTCCTCGCTGTGGACGGCTACCGGGCGACATTCGACGAATCGGAAGATTATGACTTGTTCCTCAGGATGGGTGAACGCAGCCAGATAGCTAATCTCGACAAAGTAGTGCTTCGATACCGGATCCATGCCAACCAAGTCTCTGTGCGCGGCGGGAAACACCAAGTAGAATGCGTCCTAGCCGCGGCTGCGGCCACTAAGATCAGGAAGTACAGCGGCTCCGACCCATTATCGGAGGTTGATCGGATAACTCCAAAGCTGCTGAGGCGCCTTGGTGTGACCACGGAGCAGGTTCGAGGAGCGCTCCTGGCTCACTACATGCACTGGATTTGCCTTTTGCAGCGAATCGACACGCAGGCGGCCTTGGGCTGCACCTTGCAGCTAGCTTGCGACCGATACGTCAAGCGCGGTGACCGCGCCGACGCGTTTCTCGCAGTGGCGAGCTCGCACTATCGGAAAGGCAGGACTGCAAAAGCATTGGTTTTCGCTGGCCGCGCGGTGCTGCTTAAACCCGCTCTCGCGAAGCATCTGGCAAAGAAGGGATTCTCTCGCCTCGCGACGTCGGCGAAGATGTGACCAGAGAATATGCGAAAAATTGCATTTATCGCCTCAAACGAATTTGTTCCCTGGGGGGGTAGCGAATATCTGTGGGCCGGCGCTGCTGAAAAGCTCGCGCGTCGCGGCGTCCAAGTCTTCGTCAGCGTTAAGGATTGGGGCGAGCCCGTAAAGCAGGTCGAGCAGCTTCGCGCCGCCGGATGCCGTATTTTCTTACGCCCCAAGGCCGGCCTCGCGCGCCGCGCCATTCGTAAGCTCCCTTTTTGGCGCGAATATATCCGCTCGCACGTGAAGAAAATCGGGGCTGGCGCAGACCTCGTGGTCGTCTCCCAGGGCAGTCTCGCCGACGGAATGCCGTGGCTCGAAGCAGCGTACTCAGCAGGATTCAAATACTCGCTGATATGCGAGGGCGTGGCCGAGGTTTGGTGGCCAGGGGACGAAGCCGTCGACACTCTAGCCCGAACCTATGAGAGCGCCCGCGGCGCATTTTTCGTCTCCCGCCTCAATATTGATTTAGCCCGTCAGCAACTTGCCACACCGCTCCTGCACGCTCGCGTCATTCGCAACCCCTTTAACGTCCGATACGACGCTTGTCCTGCGTGGCCCTCCAATGGTCAGGCGGAACTGTCGCTCGCTTTCGTCGGTCGTCTGGACCCTGGCGGCAAAGGCCACGACATATTGCTCCAAGTTCTCAGTCTTCCTCACTGGCGTGAGCGAGACCTTGTTGTCTCCCTCAGCGGAAACGGCTCAAACGAGCGTTCGCTGCGCCGCATGGTAGAGCACGCAAAGCTCAAGAGCATTCGCTTTGCTGGATTTTCTGAAAATATCGAGCAAATCTGGGCTAACCACCACGCGCTCATTCTCCCGTCGCGCTACGAAGGCATGCCTCTTGTGCTCGTCGAAGCCATGCTTTGTGGCCGCCCCGCCATCATCACCGATGTCGGCGGCGCCCGCGAACTGGTCCGCGATGGCGTCAATGGCTTCCTCGCCAAAGCTCCCACTGTGGAATTGCTCGACGAAGCCATGAATCGCGCTTGGGAAAACCGCCATCGCCTCAAAGAAATGGGCGAACAAGCCGCCATCGACGTGCGTAAATTTGTCTCCCCCGATCCCGTCGAGGACTTCGTCCGAGAGCTCCTCGCCCTTGTCGACTCACCGTGTCCGGCAGAGCATCCTGCCCAGCGACACACGATGGAAGCGCGCACATGACCCTCCTCGACCAGCCCTCCGCCGTTGACAATTCTGAATGGCGTGCTATACTGGTTTTTCGTACTGGCCGCCGGCTTTCGGCGGCCTTTTCGCTTTTTATGCGCTTTTCAAATTCTAATCGAGTTTCTATGGGAAATTAGAACGTGACGCAACTTACACAAAACAAAGCACCGATGTCACTTCTAATCGAGTTTTTTCGCGCTCTTTTTCGCCCCTCTGTTCAATTTCGAACACGCAGCTCCTGAGGCCTAACCCATGCCTCCCCTCGTCTCCGTCCTCGTCAACACTTACAATCACCAGCGCTTCATCGCGCAGGCGCTCCAGAGTGTTCTCGATCAGACTCTTCCCGCGGATCAAGTGGAAATCATCGTCGTCGACGACGGTTCCACCGACTCCACGCCACAAATCATTCAACCTTTCCTCCCCAGAATCCGTTACATTCGCAAGGAGAACGGCGGCCAGGTTTCCGCCTTTAATGCCGGAGTTGCGGAAGCGCGCGGCGATCTCCTCGCGTTTCTTGACGGCGACGATTGGTGGGCGCCGGGAAAACTCTCCGCCGTCGTCGCCGCCCTCGAAAAGAATCCTGCAATCGGGTGCGTCGGACACGCCTACTATGAGGTCGACACGAATGGCCGCATCACCGCCACGATAGTTCCCACGGGCGAGCGTCTGAGCCTGGAAAACCCGAGCGTCGCGCGCGAGTCCTACCCCTTGTGTGTTTTTCTCGGAACGAGCAGGTTCGCTATTCGCCGTGCCGTTTTCGAAAGAACGCTGCCCGTTCCCGGCGAACTTCCTTTCTTTGATAATTTTGTTTTTTCGCAGGCAATCGCGATCTCCGGCGCGGTGTTATTGAAACAGCCGCTCTGCTATTACCGTCTGCATGCAAACAATCTGTGGGAATCGACCTCTCCCGATCAGCGTGTGCTTTGGACGAAGCACCGCCTCTTGAGCGGTTTGTTGAAGCACTTGCCTTCGCGGTTGGCGTCTTTGGGTGTGCCGCAAGGAACGATTACCGCCTATCTGGACGGCGCTCGACCCGAAGCGGACCGTCTGCGGCTGAAATTAGAGGGCGGCAAGCGGAGCGACACTTTTCGCGTGGAGCGCTTTTGCTTCCGTCTTGCGTACCGCAACCCGGATATAGGCTACCGGATCTTCAAGTCTTTTGTGCTCTTGCTCACGCTGTTGTTGCCGCCACGCGCTTTCTATCGCGTGCGCGATTGGTACGCGCGCAAGAGTTTCAGCCGCGCCCGCAGAGTCCTCGGCGATGCAGAGCTAATCGAACCACGGCCGTTCATCCAGCGCCAGGAAGCCGCCATTCCTAGTGGCCGGCCAAAATGAGCAAGCCGCTCGTCTCCGCCTTAATCGACACTTACAATCAGGGACGGTACCTGGAACAGGCGCTCGTGAGCGTGCTGGAGCAGGGCCTTTCGCCGGAGGAACTCGAAATTGTGGTGGTGGACGATGGCTCGACGGACGAGACTCCGTCGATCGTTCAGAAATTTCTGCCCCGCGTGCGCTACCTGCGCAAGAAAAACGGCGGCCAGGCCTCCGCCTTCAATGCCGCGATTCCCGAAACGCACGCTCCGATTATCTCATTCCTCGACGCCGACGATTGGTGGGCGCCGTGCAAGCTCCACGCCGTGCTCGAAGCGTTTTCCAAGAACCCGGACATTCCCGCCGTGGGACACGCATTTTACGATACGCGCGAGGACGGCACTCCAACTGAATTGGTGGCGCCTGACAACGTGTCGCGGATTAGCTTGAGTACCCCGGAGGAAACTCGCGTTGCCGCGTCACTGAAATGCTGCCTGGCAACCAGCAAGCTTTCTTTGCGGCGCTGGGTCATGGATCGCATGGGACCAATTCCCGAGCAGCTTGTTTCTTGTGCCGACGATCCCATCATGAACGCAGCGCTGGCCCTCGGGGGCGCCATTCTCATTGACCGCCCGCTTTGTTATTACCGCTATCACTCCGGTAATATGTTCGGTTTCGACTCCAGAGATCCCGCGCGAAATAGACAGAGGTACGAGGTTCAGGCTTTTCTTGCAAAATATCTCCCTGAACTGCTGGGTAAACTTGGCGTTTCTTCGCAATCCGTACAGATTATCCTGGATCGGTTCGCAGCGGATATCGAGCGATTCGAAGCCCTTCAGGATGGTGGACGCCGGCAAATCTTTCGCTTGGAGATGCGCTCTTTCCGCCGGGAATCCAGAAACCCGAGCGCCGGCTATTTGTTGTTCAAGGCGGCGGTCGGCGCGCTGACGCTGTTGCTGCCGCCCGCGCGCTTCTACCAAGTGCGGGATTGGTATGCCAAGAAAAATATTCGCCGTTTCCGGGAAGCCATTGGCGACGCCGAACCCACTTTCCCGGAAGTGTGCAGGCGAGTGCCTCTACTGAAACAGGACTGATTCGCAACGAAGTGCTCGATCTCAGTAAATGAACAGAATGCGTGACGCCATCGTGATGTCCGGCTGGAACTGGGAAACGTTCAACGTTCCGGAAAGGGTTGCTCTGGCGCTTGCACAACTCGGGTCAAGAGTTCTGTACTGCGAGAATCCCGTTTCCCGTCTGCGTGGCCGCGGACGGCCACTGGAAGAGATCGAGCCTGGAATATTCCGGCTCGGTCCTGAATTTTTCGGTCACCGCCTGAACTTGCTTCCTGGCGGTTTTTCGCAACTGCAGGCCCGAATGGTGGCAAACCAGGTGATCGAGAACGCGTCCAAACTGAATCTGAAAGACCCGCTGTTCTTTTGCGCTCATGGCAAATTTTTCGTGCCGCTGTGCCGCGAATTCAAACGACGAGGTTTTCGCATAGTTCACGTCTGCATGGACTATCCCGAGCCCGGACAGGAACAGCACATCGAGTTATCCGATTTGACTCTTGTGATTCCCAAAAGCGTGTTCCATCAATTGCGGACAAAATATGAGGACAAAATTACCTTAATCCCGCAAGTCACGCGTGCATCCGAGGTTAAATGCACAAATTCTGAAGATCTCGCCGCGATACCCAGGCCGCGCCTGGGCTACATCGGACCAGTCACTGACCGTCTGAACCTACGAGTTCTCGAATCTTTGCTCACCGCCCGGCCCGATTGGCAGTTCCTACACTTTGGTGCAGCAAAATGCCTTCCCCTTCCGAACGTTCATGTAATGGCATGGCGCCCTCCCCAGGAACTGCAGCAACTGATTGCGAAACTCGATGTCGGCCTGATGCCTTACGACTGCTACAGCAACAAGAATTTTCATTGCATGCCATTGAAGGTGTTGGACTACTTTTCCACGGGCCTTCCCGTCGTGTCCACGCCAATCGTCAATTTGTGGGAATTCTCCGACACCATTTATTTTGGAGACGATGCGAATGAACTGAGCCGCGCGATTCAATCGGCGCTCGACGAGCCCGTCGATAGCCCGAAAAAATCCGCGCGAATCGCCATCGCCAAGAAACATTCGATAGAAGGGCTCGCGGCTTGCCTCGACAGCGTATTGTCTTCGCATGGATTGGTTGTTCGTTAAACAAATGTTACCGCCTGAGGCAGGGACTCTTCGTGATGGCTGAGAAGAAATTACGGGTGCTCCTGGTATGCACGCATCCCGTGCAATATAGCGCGCCCATGTGGCGGCTCATGGCGCAGCGTCCTGGGCTGGGAATACTGGTCGCGTATTGCAGCCTGGAAGGCGCGGAGACGCACGTCGACCGCGACTTCGGGGTCGAAGTCGCCTGGGATATACCTCTTCTCGACAATTATCCGTGGATGAAGCTGAGAAATATTTCTCTTCGTCCCGCCGTCGGAAAATTCTTCGGCCTGATCAACCCCGGCGTTTGGAGACTCATACGATCTGGAAAATTCGACGCAGTCCTCATGTTTACCGGCTACATGTGCGCTACCTTCTGGATCGCCATGGCGGCGGCAAAACTCTTTCGCATTCCCATTTTGTTTGGCACCGACGCCACTAGCCTCGCGCCGCGGGACGCGAAACGGTGGAAAGTTTCGATTAAGAAGAGATTACTTCCGGTCATTTTTCGCCTCGCGAACATTGTCATAGCTCCCTCTGAAGCGGGCCGACAATATATGCGCACTCTCGGTATCTCAGAACCTAGAATCGTTCTGGCGCCGTTCGTTGTGGACAATGATTGGTGGGAACGATGCGCCGCCGAGGTTAACAAGACCCGAGTTCGTGAACAGTGGCGGATTCCAGAGGAAGCGACGGTGGCCCTGTTTTGTGCAAAGCTCCAGCCGTGGAAGCGTCCTCAGGACGTCTTGCGTGCATTCGCGATTGCCAACCCCGCAAACGCGTATCTCGTCTTCGCAGGGGACGGCCCACTGCGCGAACAACTCGAAACCGAAGCAAGATCGTTGGGAATTGCTGAAAAAGTGCGATTTCTCGGGTTTGTGAACCAGACCGGATTACCCAACATTTATTGCTCCTCGGACGTTCTTGTTCTCCCCTCAGAATACGATCCTTGTCCGGTAGTCGTCTGCGAGGCAATGCTCTGCGGTTGTCCAGTGTTACTGAGCGACCGCATTCGTGGGCGATTTGATCTCGTAAGGCATGGCGAGACCGGCTTCATCTATCCGTGCGGGGACATCGAAGCCCTAGCCGCTCTCTTAAGAAAGAACATGTCTGACCGCGACGGGCTTCATCGATACAGCGAAGCTGCCAAGCGTCGTATGGCAGAATGGTCTCCCCGAACGTATGTTGATGGTCTCATCCACGCAGTTCGACGAGCGCTAGATCCTCGCGGTCTTGAGGCGCCCCCGAATCTACCGGCATCCGGAGGCGTGATAGAGTCGTGATTGAGAACTAATATGACGACTTGGGTGGGAAAACTCGGAATAAAGAGCGGCGCAACCTCAGGCGAATTTCGCTTTTTTGGACTGCGGAATCAGACACTGATCTCCGTGGTGCTTTTCCTGTTCTCTATCTTGGCCGCCTGGCAGGCTGCGCAGTGGATTTCGACAGGCCAAACCAAAATGCTCATCTTTGCGGGGATGGGATTCGTGCTTTGCGCCATCGCGCTCACCATTCTCAAAAGTTGGCGCATGGGATTTTACCTGTTCATTGTTTGGCTACTGTTTGAAGATCTGATTCGCAAATATCTTGGCAATAATATGGCGATCTATTTCGCCAAGGACGTCCTGGCAGGCCTCACATATCTATCTCTGTTCGTCGCGATTCGTCGCGGTCGCGCGAAACTTTTCAAACCGCCGTTCATGCTTTTTTTTAGTTTGTTCTTCTGGCTCGCGGTCCTCGAAATATTCAATCCGTATTCGCCAAGCATTCTGTACGGCATCCTCGGAATAAAGCTCTATTTCTACTATATGCCGCTGATGTTCGTCGGCTACGCTGTGATTCGCGATGATCGGGACCTATGGCGTTTTCTGATTGGGTTCATGGTGCTCGCTGGTGTCATCTCCGCGTTGGGCATAGCCCAGGCAGTCATCGGACCGACATTCCTGAGCCCCGCCACGCTTGCACCTGAGCTGCAAGATTTGGGCGCGCTCGAGAAGTTCGTGCCTCAATCGCACCAAATGTTTCTTCTGCCATCTTCCGTATTCGTCAGCACGGGACGCTTCGCCTTCTTTCTGGTCCTCGCAACGATCGTCGGCTTGGGCGCGGCCGGCTACTTTATCCTCTCCAAGCTAAGAAGGCGGAAGGTCGTCCTCGGCGGAATCGGTTTAATTGCCATAGCAGTTCTTCTAAGCGGCTCGCGAACGGCCTTTTTGTATTCGCTGATTAGCACTTCCACGCTGACTGTCGCGTATCTGTGGGGCGCGCCCGTTCACGGCGGTCAAGGACGGCGGCTGATGAAGGCCATACGGCGTAGCATCATGTTCGCTGCGATTGGCCTCGCGATTTTTGTGGCTTTTTTCCCATCCGCGGCCGGCTCTCGCTTGGATTTTTATTCCCAGACATTGTCGCCCGGAAGTTCCAGCTATGAGCTCAGTAACCGGGCATGGAGTTATCCGGTCGGACAGTTACTAAGGGCATTTTCGGATCCGCACTGGGTCGTGGGAAACGGCACGGGTACCGCGTCCCTCGGTGGTCAGTATGTGAGCAAGATTGTCGGTGAGCGTCCGAACAATGGCGTGGAGGAAGGCTATGGTTCGCTTATTGTAGAAATGGGAATCCTGGGGCCGTTCCTTTGGATTCTCTGGACGGCGGCGCTTCTATGGTCATCTTGGAGAGTCGTCCGGCAACTCAAGCACTCGCGCCTCTTTCCCGTGGCGATCGCCATTTTCTGGTACGCATTTGTACTTCTTTATCCACTCACGTTCCTGGGTCTCGATATCTACGAAAACTTCGTCAACAATGCTTTTCTTTGGATTTTGGTGGGCATTTTGTTCCGCTTGCCGGATTTCGTGATGGCTGCACCTGCTCCAGAAATTATGGCGGCAGGGGCAGTTCGGGCGTAAACCTAGCATGGCAGGCGCGGAAGCACGAAGGTTTAAGCATACGTTTTTAGAACAGCTATGACCAAGAGACGACCCAGGCTGGCCGTTGTCTCGCCCTTCATTGACAAATACCACGGCACCGAACGCTATGTCGCCGAATGGGTGTCGCGTTTAGCCGATCAATTTGAAATTCATGTGTATAGCCAGAGTGTGGAAGGCCTCGATTCATCTCGCATCCGCTGGCACAGGATCTCCAAGCTTCCCGGTCCGCATATTTTTAATTATCTCTGGTGGTTCACATGCAACCAACTTCGACGCCGTTGGGACACACGCTTTGCCAGCCGGCGATACGACCTTACATTCTCCCCGGGAATCAATTGTCTCGATGCCGATGTGATTTCTGTTCACATTGTTTTCGCGGAACTGCTGCGCCGCAATTCATCGGCTGCGGCATCTGGAAAACCTCCGGCATTTGGATCTGTCCGATGGCTGCACCGTCGGTTGTATTACCGGCTTATTGCATTTCTCGAGAAACGCATCTATACAAATCCGGAGACGTCTCTCATCCTCATCACCCCGCGAACGGCAGCGCCCTTGCAAGAGTTGTACGGCCGCAAAGGGCCGTTTCCCGCGGTGTATTTCGGATTGGACCATGGCGTATTCAATTCCCAGCATCGCTCGGAGTTGCGTGACGCTGCCCGACAGGAACTTCACCTCGCCCCAGAGCATTTCGCGCTCCTGCTCATCGGCAACGGTTGGCAAAACAAAGGACTGCCTGTTATTTTGGAAGCGATGGGCCGTCTCTCTGAGCTTCCACTCCATCTTCTTGTCGTTGGCAGTGATGATCCATCCCCGTATCGGAGTGCCTTGCAGAGGAATTCGCTCACCGGCCGTGTTCACTTTCTGCCAGTCCGTAACGACGTCGAGTTTTATTACAGCGCCGCGGATATTTACGTCGGCCCATCGAGGGAAGATGTGCTTCCGCTGCCGCCCGCCGAAGCAATGGCCTGTGGTGTCCCGGTCATTGTCAGCGCCGCGTGCGGCATTTCAGAGATTATTTCAGACAGGGACAACGGAATTGTCGTCGAGGATCCTTCCGACGCCGGAACCTTGGCGGCAGGAATCCGGCAGCTCTACGAGAGTGCCACGCTGCGCGCGCGCTTGAGCGAACGGGCGATTTCCGCGATGCAACAATATACTTGGGAGCGCAACGCGAGCGAGTTCGCGACGATTTTAATGAGCGTTTTGGAAAAGAAACGTAGTGCTCATGACCCCGGGGCACAACAGGATTCCTGAATGAGGCGTGACTCTTTGCGCTGCGCCAGCATTCGGATTGTTGTGCGCCCATGATCGTGGGACTTTTTCCGGGACTTGCCAGCGTCGGCGGAATTCAAACGGCTGGCCGGCAAACTGCCGCCGCTCTGGCTTCCATTGCAAGCGAACGCGGCTATTCGTGCGTGTTTTTGAGCCTTAATGACGCACATGGAGAATACGAAGCCGCAGTGGGAGGGTTACGTTTTAGGTATCGCGGTTTTGACCGCAGCAAATCGCGATTTATTCTCGCTGCCCTTGGCCTCGCTCGCGTTCGCCCGGACGTTATTTTCGCTGCGCATCCCAATCTTGCTCCAATCGCCGCGGCTATGAGACTCCGCGCTCGCCAAGCGCAAGTAATCGTGGGCACGCACGGAATTGAAGTTTGGCAGCCGTTGCCTGCGCTCCGACGCAAAGCCCTCCGCGGCGCCAGCATGGTCCTCGCTCCCAGTTCTGACACCGCACGCAAGCTCACATCCGTGCAAGGCGTGCGCGCCGAAAAAATCCGCCGCCTCCCCTGGCCCCTTGATCCTGATTTTCTAAACCTCGCAGATTCACCCGGTGGCCTTGCCCGGCCGTCGCAATTTCCTCAAGGCAGAGTTGTGCTTTCCGTCGGCCGATGGGCCGCGAGCGAACGCTATAAGGGCGCTGATCTGTTGATTCATGCCATTTCAGAATTGACGCGGGAATTCTCCGATTTGCATCTTGTACTCGCAGGCGAGGGAGACGACCTGCCGCGATTAGAGAAACTCGCACTTGCGGCAAACACGCGGGACAATGTTCATTTTATGTCAGGCCTTTCCCGCGACGAACTTGCAGCCTGTTACGCTGCATGCGAGATTTTCGCTCTACCGAGCACAGGCGAGGGGTTTGGCTTGGTTTTTCTCGAAGCAATGGCTTTTCGAAAACCGGTCATTGGCACGGCCCTTGGTGGAATTCCGGATATCGTTGAGGAGGGAGTCACGGGAATATTGGTTAAGCCGAATCGTCCATCGTCGCTTTCCGGCGCGTTGCGCGCTCTCTTGTCCAACGATGATCTGCGACTGGGAATGGGCCGGCGAGCCGGAGAATTTGTTCGTGCGCGCCATGGATTCGAATGTTTTAGAGCCACACTGGCTGGTTACTGTGGATGGGGCGAATAAGAAGGGAGCAGGCATTGGCGATGTCATCGGGAGCTATTCCGCCGCTTCGTCGGAGGCTGGGTGCCCCGATTGCTGCGATTGCTTTGTTAGGGCGGCGAGACCTTCCTACCGATGGAGTGCGAGATTATTGTTTGCAGTTGAGCCAGGCGTTTGCGCGTCGAGGGGAACATCTGGATGTGGCCGAGGTGCGCTGGGAAACTCAGGGGTGGCTGCGTGCTGTTGGACAGCTTTGGAGAGAAAGCCGGGCGTGGAAAGGAAAGTGGGTACTTTTCCAGTATACCTCGCTGATGTGGTCGCGACGCGGCTTCCCATTGGGCGCTCTGGCAGTGCTAGGGATTCTAAGAATGCGAGGCACGAAGCTTTGCGCGGTGTTTCACGACATACGAAACGACCAGGCACATGGCTGGAAAAACCGGTTGAGGGTGACTTACCAATATCAAGTGATGCGCAGGGCGTACGCTTGGGCAGCACGCTCCGTCTTGACTGTACCTGCGAAGAATGTCCCCTGGCTTCCGCGGCACGCGAATAGAGCCACATTCATTCCCGTGGGAAGCAATTTGCCTGAGACTCACCTGCAAAATCAGAATAGCGGCGCAAGATCCGCCGGCATCTTGACGGTTGCCGTGTTTGGCGTCACCGGGGGCTCGCGAAGCTGCGATGAATCGGACGATATTTCTTACGTTATCAGGCAGGCCACATCCGCGGTTGCGAGCCTAAGATTGGTCGTGATGGGAAGAGGGGCAGCGGAAGCTGAGGCCACGCTGCGGAAGGATCTGGACGGATCCGGCGTGGCGCTGAACGTCCTTGGGGTGCTGCCTCCAGAGCAAATCCAGCGGCAGCTCTTGATGGCTGATGTGCTGCTTTGCGTGCGCGGGCACATTTCCACGCGACGAGGGAGCGCGATTGCCGGAATTGCGTGTGGTCTTCCGATTGTTGGCTACCGCGGAGAAGAAACTGCGTTCCCGATCACCGAGGCTGGTGTTCTGCTAGCTGACCCCGGCAACCGCGAGGGCATTGCCGAAGCGCTTAAGCGCATACTGTGCGACGCCAAATTTCGCGACGAGATGCGGAAGCGCAGTCTGGCGGCTGACCAGAAATATTTTTCGTGGGACGCCATCGCGGAACAATTCTTACTCGTTCTGGGAAACGCCGCTGGTTAATTCCTCAAGAGCAGCAGGCCAGCCAACGCACTTAGGCAACTGAGGGGTGTTTGGTGTGCCAATCCGTATGTTCTTGAAAGAGCCGCGCCGCCGCGATCACTCGGTCGTCATTGAGCGCGCGCGCCATGAATTGAATCCCGAGCGGAAAATTGTCCTTGTTGAACGTACACGGAACCGTTATGGCCGGCAAACCACAAAGGCTCGAGATCGCGTCCGGCTGCATGCTGTTACCCTTCCGGCGATTCCGCGGACGGCGCTCTGCAGGCTGTGGCGGCGGCTTCAACGGAATTGCGACCGTATCTTCGCCCGGCGCGGCGAGCACGTCGAATTGATCGAAGAGTGCGTCGATCTTCTTTTGCAAAAAGACGCGAACCCGTTGGATTTGAAGGAAGTCGGAAGCTGAGAATTCAAGGCTCGCGTAACCATTGATCTTTCCCAAAGGATCTTCGAGCAGGGCGCATCGGCCTGACTGCACTAATTCGGAAAACGCGGACGCCGCCTCAATCAAGATAACCAGTTCTGCTGCCTCTTCAAACGGACCTTCCGGCAACTGAACATCGGACACCTTCGCGCCAGCCTTCTCCAAGACTTTCAAAGCGTCGCCGACGGCGGAATGCAGCGACGGATCTGCGTCGGGAAAAACATTCGTAAGGCGACCGATGCGAAGCGGACGAGACGAGCCTTTCGCCGATTTGTAAGGGAATGACGACAACGCCGATGGCAAGGAATCGTGATCCTTACCATCGTGGCCCGCGATGGCGGAGAGAATCAGACCGCAGCAGTCTGCAGTACGCGCCATGGGTCCGATTTTATCCATTGACCACGCAATGGCCATCACGCCAAAGCGGCTCACGCGGCCAAAGCTTGGCCGCATCCCGGAAATACCGCAAAGAGTGGATGGGCATATGATCGAGCCACGCGTATCCGATCCAAGCGCAAAATTGGCGAGGCCTGCGGCAACAATCGCGCCAGATCCGCTCGAAGAACCGCACGTCCAGTAGTCGGTATTCCACGGATTCCTGCAGGGGCCGGTCAGCGACGCATCAGCGTTCTCGTAGCCCAGCCCGCCTGCCAACTCGATCATAGCCGCTTTGCCGATTAGAATTGCTCCGGCCAGATTGAGTCGTTCGATCACGGTCGCGTCGTAATCAAACTTCTGGTCAGCGAATGGCCGCGCACCCCATGTCGTTGGATATCCCTTCACCGCGAGCAAATCCTTGGCGGCATAGGGAATTCCATGAAGCAGCCCGCGATAATGCCCGGCGACGATTTCCTTCTCCGCGGCGTGCGCTTGTTGCAGCGCCAAATCCTCGGTCAGGGTGACATATGCGTTGAATTTGGAACCGAACTGCTTGCTGCGCTCGAGGTAGCTCTGAGTAAGTTCCACTGGCGAGAGCCTGCGCGCGCGAATGCGCTGGCTTAACTCTCGAATCGGAAGGTAAAGGACGTCCTCCGGCAACATGCCTACTCTTTTCTCTCACGAGATGCGGTTTTTTCGCGCCTGGTACTCGCCGCGGATGACGGATCCAGTCCTGCATCTTCGTTCTCGACCAATTTGAGGACAGTGGCGGGAGCGTCACTATTTGCCACCGGAATCGGACGGATGGCTTCGAGCATTCTGACGTGGGACGTTACGGTTCGGCGCATCAGCTTTTTCTGGTCATCCGAGAGCAGATGCCCATACTGCGCAAGGACATGCTGAAGCTTTGCTTCGACCTCCGCCTGCGCCTCGGCGGGCAGTGCGGACCCCGTTTGTTCCTGCAGAAGACTGCTTACAGGAAGCACTCTGGCAACCGCTTCCGCCGAAGCGCTTACGCTGGTGGCAGTCAAGGCGCTGCCCGCCACAGTGAATGCGACACGCCGTCCAAATTCCCGGCGCGAAACCTCAGTCGACTTCGGGGGAACTCGCTCGCTCTTCTTCTTCAATTTACACGACTCCAAGAACTGGCAACGCTGATAGGACCGACTCCGCAAAACCTATAAAGCGCGGGAAACATACCATGAGCCGCCCCACCGACGCTACGTCACAGAGAGCTCTGTGAACTGCTCCCTGTGACGTGCTCATGTCGGGTTAGGGCTAAACCCTAGAAGTTGATCCTAGCGACAAGTTGAATGATTCGTCCTTCTCGGGATTGGGGCCACCTTCGACATATCATATACGGAGGCGCTGAGGGTGCCAGCCATAAAGCGCCCCGCGAATACTTTGTTGACATCGCGTCGGGATTTCGGAAGCCAGCTGGCGAAATCCGGTAATGGGTCCGCGAAACTGGACGCGCAATCCGCAGACCGTTTGCTATTATGCTCCCCTCGTTTATTGCCCCACGGCGGGTGGAACGCAAGGAGAGAATGGTGCTGCGCTGGCGCATCGCGAGCAGACGGCGAAAATTCTAGGCAATGGCGCGCCGGGGAGCCCCCTCATTAGGACCATTTGGGCGCGCGCGACGGGCGGCGAATTGGATCCGAATTTCATTCTGCGGCTGATGGCGAAGGATTTGAAAT
>Ga0134128_10000117_pt1 | contig 110694 bp, 94 predicted proteins | sample KB31754_FD_96462 | JGI IMG/M metagenome (GOLD analysis project Ga0134128, IMG submission 96462) | Terrestrial soil microbial communities with excess Nitrogen fertilizer from Kellogg Biological Station, Michigan, USA - KB3-175-4 | ecosystem: Environmental > Terrestrial > Soil > Unclassified ... | reverse complement strand
GGCTCGCTCGTCGTCGTCAGCTGGAGCTGGCCGCCCTAAGCGGCCTCAATCGTCATGGTCCCGTCCGAGGCGATTCGGGGCACCCGCGTCCAGCGACAGGGTCTGCTGCACAGCGGTGTATTGTGGCTTCGGGTTGAGGTTCACATCATAGAGGTCCGCGTCCCCCTCACCACGGAACGTGCCGGGTACCCAGGACTCCGAGTCGTCAAAGCCCCAGACGGTGAACGAGATGCACGCCTGCACGGAAAGGCACGATTGCAGCATCCCGACGTACCAATCCGCTCCCGCGGGGTTTGCCGTGTGGTTGGGGGTCGAGTCCGTCGGTGAAACGACCGGGGTCTGGTTGCTGTCCGTCGTCTCGACGAACGTGCGGACATCCGCCTCGGTGATCGCGACTTTCACACCGAGGCTGGCATATTGCTGCAGGTCCTGGGTCATGCGGTCCGGGTTGAATCCGAACTGCAGGTCGAGGTGGCCCTGGTCGCCGACGCAGTCGATCGGCACGCCCTGGGCCAGCAGGCTCTGGACCATGCTGAAGGCGGCGTCGAACTTGGCATTGCTGCCATCCTCACCGGCGATGTTGTAGTCGTTGTAGCACAGTATCACTCGCCGATCGGCCGTCCTCGCCCAGCGGAATGCGTCGGCGATGATGCCCGGGCCGAGGTGCGAGACCCAGAAGTCGTTCGGGTTGATCTGCGACGGGTTCGAATCGGTGAGCATCTCGTTCACGACGTCCCACTGCCAGATCCTGCCGCGGTAGCGGCTCACCTCGGTCGTGATGTGCTGGTGCAGGAGATCCCGCAGCTGAGAGTCGCTGATCGTGCCGTTGGCAACGCCCTGCGTCAGCCAGCTCGGCAGCTGGTTATGCCACACCAGCGTGTGTCCGCGCACGCGCTCTCCGTGCATTTCCGCGAAGTTGACTATGTTGTCCGCGCCCGTCCAATTGAAGGTGCCCTGCGTCGGCTCCACGACCTGCCACTTCATCTCGTTTTCTGGCGTGAGGACCGAAAACTGGCCGGCGGTAATCTGCGATAGGGTCGGGTCGCTGAGATCGAGCGGCGTTGCCGCCGTGCCGATACGCAGCGCGACCTGGGCCCCCAGGTCGCGCAGTGAGTCACTGGACGGGCTCGCCGCCTCAACTGCGGTCGCGACGCCTGTCAGGGCTAACACTCCGGCAACTCCGGCGACCATCAAGCGGAATCTCATGACATTCATGCTAAACTCCCTCGGTGAGATACTACGGAAAGTTGGTTATTTCGAAGCAGCCGTAGCGAGGTGCTCGCGCCGGCGCGTGGTGAGTACCCCGCGGAGGCGAGTGAGTTCATCAGCTCCTCGCTCCGGCATCACTGGAGTTATTTTCGGGGGCCGGCCTGAATAAAACATCTTGTTCCCTCCCCACGTTGCAGACGTTGCAACGTGCGCACAGCGGAACCAAGACTGGAGAAGAGCGCAGCCAGATCGAGCAGTCAGGTGCCGCTCACAGTGTCTATGTGAGCGCTACCATAACAATGGTCGGAGTGTAGGCGCGAAATCGATTGAAAGTCAACACTCCCCGCGGCCACGAGCAGGCTCGAGCTGGATGTTGAATCAAGATTGGCTACGGCGCTGCGCTTCTGCGCCTGCGACCTTTGATGATGGCTTCGGAAGTCCGGTAATGGTCAAGGTTACGCCCGGCCGAGCTTCCACCGGGTCGGATCAGTCCGGATCGTTACGCCATGTACGCGGAACTAAGGGGCACTGCGCTTTCCTGAATGTAAATGCGCGTCCAGACTCCAAGGACCTGGACCTGCCACCCACAGATATAGAAAGGTGAAGCAGAACAGAACCGCGAGGTCGCCGCCGTTGAGAATGGGCAACCACCCCTTTGGGAAATGCGCAATGAAGAACCCGACCGCCATGTCGCCCGCCAGGATGAAAGCGACCGGACGGCTGAACAACCCTATGGTCAACAGCCCCCCGCCGACGAGCTCGATCACTCCTTGGACGCCCAGCAATGACATCAGCTGCAGGTGGGCGAACATTGCTTGATACGGAACATGCAGGAGCTTAGCGCAGCCATGCTGCACGAAGAGCAGCGCCGCTACGATGCGCAACACGCTACGCATTTCTGGCGCCATCTTTAAGTCGGCCTGCGTCGCCATCGCTGCTCGATACTCTACCGCAAAGCCGGAATCGGGGTGCACCCGAAGCTGTAACGCGGCTGGGCGCGAAGATCTGCCCGGGAGAATATCGGACGCGTATGATGCGCGACACGCGCTAGGGGGAACATCGCATCGCCACAGCGTCAGTCGGCCTGGCAAAGCTCACGCGGCCCAAGCTGTTCCGCGTTCTCGATCGTGCTTTCGGAAGCCGGCGACGGAATCACGCTTCTCATGTTGAGTCGCTGCGATTTGCATATCGGGAGCTATCCATGGCCATCGACCAAGCGAAACTCGAAGCTTTCATGGGGAAATTCGTCGGCGATCTGGGCGCGGTCATGCATGCCGCGACGGTGGTAGTCGGCGACCAGCTGGGACTCTACAAGAGTCTTGCGGACGGACCTGCAACGGCCGAGCAATTGGCCAAGCGGACGGGAACGGATCCCCGGTATCTAAGGGAGTGGCTTTCGGCACAGGCGGCCAGCGGCTACGTAGAGTACAACGCCACGGCGCAGACCTTCAGCCTTACCGAGGAGCAGGCATTCGCGCTTGCTGTCGAGGGCAGCCCGGCCTTCCTTCCCGGGGCCTTCCAGATTGCGGTCGCGCAGTTCAAGGCGATCCCGAAAATAGCGCAGGCGCTACGCTCCGGGGCAGGGCTCGGCTGGCACGAGCACGACGCGTCGCTCTTTCATGGCACGGAGCGGTTCTTCCGGCCGGGTTATGCGGCGAACCTCGTGACCCAGTGGCTGCCCGCGCTCGAGGGTGTGCAGGCAAAGCTCGAGACCGGCGCACATGTTGCGGACGTCGGCTGCGGGCACGGAGCGTCCACCATCATCATGGCTAAGGCATATCCCAAATCGGAGTTCATCGGCTTCGACTACCACGAGCCCTCGATCGCGCATGCCCGGGAGGCCGCCAGGAAGGCCGGCCTCGGTGATCGAGTGAGCTTCGAGGTCGCGAGTGCCAAGTCGTTCCCGGGTTCCGACTACGATCTCGTGACGGTGTTCGATTGCCTGCATGACATGGGTGACCCCGTCGGCGCCTCGGCGCACGTCCGAGAGTCGTTGAAGCATGACGGAACATGGATGATCGTCGAGCCGTTCGCCAACGACCGGCTGGAGGACAATCTCAATCCGGTCGGCCGTGTGTTCTATTCGGCTTCGACGTTCATCTGCACGCCCGCCTCGCGCTCGCAGGAAGTAGGTCTATGCCTCGGCGCCCAGGCAGGCGAGGCGCGGCTTCGCAGTGTCGTCCGCGATGGCGGATTCTCCAGGTTCCGTCGCGCAGCACAAACACCGTTCAACCTGATCTTCGAAGCGCGCGCCTAGGGCGCAACCGCAAAGCAAAGGTAATTCGCTCATCCCTGGCCCGAGGCAGCCTATCGGCTGCGTGGCCGATGGACTTGGCGCGATGCATAATGTGGCACGTGCCGTCGCCCACCCAGAAGCCCATCGGCCCGGTCCACATGCCGCACACACCGCTGCGCAGCTACTACGGTCAGGATCAGCAGCGCTGCGCGTGGGTGGTTGAGCTGTTCAACCGCACCGCCCCGGACTATGAGCGCATCGAGGGGCTCATGGCGCTGGGCTCGGGCTCCCGCTATCGGCGGCGCGCGCTGAGGTCTGCCGGCCTGCAATCGGGCATGCAGGTCATCGACGTCGGGACAGGCACCGGCCTGGTGGCGCGCGAAGCCGCAAGCCTGGTGGGTTCGCGGGGCAGCGTGCTCGGCGTGGACCCCAGCGCGGCAATGTTGGCAAACGCACCCGCCACGGCCGGCGTGCGGCTGGCCGAGGGGCGCGCCGAGTCGATACCCGCCCCCGACGCCTCGGCGGATTTTCTATCTCTGGGCTACGCGCTGCGCCACATCAGCGACCTCTCGGTCGCATTCCGGGAGTTCGCGCGCGTACTGCGTCCCGGAGGCCGGCTGTGCCTGCTCGAGATTACGCGCCCGCAGGGCCGTTGGCGGCGTGCGCTGCTGAAGACGTACATGCGTACGCTGGTGCCATTGGCCGCGCGCATGCTGGCCCGCGAGCGCGATACCCCGCTGCTCATGCGTTATTATTGGGACACCATCGAGACCTGTATCGCCCCGCCGCTGATTGTCGCGGCGCTGAACGCGGCTGGGTTCGCGGACGTCACTACGCGCGTAGAGTTAGGAATCTTCTCTCAGTATTGCGCGCGCCGCCCGCAGTGAGCGGCCAGGACCGCATGCGGAGGATCGCTACTCACGCCGAAGCTCGGGCCAGATAGGCCTGCAGGAGGTTGAGCGTGCGCGCCCACCCGGCCGCGTGCTCCCGAGCCGCCGCCGGAGATCCGAGCTCGTCCTGCCGCACGATCACCTGTGTCCTGTGCTCGACAGGTTCGAAGCGGTAGGTCACGCGAGTCACGCGCCGGCCAAGCGTCGGGTGATCCCAGTCATAGCGCCGCGTCAGCGTGACGCGAAGCGGTGCCTGTACGATCAAGTATTCGCCGCCCGCCGGGCAGGTCGAGCCGTCCGGGAGGCGCACGTCCACCTGCCAGCGGCCACCGACGCGCAGGTCGGAGCGCCAGTTCGTGAACCGATAGAGGTCAGGCTCACCCCACCACTTCTCGACTTCGGCTGACGTCATAGCCTCGAAGGCTCTCGCCGGTGAGGCGGCAACCTCAATCGCGGCGAGGACGGTTTCCCCATCAGTGATGGCTTGTGCCTGAGTCATTTTCGGGCCTCCTTCAAGACGACGGCGCCGGTCTCCATGACGGACTTCAGGTTGGACAGGATCTGGGGCCAGCCTCCCGAGACCGCCGCGATGAGCTTCGAGGGGTCTCGCTCCATGGAATGGGTGATGGAGAGCTTGACTGCCCCGCCATCAGGCTCGATTTCGATCGTGCAGAGCGACGCGCCCTCCGCCTTGAGCTCCGGCCGCATCTGGTGCTGCCACCGGATGACGAGACGCCGCGGCGGCTCCGCTTCGACGATTTCTCCGGAATCGGTGATTGCACCATCAGGCGAAACCATTTTCCATGACGAACCCGGGGTCCACTCACTTTCGCAATGCATGCCAAACCAATACTGCTTCATGAACTCCACATCCGTGAGTGCTGCCCACAGCTTCTCCGGAGTTGTGCGGATATAGGTGACGTACACGAAGGTTGATCTAGCCATCGGTCTTCTCCAGTCGCTGTTTCAGCTCCGAAAGTGCTTTGAGTCGCGGCTTTTCGAACTTGGCGATCCAGCGCTCGTAAATCTCCTGCAGAGGCACCGGATTGAGAAAGTGCAGCTTTTCGCGCCCGCGGCGCATGGTCGCGACCAGGCCCGCGGCTTCCAGCAAATCCAGATGCTGGGTTACGCCCTGCCGCGTCATGTCCATGTGTTCACACAGCTCGTTCAAGGTGCGACCGTCGTGTGCGTGCAGCAGATCGAGCAGCTTTCGTCGGCTCGGATCGGCCAGAGCCTTGAACAGAAGATCAGTGTCGGCAATGTGACGCACCATGCTTTATGGGCAAGCAATTACTTGCCAAATAATATGCAAGTATTTACTTGCTTGTCAAGACGCAGAATCTCGGACGGGCGGTCGACATGGGTGCCACCCGTAGTGAGCCGGTCAGTCTGGGACCGGCCTCCGGTTCAGTGGGCGCCGCCGGGACACAGCCACCCGTTGTATCGCAGCCACTCGAGGATCGGCTCCTGCCAACGGTCGCGGGGCATCAGAAAGAAGCCGTGCCCGCCTTTCTCGAAAAATCGCGCCTCAACGGGCACCCCCGCATGGCGGAGCGCATCAAAAAAGACGACGCTGTTCTCAGGGTCGACCAGCTGGTCATCGGCAGCATCAAGAATCAGGGTGGGTGGTGTCTCCGCAGTGACCTGCAACTCGCTGGAGAAAAGCCGGATCCGGCCTGGCGATGGGTTGGGGCCGAGCAGCGCTTTGCGCGAATCCATATGCGCGATCCTCGCGTCCATGCTGATGACCGGATAGACGACGATGAGGAAATCGGGGCGCAGGCTGATTCGCTGCGGATTGTCGACATAAGCCTTGTTGAAGTGCGTAGCGAGAGTGGATGCCACATGCCCCCCGGCGGAGAACCCGATCGCTCCGACTCGCCTCGGATCCAGGTTCCACTGCCTGGCATGAAGACGGACGAAGCGGATAGCCTGCTGCGCGTCCTGCAGCGGGCCGATCGACTTGTCGAGCATCGTGCGGTCGCTGGGGATCCGATACTTCACGACGAATGCCGCAATGCCATGATCGATGAAAAACTCCGCCTGCTGCGTCCCCTCCCATTCGAAGGTCAGCCCCGCGTAGCTGCCGCCCGGAAAGATGAGGATGCTGGTCCCATTGGCTCTGCTCGGGGCGGGCAGGTAGACCAGGATCTGCGGCCGGGAGACCTTCCGTAGAAATCCGTGGTCCGCGCCGAACTCCTCGTCCGGCCCTGGCTTGGAATTGGGGATCGGATCGTGCCCATAAAGCGGGAAGACCTGCGTCTTCGGCGGAAAGGCGCCAGCCATTGCGGATGACGGGCTCACGGTCTTCTGTGGCGTCGCCGCGGCGGCTCGAGTGCAGAACCCGACCGACACGGCTGCAATCAGGACGAAGAAAAGCGATGCGCGCAGCGATTTCATGATGGGAGCGCTCAATATGGCCTCTGACTCTGGGTGACCAGAGGCCAGTTGTCGGTACGGAAGGGACTGGCCGGGAGCCCGATGCCGTTGAACAGCGTGGCCGCGGGATCGGACTGCCAGGCGTAGCGCACCTGCGTGGGGTTCGGCACCTGAGGCGAGGAGACGGTCACCGCGTTACCATGGAGGCGAGCGTCCGCCCAATGCCATTTCCGGTCCGGGCTGGCAATCGAGAACCCCTCCAGCTTTCCTCCCTTCGCCACCAAGCCGCCATTGGCATGCGCGAAGCGGAGCCGGATCGAGTGCGGCAGCCGCCTGACAGATGCGAGGGTCGGCCCGGAATCCACCACGTGTTTGTCGTAGTGCCGCGCCAACGCGCACAATGCAAGGCGATCGCCGATCGGCTTCTTGTTTCCGGGGTGCAGGCTGTTCGGGTCGCCGGTATCGATGCTCACCGCGAGGCAGGAATGGGGCACGGTGGCCGCCACCATCGCCTGCGACTCCCGTATGTCGGCCCATCCGTCATCGATAGGCGCGGAGTTTCGGGGGCCGAAAGCGGGCAGCTGCACGATATAAAAAGGAAAGTTTCCCTGTCCGAATAGCCGGCGCCAGCTCGCAATCACTGCGGGCAGGAGCTTGCGATACTCGTAGCCCCGCGGCGAGTTCTGCGCGCCCTGATACCAGATGGCGCCAGTGACGGATAGCGGCGCTATGGGCGTCAGCATGCCGTTGTAAAGAACGGCAGGCATGACGGGCCAGTTGGCAAAGTGAAGCGGCATGGGATGCGGGGGTCTCGCATCGACGCTGATCCTCCCCTGCCATACGCCAGCGAGCGGAATGACGCTGCGGTCTCCTAGCGTGAGGTGAAACTCGGAAGGGCCATCGAGGAAGCCGCCATGCGGCTCCGTCTTGAAGATGCGGATGGCGATCAGATTGCGGCCCGGTTGCAGCACCCCCGGAGGAATCGGGTAAACCCTGGAGTGCTCCACCCAGGCGCTGCCGCCGACGAACGTCCCGTTGACGTACACAGAGTCCATTCGTTGGATCTCGCCCAGAGAAATGAAGCCAGGTCCCTTCGGCAGCGGGCTCGGCAGCGTGATCTCCTTGCGGAACCAGGCTACAGCCGGCGTCGTCGGAACGCCGAGCCCGGCAAACCCTCCGGGAAGCTTTACGTCCTTCCATCCTGAGGGCTCGGAGCGCGGCGAATACCATTGCCCTTTCAGTCCAATGTCGTATTCGTCATACCAGGGCATGACGTAGTTGCCGTAGGCCGGCCTGCCCGCGGCGGCGAACCGTGCGAGCATTGCCAGTGGAATGTCGTAGTCGTGGAGCGGCCGAAGAGCGGCAGGGCTGGCCCAGGATTCTCCCGCGGAGCCGCCGACCGAATCCACCAGCAGACCCATCGGAACATGCGTCTCCTGCTCCAGCTTGCGAGCGAAGTAGAACGCGACTGCCGAAAGCCAGCCTGCCGTCTGCGGCGAAACGACCTTCCAGCTGCCATTCACCGAGTAAGTCGGCGCGTAGGACGTGTGATCGCCCACGGTGAAGTAGCGAATATACGGGTACTTCGCCTCCTTCGCGACTTCCGCGGCGTTGTCCGTGAATCGCAACGGAAGCTCCATGTTGGATTGCCCGCCGCAGATCCAGACATCACCCACCATCACATCATGGAATGCGGTTGTCTGGTGGCCATCCGTGACAGTCAGCGTATACGGACCCCCGGTCGGCGGCGGAGCAATCTTCACCTGCCAACGGCCATCGGAGCCTGCCACGCCGGTAGCGCTCTCGGCCTCGATACGGACATGGACGGAATCGCCTGGCGTCGACCAGCCCCAGATGGCGTCGGGCTTTCCCCTCTGCAGGACCATATTGTCGCCGAATATGGCGCTGACGAACGGAAGCGGCTCCGCCGTCGCGTTCTGTGCGAATGCGCAGCCTGAACCGGCCAGGAGAGTCACCATCACGGCAGCGATCTTCAGTTTCATTTCCTCGGTTTTCCTGAAATCGTCAGGTGCCCCATTGAATCGCGGCATATGAGCGCGGCGGTAACTCCAGGCGAGTCATCCCTCCCCGAGTCACCGGCCGCGGCAGCTCCGCCGGATGTATGCGGCGCGGCGCATCGAAGCCGTTGCGGGCCTTGAGGTCGTCCCCGGTGAGGACGAGCGCAAGCCGCACCGGGCCGGGCGCCCTGTCCTCCCACACGATTTCGATCGGCCGCGGAGCCGCCAGGTCGCGATTGAGAATGAAGAGAGCTGTCGCGCCCGTGCGCCGCGAGACCGTACCCGCCGCATCGATATAAGGTACCGGCTGCATGTCCGGCAGGTCGTACGCCGGAGCGGTCACCAGAAGGTCGAGCGCCGAGCCGCGCGCGAGCTCGAGAGCCCAGCGGTAAGGGTAATAAGTCGTCTGCAGGAACAGCCCCTTGTCGTCAGTCATGATCGGGGCGTGCACGTTGACGAGCTGCGAGAGACACGCGATCCTCACCCGGTCCGCGTGTCTCATCAGGGTATTGAGGAGCCCGCCCAGGAGCAGCGCGTCCTCGAGGTTGTAGATCTCCTCTCGCAAGTGCGGCGCGATCTGCCGCTTCCCGTCGTTGATGAGATTGCCGTACAGGACGTTCCACTCGTCATACGAGATCCACAGCGTCTTCGGCGAGCGCTTGCGGGCGCGAACGTAGTCGCATACGGCAATCGTGTCGCGAATCTGCCGCTCCATCTCGAGATTGAGCGCCACGTGCTTCTCGCTGCGGTGAGGCGTCTGACCGGGTGCGGCCCCGAAATAACCGTGTATCGATATCGCGTCCACGTGCTCGTAGCACTGCTCGAGTACCTGCCGGTCCCATTGAAGATAAGTCGGCAGCCCGGTCCAACTCGAGCCGCATGCGGTGAGGAAGACTGAACGGTCCACGGCACGCATGCGCTGGGCCGCGTCTGCCGCCTTCCATGCATACTGCTCGGCGCTCATATGGCCGATCTCCCACGGGCCGTCGAGCTCATTGCCGAGTCCCCAGTAGTGCACTCCGTAGGGCTGTGAATGACCGTTCTTGCGACGCAAGTCGCTCCATCGCGTGCCGCCTGGGAAATTGCAGTATTCCACTAGAGCCGCGGCCTGCGCGGGACTGCCGCTGCCGAGATCCACGGTCATCAGCGCCTCGGTACCCGCGGCCTTGCACCAAGCCATGAACTCGTCCGTGCCGAACCGGTTGGTTTCGATCGTATTCCATGCCTCATCGAGCACCCGTGGCCGCTGCTTCACCGGTCCGACGCCGTCGAGCCAGTCGTACTGCGAAAGGAAGCTCCCGCCGGGACCGCGGATCAGGGGCACGCCGAGGGCGCGCACCGCCGAAAGGACGTCGTTGCGGAATCCCTGCACGTCCGCGAGCGGCGAGCCCGGCTCAAAAATGCCGTCGTATGTCGCGCGCCCAAGGTGCTCGAGAAACGAGCCGAATACCGTCCGTTGGAGCGGGCCGATGGTTCTGCGGGAGTCGACGTAAATGCGCGCCGCCTCCTTCGCCGGCTCCGCCCATGTCAGACGGCTGCGCAGCACCCCCGCCGGCACGGCAAGCCCGGCAACGGACGCATGGCGCAGGAAACGACGCCGGGACAGTGAAGACATCGTAGCCAACTCCACGGGCGGCGGGCGCCGCCGCTCACATCGGATTTTTGGTAGCGCTACCGTTCCGACCGGCAGTATTTTCTCAGTCGTCCCCGGTGTCAAGGCGATCAGCCTTCTGCTCGCAATCCCAGAGGCATGTCCTTCCGCACATACCTGTATGCCGGATGATCATTTGTCTGAGCAATATCTTCAGTGGATAATGGAGCGCGGCAGGCGCCCGATGCGCCGAGGTGAAGCGTCCCATGAGCGAAGTAAACCGTCGCGACCTGCTCCGCGGTGCCGCCGCAGTCGGGCTGCAGTCGCTGGTCGCGCGGAAGGCATTTGCCCGCGGAATCGCCGCGGCATCCGTACCGCAAAATGCCGGGTACGATTCTGCCGCTGTCGCTCCGCGCGAGCGGCTGCTCCTGGACTTCGATTGGAAGTTCTTCTTCGGCCACGCCAGTGATCCCTCGCGGGATCTCGGGTTCGGCGCCAGCCTGGAAGAGCTCTCCAAGACGGTGGGCTTCGACTTCGCGACGGAGAAGTTCGATGACTCCCGGTGGCGCCAGCTGAACCTGCCGCACGACTGGGCCGTCGAGCTGCCCTTCGTGCATGACGAGGCCCTGCAGAGTCACGGCTACAAGCCCCTGGGCCGCAATTACCCGGAAACCTCCATTGGCTGGTACCGGCGTGGCTTCGACATTCCCGCCCGCGACTTCGGCCGGCGGATCGTGCTCGAGTTCGACGGCGCCTTGCAGAGCGCGCAGGTCTTCCTCAACGGCTCGCTGATTGGGCGCCATGACAGCGGCTACACTCCGTTTCGCTTCGACATCAGCGACTTCGTGAGCTACGGCGGGCGCAATATCCTCGTCGTGCGGGTGGACGCCACCTCGGGTGAAGGCTGGTTCTACGAAGGGGCGGGAATTTACCGCCACGTCTGGCTGACGAAGACCGCGGCGATGCACTTTGGCCCGTGGGAGACCTATGTCCGTACGGATGTGAGGCCCAACGCTGCGATTCTGTCGCTCGCCACCGTCGTTGAAAACCACGGCTCCACGGCCGCCGATGCGACGGTACATTGGGCGATCCACGACGCGCGCGGCCAAATCGTCGCCACCGCACGCTCAGAGCCGCAATCCATCGCACCGGCCGGCAACGTCCCCTTCACGGCGGAAGCCAGGTTGGAATCACCCGCGCTCTGGGCGCCCGAGACTCCCCATCTCTATGCCGCCACCGTCACGGTCGAAAGCGGTGGCCGAGCACAGGACGCGGAGCGCGTTTCATTCGGTGTCCGCACGATCGGCTTCGATGCGCAGACCGGATTCTTCCTCAACGGCAAGTCCGTGAAGATCAAGGGTACCTGCAACCACCAGGACCACGCCGGAGTGGGTGCGGCGCTTCCGGATGCACTTCAGTGGTACCGCCTCTCGGTACTGCGTGCCATGGGATCGAACGCAGTCCGCACTTCGCACAACATGCCGACACCGGAATGGGTGGCCGCCTGCGAGCGCATGGGCATGATGATGATGTGCGAGACACGCCGCATGAGCTCCACCCCCGAAGGGCTCGCCGATCTCGAGACCATGATCAAGCGCTATCGCAACTCGCCCGCGATCATTCTCTGGTCCATGGGGAATGAGGAATGGGCGCTGCAGAACTCACCCGAAGGCGCCCACATCATCGCCAGCATGGTCCGCCGCGCGCACGAGCTGGACCCGACGCGGCCGTGCACCGCCGCTGTGAACGGCTCTTACGGCGGGGGCGTATCAAGCATGCTCGACGTCGAAGGCTTCAACTACAACCTGGGCGCGATCGACGCTTATCACCGCAGCCATCCGCGGCAACCGCTCGTCGGCTCGGAGACCGCCAGCACGATTTCCACGCGCGGCATCTACGAGACCGATCCACTGCGCAACTGGGTCAGCGCCTACGACGTGAATCATACTTCCTGGTCGGAGCTCGCCGAGGAATGGTGGCAGTTCTATGCCGCGCGCGAGTATCTGCCCGGCGGCTTTGCGTGGACGGGGTTCGACTACCGCGGCGAGCCTACGCCCTACGGTTGGCCGTCCATCAGCTCCCAGTTCGGCATCGTCGATACGTGCGGCTTCCCCAAGGACAACTTCTACTATTACAAGAGCTGGTGGGGCCGGGAGCCGGTGCTGCATCTCCTGCCGCACTGGAACTGGGCACAGCGCCTGGGCGAGCCGGTATCGGTCTGGGTGCACAGCAATCTCGAGGAAGTCGAGCTGTTCCTCAACGGACGTAGTCAGGGCAGACGCAAGGTCCAGCCGCTCACCCACCTCGAGTGGCAGGTCAAATACGAGCCGGGCGTTATCGAAGCACGCGGCATGAAGGATGGCGCGGTCGTCATGACCGCCCGGCGCGAGACCACCGGCGATCCGGCTACGCTCCGGTTGAGCTGCGATCGCAATGAGATCGCCGCCGACGGTGAGGCCATCGCCATCGTGCGCGTCGAAGTGCTCGACGCCGCCGGTCGACCCGTGCCGACTGCTGACAACCTCATCAAATTCAGGATCAGCGGCGAGGGTACGCTGCTCGGAGTAGGTAACGGCGACCCCAACTGCCACGAATCCGACAAGCAGCCGATGCGAAGTCTCTTCAACGGCATGGCACAGGTCATCGTGCAGGCTACCCGGACCGCGGGCGCCGTGGCGATTGAAGCCTACACCGAGGAGTTCCCGGGCCCGAAGCTGCCGACGACGAGGCTGACAATCACCACGCGCAAGTCCCCGCTGCGGCCTGCGGTTGCCTGAAACGAGCGGCGCACTCCGCTCGCCGCGCCGCTCATCGGCGCCTGTCGCCGGTCGGCGCGGGAAGTCAGACGGCCAGGTGAATGCGCAGTGCCGCCGCGTAGTCCGCTGCAGGGCTGATCTTCGTCAGATCCACCTGCAGGCCCTCGGCGGCCTGCCGCCAGCTCGGCTTCGCCTGGGTACCCAACAGCTCGACCTGATTCACGGTGCCTGGGCGCGTGGCCGCAGCCGTGCCGAGTGAGCGAATGAGCATCGGCTCCTCGGGCCAGCCAAGCGCGATGGCGTACACGACCGTGCCGGCCTTGTTGCGGGTGAAGCGGATATCCTTGCCCGAGAGCTGCTGGATGCTCTTGCCCTGGAAGGAACCCGCGCGGATGAGGTGCGGGCCCTCGCCGTAGACCTTCCACGGGCGAGTGGCGTAGATCGCCTCACCGTTGACGGCCATCCAGGCGCCGATTCGCTCCAGGATCAGCCGTTCCTTGCTGTCGATCGTGCCGTCGGGCTTGCCCGGGACATTGAGAATGAACGTGCCGTTCTTGCTCACCGTATCGATGAGCCAGTGGATGACGTCGCGGGGATGCATGTAGCCACCGAAATCGCCGGGCTCCTCGTAGAGCGGGCGGAGGTAGTGCCAGTAGCCGATGCACGTCTCGGATTGCCAGGGATGCTGCAGAATCCCGCTGCTCAACCCGCGCTCGATGTCGGCCACGACGGCCTGCTGCAGATGATCCGGAATGTTCTTTCCGGTCATGACGCAGTCGACGCGGCCGCCATGACGGCTCTGGCTGCGGTTGTAGTAATACGCGCCCACACACATCCCGCCCCACCCCAGGGGCAACCGATCGTTGTCGAAATACAGCAGGTCAGGATCGTGCTGGTCGATCAGATCTCGCGTCCGGTCGTAGAAGTTCTTGACGTAGGAAGCGTCAGGGAGCGCGTCGAACGGGTGCTTGGGCCCATAGAGCCGCTGCGGGTCGAAGCCTTCCCACCACTGCCCCTTGCCGTCTGCGAGGGTAAGGTGGCCGTCATACGGCACGCCTGCGTAAGGGCCGGTCGTATCGGCCCCGTGCGCGGGCTGGAACCACCACCAGTTTCGCGCCTGGTGCACGGTCACGCCGAATCGCAGGCCCCGCCGGCGGGCCGCCTGTGCCCACGTGCCGATCACGTCACGATGCGGCCCGATGTTCTGCGCATTCCACGGATGGTGCGCGGAGCTCCACGTGTCGAAACCATCGTGATGGTTCGCGAGCGCCACGAACAGCTTCGCTCCGGCGCGCACGTACAGATCCATCAGCTCATCGGGCTGCCAGTTGAGCAGCGTCCATTGTGCGCAAAGATCCTTGTAGCCGAACCGCGAGGGGTGGCCGTAATGCGCGCGGTGATAGTCGCTCTGCTCGATCTGGGAGCCGTACGTCGGCGCGCCCGGAATGTACATGTTGCGCGCGTACCAGTCCCCGTCCTCCGGCACGCACTGAGGACTCCAATGATTCCAGATTCCGAATTTGGCATCCCGGTACCACTCCGGACAGTGATACTGCGATAGCGAGTCCCAGGTCGGTTGGAACGGTCCTTGTCCGGCCAGACCCGCAATCGGGGGCGCCATGGGTACCCCATCCCAAGAGCCTCCGGGAACGGGTAGCTCGGGCGGATGCCCCCACTCCGTCGGGCGCCAGCCCGACTCGCTCAACCGTTCCCTTGCAATCCTCGCACCGCGCAACGCATAGAACGTGCGCTCCATCTCGGGAGTGGCGCAAAAGCCGGCATAGGGTCGCCCGAGCCGGTTGAAGGCCGGCGCGGCGCTATCCGCAAGAGCCCGGGTCCTCACGACTGGCAGCGCGGCCGCCGCTGCCGCGCCAGTGATCATTTTGAAAAAGCTTCTGCGCCTCATCGTCATGGCTGCTCCGAAAGAGTGTAGATGCGCTCGGCGGGAACCCACTTTTCACCGGGCGCTGCCTGCGGCAATGGCTTCTGCAGCTCCCACATGAGCCGCTCCCACGCAATGACGTCCGGGTCCAGCGCGTCGCGTGCGGCCTTTGCCGCCGGATCATAATCGGGACCTGCCTCGAGCAGCATGAAAAGACGCGATCCGCAGAGCCAGATCTCCATCTCCCGGATGTCGGCCGCTCGAAGTGCGCGCGTCACCGCTGCAGGCGGTCCGCCGGGGCGGTGCCACCAGCGGTAGCGCTCGATCGACTGGCGATCGTCCTTCAGGTCGAGGGCAAAACAAAACCGGCGGAGCCCTGTTGGCGCCATCGCGCTCCCGGTCCGCACTGCTACCGGCCGCCGCCGTGCGGATTTCGGCTCCGCGTCTTATTGCATACTGGTAACCTTATTCTCATCTATGGAAATATAGTCAGCACTACCCCCAAAAGGCAAGCCAGCAGGAAACAGTCATGAGAGCGGTCGTCTGCGAAGAGCCCCACAAGCTGAGCCTCGGCATCCGCCCGGCGCCCGTGCCCGAGGACGGCGAGGTCCTCATCCGGATCCGCCGGGTAGGCCTCTGCGGAACCGACTATCACATCTTCATGGGTAAACATCCCTACCTCGAATATCCCCGGGTGATGGGACACGAGCTGGCCGGCGTGGTGGAGGACCCCGCCGGCACGGGCTTGCAGACGGGTCAAACCGTCACGGTGAACCCCTATCTGGCCTGCGGCAGTTGCATCGCCTGCAGGAAGGGCAAACCCAACTGCTGTACTTCCATCAGGGTGCTCGGCGTTCACGCCGATGGCGGCATGTGCGAGCTCCTGAGCGTGCCGGCGGCCGCGGTCATCGACGCCTCGGCGTTGACCCTCGAGCAAGCCGCGATGGTGGAATTCCTGGCGATCGGCGCGCACGCGGTATCGCGCGCGCGGCCCGGCCCCGGGGACCAGGTCCTGGTCGTCGGCGCCGGGCCGATCGGCATCGCGGCGGCGCTCTTCGCGCGCTTGGATGGCGCGAAAGTCACGATTCTCGACGTCCGCCAGCCGCGGCTCGAATATGCCCGGACCCGGCTCGGCCTCGATGCGCTGATTGGTTCGCAGAAAGCGGTGCGAGCCGAGCTTGCCGCACGGACAGGCGGCGAGATGTTTGACTGTGTATTCGATGCCACCGGAAACGTCGGCGCGATGCGGCGCGGTCTCGATTATGTGGCGCACGGTGGAACCTATGTCCTTCTGAGCGTCGTCAAAGAGGAAATTGCGTTCGCGGATCCCGAATTTCACAAGCGGGAAACGACGCTCCTTGCAAGCCGCAATGCCCTGAGCGCGGACTTCGAGCGGGTGGTGAGCGCGATCAAGGGAGGCATGATCCACGCCGAGGCGCTCCTCACCCACACTTTTCCGGCGGTCGAGGCGGCGCGGCGGATCCCGGAACTGATAGCAGGCGCGGACGGCGTCCTGAAGGCGATGATCGAGTTTTGATATATGCTTGATGGCATGAGATCGCGGAGCAAATCCGACCAGTCCTTTTACCGGGAGAGCGGTGCGGTTCCCAAGGGCAATTACGCCGCACCGGCTCTCGATAAGGCTTTCGACATCCTCGAGCTCCTTGCCGACAAACCCGGCGGTGTACTCATCAGCGAGATGGCCGCGCAGCTGAACCGCTCCGTGGGGGAGTTGTTTCGCATCGTGATCGTGATGGAAAAGCGCGGCTTCCTGCAAAAGTCCCCGGATACCGACCGCTACACCGTCGCGTACAAGATCCTGGACCTCGCGTACCGCGCAACCCCCGCGCAGGACCTGACGCGATCAGCGGCTCCGCAGATGGAAGCACTGGCTCTGGCGGTGGAGCAGTCCTGTCATCTCGTGGTCCCGAACGGCGGACTGGGCCTCGTGGTGGCGCGGCAGGAGAACCCGATCGTGCGTGGATTTGCGGTGAGGTTGGGCGCCCCGGTGGACTTGCTCAAAAGCTGCTCGGGACATGTGCTCCTTGCGTTCTCGCCTCCGGATCGGGTCGAGCGAATACTCGAGCGAGCACCCTCGAAACTGACCGGGGACGGTGCGGCGAAGCTGGAAAAGAGACTGGGGAAGGTCCGCAAGCAGGGTTTCGAGATGATGGCCAGCGCGATCACGCGCGGCGTGACCGACATGAGCTATCCGGTGTTCGGATTCCACGGCGATGTGATGGCGGCGCTTACCATCCCGTTTCTGGAGCTCATCGACGGCTCGCAGAAGGTCGGGATGGAAGAGGCACGCCTGCGCCTTCGGGAGGCTGGCAGATTTCGCGCTCGCTCGGCCACCATGCGGCCGGCTGAGATGCTCTGATGCCGGTCGATCCCGTCCGCAGCATCGCCATCGTCGGCGGCGGGACGGCGGGTTGGATGACCGCTGCAACCCTCTCGCATTACCTGAAAGGGCTGGGTTGCCGCTTCCGGCTGGTCGAGTCCGCCGAGATCGGCACCGTCGGCGTCGGAGAGTCGACCATCCCTCCGATCATCTCCCACCTGGGGGCGCTCGGCATCGACGAGAATGATCTCGTCCGCAAGGTTCAGGCGACCTTCAAGCTGGGCATCGAGTTCAAGGACTGGACTCATCCCGGGCATTCCTACATCCATCCGTTCGGCCCCGTCGGGTTTCAAAGGAACGGGGTCGATTTCAGCGCCTACTGGCTCAAGTGCCGCGAAGCGGGGATCGCGCCGCCGCTCGAGAGGCATTCGATAACCGCGGTCGCCGCGCGCGAGGCCAGGTTCATGCGGCCCGTGGACCTGGCCAATTCTCCTCTGCAACACATTACATATGCTTTGCACCTGGACGCCAGCCTGCTCGCGGCGTATCTGCGCACCTATGCGGAAGCGCGCGGCGTGATACGCACGGAAGGCAAGGTTCGCGACGTGGCTCTACGTGCCGACGACGGATTCATCGAATCCATCACCCTAGAGAGCGGCGAGCGGATAGAAGCCGACCTGTACATCGACTGCACGGGCTTTCGCGGACTCCTCATCGAGGGCGCACTCAAGACCGGGTACGAGGACTGGACGCGCTGGCTGCCATGCGACCGCGCAATGGCCGTTGCATGCGAGCGGACCGGCCCGCTCTCCTCGCACACGCAGGCCCTGGCGCGCGAGGTCGGGTGGCAATGGCGCATTCCGCTGCAACATCGGGTGGGTAATGGGTACGTCTACTGCAGCAAGTTCGTAGGGGACGACGAGGCGAGGGACGTTCTTCTCGCCGGCCTCGAGGGCCGGCCCTTGCGCGAGCCACTGCCGCTAAGGTTCACCACCGGGCGCCGGCGCCTGTCCTGGAACAAGAACTGTGTGGCGATCGGGCTGTCGGCAGGATTCCTCGAGCCGCTCGAGTCCACCGGCATCCACATGATCCAGCGCGGCGCTTTCGTGCTCGTGGGCTTCTTCCCGGATCGCCGCTTCCGGCAGGCGGATATCGACTCCTACAACAGGCGGATGGCGTTGGAGTATGAGCGCGTCCGCGACTTCCTCGTGGCTCACTACAGCCAGACCCGGCGCGAAGGGGAATTCTGGCGCTACTGCCGCGAGATGGCGTTGCCCGACAGCCTGCAGGAGCGTCTCGAGCTCTTCCGCGGCTACGGGCGCCTCATTCGCGATCCGGCAGAAGCTTTCAGCGAGCAGAGCTGGTTTTTCATGCTGACCAGCCAGGGCGTACTGCCCGCAAGCTACGATCCGCGCGCCGAAGACATGCCGGCCGCTGACCTGCAGCAGGCCCTCCAGCGGATCACAGAGGTCGTCGCGCGGTGCGCGGCGACCTTGCCGTCGCACCAGGACTTCATCGCGCAGAATTGCGCCGCTCCCGCACCCTAGGCTAGCGTGCGGCAACCGGTCAGCCGCGCGCACCCCGGAAGAGCCTGGGTGCAAAATCGTTCAAATCCCTGCGCCACGTCAGCCACTCATGCGCCGTGCCTGGCGATTGGTAGAAGACGTGCTCGATATGCGCCTGCTCGAGATCCTGCTGTAATGCCAGCAGCCCGCGATGGATCATCGCCATTTCGTTGGTGCCCACGCCCAGCCAGAGCAGGTGGACGCGCCTGGCGAATGCGGCAGGATCGGCGAACACTCCGTGGTACGCGGTCTTCGGATCGAAGTGAGTATTGCCCAGAACGAACGCCGCGCCGCTGAACCCGCCGATATACGAGAACATGTCCAGATGATTGAGCGTGACGTCGAACGTCTGGAAGCCTCCCATGGAGAGCCCTGCCATTGCCCGATGGTCGCGATCCGGGATCGTGCGGTAAGCCTTATCCACCAACGGAACGACGACCCTGATCAGGTCGTCCCCAAAGGCCGCCGTGTACACTCGCATTGCCGCAAAGAACGCAGCAGGGGATCCCGTGCGCAATTTACTCAGGTCTGGCGCCGCAGCGTTCGGAAACTTGGCGTAGCCGTGAGCCATCACGACGATCATCGGCTTCGCGTGGCCGGAGGCGATCAGATTATCGAGGATGATGTTGGCCCGGCCCTGTCGGGTCCATCCCGTCTCGTCCTCGCCCGCACCGTGCTGCAGGTAGAGCACCGGATAGCGACTGTGCTCCTCGTGGTCGTAGCCGGGCGGCGTATAGACGATGATGCGTCGCCAATCTCCGGTGACGCTGGAAAAATAACTTTGCTCACGCACCTGGCCGTGCGGAACGTCGCGGATCTGATAAAAGGAATCGGATGCCAACGGAGAGGGAATCTCGATCCCGCTCATGTCCCGGCCTTCGCCGAAAAACGTGCGGCTGCCGGGGTCGTTTGACTCGAAGCCGTCGATGTACACGGGGTAATAGTGGAAACCCTCGACGATGGGCGGGGTGGTCAACGTCCAGGAGCCATCCGACTGTCTGGCAAGGTCCATTCTCGGCGTTTCGCCCCCTCCTCCTCCGACCATCACCTGCACACGGCGCGCCTGCGGAGCGTCGATTCGAAATTGAACACGACGCGAATGGATGTCGACGCGCGGATATTGCGCCTGTGGAACGTTGGTTTCCGCCGGCTGGAACGTACCCGCAGCCGCCGAGGCATTCGCGGTTTCCGCTGATTCCGGCGATTCCGGCCGCTGCGCGGCCGCCACCAAGCCCGGCCTGAGCAATGCACCGCCCGCAATCACAGCGCCGGCACCGCCCTGGAGAAAGGCCCTTCGGGACGATGAAGTCGTCATACGGTTCTCCTGATCGCTGGCATCACGGTGCGGCCGCTCACTGCGGCAGCATCACCTGGCCGTTGACGCGTAGATCGCCGGAAACAGAAGGCGCGCCGGTGCCGGGCTGTCCACCGCCGATGGAAACGGTGTAGGTACCCTGCGCGACGATGATGTCGCCTTCTTCGGTCACCATGCTCATGTCCCGGCGCCCTAGATGGAAGTGAACGGTCCGGCTCGCACCCGGCGCCAGGTGTATGCGTTGAAACCCACGCAGTGCGCGCAAGGGCGCGCCGGCAACCTCGGGGAACTTCAGAAACAGTTGCGCGACCTCATCACCGGCGACTTTGCCGGTATTGGTGATGCGAACCGACGCATTCAGTGGTTGACCCGCAGCGAGGGGCGCCTTGGGTAAGGTCAGGTCGCTGTACTTGAACGTCGTGTAGCTCAGCCCGTAGCCGAACGGCCAGAGCGGCTGCCCCGTGAAGTAGCGGTAAGTGCGTCCCTTCATCGAGTAGTCCTCGAAGTTGGGGAGCTGGTTAACGTCCTGGTAGAACGTCACCGGCAGGCGTCCCGCGGGGTCGTTCTTGCCACTCAAGGTATCCGCGATCGCTGCGCCGCCCTCCTCGCCCGAATACCAGGACTCGAGGATCGCATCTGCGTGCGCCTTCTCCCAATTGACCCCGAGGGCACTGCCGTTCATGAGCACGACGACGAGCGGCTTGCCCGTGGCCGCCACCGCCCGTACCAGTGCCTCCTCCGGCTCCGGCATCTCGAGGTTGGTGCGATCGCCGCCCAGGAATCCGGGCTCGTGCACCGGCATCTCCTCGCCTTCGAGCCGGCTGGTGATGCCTACTGCCGCGATGACCACATCGGCGTCCCTTGCCGCAGCGGCTGCGGCCGGATCGGGCGTATTGTCGACGGGCGCCCAGATGAGCTGCGCCTCCGGTTTGTCGCCGGAACGGTACCCACATAGAACGTCGACCTTGACGCGCTTCCCTTTCTCCAGGTACACACGGGCCATGTTGGCGCCGGCGCCGTAGAGCAGCTCGACCAGCCGGTCGTCCAACAGGACCCGTGAGAAGCCGCCGGCCTTGGCGCCGAGGTAATAATCTCCGCTCGCCGGCGGATCGATGAAGCCTGTCCAGTGCACTGCAAGCGGGGTCTTCCCCTTTACGGCGGCTGGCAGGTTGTCTTCGCGCAGATCGACCGTGGGCTCGACGCGGGATATGAGGGGCGTCCGTGGAGGATCGAACCCCGAGCCCTGCCCGTATTGGGCCTCGAGACCCGGCTTACCCTCGGGTGTGGACAGCACGGCCGTGGGCACCACACTCCCCTGGTTGGAAAGGAACTGAGTGCCGGGGACATACGTAATCTTTGCCTGGGGGAACGCAGCCTTCAGTCCCTCGAGCAGGCTCACGGTGTGAGTAGGCGTGCCGTTGTAGTTGCCCAGCAGCACCGCGGTCTGATCCGCAAGCGGCCCGACGACGGCGATGCGCTTGACCGACTTGAGCGGCAGCACGCCATTGTTCTTCAGCAGCACCATCGATTCATTCGCGAGGCGCAAGGCGAGCGCGCGGTGCGCCGGGCTGTCGAGCTCGCTCTGCGGGATATGGTCGTAGGGCACCATGGAAGGCGGGTCGAACATGCCGAGGCGGATGCGCGCCGTGAACAGGCGGACGAGCGCGGTATCGATCGCGCCCACCGGAAGGTATCCCTGCTGAACGGCCTCGACGTACGGCCGGTAATCGCTGCCGTTCTCGCCCGGCGCGAAGCCGAAGCATTCGTTGTCCATGCCGCGCTCGAGCGAGATGGCTGAGGCCTGCGCCTGCGTCGGGCGGAAGCGATGCCCGTTGAAAATGTCCTCCACTGCGCCGCAGTCGGAAACCACATAGCCCTGAAATCCCCATGCACCCCGCAGCGTGTGCTGCAGCAGGAAGGGGTTCGCGCACGCAGGTTGGCCATTGATCGCGTTGTACGCGCACATTACCGAGCCGGCGTGTCCGTCCACGATGGCGGCCCGGAAGGCCGGCAGGTACGTATCCTCGAGATCATGCTTGCTGACATCCACGTCGGCGAAGTGACGCGTCGGCTCCGGGCCGCTGTGCACGTCAAAGTGCTTGGGCGTAGCGATCGCTCGGTAGTAACGGGGATCCGAGCCCTGCATCCCGGTGACGAACGCCACCGCCATGCGGCCGGTGAGGAAGGGATCCTCGCCGTAGGTCTCCTGTCCTCGGCCCCAGCGCGGGTCACGGAAGATGTTGACGTTCGGGGCCCAGAAGTCGAGTCCGTGAAAGATGGTCGATCCCCCCGCCCGCACCGCCTGGTCATGCACGACGCGCGCCTCGGTCCCGATGGCCTGCGCCATCTCGTGAATGCCCGGCGCATCGAATGTCGCGGCGAGCCCGACGGGCTCGGGGAACTCGGTGGTGCCGGCGACCTGGACGCCGTGCAGCGCCTCGCTCCACCAGTTGTATGCCGGCACGCCGAGCCGCGGTATCGCCCGCGCCGAATTGACGAGCTGCGAGGCCTTCTCCTCGAGCGTCATGCGGTGTACGAGGTCGGCTGCCCGCTCCTCGGGCGACAAGGCCGTGTTCAGATACCCCGGCACGGCTGCATCATGCGCGCTCGAGCCGCCAGCCAAGAGGCCCATGGCGAACACCAGAACGGTCAAGAGGCGCTGCGCGCAATCTTTCATCAAGCTCACTCCAGGTCGATCGTTTCAGCGAGCCACGATGCGCAGCTCACGCCCGTCGTACAGGGCTTCACCATCACTCTCCGCGGTCGGTTCCTCGCCGATGCCATGAGCCTCGCTCACGACGACCAGACGAATTCGGATCCGCTCCGGCATTCCGGGATAGCTGCCCTGCCCTTCGCCGACCACGAGGGTGCGCGCAGCGTCATCCCAGCGCAGAGTCACCGTCCTGTGCAGACCCTTCTCGTAATCGTAGGTATCGCCGGAGTCGGCATACAATTCGAAGGCGCCGTCGGCGCCGGGGTATACCCGCACTTCCAGGAGATCCGATGGATCCTCGGCATCCTGCACCTCGGGCCCAAGGGGGACGATCGAGCCGCCGCGCACGAACAGAGGAATCCGCTCGAGCGGCGCCGCGACTTCGACATTTTCGGTCCCTGACAGCCGCGTTCCGGTCCAGAAGTCGTACCACGCGGCTGCCTGCGGCAGATACACGGAGCGACTGTCCGCCCCGGGTTCGGTGACCGGAGCGACGAGAAAAGCGGGGCCGAACATGAATTGATCGCCAACATCGCGCACCCGCCGATCCGCCGGCCAGTCCATCGGCAATCCGCGCTGCATGGTGTAGTCGTCCCGGGTCACGCGCCAGGCCAGCGAATAGGTGTAAGGCAGCAGTCGATAGCGCAGCTTGTCGTAGCGGATGATCATCGGGGTTCGTGTTCCATAGCTGAACAACTCGTTCGTGTCGTTCACTCGGTGTCCATGCGTGCGCAGAATGGGGCAGAACACCCCGTACTGGAACCAGCGCACGTAGAGCTCCTGATAGTCCGGGTCGCGGGTGTCGCGCTCATAAGGCCAGCCGTATCCGGCTATGTCCGTGGTCCAGTAAGGAAGCCCGGACATCTGAAAATTCAGTCCGGCCACGATCTGGCGGCGGAAAGTCATCCAACTCCCGATGACATCACCCGACCACACCGTGGTGGCATAACGCTGTTGACCTAGGAAACCCGAGCGCGTGAGGATGAACACTCGCTTGCGGTCGGTCTCCCGGCGCCAGTGATCGTGCACGCCGCCGCAGTGCATCAGCGGGAACACATTCGTATAGCGTGCACCGTTACCGATCGACAGGTGCAGCGCGTCCAGCGCGGCGTCGCTCTGCCCGTTCCAGATCTCAGGCTCGCTGCTGTCGAGCCAGAAGGCATCCCATCCCTCGCGGAATTTCACTCCGACCAGATGATCCCAGTAGTAGTCGCGCGCGGCAGGATTGGTGGCGTCATAAACGTCCGCTCCGGGAATGATGAGCCCGCGCCGCTTCATCTCCTGGTAATTGTGAGAGGTCGTATCGAACTTGGCCCAGACGGAGATCATGGCGTGGACCTGCACTTGGTGCAGCTTGCGCAGCGCCGCGGGCACGTCCGGCCAAGGCTTGAGATAGGCATCCGAGTACTCCGGATCCCCCTGGCGCTTCCACCAGAACCAGTCCTGAACGATCACATCGAGCGGTACGTGCTGCTGCCGATACTCGGCTGCCACGTCGAGCAGCTCCTTGGCTGAGCGGTACCGGTCCTTCGACTGAACGAACCCGTATGCCCAGCGGCCAAAGAGCGGCGCATGGCCGGTCATGCTGCGGTAAATGCCAATCAGGCGGTCGATCGAAGGCCCGTAGAAGACGTAGTAGTCGATCGCTTCGGACGCCTCGGCGGTGAGCTTGAGCTCCGTGGGAAAGCGGTTGTCGAACCACGACTTCGAGGCGGTGTTCCATAGCAATCCATAGCCGAGCGTGGAAACGAAAAATGGAATCGCCACGCTGGTGTTGGCCTGCGCCAGCTCCACGACGGTACCGCGCTGATCGAAGACCCCGCTTTGATGTTGTCCGAGACCGTAGATCCCTTCCAGGGCGTCGGGATAGAAGCGCTGGTCGACGCGATAAAGCCACTCTCCGTTGACCTTCTGCGGCACGTACCGCCGCGGAACGCGCGGCGACTCCTGCAACAGAGTTTTGCCGTCGGGATCGAGGAAACGAAGCAGGCCTGCCGCCAGGTCAATCTCGACCGAAATTCCCGACGTCCGAATTGCGGCCGTTGTCGCCGTGCGAACGATACTGTGCCGCCCCCCCGCCTGGCGCGCCGTCAGCCACGGCGTCTGCGGTGATGCTCCTACGGCGTCCCCGGGGCTAGCCACCACATGAACGATGTCGGGCGCGCAAACAGTGATCCGTACGGATTCAGAGCCGTTGCGAATCACGAGCCCCGAAGGGGTCTCTTCTATACCGGCGGATGGAGCGCTCCCGGATGTATCCGCTTCCGCGCGAAGATCGACGTCAGGCAGCAGCACGCCCGCTGCTGCGATTGCCGAAGTTGTCAGAAACCGACGGCGATCGAAGGGTTCAGTCATGTCACCTCAGGGAATCCCTTGCTGCGGTCGCATTCCTGGCAAGCATGCCTTATTTCCGGCCGGCGATCCAAGGGGGCTTGAGGGGGAGATGAGAGCCCAGTCGAGACCGCCGGCCGGAAATGCATCAGCCTGCCGGGCGCCGACCCGCCCGGCAGGTAGCAGCGGCGCTACATCTTCGCGCGAACTCCCAGCGTGAGCGAGGGTCCGTACTCGACGACGTCCAGTTGCTGGTTGTCGAAGCGTCCATGGGTTCTATAGACGGCATTGTTGAGGTTCAGGCCCTCGAAGAACACGCTGACGTGACTGTTGATGTCGTAGCTGGTGCTGAAGTCCACTTCGGTCGACGCGTCCACGAACGTCGGCTCCGTGCCGAAAGTACCGCCAGCGTTGGTCTGCCCGAATTGCTGCAGCTCATTGCCGCGCCAGTTGATCGCTACGCGCGCCTGGAATCCATTGCGTTGGTAGAACCCGACGAAGTTGGCCTCGTTGGACAGTCCCGGTACCGCGAACTGCTGCGTGAGCGCGTAACGGTTGTACGGCGAGTTCGTAGCGACGAGCGTCCCGTTGATCTGGAAGCCGAAGCCCCACGGCAGCATCTGCTGCCAGCCGGCTTCTACGCCACGGATGTCGGCCTTCGGCCCATTCACGTAAGTCGTGTCCGCCCACTGCGCAAGCTGCCCGGTGGTGGGATCGACCACACCATTGATCGTCGTTTCAACTGTCTCATTGACCGGGAACTGCGTGACGTGCTTGAAAAACGCATCGACGGACACGTAATCATTGCTCGCGTAATACCACTCCGCACCCAGATCGAAGTTGTTCGAGAGGTAAGGCAGCAGCGCCGGGTTGTTGTCGCTCGCCGCGAGCGAGCCGACACGCAATCCGGTGAGATTCACCGTCGGGTTGATCCGGTTCAGGGGCGGCTTGGTCTCCGTGCGCGAGGCGTCGAATCTCACTTTCAGGTCCGGCCGCACCATCAGATTGAGGTCCACGCTCGGCAGGAAGTAGTGATAGGAATTCGGGTACTCGACGAATTCCGCGGGAGTGAGGGTATCGGTGAACGCCGTGTGGTCGGACGCCTGCACCGTCAGCGAGGTCGGCAGGGAGGCGACCCCTCCGGTGGTGACGTCCGTCTTGTCATAGCGCAACCCGAGATTCGCTCTCAGCGTCATTCCGCCAAGGTCAAAGTTCTCGTCGGCGGTAATGAACGGCGAGTAGGTCTTCTCCTGGATCAGGGTGGGCGAAGTCTTGTTCAACACCGGCGTAAGCTTACCGTCGTAGAAGGGATAGCCGTTTGTCGGACCATAGCCGGGATTGGCCGCTCCGACACCCAGGCTTTCCTCGTACGCGGTCACGGCATAGGGGTTGTACCATGGTAGAACCGGCGGCAAGTTGCCGTTGTTGGCGAATCCCGGAATGAAGCCTGCCGTGGTGAACGAGCCAGTGAACAACGACGCGGGCAATGCCAGCCCCCCCGAGTTGTGTGAAGCCGGGCCGTAACCGGCGAAGGCCTCCCATTCGTTATTGCCGTTGATGAACGTCGTGGTCGAGTAAGAATTGCGCGTGTCGCCGACGAACTGCGCACCGAAGTTCAGCTTCAGGCTGTCATGGTGCCAGGTGGCATCGAGTTTCGCCTGGTTTACCGTGTCACGGGCATAAGTGGTCCCGAGGATAGCCACGTGCGAGCCGTAGATGCCTGGCACATAGACGTTGCCGCTGTCGGCTGGCCCGAACCCGCTTGGATAGAGCAGACCATTCGGCCCGGTGTTGACAACGCCACCGGTATAGCCGTTGCATCCGACCGTAGTCGTTACACCGCCTATCGTGCAGGTGCCATCGTTCCCTCCGGGTCCCGAGGGACCGAAGCCGACGTCCTGGCCATAGCCGGAGTACTGACCATTGGGATTTTGCTGCATGACGGATTGGCTGGCATCCGCCTCTGCCGACCAATTGTCGCTTATGTCCCAGAGGACGTTGAGGCCGTACGTGTTGGTCTTGACGTAGGATGCGTTGATGCTCGCATCGAGGTCAGTTGGCGCTGGCCCAATGGTGAAGTCCGTTACGGTTCCGTTGGCGTCCTGCTGGACATTGCTCAGCGCACCGCCGTTGAACCAATTGGAGAAGCCACCGGCTTGGGTGAGGATTCGATCGTCCGCGTAGTCGTCGTTCAACGTCACCATCACGGCGTCGGCCGGGTGCCACTGGAATACCGCGCGGCCGTCTTTGCGCCGCTCATCCGTGCGCTCGAGCATGATCTGGTATTCCTGTTCGAACCAGCTCGGACCCGTATTCTTGGGTGTCGTCAGATTGCCCTTCGCGTCGTACGTGCAGGCGGGGCCGCCCGCCATCTGACATGAATTGAAATGGGTGCCTACCCAGCCGACGTTCGACACATGGTGCGCCGTGACATGGTGATCGGTGTAGTCGCCGTCGACAAGAATGCCAAACGTACCATCGGCGAACGTGTCGCTGAACAGGGCGCCGGCTGCGGGCCTCACCCCGCCATCCAGGGTGTAATCGGTTTCCGAGCCGAACGCCCTGGCCTGCATGCCGGGGTGATCGAAAGGCTTCGGGTACTTGATATTGAGCGTGGCGCCGATGTCCCCGGACGAGAGGCTGAAATCGGGGGTCTTGTGCACATCGATCTCACCGACGAATTCCGCACCGATCGAGCTGAAATCGATCGAGCGGCCGCCGGTACCTCCACCGGCCACCGGCCGGCCGTCGATCAGCGTCTCGCTGAAGTCCGGGCCGAAGCCGCGCACGGTGACTCCGGTAGCGTTGCCGATGGTGCTATTGGTCTGCGACATCGAGTTGCCCCGGGATATCGAGATACCCGGGATGCGCTGCATCGCCTCGCCGATCGAGCTGTCCGGGAACTGGCCAATGTCCTCGGCGGAGATGGCATCGACGACGCCCAGCGACATCTTCTTGATCTGCAGGGCTCGCTCGAGCGATCCGCGGATGCCCGTGACTACGATCTCCTGCAGCGTCTCGGCACCGGTGGTCGGTGCCGGCACGTTCTGAGCGGCGGCCGCCGTCGCCGCCTGGGCTACCAGTCCCGCGCCATTGGCCGGTAGCTCGGCGCTCGCCGCCAGGCGCATGGTGGCGGGATTGCCGATGCGCTTGCGTGCCTGCGTCTTCGCTTTCGAGCTCACCTGCGGTGCCTTGGCATTGTCCATGCCGGAGCCCGAGGCATTCTGCGCGTGCAGCACTCCGCTCACCGCGAATGTGAGCGAGCCGAGCGCGAGTCCCGAGAGCGCTATCTTGGAAGGCGCGAAGGTCCTCGCTCCGTCATCGAGGCGCTCCTTGCAGACATTTCGCTCGGTGTTACGGGAAGTCTTGCGACTCATCGGAATCCCCCTTTTGAACTAAAGGCAGTTGTTGAAGGCGAGCAGACGGCGATCGCCGGCGCGAAGCTGCTCGAATGACAAAACGTCGCCCCTGTGGTCTTACGTCTCCAAATACTTAGACAAGTTTCTGGTAACGCTACCGTTGTGAGACTAGTATTGTCTTAGTTGTCCGATGGTGTCAAGCAGGTGAAAATATGATCGCGCATATGAAATCGTTCGCCAGCGCAACAATCTGCCTGGCGGGCGTTGGCGCGAGCGGGACAATTGGGCGCCCGTTCGATGTCGCATAAGTAATGTCCGCGACCTGAAGGGGAGCCACGCGCCATGCGTCCGTTCGGTACTGCACGCGAGCTCGAGCGACGGCGGTTGCTTGCGGTACGCCTGCTTTCGCAGGGCGTGTCAGCGTCCGATGTGGCGCGGCGTGTGCGTGTCGACACGCGCAGCGTGCGCCGCTGGCAGGCCGCGGCGCGCGCGGGCGGTGAAACGGCCGTTGCCGCAAAACCCGCCGCGGGCCGCCCGGGGCGGCTGACGCCGGGCAATCTGGCCCGGCTGCGCTGGATGATTCTCGTAGACACGGGCCGGCCATGGGGAGCGCGGATCGGCGCGTGGAGCTGCGCCCAGCTCGCCGACCTCATCGAGCGGCAGTTTGGCGTGCACTACCACCGGTCCCACGTGAACCGAATCCTGCGCAGGCTGGGAATCACGCCGCCCGCCCACCGCCGCCGCTCGTCGCGACGATCGGTGCTGCCCGGATGAGCCCGCCGAAGGGCAACCGTGATGGCCGCGCTGCTCGTTCTTCTTCAGTCCTTGCGAAAGCGAAAGGTTTGACCATGACCCCGCTGATTTTTTCCGAGGCCCTGGTGCGGGCGATGCGATCGGGCATGCTGGCGCTCCTGGCGACTCTCCTTGCCGTTCCAGCCGCCCGCGCGCAAATGAAGACTGAGTTGCCGCCAGCCGTTCCGGGCGCCAAGCCGGTCAGCGTGGAGCAGATCAAGGTCCACAGCCCCGCGATCGCTGGAAATCTGGAGGGCGAGTCAGCCGACCGTGATGTGTTCGTCTTTCTTCCTCCCGGCTACGATCAGGAGAAGAGCCGACGCTATCCGGTCGTGTACGCGCTCCACGGTTTCTTCATCGGCGCCGAGGAGTGGACTCACGAGATCCACGTGCCGCAGACGATCGAAGGCGCGTTCGCCAAAGGCAGCCGCCCGATGATCGTCGTGCTGCCCGACTCGAAGACGGTCTACGGCGGCTCGATGTATTCCCGCTCCGCCACCACGGGCGACTTCGAGCGCTTCATTGCGCATGATCTCGTCGCTTACATCGACGCCCACTACCGCACGATTCCGGATCGTAAAAGCCGGGGCCTCGTGGGCCATTCGATGGGCGGCTATGGCGCCGCGCGTATCGGAATGCAGCACCCTGAAATCTTCGGGAGCCTCTACATCATGAGCCCCTGCTGCCTCTCATACGACAAAATGAAGCCCATGGACGCCGCCACGGAGAAGGCCGTCCGCGCTTTGAAGTCCCCCGCCGATTCGGCAGCGCTTCCCTGGTACACGCACGCGCAGCTCGCGCTCGCCGCCGCCTGGTCGCCCGATCCGAAAAACCCGCCCCTGTACTTCGATCTGCCTTACCACAACGGCGTGGCGCAGCCCGAAATCCTCGCCAAATGGTCGGCGAACGAGCCGCTGACGTTCATCGATCAATACATCGATAACCTGCGCGAGTATCGCGCCATCGCCATCGATGTAGGCGATCAGGACGACCTGCGATTCGATACGCGCAAGCTGCACGGGATCCTCGACAGCTACGGGATCGCCAACAGCCTGACGATCTATCACGGCACGCACACGAGCGCCGTGGCGTATCGATTCCAAGACCACGTCCTGCCGTTCTTCAGCAGGACTTTGTGCTTCGAGCGCTGCAACTGAAAGGCAAGGCGTTGGCCGCCTGCCGTGCGCTCAAAGCGCCCAGCCGAGTCCGAGCATGACCACGTCGGTGTCGCGACCGTTGGTGGTGAGGGTGCGATACCAGTAGGCGCGCAGGCGAAAGCCGGCCTCCATGCGGTAGGTGGCGGTCATCGTGAGAAGCCCGAGCACCTGAGTCCGCGTGGTTATGAGCCCCAGGACCTGAGTCTCGGGACTGATGTAGTCCCTGTCATGCGCGAAATAGAAGCCACCGGCCACGCCGACATCGGCATGGTGGTTGAGGAATTCGCGCTTGAGCCCGAGCTGGCCTGCCACGCCCTTGCGCTTGACCACGCGGGCGTCGCCTTCGTCGAGGTACGTTCCGATTGCATCGATGTAAGGCGTGAGGCGATAACGCAGCTCAGCTCCCCAGGCGACCCCGCGCGGCGAGTTGAAATTGTTGACCGCGGTGCCGCCAGCCATCACCGTCAGCTCGAAGCGCTGACCCGGGGGATGGAAGCCGTAACGCCCTGTGTTCCAGACCGGCCCGGGAGTGCCCGAGTAGTCGAACTGATAGCCGAAGCCGATGAGCGCAGTGTGCGTAGTCATGCTCGTGGTCGTGCGGGCGTAGTTGTAGCGCAGCTCCATCACCCAGGGGTTGCGGAAGTACCATTGCGCCGCGATGCTGCCGAGCACTCCCCAGCCGTGCGCATCGGTGACACCGATGGCTGCGAGTGAGGTCGTGTCATAGTAGCGGTAGGGGCCGACGCCTGCCGACAGGCCGAAATGGCGCGAAGCGCTTGGCCATCGCAACCAGAGCTGGGGGCTGTAGCCGTCACGATGATGGTTCGTGACGTGCCCCTCGTTGAGCCAGGTGAACGTTCCATACACGTAATCGTTGAAGTTCTCGAGATACTCGATCGAGTACGAGTATGTCCTTTCGTGCAGGCCCGGGGTGTACTGCCCTCCGACGAGCGCGTAGAGCTCCTGAGCCAAGGCAGGCGGGCACGCGCACAGCGTTGATAAGAATGCCAGCAGCGCCAGGTGGCGCGCACGTCGGATCACGCCGCTCATTGACTCTCATTCGCATCGATCCGGCGCCCATGATTCTGCCCATGGGCAAGCCATCCTGGACCCGGCCAGGGACTCAGGCGGCCATCCGCTGCCGCAAGCCTGGCAGAAGCAATTTGTGTTCCGGATTCGAGGTCTGGCGGATGCCGGAGCTTTGCCTCTATCGTTCGCGATCGGTGTGGTCACGGCCGGTCGCGCCAGGCAGTCAGCGCAGGCTTTCCCCGGACCTGGTCGGCGGCGCCTGCGCGACGCCACTTGCCGGCAGCGCCGGACCTGCAGACAGTTTCTCGAGCTGCTGCTGTACTTCACTGCGAAATTGCAGCGGGTGCGCAATTTTGTGGAATGGCTCGGTGGTGCCGCCCGTCCCGACGATCGTAATGCTTCCATAGCCCAGCATCCTCCCGGCCATGGGCTCACTGATCTCGATCGTTTCGATCTTGTTGAGCAGCATCTCGATCGTCTTGCGGTTCACCAGGCCCTGCTTGACCACGACGCGACGGGTGGTGACGGCTATCTCCGTCGCGTTTCGGCGCACCACGCCGACGAGGACGGCCGCGATGCCGCATACGAGCAGGGCGGCCGCGCCGCCCTCCATGAGATGTTCACTGGTATTGCCAGATCGTGGCTGATGGAGAAGATAGCTCAGCAATGCACCTGAGCCGGCAAGCAGCAGCACACCGAGGAGAATGTGTCGCAACATCACGATCCAATGGAGACGCGTCTGATAGACGACTGTCTCTCCAGGAACCAGGCTTGCTTTGAGATAGCTCATACGCGGTGCTCCAACAGGTTCGCAGCGCGCTCATCGGCGGCGCGCGCGAGCTATGAGGTTATCAGCATCAACGAAGCCCGGGGGGGCGCCGTGCCCGGTAGGTCCCCGGCCGGCCCGATCAGAGCAATTCCATAACCACCTGTTTTTGAATGATTTTCGCCGCGCGAGCGGAATCCCGCCGCATCGGAGTTCCGGACTTCCTGTCGATTTTGCACCCCACTGATCGGCTAGTCGTGTGTCACAGAGCCACGAATGGGAAGCGAACGAAGCATATGACCAATGCGATGGGGTATCACTCGACGGCAAGTTGCGCCTGCGGGCGTGTGTCCCTGGGACTGATCGGCGCCCCTATCATGACCGTCGCCTGCTACTGCGACGATTGCCAGGAGGCTGCGCGCAGGATCGAGTCCGTGCCGGGAGCGCCGCCGGTCAAAGCCACTGATGGTGGCACGCCATATCTCGTGTATCGCAAGGACCGGCTCGAAGTTGCCGCCGGCCGCGAGTATTTGCTCGCCGATAAGCTGCACCCCGCGTCCGTGACCCACCGAGTCGTCGCCTCTTGTTGCAACTCCGCCATGTATCTGGGCTTCGATGACGGCAAGCACTGGGTCGATATCTACCGATCGCGCGTCCAGGGAAAGCCGCCGCCGATTGCGATGCGGATCTGCACGAGGTTTGCTCCCCGCCCGGAGGATGTTCCCGGCGATGTGCCGAGTCACGCTCGCTACCCCTTCGGCTTCATCGCGCGGTTGCTGGCAGCGCGGCTCGCAATGGCCCTGCCGTTCCGGCGGAGAGCCGGAGTGATCTCGCAGCGTGGTTAGCCGGGAGGCGCTGGGCCCTGGAGCAATCGAGCGCCTCGTCAGTACTCGCCATAGCGGCCGCGCACCGACTGGAGGAGCGCTGCGGGGTCGTAGCCCACCCCATCCTTGAACACCAGTTCCACGTTCTCAATATCGGTGATTTTTCGGGACGGATCGCCCTTCACGACCAGCAGGTCGGCATCCTTACCCGGCTCAATCGAGCCGATACGCGCCTGCAGCCCCAGATAGATCGCTCCGTTCAGAGTGGCCACCCGCACCGCCTGCTCCGGAGTAAAGCCGGCTTCGACCAGCAGCTCGATCTCGCGCAGATCGCCGAATCCGGGAATTACGCCACCGTTGCCGGTCGGATCCAGACCCGCGATCAGGAGCCCCCCGGCCGCGACGAACGCGCGTTCCATGGCAAGGCCGTGCTGGAAAGTCGTCGCGCGCCGCTGTCTGGTTTCCGGAGGCGCCTCGAAGGTGAGGTTCCTCAGGTATAGATACGCCTCGCGTGCTTCAGGCGTGAGGACCGCCATCGCTCGCGGCCAGAGGGGCGCGTGCCCCGCCACCCGCTGCTCGAAAACCGGGAGTGTGGATGTCACCGCAACGTGGTGGCGGACCAGGTCCGCGATCAGCGATTTCGCCGCAGCCCCGTTCGGATCCATGGAAGCCAGAGTGTCCTCGCCGTCGCTCTTGGTGCAGAAGTCGGGCTTTTTGCCTGGATCGAGCTCGGTGTTGACGAAAAAACCGTGCTCGAGATCATCGATGCCGAGCGCTGCCGCTTCCTCATACGTGACGGCGCAGAGGTGCCCGGTGATTTTGAGTCCACGGCGATGAGCTTCGTCGATGGCCGCCTTGAGCTCGGCGCGCGTGATGTACATGTAGGCTTTGAACGAGGTCACGCCCCGGTCCGCCCAGAAATCGACGGTGCGCCGAGCGTCAGCGGCGTCCTCGAGCATGTGCATCTGCATGAACGGCGAGCCCTTACCCTCCAGGTACGGACCCGTCACATCCATGTGTGGCCCCGGAATCTTTCCCGCATCGATCTCGCGTTTGAGATTGAGATCGGTGTTCGGCTCGACGCTGCCCGTCGTTCGGATGGTCGTGACGCCGTTCGCCAGATAGAGCCTCGGCGCCGAGAATGCCATTTCCGGCACCATCAGCGGCGGCTCGCTGATACCGGCGGCGTCGAGATTGGGACGGGCAATGTAGAACAGGTGATCATGCATGCCGACGATGCCGGGCAGCACCGTGTCGCCGGCGAGATCGAGCACCCGCGCGCCCTGAGGCAGCGCCGCCGTGGCGGCGAGGACGGCCGAGATCCTGCCATCCGCGATGACGATCGTCCGTTCCGCCTGAGCCGGCTGCCCCGTGCCATCGATCAGACGCACGTGAGTGAGCACTATTCGGCCGGCAGGCACCTTGATATAAGACAGCTCCGCCGCGCCTGGCGCGGCGGGTGAAGGCAGGATGCGCGCATCCAGCGTCAGAGGCGCTCGCGCCTCGGCGGCAACAACACACAGCAATAGAGCGGTGCAAAGAAGAACAGAATAAGGCCTCGGCATACTTCCCCCTGCAGTGCCCAGCACTGCAAAGCCGAGCAACCCGAGCATTCGTTTCCTACTTAATTATACTGCAGGCCTCACCCTCATGTAGAAGGAGGGCCATGTCGCGCGCCTTCGTGATCCTGACTGCACTGCTTCTTGCCGGGTGCGGCGGCGGCGGCAGTGGCGGCGGCGCCGCACCGCCGCCCACTTACACGATCGGCGGCTCGGTCGCGGGGCTCGCCGGCCAGGGCCTGACCCTGCGGAATAACGGTGACAGCGTTTCAGTACCGGCATCCGGCACCTTCACGTTTCCAGCCGCGCTGAGCAGTGGTGCCTCCTACGCGGTAACCGTGGCGATGCAGCCCTCGACACCGGCGCAGACCTGTGTGGTCATGGACGGCTCGGGCGTAGTTAGTACCGCAAACGTCACGAATGTGGCCGTCGTCTGCGCAACAGGCCCTTTCACTGCGCTGGTCAATCAGCCGCCCGAGCCGGGGTATCTCACCATGCTCCTGACCGACGGCAGCGTTCTGATGCAATCGGTCAACGACGCAGGGGCTTTCTACGAGCTGTCACCGGATTCGGAGGGCAGCTATGTGAACGGGAGTTGGCGCAAGATTTCGAGCCCGCCGGTCGGATATGCGCCCTACGCGGCCGCAGAGGCCGTCCTGGCCGATGGGCGCGTGCTGTTCGTCGGCGGAGAGTACAACCAGAACGACTACCAACTGCCGTTCGCGCCCAGTGGCCTTACGAACATGTCGGCCGTTTATGATCCCGCGGCAGATCGCTGGCAGATGATCGCGCCGCCAGCGGGAGTTGCATATATCGGCGACTCGTCGTCGGCCGTGCTGCCCGACGGCGACTTCTTATTTGGTGACAAGCTGGGGCGGGATATGTGGCGCCTCGATCCTGCATCGCTCACCTGGACGTCAGTGACAGCTGCCGGGAAAGCGGACAATTTCGCCGAAGAGGGCCTGACGCTGTTGCCCGACGGCGATTTGTTCACCGTCGATGCAGGCAACCCGCTCCACGCGGAGCACTATGATCCGGTGGCCGCGCAATGGTACAGCGATGGCAACACTCCCGATCTCCTGAGCTCGCCGGCAACCTCACCGCTGACTTATGGCCCCGCGCCGGTCCAGACGGTGGGCGGCGTAACATACGGTCCGGGCCCCACCGGCACCTATTACCCGCCCGGCGAAATCGGCCCGGCATTGCTGCTCCCCAATGGCACGGTGTTCCTGACGGGAGCCGAGGTCGACGGGGATCCCGCTCACTCGGCGATCTACACACCCGGTGCGCTGCCGGGAGACCCGGGCAGCTTCGCATCGGGTCCGGAGTTCGAGCGTGGCGATGATGCGGGGGATGCCAGCGCCGCGCTGCTCCCCTCCGGCAACGCACTGATCACCACGAATTCCGGCCGCTTCTATGAGTTCGATGGCTCGACCCTCTCGGCCACCGGGAACCTACCGACCGACGGCGGCAACACGGAGTACTGCGTTTTACCCCTGCCCAACGGCCAGGTCCTGGTCACCGGGGGAGTGACCTGGATCTACGACGGCACGGGCAGCGCCAACCCGGCGTGGGCGCCCACGATCACTGCTGTGCCGACCACCGTCGGGCGCGGTTCCACTTACGTCATATCCGGCACCCAGCTCAACGGGCTCTCGCAAGGTGCTGCTTTCGGTGACGAGCTCAACGCCGCAACAAACTATCCCCTGGTGCGGATTACCAACCATGCCTCGGGACACATCGTCTATGCACGGACTCACGGCCACAGCACGATGGGCGTGGCCACCGGCATCAGTGTCGTTTCCACGTCATTCGACGTGCCAGCCAACGCAGAGGCCGGCGAGAGCTCACTGGTAGTCGTGGCCAATGGCATCGCCTCGAACCCCGTGACAGTCCTGGTGAACTGATCTCTGAGCCGTTTCGGTCGCCAAATCCGCTTTAGCAATAGAGGTGCGGCCCAACGCACGCACTCACCGCCACGCTCGAGCCCAGCGCTCGACCTTTCTACTGCTCTTCCGGGGAGAGATCCATGAAAATAGCCCACCGGGGTCCCAGCATCATCGTCGCAGCCGGATCCATGGCATTTATTGCCTCGGCGAGTCTCGTTGCCCTCACGGCCCCGCGCGCCGTGGCCGATCCAGCAGAGGAAACCGGCGCTTGCCATGGCCTGCCAAGTCACACCACCCTGCAAACCGCGCTGGCCACCGCACGGCGCCAAATGAACGGTGGCTTCAACCTGGATATGTGGGCCACCGTCGTCAATCGCGACGGAGTCGTATGCGCGGTCGCCTTCACCGGCGCCGACCGCGGCGATCAATGGCCGGGAAGCCGCGTGATCTCTGCACAGAAGGCGAATACGGCCAATGCCTTCAGCCTCCCCTCGCTCGCACTTTCCACCGCAAATCTCTACAGCGCGGTCCAGCCGGGCGGCTCGCTCTATGGATTGCAGCACAGCAACCCGGTGGATACGGAGGTGGCCTATCGGGGCCCCGCAGCCTACTTCGGCCAAGCCAACGATCCCATGGTGGGCCATCGCATTGGGGGCGTAAACGTCTTTGGTGGCGGCCTGGCGCTCTATGACGCGTCCCACAGGCTCGTAGGCGCGATCGGAGTCAGCGGAGATTCATCGTGCGCGGACCACAATATAGCGTGGCGCACGCGCAATTCGCTACGCCTCGATCACGTGCCGGCAGGTGTCAGCGGTGACGCTTTGCGACCGGACAATATCGTGTATGACATCACAACGGCCTCAGGGGAACAGGAGGGCGTGAGCGCCAGCGGCTGGGGGCATCCGGCATGCAGCGCCGAGGCCAGGATGATCGCGGCGACCCTGCCGATGATCGAGCCCTGAGGGATCTCACGGGCCTGCCGCGGCTTCAGACCTCCGAATAGCGGGCTTCATAACTGACGGGGAAATTGACCGACCTCGCAATGAAGCAGAATTGGTGCACCTCGTGGTGCAGGGAATCTGCTTTGGCGAGGTCGGTCCCGCGGTCCACACGAATCCGTGGCCGGAGAATCGCTCGAACGAAGCGACCCTCGCCGCGCGATCCGGTCTCGCCGACGCCAAGGGGCTCATCCTGGTATCCCCTGACGACGATTCCCGCCTTGCTCGCCAGGTGGAGGTACCAGAGCATGTGGCAGGCCGCGAGGCTGGAAAGCAGCAGGTCCTCGGGGTTGGGCTTGGAGGGATCGCCGCCGAGCATCGGGTCGTTCGAGCAGTCGATCGGCAGCTTGCCCGCCGTCACGATGCGCCAGGTACGCTCGTAACCCCGATAGTGCTTCGTGCCTTCGCCGCGGTCGCCCGTCCAGGCGATCTCCGAAGTGAAATCGTGCTCGTTCGACATGTGCCCTCCGGTCATTCAGCCTACGCCTTCTATAAATCTGATATCCCGATCTACTGCATCGCCCAGCACGGCGAGTGCCGCGCGATACGCGGGACTCTCATAGGCCGCCCTTGCCTTCTCGAGGCTATCGAATTCTATGAGCACTGATCGCTGCGCGAGTCCCTGCTCATGCACATCGGCTGGCATGCCTCGGGCCAACATACGCCCGCCAGTCGCCTGGATCGCCGGACCCGCAAGCTTCGCGTAGGCAGCGAGAGCATCGGGCCGTCTCACTTCGCGATAGAGAGTGATCCAATATGCTTTAGCCATGTCTGTATTCCTCCGGACTCATCTTACGACACCCGCATGCGGATCATCGGATGGGACGAAGTCCGGACGCAACCCTCCGGAAGCGCTGCCACCGGCGATCGGTGCTATTGCAAGCGGCTATGCGAGATGTGATGCTCGGAAACGATGCGATCTGCATCCAGTCGATAGGGGCGCTCCGGTGCGGATTCACGACAGGCTGACCATGGTCGCCGCGGCTGCGGCACTGATTTTCTTTGCTGGTGGCGCGCAGGCTGCGGCACAGCGCGACCAGGCTGTGTATCGGGCGGTCGAGGCAAGCCGCCCCGGCGCGATCGAGATGCTCAAGCGCATCGTCGATATCGACTCCGGAACCGGCGACATCGCCGGCGGCGAGCGCGTGGAAGCGATTCTCTCCGTGCCTCTTCGGGCCGCGGGCGCAACCGTGCGCACTGTACCGGCCGAGGTGAGCGGGGTAGCGCCGAACCTGGTTGCCGTGTTCCACGGCAGCGGCAAGGCCAGGGTGCTCATCATCGCCCACGTCGATACAGTGTTCGGTCCCGGCACGGTAGCCAAGCGGCCTTTCCGTATGGAAGGTAACCACGCCTACGGGCCCGGCGTCGGCGACGAAAAAGGTGGTGTCGTCACCGCGGTCACTGCACTCCGGATCCTGCATCAGCTCGGGTTCAGGAATTACGCGACGATCACACTCATGCTCGACGGCAGCGAGGAAAAGGGCTCGCCGGGCTCCACGCGGCTGATCGAGACCCTGGCGCGGCAGAGCGACGTCGAATTCAACATGGAGCCGGGAGACCCGCCCGACGCCCTCACCGTCTGGCGCAAGGGCGCCGGAGACATCGTCGTCAGCGTCCGGGGACGCGCGGCGCACGCGGGTATGGTGCCGCAGAACGGCCGCAATGCGGCCATCGAGCTGGTGCATCAGATCGGGGCGCTCCAAGGGAGGTTTCCCCAGAGCGGGGATGGAATCACAGTCAACCTGACCCTGATTCGCGCTGGCGACCGCAGTAACATCATTCCCGACTCGGCCGAGGCGACTTTCGACGTGCGCTTCAGAAAGCCCGGAGAATTCGCGGGCATTTTCAGTCGCATGAAGTCCTCCCTCGTACCCACGAGCGTACCGGACACTGTCGTGTCGATCGCATCCGAAGGGTCCGCCTATCCGCCGCTCATCGACAATGCGCAGGTGGCAGCTCTGGGGCACCGTGCCCAGGAGATCTATGCCGAGCTGGGCAAGACTGTCGCCCTCTCCGGCAATGGCGGCGCCTCTGAATCGGCTGTGGCCAATTCGGTCGGCACGCCCGCGCTCGATGGGCTTGGCATCGTCGGCGCGGGATTTCACACGGATCACGAATGGATCGATGTCGGCAGCATCACACCCCGGCTTTATCTTTTCACGCGCCTGTTGATCGAGACGTGCCGGTCACCGCCGCAGAAGTGAAGGCATGAAGGTGTTCCATCAGTTCGGCCGGCCGGTTCAGATCCCCCGCTGAATTCCGCGACTTCAATCACGCGGGGTGATCGAGCCCCTCATCCATATCCTCGGTATCCAATTCGAACATGTGCTCGTCGTAATCGAAGAAGTACAGCGCAGTATTGGCGCGCCTGATGAACTCGCGCCCCATCGCCTGCAGCTTGGCGGCGGTGGCCTCCAGGAGCTCCGGTGTGGCGCGAAAGGCAATATGGTCTCCGGTTCGGGCACGCTCGACGGGGGCGCCAACCAGCGCGATCCAGGTGCCTCCCAGTTTGACGAACCTTTCGAGATGACCCTCACTGTCCTGGCGCTCGATCACACGGGCGCCGAAGAGGTCATGAAAGAGCGCGGCTGTCCTGGCCGGATCTTTGACTACGAGAGCGATGTGGCTGATCGATTCGAGCATGTGTCACCCCGATAGACGTTCGCACCCTCATTCGAGCACGACGCGCGGAAAATAAAACGAAACGGTCCAATTGGGCATGTCGACGATCTCGCTGATGCGCAGATCGCCGCAGACGCTGCAGAGCAGATAGGCATCCATCGCGGGCATTCCGGTCTCGCGCGTCAGCCAGTCGATCATCGAGCGGACCGCATCGCGCGCCGCGCCCATGAGGTCGGGACCAATGCCGGTAGTCGCCACGTAGCCCCGCTCATCGAGATGCCGCGTGACCGGGCCTGGAGTTATCAGCCGCGGAAAAGCGAGCGGGCTGCTCTTCACGAGATCGAAGCGAAGCGCCACGCGCATCGGGCTTTCGAGCGCCGTGCCGCAGACCTCACCATCACCCTGCGCCGCGTGCGTATCACCCACCGAGAAGAGCCCGCCGGGGACTTCGACCGGCAGATGCAACTCGCTGCCGCTCGCGATATCACGCAGGTCCATGTTGCCCCCGACCCGACGCGGGGGCACCACGCTATGGCAGCCGGGCGCCGCCGGCGCTACTCCAATCGTGCCCGCAAACGGCTTCAGCGGGACTTTGCCCCAAGTACCGAAAGTGCATGCTGTAAGAGTCCGCTCGTCGTAGCGCCACAGGTGCAACGCGGGATCCTTGAAGTCCTCCGCAAGCAAACCGAAGCCCGGTATATGTGCCGTCCAGCCCCACCCGGAGGGTGCGAAGGACAGGATCGTCACTTTCAGGATGTCGCCGGGCTCGGCCCCCTCCACGTACACCGGGCCGGCCACCGGATTGACCCGCGCGAAATCCAGCCGCGCGACGTCCTCCACGGCCGACGTTCGCGAGATCTGCCCGCCGGAGGCGTCCTGCACCTCGAACTCGAGCGACTCACCCGGGGCGATGCGGGCAACCGGCGCCAGGCTGTTGTCCCAGCCGAAGTGTTGCTGGTGGATCGTGTGGCGGTGGGCCATTGATCTGCATGAATGCCAGGGTGAGCGCACTTTACCACGGAGCGGGCCACCCCTAGACTGCCAGCGGAACCTCAGCCCATCGGGCAACCGACACACATGAGCCTTGAGCAATTCGGCTACGAGGATCAGCTCGATCGCGCGCTCAGCCTCAGCGACCTGATCGTCTACGGCATGATCTTCATGGTGCCGATCGCCCCGTTCTCTGTGTTCGGGTTCGCATGGCAGGACTCCAGGGGCATGGTGGTCCTGGCGTACGTGATCGGCCTGATCGGCATGCTCTTCACGGCGCTCAGCTACGCCGCCATGTCGCGGGCGTTTCCGCTGGCCGGGTCGGTCTACGCTTATGTGCAGCGCGGACTGCACGAGACCGCGGGCTTCCTCGCCGGTTGGCTCATTCTGCTCGATTACATTCTGATCCCGGCCCTCCTCTATCTATTCTCGGCGGCCGCCCTGCAGCCGCTACTGCCTCAGATTCCCTCGTGGGTCTGGCTTTCCGGATTCGTCGCGCTCAACGCTGCGGCAAATCTGGTTGGCGTACGTGTCACCGCGCGTCTATACAAGGCGCTTCTGGCGCTGGAGCTGCTCGTACTCGCCTGGTTCGTCATCGTCGGTGCAAAGGCGCTTTACGGCCAAGGCGCCGGCCTGACGCTGGCTCCGCTCTATGACGCGCACACCTTCTCGCTGGCCACGGTCGCAAGCGCCACCTCGATCGCCGTTCTGTCGTTTCTGGGGTTCGACGGCATCTCCACACTCTCCGAGGAGAGCACGGGCGCGCGCAATGCGATCGCCAGAGCGACGGTGGCATCGCTCCTTTTGATCGGGGCGCTGTTCGTGCTGCAGACCTGGATCGCCACCGATCTGGCCCATGGGATGCACTTCTCGTCGGCAGCGACCGCCTTTTACGAGATTGCCGCGCGCGCGGGCGGCAGCGGACTCCGTCTCGCGGCTATCCTGGCGGTGGTGATCTCATTCGGAATCGCCAACGCCATGGCCGCCCAGGCGGCCGTCTCGCGAGTGCTCTTTGCCATGGCGCGCGACGGAAAACTGCCCAAGGTGCTCGCAACCGTGCACCCGCGCTTCAAGACACCGTACGTCAGCATTCTGCTCGTGGCCGGTGTCTCGCTCCTGGTGGGACTCTTCTTCGATCGCCGCATCGACGATCTGAGTCTGGTGGTCAACTTTGGCGCCCTCACCAGCTTCATGCTGCTGCATCTGGCGGTGGTCCATCACTACTTCCTGAGACAGCGCACGGGCGCCTGGTTACGTCATCTCATCTGTCCCCTGGCCGGATTCGGCGTAATCCTCTATGTGCTCTACGGAATGGACCGCCCGGCAAAGGTCCTGGGCGGATGTTGGATCGCAGCCGGAATCGCTTACTATCTCGCACAGTTGATCAACGCGAGAGTGCGGACCGACTCGGCAAGCGCGTGATCCGCCGGGGCACCTCACAGGCCCGGGATGAGGGACCGCAGCACACGGCCCCGGCGCTCCCTGACATCGATCACGGTCCGCGCCCGGTCCTTCATGACGAGCTGGTACGTGCTGCGCAGGTCCGGGCGCACTTCGGCGATCTGATCGAGATTGGCCAGGGCAGAGCGATGCGCTGCAGCTTCGTGCCGCGGCCGAGGGCCTCTCTGACTCTACCGTCCTCGCCTGCCCGCTCCTCCTGAAACCCGCGGATCCGCTGGACTTATTCCTTCCGCTTGCGGCGGAATGTATTTCCGGGTGACCTGGGGGCACTCGGCCGGCTGATATTCCGCAGGTTATACCTCGATACGCGTTACGCGCAGTTCATGCGCGGCGCCCTGGCGGTCCGCAAGGCGATCGCAGAGCAGACCAGGCGGAACTGAATGCACCGCACAATTCCCGTGTACCCGCCGAGAACTGCGTCACGCCGGCAGAGCTGTGGCTCGCGGTCGTCATGGCATTCCCGTAAATTGGTCTGAGACAGCTTACACACTGACCGGAATCTCTCCTGCGCCTGTGCCCGAATCACGCACACAGACGGCAGAAATGGACACCGCAGCCCTACCCGCCCGCTCGCTTCGGCCACGGGTCGTGCCCGACTGGGCGGACCGGCTCCTCATCGTCCTCGGGATCTACGTCGCCGTCGGCGCGACGTGGATGCTGAGCGGCGCCGGTGGCACCAAAGTCACCTTCTACGTCGGACTGATCTCCAAGCTGCCGGCCGAGTTTGCCTGCATCCTGATTACGGCAGCTACGGCGCGGCGCATGGTCGCCGGACCGCTGCGTTCGGCATGGTGGTCCCTGACCGCCGCACTCACGCTTTATCTCATCGCTGACGACATCGGCTTCGTCCAATGGCTGGCCGGGTACGACCCCTTCCCGGGCCCCTCCGACATTCTCTACTGCACCTTTTATCTGCCGCTCGCGGCCGCGGCGCTGTGGTTGATCCGTGCGGCCGCGGTACGCGTGCCGTGGATCCAGCTGTCCTTGGACACCACCATCTTCGTCGTCGGCTTCGGGGCGTTCTTCTGGTTTCTTGTGGTGCAGCCGGCGGCCATGCATGCGCAGCTCGGGATTCTGAAGGAAGCCCTGAGCGAAGCCTATCTGGCGCTCGACAGCTTCTGCCTGCTGTTGTTCGGCGTGCTGGTCCTCACCAGCGCGAACTTCGCCGGCGGATGGCGTATTCCGCTGCTGCTGCTCACCGGTTTCGCCGCCATGTTTCTCGGCGACATCATCTGGTCCCTCGCGAAGGTACGCGGTTACTATCTGCCGGGCGGCGTGCAGGATGTCCTGTACCTCACCTGTTACCTGCCGATGTCCGCCGCCGGACGCGCTCAGATGCGCCTCGGAACGACACCCGAGCGCGAGATATCCGGTACCTCGGGCGCGCTGACGCGGTCGATGCCTCACGCCGCCATGGCTGCGGCGTTCCTGGTGCTCATCTATCTCAGCCGCGGCGGTCTCGGCGGTCAGGCGACTCTGATGATCGGTGTCGTATTCGCGCTGACCCTGCTGTTGATGTTCCGTCAGGCGGTGGTGCTTCGCATGGCGCAGGAGCATTACGCGTCGCTGGTCGCGAACGCTTCGGACGTGATCATGATCGTCGGCACGGACGGGGTCGTACGTTTCGCCTCACCTGCGGCCACCCGTACCCTCGGCCTGAAGCCTGAGGAGATCAGCGGCAAGAACCTCGCCGGACTGTGGGGTGGCGAGGACGGCGAGCGGCTGCGGAGCTTTCTCGAGGAAATCGCGCGAACACCTTCAGGCGCCGTGGGTCCGGTCGAGCTGCGGCTCGAGCGCGCCGGCCGTGTGATCGAAGGCGTCGGCAGCAACCTGAGCAGGGATCCGGCGGTCCGCGGCCTTGCGCTCAACTTCCGCGACATCAGTGAGCGCAAGGTGCTCGAGGAGAAGCTGCGCCAGCTCGCCTTCCATGATCCGCTGACGCTGCTCGCGAACCGCAATCTGTTCCGCGACCGCGTGCAGCACGCGCTGACCCGGGCCCGGCGCGGCGAGAATTGCGCCGCGGTCATGTTCCTCGATGTCGACAACTTCAAGAACATCAATGACTCGCTCGGGCACGACGCCGGCGACCGGCTGCTGCAAAATGTCGCGCAGCGCATCGTCCAAACCAGCCGCTCCTCCGATACGGTTGCGCGGCTCGGCGGCGATGAGTTCGGCGTGCTCCTTGAAGGAGTCGCAACGCCGGCGCAAGTGCAGCGCGTGGCCGATGCGCTGATCACCTCGCTCGGAGCACCCTTCTCCCTCGATGGCCGCGACGTTCACGTGACGGCCAGCATCGGCCTGGCGTTCTCCTCCACCGACACCACCGCCCAGGAACTGCTCAGCAACGCCGACCTGGCCATGTACCACGCCAAGGCGGCCGGCAAGAACCGTCACGTCTCCTTTCAGCCGCAAATGCAGACGCTGTTGCATGAGCGGCTGCGCCTCGAGGCCGACATCGGCCGCGCACTCGCCCAGGGAGAGTTCTTTCTCGAGTATCAGCCGATCGTGGACCTCGGTACACGGATCCTGCTCGGTGTCGAGGCGCTGGTGCGCTGGCGGCATCCCGAGGCCGGTGTGCTGATGCCGGCCAGCTTCATTCACGTGCTCGAGGAGTGCGGCCAGATCGCGGCTCTCGGACGCTGGGTGCTGAAGCAGGCGTGCCACGACGTGTGCGGCTGGCGCCGCTCGATCGCCGGTGCCTCCGGATTACGGCTCGCCGTGAACATCTCGGCCCGTCACCTGCAGCACGGAGAGCTGGTGCGCGATGTGCTCGACGCGCTCGAGAGCTCGGGTTTCGAGGCCGGCAATCTCGTCATCGAGCTGACCGAAAGCACCCTGATGTACAACAGCGACGTCAACCTCGATCGCTTTCACCGCCTGAAGCAGATCGGGGTCAAGCTTGCGATCGATGATTTCGGCACCGGCTACTCATCGCTTTCCTACCTGCATCGCTTCCCCATCGATATCCTGAAAATCGATCGCTCGTTCGTCAACGGTCTGACCAGCTCCGGTGACGGCCCGGACCTTGCCCGTGCGGTCATCACGTTGGGGGAAACGCTGGGGCTCGACACGGTAGCCGAAGGAGTCGAGCTCGAGCCGCAGGTCGCGGCGCTTCTGTCACTCGGATGCGTCGCCGGGCAGGGATTCCTGTTCGCTCCGGCCCGCTCTCTCGAGCAGCTGTCGCAGAGTCCTTTCGTCGATCGGCGCAACACTCTGTGGACCACTCAGGCCCAGCGCGAAGAGCTCTCGGCCACCGGCCGATTCAAAGCGCTGCAGGGCAAGCAATCGTAGCACCGGCGGCGCCCGGCAGGTCAGGCCGCCGTTCTTTCCCCGGTTCCGCTCGCCGTCGTCTCCCAGTGCACGCCGTCTTTCGACTGCTGGAACGACACAGACACCCTGTCCTCAGCTCGCTTGTCGATGCGAACCGCGATATTCTACCAACATGCCGAATGAACTGAGAATCGCGGCGGCGCAATTCGAGAATCGCAGCGGAAACAAAGAGCTCAACCTGGCAGCCATCGATGCGTTGGCGGCCAGGGCGGCGCGCCAGGGAGCGGAGGTGATCGCCTTTCACGAGTGCTCGATCACCGGATACAGCTTCGCGCGCCGGCTGTCGAAGGAGCAGCTTTGGAACCTCGCGGAAGTCGTCCCCGGCGGCCCGAGCATCGCGGCACTCGGCGACATCTCCCGCCGCCATGGCATCGCCCTGTTGGCCGGTCTTTTCGAGCGCGGCGACGACGGCGGGTTGTACAAAGCCCACGTTTGCATCGACAGGGACGGTGTCGTCGCCAAGCATCGGAAGATCCATCCGTTCATCAATCCGCACGTGAGGGCCGGAAATGCCTACACGGTCTTCGAGCTGCGCGGCTGGAAGTGCGGGATACTGATCTGCTACGACAACAACGTGATCGAGAATGTCCGCGCGACGGCGCTACTCGGGGCCGACATCATTTTCATGCCGCATGTGACCATGTGCACGCCGTCGCCGCGTCCCGGGGCCGGCTTCGTGGATCCGGCGCTGTGGCTGAACCGGGAAAGCGATCCGACGTCGCTGCGGGCTGAGTTCGATGGCCTCAAAGGCCGCGCCTGGCTGATGAAGTGGCTGCCGGCGCGGGCCTACGATAATGGCATCTTCGCCGTATTCTCCAATCCCATCGGCATGGATGACGATCAGCTGAAGAACGGCTGCTCGATGGTGGTCGATCCCTTCGGCGACATCATCGCCGAGTGCAGGCTGCTGGGCGACGACATCGCGATTGCCACCTGCAGTCGGCAGAAGATCGCGAACTCCGGAGGCCGCCGCTACCGCGAGGCCAGGAAACCCGGGCTGTACAGAGATATCCTCAGCGCCGAGCACCGTTCCAACCAGACGGTCCCCTGGATGTCGAATCCTCCACCGACCGAATGACATGCGCGATCCACCCTCAGGCACGGTCACTCACCCGCCGATCGATGTGAAATGGATCGGTGGCGCCAACTTCGAGGCCGGCAGGCCGGGCGGGCCCCGGATTCGCATCGACGGCGACGCGCAGACCGGTCCCAGTCCGTTCGATACGCTGCTCGCCGCAATCGCGACCTGCGCCCTGGTTGACGTCGTTACCATTCTGGAGAAGCAACGCACGCCGGCGCAGGCACTCGACGTACGCGTCGAGGCGAATCGAGTTGACTCGACTCCGCGCCGGCTGGCCTCGGCCATTTTGCACTTCAGCATCACGGCACCGGGGGCTACGGCCGAGAAGGCCGGGCGGGCCGTCGAGCTCTCGGTGACCAGGTACTGCAGCGTTCGGTCCTCTCTCATCGCCGAGGCGAAGGTGAGCTGGACGGTCGAGCTGAAGGCTGTTCAAGCCTCGCCCTAGCCGGCAGCACAAGCCCCCCGGACCCGCATCACAGAATCAGGGGGTTTGCACCTGCCGGCGCTCGGACTCGAGGCGGCGGCGGTTGCGCTCGCCGCCTGAACCCGGATGATCTACGTCCATGAGCGGTGATCAGCGCGTCGCGGCCGCGAACGCTGCCGGCCCGTTGCGGCCGAGTCGGCGCGCCCATCCGGAGGGCCAATTCGTCACCGGCGAGTATCGCCGGGCGCGGCTGTCCGTCGTCATCGCCCTGCTGCTGCTTGCTGGCACGGCGGTGTACCTGGTCGCCCAGGAGCGGCAGCAGACCTGGGCATCAGCACGCGAGAGCGTCCTGAATCTGGCGCTCGGCCTGGAAACGTCCATCACCGGACTGCTCGAGCAGTCCACCGCCAGTCTGAGGCATATCAGCCAGGACCTGTCTTCGCGGCCCGGAGCCCTTGCAGACCCCGAACAGGCGCTCACCGTGCTGCGCGATGGAAAGCGCTTGGACTCGGTCTCGAGCTACCTCGGTCTTCGGGCCGCGGACGGCCGCATTCTCGCCGTCGATCAGTTGGGGCAGCCGGTGGTGAACTCCGACGTCCTGGCGACGATCGCACAAGCGCTCGCCGCGCACGGTACCGGGCTGAAGTTGTGCTATCTCGTCAGCCTTCCACACCAGGAAGAATTGTATCTACCGATCACACTTGCTGCCGGTGCCGGTGCCGGAGCCGACGAGCCGGAGGTGGTTTTCGCGCTCGTTCCGGTGCGACGGCTGCTCGCGAACACGGATAGCCTGAGGCTGATCCCCGACAGCTTCGTGAGCCTGGTGACCATCGACGGCAGACGGCTCGTCGCATATGCTCCGGGGAGCGGCACCTTCAAAGTCATCGGCGGCCGCGCCTCGCAGCAGTCGCTCGCACAGGTCGGCGGCCGCAGCAGCGGCGTATTTCTATCCCTTCCCTCCAAGAGCGGGCTCATAGGCTTCGCGCGTTCCTCCGCGCTGCCGCTGTATGTCGGCGCCAGCGTTCCGATCGCCTCGCTGCGCCGACAATGGCTCGCAGAGGCAGCCGCGCCCGCTGTCGTGCTCGTCATCGGAGTGCTCGCAGTGCTCGCTTTCGCCTGGCAGCTGCGCCGCGCTCTGCGCCGGCAGGCCGCCTACGTGGCCGAGCAGGAGTACCTCGCACAGCACGATACGCTCACCGGCCTGCGCAATAGAGACGGCTTCATGCTGGAGCTCGAGTGGACGATCGCCGCCGCACCCGAGGATGAGTTCGCGGTGCTGCTGCTCGACTTGAATCGCTTCAAGGAGATCAACGACACGCTGGGGCACGCTGCAGGCGACCGCGTTCTCCAGGAGATCGGCGAACGGCTGCGGGAACGCTTCGGTGCTCCGGATACCTGCGTCGCGCGTCTGGGCGGAGACGAGCTCGCGATCCTCGCCCGCGGAATGGATGCGGCGCGGACGCTCGAGAGCCTATGCGCCCGTCTGCAGGAATGTCTCGGACGAACGACCGTCCCGGGCGGCGTCGAGCTCGACTTGACTGCGAGTATCGGCGCGGCAGTCTACCCGCGGGACGCACGCACCCCGAGCGAGCTTCTCCGCTGCGCCGATATCGCGATGTACGCGGCGAAGGAGGAGCTCAGCGACTTCCGCCGCTATCACGAGGTGATGGACCACTTCACGCCGGAAATGCTCGCGCTGCAAAGCGAGCTCGGCAAGGCGCTGCGCGAGGGCTCGCTCTCCGTCGCCTACCAACCGAAAGTGCGGCTGGCGGACGGCGGGCTCATCGGGCTCGAGGCGCTCGCGCGCTGGAACCACCCGACCATGGGACCGATCGCGCCATCACGGTTCGTGCCGCTGGCGGACAGCACGGAGCTGGTCCATGCCTTCGCACAGCACATGCTGCGGGCAGCCTGCGCACAAGTCCTGGCATGGGGGCGCCGCGGATACCGCGTGCCCGTCTCGGTCAACATCAGCGCCAACAACCTGCTCGACAGCGGCTTCGTCGACAAGGTGCGCTCGATCCTCGATTCGCTGCAGCTCGAGCCCGCGCTCCTCGAGCTCGAGGTGACCGAGAGCGCGGTGATGCGCCATCCGGACACCATGCTCAAGCGGCTGGGCGAGATCCGCGCGCTCGGTGTACGGCTGTCCATCGATGACTTCGGAACCGGCTACGCCTCACTCGCATACCTGAAACAGCTGCCGGTGCACACGTTGAAGATCGACAAGAGCTTCATCACCAACCTGATGGAGGACGCCGCGGACCAGCGCATCGTGCGCAGCTCCATCCAGCTTGCCCACAGTTTCGGCATGTCGGTCGTCGCCGAAGGCGTGGAGACGGCAGGTGCTGCACGTGAGCTGCTGACCTACGGCTGCGAGTTTGCACAGGGCTACTACTTCAGCTACCCGTTGACGGTCGCCGAGATCGAAGCCCAGTGGCTGGAGCCCGCCAGTATCGCGTCCCGCACAAGCGCGCGTTACGCCGCCCCTGCGGGTGTGCCGTAAGCTGGCCTAGGTCAGACGCTTGGCCATGCAGGTCGCCGAGCTCGGGCAGAGAGAGCGAAACTCCTCGGTTCCCTGAACGTCCGCCGGCGTCTCGCTGCGCTCGATCACCTGATAACCGTGACGTGAAAAAAACGCCGCGGCCGTCTGAGTAAGAAGAATCAGCCGCTCGATCTTTGCCTCCCGCGCCGCATGCTCGAGCGCGAGCACGATGGAGCCTCCGAGGCCCTTCCCCTGCCGCTCCGGGGACACCACCACCGACCGCAACAACGCCGACGCCCCGAGACGCTGCAGCGCGCCCGCCGCGACCAGGTCATCGCCGTCGCGGATTGCAAGGAACTCAGGCTGCGCGGACACGAGATCGCTCGTCGGCAGGCCCGCGCTCGCGAGAAGCGCGCGGATCAAGCTCAGGTCGGCCGCTGAGGTGGCCCGGAATGCCTTGATCACAGCTGCTTCGCCTCTGTGACGGACACGAGCTGCCCTCCGGTGGCGTGGGAGCGCCCGCGGAACAACGCGATGGGCTCGCCGCGCTGATTGGTTACGGCGATTTCATAGATTCCGCTTCGCTTCGAGCGCCACAGCTCGCGCGCTTCCGCCGTCAGCTCATCGTGTACACGCGCGGGAGCCAAAAAATCGATCGAGGCGGCGGCGGCGACCGTGGCCTCGTTGTGCGTGTTGCAGGCCACCGCAAAGGCGCTGTCGGCCAGCGCGAATACGATGCCACCGTGGCACATGCCGTGCCCGTTGACCATGTCGGTGCGCACCGTCATGCGCAGGCGGGCACAGCCCGGTCTTACCTCCTCGATCTTCATGCCGAGATTGCGGGAGGCATGATCGTTGGCGAACAGCGCCTGCGCCGAGGCCTCCGCAATCCGTTGCTTGTCCGAATCCGGCGCAAGGGGCGTCATGGCCGTCTCCCATCCCGCAGACGCTTCGCCTTGCCGGTGGAGCGCTCGATGCTCCCGGGAGTGTGGATTTCCACCTCTACACTGATGCCGACGAAGGCCTTCACTTGTGATGCGAGCTCCGCGGCCGCTCGCTGCCGCGACCCCTCGCCTGAGGAGCCTGCGACGCATTCTACGTGCACCGTGAGCGTATCCAGATGACCTGCGCGCGCCATTTCGAGCCAGTAATGCGGAGAGAGACCCGCCGTGCGCAGTATCAACTCCTCGATCTGCGAGGGGAAGACATTGACGCCGCGGACTATCAGCATGTCGTCGGTCCGCCCTGTAATCCGAGCCATGCGCCGCATCGGGCGCGCCGTTGGCGGCAACAGCCGGGTGAGATCGCGTGTTCTATAGCGGATGACCGGCAGCGCTTCCTTGGTGAGCGAGGTCAATACGAGCTCACCCTCCTCTCCCTCCGGCAGCACTTCGCCGGTCTCAGGGTCGATGATCTCCGGGTAGAAGTGATCCTCCCAGATGACCGGTCCATCCTTGGTCTCCACGCATTCGCTGGCCACTCCCGGCCCCATCACTTCGGAAAGGCCGTAGATGTCGACGGCATCGATCCCCAGGGCAGCCTCCAACCGGCCGCGCATGGCCTCCGTCCAGGGCTCCGCGCCGAGGATGCCGATGCTGAGGGAGCACTCGCGCGGGTCGGTGCCCTGCCTCACCAGCTCTTCGGCGATATTGAGGGCATAAGAGGGAGTGACCATGATGATATCGGGGCGGAAGTCCCGGATGAGTTGCGCCTGCCGCATCGTCTGCCCCCCGGACATGGGAATGACCGTGCAACCCAGCCTTTCGGCGCCGTAGTGCGCTCCCAAGCCGCCGGTGAAGAGCCCATAGCCATAGGCGATGTGCACGACATGCCCCGGACGGCCGCCGGCCGCCCGAATCGAGCGCGCAACCAGGTCGGCCCAGGTGTCGATGTCCTGCTGCGAATAACCGACCACGGTGGGGCGGCCCGTCGTGCCGCTCGAGGCGTGGAGACGCACTACCTTCTCCCGCGGTACGGCGAACAGTCCGAATGGATAGTTGTCGCGGAAATCCTGCTTCGTCAGGAGCGGGAATCCGGCGAGATCCTCCAGCCCCCGCAGGTCATCCGGGTGAACCCCGCGGGCATCGAAGCTGCGGCGGTAGTGCCCGACATTCCGGTAGGCATGGTGCAGCGTCCACTGCAATCGCTCGAGCTGCAGTGCACGGAGCTGATCTGTGCTCGCCCGTTCGGGCGACGCGGAATCTTTCATAGGCTCGCGCCCTCGTCTCGAATTATAGCCAGGCGGGGGCGCCCCGGTTGCGAGGGCCAGCCGGCAGTTGCCCGCCGCCGCCGACCGGCAGCGGCGCATTGCAACCATTGAGCGGCTTCGGTGTTCTAATGGCATACCAGGCCTCGAACCTGGCAGGCAGCAACACGTATCGGTCCCGATTCAGCATAGAAGGAACCCGTCATGGCCAAACCGGCAGCCAAAGTCATGCTCATCCTTGCCGCAATCCTGGGCACGTCGGCTACGCTGGCAGCGGAAAGGACTTTCGATAAGCGCCTCGATGCGCCGCCCGGCGGCCGGCTGACGTTTGAGGCCGATGTCGGCTCGGTGGCAGTCACGGGAGGGGATACCCATCAGGTCGTCGTCCACGCCGACCTGGAGGGGTCGGACACCTTTCTGAACAGCCTCCACATCACTGCCGAGCAAACTCCCACCGGGGTGACGATTTCAGCCCGCAAGGACCGCAACGGCTGGTTCCCCTGGTTCAATTTCGAGTGGGGCGGCGGGTTGCGCTTCACGGTCGAAGTACCGCGAGACTACCCCGTCGATCTGAAGACCGCGGGCGGCGGTATCGACGTACGGAACTTGAACGCTTCGGTGAACGGCAATACTTCAGGCGGCGGCATTCGCGTCCAAAATGTCGCGGGTACGGTAGACGTTCATACCTCCGGGGGCGGCATCCAGGCGGAGCGGCTCAACGGCTCTGCCAATCTCAGCACCTCCGGCGGCAGCATAGGTGTTACGGATTCGTCGGGCGATCTCTACCTCCGAACCTCCGGCGGCGGCATCAACATCCAGAACGACGACGGCAAAGTCGATGCTCATACTTCCGGAGGCAGCATACGTGCGGAATTGCGGAGCAATGATGGCATCGACCTTGGAACCTCCGGAGGCGGCATCACCCTGCTGCTCCCGCAGAGCACGCGCGCATCGATCGATGCCTCGACGAGCGGCGGCAGCGTATCCTCCGATCTGCCCGTCAGCACGATCGGGACCGTCAACGGCAATCATCTGCACGGCTCGATCGGCGGCGGCGGTCCCTCGATTTCCCTGCACACGTCCGGGGGAAGCATCCACATCGAGCCGGAGACCTGAGCCCCTGGCAGGCTTGACGGGATCGCCGGGATCGCCGGTCTCGTCTGTCATCGCATGCCTTTAAAACCTGACCATCACGTGACGCGGCACGGTGTAATCCTCCAGGGCATAGACCGAAAGATCCTTGCCGTAGCCGGAGCGTTTGAAACCGCCGTGCGGCATCTCCCGCGCCATCGAGAAATGGGTGTTGATCCAGGTGCAGCCGTACTGCAATCGCGCCGCGACCTTCATGGCCTTGGACACATCGCGTGTCCAGACCGATGAGGCGAGCCCATACTCGGAGTCATTGGCCCAGCGGATCGCCTCATCGGCGTCGGTGAAACGGGTCAGCGTCACCACCGGGCCGAAGACCTCGCGCCGCACGATCTCATCGTCCTGCAGTGCACCGGCGATCACCGTGGGCTCATAGAAGAAGCCCTCGCCGGCACGGACCCGCCCACCCGTGGTGACCGTCACGTGTTTGGAGGCCATGGCCCGGTCCACGAAGCCGCTCACCCGGGTGCGCTGCTCCGCCGATATCACCGGCCCCATCTGTACGGAGGGCGTTTTTTGCGTGCCCACTTTCAGGCTCTTCGCCCCCTCGGTCACCGCCTGGACCACGCGCTCGTAGACGCTCGCCGCAACGTACAGTCGACAGGCCGCTGTGCAATCCTGGCCGGCGTTGTAGAAACCATAGATGCGCATTCCCGCAGCCAGCGCTTCGAGGTCGGCATCGTCGAACACGATGACCGGCGCCTTGCCGCCGAGCTCCAAATGAGTGCGCTTCAGGTTCCCAGCGGCCGCGGTGAGCACCTTTTGACCGGTGGCCACGTCACCCGTCAGTGACACCATGCGCACGCGCGGATGCGCAACCAAGGGCGCTCCGACGGACTCTCCCCTGCCGCAGATGACGTTGACCACGCCTTTGGGCAGCATGTCACGCAGCGCTACCGCCAGCTTCAACATCGTAAGAGGTGTCTGCTCGGAAGGCTTGAGCACCACCGTGTTGCCTGCCGCCAGCGCCGGGGCGAGCTTCCACGACGCCATCATCAACGGGTAGTTCCAAGGCGCGATGGAGCCCACCACCCCGACCGGATCGCGGCGGATCATGCTCGTATGACCGCTCACGTACTCCGCGGCCACGGGTGCCGTCTGTACCCTCGCCGCGCCGGCAAAGAACCGGAACACATCGGCGATGGGGGGCATCTCGTCCTGGCGCATCGCGGCGAGCGGCTTGCCGGTATTCAGCGATTCCACTTCCGCGTAGGCGTCGGCTTCAGCCTCGAGGTGTGCAGCCACCTGCAACAACAGGCGGGAACGTTTCGCGGGCGTGGTCTGCGCCCAGGTATCGAATGCCGCTTCGGCCGCCGCGACCGCGGCCTCGAGTTGCTCGGCGGAGGCCTCGGGCACGGAGGCAATCACACGGCCGGTCGCGGGATCCAGGATCCGCTCCGCCGTCCCCTGGCCGGCTACGAGCTCTCCGTTGATCAGCAGGCGGGTCTCTACGTCGGCCTGCGGCGATGCATGGGTCATGGCTTGATTCCTTACGAAGTCTGGCGCGATAGCGTACTGCCAATCGGCAGCCGCCGGATGCGCCGGCCCGTGCAGGCGCCCTCCAGCTGCGCGCGGATACGGTCGGGATTGGCCTGGCCAACTTTCGAATCCGGGATGGGGGTTTTTGCCACCCCGGGTGTCGTAGAAGAAATCCGCCCTCGGCCGCCGCGGCGGCGCGCGCGCAGCGCGCCGCCCGGCAGGCCGCCGGCTACATGAAGAATTGCTCCGAGGCGATCTTGCCGTCCTTGACCTCATAGGCGCAGATCTCCGAGAGCTGCGTGCGCCCACGTCCTTTCATGGTCACATCCATCGACAGGGTCATGGCGATGGCATTCCCGGCCACCAGAGGCGTCGAGGCGGAGCAGGAATGCACCTTCTCGACCATCGTTTCCCACTTGTGGCCCTTTTCGATGATCGCGCGCAACCCCTTCGTCTCCTTCGCAAAATGCTCGGATGCCTGCGGCTCGATGCTGACCGCATCCTCGGCAAACAGCTCCTTTTGCGCAGCCTCGAATTGTCCTTTACCAACCAGGTCGGCAAGGCGCGTGGCGATTTGTTGGGTCGACATCATGGCGAGACTCCTTCCAGTCACTGATCAGGGAGGTGACCATTGCGAGTGTAGTTCCGCGGCCGGTCGGCCACAATATTCCCGATCCGCTGTGCCTGGCATGGTCCTTGCGCAGCTGCGATTCTGTTGCCCGCCCTGAGCGACTTCTTGTAAACACAGCCGCGCAGCGCCACGATCGGCCCCTTCCGCCGCTGCACCGACATCCACCGCATCATGAGCACCCTCAATATATCCCCCGAGGAATTTCAATCTCTGGCCGCCCGGATCACGGACTTGGCGGCGCGCTTCCTCACGGAGCTGCCGACGATGACGTCATTCCCGAGCGTCTCCGGACAGCGAACCCGAGAGCGCTTCGGCCAGCCCCTGCCGGAGAGCGGCTTGAAGGACCAGGCGCTGGAGATGCTCGAGGACGTGCTGGCCATGAGCCGTCCCCCGTCACCGCGCTTTTACGGATACGTCCTCGGCTCGGGAGAGCCGGTCGCCGCCCTGGCTGACCTGCTCGCCAGCGTTCTCAATCAAAACGTGACGTCCTGGCGCTCGGCGCCGGCCGCCGTCGCCATCGAGAAGCAGGTGATCGAATGGCTCGCGGCAGCGGTCGGCTGCGGCGGCTTCAGCGGCAGTCTGTGCAGCGGCGGATCCGCAGCCAACCTGATGGCGCTGGCCATGGCGCGCGAAGCGAAGCTGCCCGCAGCGGAGGACGGTGCCAGAGCCGGTATCGTCTATGCATCGAGTGAAGCGCACATGTCCATGCCGAAGGCGGTGGCGTTGCTCGGCTTAGGTCGCAAGAACCTGCACCTGGTACCGACCGACGGATCCTGGCGAATGGACGTGCAGGCGTTGCAGGCAGCCATCGAGAAAGACGTTGCCGCGGGAGGCAAGCCCATCGCGGTAGTCGCCACCGCCGGCACGGTCAACACCGGAGCCATCGATCCGCTCGAGCCGATTGCGGCCCTTTGCCGCCAACACGGCCTCTGGCTGCACATCGACGGCGCCTATGGGGCGCTGGCAGCGATCGCCAGTCCGGATCGTCTGCGCGGCCTGGCGCTCGCCGACTCCTTGTCGCTCGATCCGCACAAGTGGCTTTACCAACCCGTCGACTGCGGCGCGCTGCTCTACCGCAGCACGGCGGCTGCACGCGTGGCGTTCTCGCATACCGGAGACTATGCCCGTACGTTCGGCTCCGACTCCCTGGAAGCATTCGCTTTCTTCGAGGAGTCGCTGGAGCTGTCACGGCGCTTCCGCGCGCTGAAGCTTTGGCTATCCCTGCGTTACCACGGCGCAGAGGCGTTTCGGGCAGCAATCCGCGCCGACCTGCAGCATGCCGCCGATCTGGCCCGCGCCGTCCGCGACACCGGGGACCTCGAGCTGTTGGCTCCAGTCGAGCTGAGCGCCGTCTGCTTCCGATATCGCGCCGGTGTCATCGAGAGCGACTTGAACCGGATCAACGCGGCCATCCTGAGGCGGATCATCGAGCGCGGCCGCATCTATCTGTCGAACGCCTCGATTGCCGGCCGCTTCGCGCTGCGGGCCTGCTTCGTCAATCACCGCACTACCGACTCCGACGTGGCCGAGATCGTCCCCGAAGTCCGCGCCGCGAGCCGGGATGTCCTGGGCGCGAGCCGCGACGTCAATTAGGCGAGGCGGTCACACGGTAGTAGCTTTCCGGCGGCCCCAGGTAGCTCGCAGGAATCACCGGCCCCGAGGGCGCAGGCGTGAAAGGCAACACCGGCGCATCGGGATTCGCGAAAGCCAGGACCAGCTTTTCCAGCACCACACCCGGGTCGACCATCCGGAACTTCAGTGTGTGGTATCCCGGCGATGCGACGCGCAGCATCGTAGCCACTTTCCTCACGCCATCGCTTACAGCCGTCGCCCACGCCTGCTGTGAATCATCAGCGAGAGCATCAACAATGACCGGCGGCTGGTCGTCAAACGACACGGTGTAGCGCAGCCCCCGGCCCGGCACGAAATTCAGCGTCGGCGCAAGAATCGCCTGCACGCTCACCTCTCCAGCATCGAACAGATACATCCGGTATTCCAGCGTGGGCGCCGCCTTCGGCGGCGGCAGACTCGCCGCAGTCACCGGGAAAATCGTCATCCCGGAGAGGGTCTCACCGTAATCCGGGATCGCCACCCAGTGAGCGCCGCCAGCTGCCGTGATGCCGGTAAAATGCGCAGCGTTGATCGAGACGTAGTGGTTGGCCTCCACAAAACCGTCGAGCGTCCGGCGCGTCGGACTGCCAGGGTTGAAAGCCGAGACGTAAACCGTCACCGCCTCTCCGCCCTTCTGCTGAATCACTATCGTGCCATCGTTCCGCCCGACCGACACTTTCGACCAGTCGATGCTCACCTGCAGGCGCTGCTCTTTGCTTACTGTTCCGGAGCTCGAGCTCAGCTGGATCCATGGCCGGTCGGCGGCCGCAGTCCAGTCGAACGCCTGATCGCCTCGATTGAAGATATCGATTGGCCGTGTCTGGCGGTTGAAGTCATCGAACGCGGGCAGCCGCAAGCGCACCGGCAGAAACGCGCGGTCGCCGGCAAAAGTCCACCCCTGCGGAGCCACCGCCATATGTCCGCCCGCCAGCGGTTGAACCCTGGTGACCGGCGGCATTGCGTTCACCGGCGGCTCGTTCCAGTAGGTGTACCCGATGTGGGTCTGGTCCATCATATGGTCCCACTTGCCATGCGCGAGCATGTGGTTGTACTGATACGTCAGCGACGCGTCCTCGGCAAACAGCTTGTCTGCTTTTGCCGCAGTGTCGTTGGTGCTGACGCGCCCTTGGAATGCATCCAGGGCGTTTTCGCCGGCGGTAATGTACAACTCGTTGACGATCGCCGAGGCCTTGATCGGATACAACACCAGCTCGAAGTATGCGTCCCGATAGGCCTTCGGCAGTTCCCGACTCACCCTTTCCGCTTCGTCCGTCAGCGATTGCCACTCGTCGTAGACGCGTTGCGCCTCGTCGAAATTGATCAGGCTGAATGTGTCGGGAGCGAGCAGCTCTGGTTTGCGCCGCCCGTTGTACTTCGTGTATGCGGTGAGCAGGTGCGCGACTTCGGCCGCATGTTCCGGCCCGAACTGCTGCGCGGCCCACTGCTCGGTATATTGCTGCAGATCGGCCGGGCCGAGCTGCGCCGGGCTCCAAGCCATGTCCATGAAGAACGAAATCGGGAGCTCCATCGGCTTCAGGTCGCCCACGTTCACGACCCAGATCCGCGTGGCCCCGTATTGCCAGGCCAGGTTCATCTGCTCCCAGATCTTGGGTATGTAGTTGGTATTCAGCCACTTGTACGAGCGCGGGCCGCCGACGTAGTCGAAGTGGTAGTAGATCCCGGCTCCTCCGCTACGCTTGCGCTCGGCCGGGGCCGGCAGCCGCCGCAGATCCCCCCAGTTATCGTCGCTCCACAGCAGCGTCACATCGTCGGGAACGCGCATGCCATGCTCGTAGTATGACTGCACTTCCTTGTACAGTGCCCAGACCTGCGGCACCTGACTCAGGTTGGCATTCACGGTCTGCTGCAGGATCCTGCGTTGATCGGCAACGATCCTCTCCAGCAGGGCAATATTGTCCTTCGCCGACATCGGAGTGTCGCCACGGCCGCGCATCCCAAGCGTCACGACGTTCTGGTAGCCCTTCACCCTCTGCATGCAGTGACGCCAGAACGCGTCGATCCGCTTCTGGTTCCTCACGTAGTCCCATGGGCCGTTGCTCGCATCCCACTCCCTCTCCGCACACATCATGGGCTCTTCATGCGAGGTGCTCATCACGATCCCATACTGATTCGCGAGTTTTGCATTCAACGGGTCGTCCGCCGCAAAGGCGCTGCCCCACATTGCCGGCCACAGGAAATTTCCACGCAGCCGAAGCAGCAGATCGAACACCTTGGTGTAGAAGCGATGGTTGTAGCCGCCGTACTTCTCGTCCACCCAACCCGTGAGTGACGGTCTTTCGTCGTTGAGGAATATGCCGCGATACTTCACTGCCGGCGACCCTACCACCCAGCGTCCAGGCTCCGCATACAAGGCGTCCCGGTGCGGCACCGGTACGTCAGCCCACCAATACCAGGGCGAGACGCCGATACCTTCGGACAGGTCATAGATGCCGTAGATCGTTCCACGCGGGTCGCTGCCGGCAATCACCAATGCTCGCGCAATCCCCGGCAACGGGTGATCCACTACCTGCGTCAGAGTCGACTCCCACCGGCCTCGTATGGAGCTGACGTCGATCGCGTGATTCGCAATCAGCCGGTCGATCAAGCGGCTCTTACCGAGGGTTCCAATCAGGATGATGTCCTGCTGCAGCGATTCCGGACTGCGCCGCAGCGATTCCGGGCTCTGCGGCAGCGCCGGCTTGCTCCCGGTCACGCGCTGGATATCGGCCTGCAACTCGTGCACGGCGTGTATCACCCCCCAATCATCTTTGGGGTCCACGTACAGATTCGCCACCACCCCGTTCCGAGCGAGCGTGAAGCCACCCGGCATCGGAGCCGTCTCGATGTAGTGCGGCTGACCGATGGCGAGGCCGGGTTGCGGGCATGCCATGAGCACGATGAGAAGGGCCGCCGCACTCCAAGAGCGCCTGATCCGAGCACCGGGTATGAAGTCCATTGGACTCACCACTTTAGTTCGTTACCCGAACAATATAGCGCAAGCGTGGATTCGGAGACAGCCCCGGGAGAGCGCTAAAAACGAAATGCCACGTCAGCCCCCACCGTCCACCCGCTGATGTTGGTTCCCCAGAGGTAAGAGGCGCCGAGGCCCAGCCATTGCACTTTCCACAGCTGGTTCAGGAAATCCAGCACGAGCCGGCCGTGGAGCTCGTTCAGGTGCTGTACACCCAGCCCCGCCTTCAGGTCGCCGAACAAGTCGGTCCGACTCAGATATCCGCCGCTGCGTAACTCATGACCATCGAGCTCGACGTCCAGCGGAATGTCCAGATCGACCTTGTTCGTCACAAAGCCCGAATCGCCCCCTACCCTCACATTCAAATTCGAGCGGGCGAATCCATGGGTGTAGAAGCCGGCAGCGTCGGTCGAAAGCGTAACGAGCGCGCGATCGAGGGCAACGACGTACTGGACGTTGAGCGCGGGTCTGAACGACCAGGTATCGACACTCCAGTCGACGATTCCGAGCTGCTTCAGGTCGGCGAGGTTCTGCCTGCCAAAGACGCTTTGCGGCGAGTACGTATCGTCCGTGCGTCCGTAAAGAATCATCACCGTGGGCGCAAAACTGAGGCTGTCGGAAGTCCAGAACCGCGCACCGCCGCCGAATTCGATTGCAAAAGTCTTGAGCTGACTCGTGTCACCGGCCGCCTGACGGGACCGCAAGTGGCTCGAAGAGTCCAGATAGCCCATATTGCCCTGCAGCCGCGGCTGCCAGCCGATGTTCAGGTCACCGAGTGGCATCGGATCACCGACCTCGCCATCCCCTCCGACCTTGTTCACCCTGGTTTCCACCGCGGCGCCCGTGCCAGGCCTGAGCGCACCGGCCAAGCGGAAATTGCCGTCGGAGAGGCCGAAGTCACCGCCCAGAATGGTCAACGCTTCCACGCGTGCCCCGATGGCGTTCTGGAGGGGTATCGCTTGGGCCGTTGAGATCTGGGCTTGGGCACGCGTAGCAAGTGCGCTCAAGAGCACCAAGACCGCAAGGCGAGGGGCACGCGCGCATCCGGCCGCGGAAAGGAAACCGGGCACGCTAACCGGCCGGCGTGACGCTTTGGCCCGAACGGGCGCCCTCGCGCCGATTCGCGTGGTGCCGCACATGCAGCTCGATTGCTTCCACCCGGCGGATCGTGACCGAGTCCCCTGCCGCAACTTGCTCCATTCGCGTGTGCAGGCCGAGCTTGAACGTCTCCGTCCCACCGTTCGGGTACTGCAACGTGAGGAGGCGGTAACTCGGGTCCATGACCAGCACGCGTGCATCCAGCGACTGGCTTCGCGCCCCCGGATCGTGACTGCGTCCAACATCTGCCGGCGCGACATACACGGTCAGCACCTCCCTGATCGTTGCGCGCACCTCATCTCCGGGATTCACGTTTCCCCAGTTGCGCACTCCCCGACCGACCTTGCAGGCGGGCAACGTCGCTCCATGAACGCTCAGCAAGAGCGTCCGAGCGTCCCGATCCACTGATTCGACCATCGCAGAGTCCACCACTCCCTCGACTTCTATTCCGCCTGCGACTACACCCGGCTCACCGTGTGGACGTACGTTAGCAGAAGGCGGCGTCCAGCACCCGGACAGGAATAGCGCGGTGCCCGTGACCAGGGGCGGCCTTGCAACGCGGCGGATCAGCGCGAGGAGCCGCACGTCGGTGTGTCGCAGGAGTCCGGCTCTTCGATCTGCACCGTCGTGTGCTCCACGTGCAGCCGCTCCCGCAGCCGCTCGTGGATCAACTTTGGCACTCCATAGCCCTGTGCTCCAGGGGCGATGCAGGCGTGCAGGGTGATTGTTGGGCGCTCCCCGGTCATCGACCAGACGTGGATGTGGTGGACTTCGACGAGTCCGGGAACGTGGCCGATCAACTCCGCCTCGATGTGCCTGACATCGAATCCCGGCGGGACGCTCTGCAAAAGCACATCGGCCGACTCCCGGGTGAGTGCCCAGGCGGAGCGAAGTATGAGTGCGGACACGAAGAGGGACAGCAGAGGATCCACGACCGTCCACCCCTTGAGGAGTATCAGCAGCGCTGCAACGGTGGCCGCTCCCGAGCCCAGCAGATCGCTCAGCACATGAGCCCGGGCGCCACGCTCGTTGAGGGAGCGGGCTCCGGAGAGTGCCAGGAAGGCTGCGAAGTTGGCGACGCCCCCTATGAGGGCGATACCCAGCATCCACCGGCCGTTGACCGGGGGCAAGTGCATCAGGCGCCGGACCGCCTCGTACACCACCCAGACCGTCAGCAGCAACAGCGCCTGCCCGTTCATGAACGCCGCGAGCGGTTGGTAGCGCCGGTGACCGTAAGTGCGCCGCTCAGCGGCCGGCCGGCTGCCCCAGCGGATCGCAACGACGGCCAGCGCCAGCGAAGCCGAATCGGCCAGCATGTGGGCAGCTTCCGCAAGCAGCGCGATCGAATTTGCGAAGTACCCGCCTGCGGCTTCGATGAGCGTAAAGCTTGCGAGGATGAGCAGTGCAACGAGCAGCCGACGATCGCCGGCCTCATGCGCGTGACCATGCGCGCCGTGGCCGTGACCGTCGTGGCTCGGACCACCGCGTCCATGCCCCCGCCGATGCCCGTGTGCATGCTCGTGCTCACGATCATGAGCGGGATGCGCAGCGTCGCCTCCGTGCTGGTGCTCGCCGTGATGATCGTGCGCGTGTGGCATGAAGTCGGAAAGCCTGTTTCGGGGTATATACTTGAAACCCTGTAACCACTTCAGGGTCAAGGCCGTGACTCGCACATTCACCATTGGCGCCCTGGCTCGCGACGCGGAGTGCCCGCCCGAGACGATCCGCTACTACGAGCGCGAAGGCCTGCTCCCCCCGGCCTCCCGCTCTGCAGGCAATTACCGCCTTTACGGCCCCACGCACCTCGAACGCCTGGTATTCATCAGAAACTGCCGCTCGCTGGATATGACCTTGGACGAGATCAAGCAGCTGCTCCAGTTCCGGGACGAGCCGCAATCGGAGTGCGGCGCGGCGCACGCGCTCATCGATGAGCACATCGTGCACATTGGCGAGCGCATTGCGGAGCTCGAGCAGCTACAGGGGCAGCTGCAGGCCTTGCGCCACCAATGTCAGCCCATTGGCGACGCCAAGAAGTGCGGCATCCTCGATCGATTGGAGCAGAAGTCCCCGAGTCCGACAGAGCCGAAGAAGAACAAGGACCGCATCCGCGGGGCGCACGGCCCGACGACACCCACCCGCTGAGACCCGGCGCGACCACCGCCGTGTCATCCGTTCGGTTGATGTAGCGTTTCACGACGGCAGACGGACCGCCGCAAGCCAAGCAGCCGGCGGCATTGACGGAGCCGCGGCAGAACCGCGACCGCCTCGTACGGAAGCAACATCCTCTTCCCTTCGGGAGATGAGCCGCTCGTGGTCCGAGCGGAGAATCGACATCATCGACAACATACGCTGGAACGGACCAGATGAACGCGCAGGCGCGCCGCTCGATAGCGCAGGGACTTGTCCTCATCTTCTGCCTCTGCTCAACTCCCGCAGTTCTGCAAAACGTACGGGTCGCCGCCGCGGACAGCCCAGCCCCCGTCACGGCTGCCGCGATCGCGCGGAACGAGTGCCGCGGCATGGATTCGAAGTCGGCTCACGAGCGCGCCGACCGGGCGTTTCGCAATGCTCGATACCAGCAGGCCGGTCGTTGCTATCTGATCGCCGGGGACAAGCCGAAGGCGGATCTTGCCTTCATCAAAGCGACGGCGGCCGAGGCTCCGACGACCAAGCGCCAGCTCGCAGCCAATGCAAATCAGGTGAAAGACCAGTTTCGCCAGCTACGCGAGGCATTTACCTCCCACTGACCCACGCTAGGGACCGCTCGACGGCGCGGGCATCCACGCCGCCGGCTAGAGCATTGCTTTAGCAACGTGCTCAGCAAAGGTTTTGACCTTCGCCGAGTTCCGGCGCTCGCGCGGACTTATCAGGTGGATGGGTATCGGCGCTGCCTCCCAATCCGGCAGGACATGCTGCACTTCTCCGCGGGCGAGCTCGGTCTCGAACAGCCATGTCGGCGCAAAGGCGATGCCCATGCCGGCGAGAACCGCGGCCCTGATCACCTCGCTGCTGTTCGTCTGCAGATTGCCGGCTACGCGGATGACACGAGTGCTCCCTGGAGGCTCCGCAGCGCCTGGACCGGCTGCAAGGGTCCAGGCGTTGCGCCAGGGCAGCTCGGTGTAAACGAGACAGTTGTGATGAGCGAGGTCGTCGGGGGTTCTTGGCGCCCTCCTCCCCTTCGCGAGCCGGCGCAGATAGTCGCGATGGACGACGAGACATCTGCGTGATGTCCCGATACGGCGCGCAATGAGACCGCTGTCCTGCAGCTCGCCGAGGCGCACGGCGACGTCGACACCCTGCTCCACGAGATCGACAAAGCCGTCGTTCAGACGGAGATCGATCCTGACCCTGCGGTGCTTCTCGAGGAAGGACTGCACCAGCGGCATGAGCTTCAGTCGACCGAACCCGACGGACGCCGCTACGCGCAACCATCCGGTCAGTTCCTGCTCGCCCGCGCGAACGGCGCTTTCGGCCTCTCCGATCTCTGCCACGAGCCGGCGCGCCTGCTCGAAGTAGCGAGCGCCCTCCTCCGTCAGAGCGAGCGACCGCGTGGTGCGCGTCAGCAGTTTCGCCCCGAGCTCGCGCTCTAGCGCAGCAACCTGCTTGCTGATGGCGCTCTGAGTCGCATCGGACTCATCGGCAACCGCGGAAAAGCTGCCGGCCTCGACCACGCGCACGAAACTCTTCATTGCCTGCAGTTTATCCACGGCGCGCCCTACTTATGCCCATGTGGACTTAATCATATTCTCTGCCGCTCCTATTTCAACTGGTGGGAATCGGTCAGAGTACCGCGCAGATCGAGTTCCGATCTCCGCCACCAGGAGCACTGTCATGAGCAAGCCCGTAGTTCTCATCACCGGCGCCCTCACAGGTATCGGGCGTGCCACCGCCCTCGCGTTTGCCAGGGAGGGAAACCGGATCGTCGTCAGCGGACGTCACGATGACAAAGGGCAGGCCCTCGCCGCCGAGCTGCGCGCGCTGGGCGCCGAAGCCGAGTTCGTGCGTGCGGACGTGCGCAATGAAGTCGAGGTGCGCAACCTGATCGATCGCACCGTCGAGCGGTTCGGCGGGCTCGATGTCGCAGTCAACAACGCGGGCACCGAGGGTGAGCTTGGGCCGATAGTCGAGCAGTCGGCGGGCAATTACGAATCCATCTTCGCCGTCAACGTGCTCGGGACGTTGCTGTCCCTCAAGCACCAGATGCGCGTCATGATGCCTCGAGGCGGCGGCTCCATCATCAACCTGTCGTCCATCAGCGGGCAGGTCGGCTTCGCGGGAGCCGCAGTCTATGCAGCGAGCAAGCACGCCGTCGAAGGCCTCACCAAGAGTGCTGCGCTCGAAGGCGCGCGTGCAGGTGTGCGCGTCAACGCCGTGGCACCAGGTCCGACGGAGACGCAGATGCTCGACCGCTTCATGGGGCGAAGCGAGGAGGCGAAAGCGCGCTTCGTGGCGACGATCCCAGCCGGTCGCGCCAGTTCGCCTGACGAGATCGCCCAGACCATCGTGTTCCTCGCAAGCGACAGGGCACGCAGTCTGACAGGTCAGCGCATTGCGGTCGACGGCGCCTACACCGCGCAGTAGAGTCGCTTTCTGCCTGCACCAGGAGAGGAGTCAACACCCATGACCCAGCCCGAGCGATACGAATATCTGATCCTTGGCGGCGGCAACGGCGGCGGCTTCCTGGCCTGGCACCTCGCCGGGCTCGGGCACCGTACGGCCGTCATAGAGCGGCGTTGGATCGGCGGTTCCTGTCCGAACATCAACTGCCTCCCGACCAAGAACGAGATATGGAGCGCCAAGGTGGCTCACCTGACCCGCAGCGGCCGCCACTTCGGCGCGGTCACCGGGCCGGTCTCGACGGACATGGCCGCAGTCCGGCGGCGCAAGCGCGAGATGGTCGAGGGTATGATAGCGCTTACTCTGCAGGCTTACGAAGCCAGCAGCGCGGAACTGATCATGGGCTCCGGGCGCTTCACGGCGCCGAAAACCCTCGAGGTCACGCTCAGTGACGGCGGCAAGCGCGTGTTGACCGCCGACAAGGTCTTCATCAACGTCGGAACCCGCGCCGCGATTCCCGAAGTATCGGGCCTCGAGGCCGCGCAACCGATGACGAACATAGAAGCGCTGGAGCTCGACCGTCTGCCCGAGCACCTCATCGTGCTCGGGGGCGGCTATGTCGGCCTCGAGCTGGCGCAGGCCTTCCGGCGCTTTGGCAGCCGGGTGACCGTCATCGAGCACGGTGACCGCATCGCCTCGCGCGAGGATCCCGATGTATCCGCGGCCATGCACGGGTTTCTTGCCGAGGAAGGAATCGACATTCTCGTATCCGCGCGCATCGATCGCGTGGAGGGCCGCTCGGGACGGGAAGTGCGCGTCGCAGTCCGAACCCCGCGCGGCGCAAACATGCTGACGGGCACGGACATCCTCTCGGCCGTCGGCCGAATTCCGAATACTTCCGGAATCGGCTTGGAAGCAGCCGGAATCGGATTGGACGAGCGCGGTTATGTGCGCGTGGACGAACGCTTGCAAACCACGGCATCCGACGCATGGGGCATCGGAGAATGCTGCACCGATCATCCGCAATTCACCCACGTGTCGTTCGATGACTTCAGAGTCATCCGCGACAACCTGGCCGGAGGCAATCGCACGACAAAAGACCGATTGATTCCCTACTGCCTGTTCACGGATCCGCCCCTGGCACGAGTCGGACTGAGCGAGCTGGAGGCGAAGCAGCAAGGCATCACGGTTCGAGTCGCCAAGCTGCCGACCAGCGCCGTCCTGCGTGCGAGGACGCTGGGCGAGCAGCAAGGTTTCCTCAAAGCGCTGATCGCGGCCCACGACGATCGGATTCTGGGCTTCACGATGATCGGACCGGAGGCCGGAGAGGTCGTGGCTGCTGTCCAGACGGCCATGCTCGCCCGGCTGCCGTACACGGTCCTGCGGGATGCAATCCTCGCTCACCCGACCATGGCGGAAGGGCTGAGCCCTCTCCTCTCGAGCGTTCCCGCCCGAGAGGCATAGTCGTCAACCGGAACCCGGAACCACGCGGCGTACAATGCCGGCAGGAAGAACAATGTCAGCACGGTGGCGACCGTGATGCCGCCCATGAGCGCCACCGCCATCGGGCCGAAGAACGCATCCGGCACCAGCGGGATCAGCGCCAACACCGCCGCCGCCGCGGTGAGGGTGATCGGCCGGAAGCGCCGGACCGTGGCGCCGACGATGGCCTGCAGGCGATCGGCCCCGTCGCGGATGTCACGATCGATCTGGTCCATCAGGATCACGGAATTGCGCATGATGATTCCGAGCATGGCGATGGTGCCGAGCATGGCCACGAAGCCGAAGGGCTTGTGAAAGAGCAGCAGCGCCGCGGCAACACCGATCAGGCCGAGAGGCGCAGTGAGCAGCACCATGAAAGTGCGTGAGAAGCTCTGCAGCTGGATCATCAGCAGAGTGAACACCGCGAACAGCATCACCGGCATTTCAGCATTGATGGAGCTCTGAGCCTTGACGTTGTTCTCGACCGATCCGCCAACCTCGATGCGGTAGCCCAACGGCAATTGGGCACGCAAATCCCCAAGCCGTGCATCGATCGCCTTGGTCACGTCGATGCCTTGCGCGTTGCCCACTGTATCCGCGCGTACGGTAACCGTCGGCTCGCGGTCGCGCTCCCAGATCACACCGTACTCCAGGTCATACACGGGCTTTGCGATCTGTGACAGCGGCACCGACTTGCCGGCGGCGGTCGGTATCATCAGGCCCGAGAGGTTATCCAGGTTCGCCCGCTCTGCCGGCGGGGCGCGGAGGTCCACCGCAATCAACTTGTCGCCTTCCCGATAATAGGTCGCGGTATAGCCCGAAAGAGACATGTCCAGGAATTGCGCCAGCTCGTCGCTGCTGACACCGAGCAGGCGCGCCTTCTCCTGATCCACCTGCAGGCGGACGGTCTTGCTCGCCGGCCCGTCCCAGTCGTACTGCACGCCCGTCGTGCGCGGGTCATCGCGCACTACGTCGGCTACTTGTGCGGCGATCTCACGCACTTTCGGAATGTTGTCTCCGGACACACGGAACTGCACCGGGAAGCCGACAGGCGGTCCGTTCTCCAGCCGCGTTACGCGACCCTGCACGTCGGGAAATGCAGTCGCAAGCTCCGAGATGATCCGAGTCCGCAACGCCTCGCGCGCCGGCACGGACTGCGCGGTCACCACGAACTGGGCGAAGTTGCGCTGCGGCAGCTGCTGATCGAGCGGCAGATAGAACCGTGGCGAGCCCGTACCGACGTAGCTCACGTAGTTGGCGATGCCCTTCTGGGTTTTGAGGAATTGCTCCATGTGCTTCGTTGCGGCCAGCGTCGCTTGGAACGAGCCCCCTTCAGGGAGCCTCAGGTCCACCATCAGCTCGGGGCGGCTGGAGCTGGGGAAGAACTGCTGCGGGATGAGGCCGAAAACGACTACCGCCAACATGAAAAGGCCGGCGGCGGCGCTCAGGACCAGCACGCGCCGGCTCACGCACCAGTGGATCACCTGTCGGAAGCGTGCGTAGAACCCCGTGTCGTATACCCCGTCCGCCGCCTGCGCCTCGCGCGGCTCCTGGCCTGCCGCGCGGCCGTGCCCGTGGCGTTCCGGCAGCATCTTGTAGCCCAGGTACGGAATCACCACCACTGCGGCGACCCACGATGAGAGCAGCGCGATGGCCGCCACCTGGAAGATGGAGCGCGTGTACTCACCCGTGGAGGACTTGGCGAGCGCGATGGGCAGGAAGCCTGCGACAGTGACCAGGGTCCCGGTGAGCATGGGAAACGCCGTGCTGGTGTAGGTGAAGGCCGCCGCCTTGATCCGATCGAAGCCCTGCTCCAGCTTCACCGCCATCATCTCTACGGCGATGATGGCATCGTCCACCAGGAGGCCGAGCGCCAGAATCAACGTGCCGAGGGACACCTTGTGCAGCCCGATGCCGAAGAGCCACATCAGGAATGCCGTGGCAGCCAACACCAACGGGATGGAGATCACCACCACCATGCCGGTGCGCAGGCCGAGCGTCAGAAGGCTCACTACCAGCACGATGGCGATGGCCTCACCCACCGCCGTCTGGAAGTCGTCGATGGAGTGCGCCACAGAGACGCCCGCGTCCGTCACCGTATGCAGAGTGAGCCCAGCAGGCAGCCGCTGCTGCAGCGAGGCGATGGCGGACTGCAGGTGTTTGCTCAACTCGATGACGTTGCCGCCCGCCTGCATGGTCACGCCGATGCCGAGCACGGGACGGCCCTCGAAGCGCATCTGCTGCTTCGGAGGATCCTCGTAACCGCGATGGATGTGCGCGATATCTCCCAACCGCAGCAGCCGGCCGTCGGCCCGGAAAGTCACTTCCTCGAGGCTCCTGACCGTACGGAACTGGCCGCTCTCGCGCAGTGTGATGTGGTCGCTCTCGGTGTCGTAGCTGCCGGCCGCGCTCACCGCATTCTGTGCCCGCAGCACCGCCTCGATTTCCGCAGGCGTGATGCCGAGGGTGGCGAGCTTGCGGTTGGAGATCTCGACGTGGATCACCTGAGTCTGCTCGCCGAAGTAGTCCACCTTGGCCACCCCGGGCACCCTGAGCAGCTCTTCCCGCAGCTTGTCCGCGTAGTCGCGAAGCTCGGCGAAGCCGTACCCGTCGCCCTCCAGGGCGTAGATGTTGGTATAGACGTCGCCGAACTCGTCATTGAAGTAGGGACCGTTCACCCCCTGGGGAAGCTGGCCCGCCATGTCGCCCACCCGCTTGCGCACCTGATACCAGGTGGGAGGCACGGTGCCCGCCGGCGCCGAATCCCTGATGTTGAAGAAGATCATGGACTCGCCGGGCTTGGAATAGCTCTGCAGAAAATCCACGTTGGGTGTCTCCTGCAGAGCGCGCTCGATGCGGTCCGTCACTTCGCGCTGGACCTGCTGCGCTCGCTCCAGGCCACAGTGTCTGTACGACCATCACCTTGAAGGTGAACGGCGGATCTTCCGACTCCCCGAGGTGGGTGAAGCCGAGCACACCCAGGATCGCCGTCACGACCATGGCATACAGCACCAGGCTGCGGTGCTTCAGGGCCCACTCCGAAAGATTGAAGCCGCCGCTCATGAGGTGCTCCCATCCAGGGGAGCGGTCGCCCGGACCCGCTCGCCCTGGTAAAGCTCGTTCACTCCCTTGAGCACCACTTCCTCGCCGGCGGCGAGACCGGAGCCGATCACCACGCCGTCATCCGAATAGCGCTCCACTCGCACGGGCGCAAGCGCAAGCCGCCCCGTCCTCGGGTCGATGATCCAGACGGCAGTCGTGGCGCCGCGGTGATAGAGCGCCGTCATCGGAATGAGCAGCTCCTTGGGATCGGCGGCGTCCTCCACTTTCACACCGGCAGTCATGCCGAGCCGCACTTCCGGTCCGGGGCCGACGATCGCAATCTTGACGAGGAAAGTGCGCGTGGCGGGATCGGCGGAAGCCGACTTCTCGCGCACCGCTCCAGGGTAAGTGTCATTCGAGCCCCAGAGCGAAACGCTGATGTGCCTCGCATCGGTGAACTCACCGATGCGGTTCTCCGGCACGTCGATGTACACCTCGCGACCATCGGACCAGGCGAGACTCAGGACCGTCTGCCCCTCGGCAACCACCTGACCGACTTCGGCGTCCACGTCGGTGATGACTCCGTCGTGATCGGCGCGCAGGTCCGTGTAGCGCAGCTGATTGTCCCGCAACTCGTACTGGCGTTGCGCCTGTTGGTAGGTCGCCCGGGCGGCCGCCACCTGGTCCCGCTGGTGGTCATAGGCGGAACGGCTGATCGCTCCGCTCTGCACCAGACGCGAATAGCGCGCCAGGTCCGCCTGCGCGGTTTGCAGGTTGCTCCTGGCGGCGACGAGCGCAGCGTCGGCGGCGCCTCTCTCGAGAACCGCGTCGGTCCCATCCAACCGTGCCAACAGCTCGCCCCGATTCACCGTCTCACCCAGCGTCACGTAGCGGGCAACGATCTTTCCCGGCACCCGAAACGCCAGCGCCGATTCGTAGCGCGCGTGCACGGCGCCGCTGTACTCCTCGGACGGAGTGGTGCTGGTGGCGTCCAGGCGCTCGGCGATCACCGGTTTGGCGGCGGCCGCCGGGCGGATCTCGTGATTGCAGGCGCCAAGCACGGCGGCAGCCGCGAGCGCAAGGAGGACCCGCGGGAAGCGCCGGGCGGCGGACGAGGATCGGCTCTCCATGGCGGCACCAATCTTTACATCGTTAAGTTTGGGGAGTAGATTCTGAGCCCATGAACTTAACGACGTCAAGATAGGTGCGGATATTTTTTCCGTATGGACCCGCACCCCTCTAAGATGCCCGGATGCCGGCCCGGATGAAGAATTGCCCCGTTAGACGCCTGATCCAGCTCAAGCAGGGCTACCACCACGGCGATCTGCGCAATGCGCTGGTGAGCGAGGGCCTGAAGCTCCTCGAGCAGGAGGGGCATTCGGACTTCACTCTCCGGGACCTCGCACGACGCGTAGGCGTGAGCGTTGCGGCGCCCTACGCGCATTTTGCCGATAAAAGCGAGCTTCTCGCCGCCATTGCGACGGCCGGCTTCACCCGGCTCAGGGCGGCTACGGAGGCCACGACCCGCAGTGACAGCGACCTGATGGATCAATTCCTGCACATGGGATCGGCTTACGTGCGCTTCGGCACGGATAACCCCGCGCTGTACAAGCTGATGTTCGCGAGCGAGGAGCTGCCGGCCAAGCGCGGCCAGTATCCCGAGCTGGAGGCGGCCGCCGAGTCCGCATTCGGCCAGCTTACGGACATGCTCGGACGAATGCAGCGCAGGGGACTGCTGCGGGCAGGTGACCCCGAGGCTGACGCTCTCACCGTCTGGGCGCACGTGCACGGACTGACGTCACTCATCATCACCGGCCGGATCGAATGCGCCAGCGACCCGGCGCCCCAGCCGGGAGAGATCGTAAAATTGAGCCTCATGACCCTGCTCGGCGGATTGCGCAGCAGCGCGCGGACGGAACAGATCGCCTGAGCCTGCTCGCGCGGACGCGATGCGGGCCGATGGCCTCCTGAAGGCTACGGCAGCTCGCGCACCCAGATGTTTCTGAAACTGATCGGCTCGCTGGGATCGCCATGCGCCTGCAGTTTGATCGGCGTGCCGTCGAACGCCCTGTAGAAAGGCTTGCCGATATACAGGGTCTGTCCCTGCAGCTCGAAGTGATCTTCCACCAGGACGCCGTTCCAGAAGACGGTCGCATACGCGGAGCTCTTCAGGCTGCCGTCCGGGTTGAATCGCGGCGCCGTCCAGACCACGTCATACGACTGCCATTCGCCGGGCCTGCGCGCGGCATTGGCCAGAGGGATGCTCTGCTTATAGAGGCTTCCAGCCATGCCGTTCACGTACGTGCTGTTGCGGTAGGAATCCAGCACCTGCAGCTCATAGCCCGCATCGCCGGGCCCGGTGGACGCCAGGAACACGCCGCTGTTGCCCCGGCGCTGGCCGCTGCCTGCGATGTCCGCGGGAATCCGCCACTCGATGTGCAGCTGGTAGTCTCTGAACCTGCGCCTGGTCTCGATGTTGCCGACTCCCGGTGCTTTGTTGACTACCATGACCCCATCCCGCACGAGCCAGCGAGCCGGAGTATGGTCCTGCGCGGACATCCACTCGTGCAGGTCCTTACCGTCGAAGAGGATGATAGCGTCCGACGGCGGAGCGCCGACGGTCGTCCCCGGCGTCACGACCGGAGGCACGGGCGCCCATGTTTCCGTGGCCTGGGGATTCGGCTTGTCCACCTCCTGCGCCATTGCCTCCTGAGCCACCGCCGTCGCGCTGACCGCAAACAGCAATGCGGCCGCGACCAGCTTCGAAGTTTCGCCGGAAATGCTCATCGTGGGACTACCCGTATCTCGAGCCCATCATGTGAACCGCCCAGAGCTCACCGGCCAGCATCCCGGCTGACACGCCGAGAAACGCGCCCGCGATGACATCGCTGATGAAATGCCAGTCGCCCGCGACCAACAGAGCCGCGGCGATCAGCAACAGGCCCGAAAGCGGCCGGACGCTGGTCCTGTAGAGCCTCATGAAAACCCCCGCGAACGCTCCCGCAAGCACCATATGGCCGGAGGGAAAGCTGCTGTATGTGAAACCCATGGCGAAATGGAAGGCATGCCGGGCACCCGTCATCACGTCGGCGGGCGTTTTCACGCCGAACATGGGTTTCAACACCTGGTCGTTGATGCCGTAGGCGCAGATCGAGGCGAGACAGGCAACGCCCAAGGTTTCCGAGAATCGCGAGATATGTCCGCGCAGCAGGCGCGCGAGGATCAGGCCCAGCACCACTGCCGCTTCCAGGGTCAGAATTACGGTGGCGCCGAAGGTGGCGCTCAGAGAGCTGAGGTGATGGCCGAACCGCCAGAGGCGATGCGCCACCGGCACATCCAACTCTACGAAAGAGAACGCTGCCAATGCAGCGCAGGCCACGAGCGATGCGGACCAGATCCGCAGGACGACAGAAAACCGCTTCACGAGTCGCAAGTCCTCAATGTTCGCTCGCTGCCCGGGACCGCTTGCGCTTTACCGCTCGCGGCGCGGCCGGCGCGGCCGAGGTCCTGATGAAATCGATGAACGCCCGCAGCGGCGCGGGTACGAGACGCCGTCCGGAGTAGTACAAAAACGGTCCCGAGAACCGCTGCCACCACGGCTCGAGAACAGGCTCGAGCGCACCGCTCTCGAAATACGGCCGCAGCCAGTCATCGAAAGTGCAGATTATGCCGGTTCCCGCTATCGCTGCCGCGACCGCAAGGTCGGTCGCCGTGCCGAGACTCACGAGCAACGGCCCCGTAGGCTCGATCCGCACCACCTCACCGCCACGTTCGAACTCCCATGGTGGCATCGCGCGGCCGGTGAATCGGCCACGCAGGCATGTATGCTGAAGGAGCTCGCGCGGATGCTGTGGCCGCCCGTGACGATCGAGGTAGGCGGGAGCTGCAGCGAGCGCAAACCGCTGGGTACGGGGACCGATCGGCACGGCGATCATGTCCTGCTGCAGTCGCTCGTCGTAGCGGATGCCGGCATCGAATCCGGCGGCAAGCACATCCACAAAGCTGTCCTCAGCCACGACTTCCAGGCGAATCTCAGGATATGCGGCAAGAAAGCGCGGCACGAGGGCCGGAAGGACGAGCCGCGCGGCGACGACCGGCACGTTGAGCCTGAGTGTCCCGGCCGGTCTGTCGCGAAACCCGTTCACGACATCCAACGCCGATTCGACCTCGCTCAGCGCGGAACTGAGCCGCTCCAGCAGGCGTCCGCCCGCCTCAGTAAGCGCGACGCTGCGCGTCGTGCGGTAAAGCAGCCGGACACCGAGCGTTGCTTCCAAGCGGCGTACTGCCTCACTGAGCCCAGACGCGCTTTTGCCGGTGACGCGTGCGGCATCACGAAAGCCGCGGCCGCGCGCCACCGCTACGAAAGCGTTCAGGTCACCGAGATCGGTCTTCATTGTTCGCAATTGCGCACAGCCCGTGCGGATTGTGCCCCATTATCGCGCAGCGGAATAGACGCTAGATTGCGCTGGCATAGTAAAGATTGAGGAGATCACTCATGTCCAGCAACGAACGGTCCGGCACGTACAGGCTCGGAAATCGCACCGTGAAGCGCCTCGGCTACGGAGCGATGCAGCTCGCCGGCCCCGGCGTGTTCGGCCCGCCCAGGGATCGCGATACGGCGCGGGCCGTGCTGCGCGAAGCAGTGGCGAGCGGTGTCGATCACATCGACACCAGCGATTTCTACGGCCCGCACGTCACCAACCAGCTGATCCGCGAAGCGCTGCACCCGTATCGCGATGAGCTCGTCATCGTCACGAAAGTCGGTGCCCGACGCGGCGCCGACGCGTCCTGGATACCCGCCCTCTCCGCGGAGGAGCTGACCCAGGCGGTGCACGACAATCTGCGCAATCTGAGCTTGGAAATTCTGGAGGTCGTCAACCTCCGCATCACGGGCCGCGTCCACGGACCGGCCGAAGGCTCGATCGCGGCGCCGCTCAGTGCATTGGCCGAGCTGCAGCGCAAGGGGCTCGTGCGCCACATTGGGCTGAGCAACGTCACGCCGGCACAGATTGCGGAGGGGCGCCGGATCTGTGAGATCGTGTGCGTGCAGAATCATTACAACCTGGCGCAGCGGGCCGATGATGCGCTGATGGATGAGCTCGCCCGCGACGGCACGGCCTATGTGCCATTCTTCCCTCTCGGAGGCTTCACCCCGCTGCAATCTTCCATCCTGTCCGACGTGGCTCGGAGCCTCGGTGCCAGCACCATGCAGGTCGCACTCGCCTGGCTGCTTCGCCGGTCGCCCAACGTGCTGCTGATCCCGGGCACCTCTTCGCTCGCCCATCTGCGGGAAAACCTTGCCGCGGCCGCGCTGGATCTGCCGCCGGAGGCGATCACGGCCCTGGACGGAATCGGGGCGGGGGCAAGCGCTGCCTGACACGCAAGCCGATGAGCGCTCTCATTGCACCCGATGGCCAAGGAAGCGGCAGCCTCCATCCCGGCAATCGAATCGCCCGACCGGCCGCAGCATGGTGCGCCACTTCGTGGCGTTGTGCAGAATGGCTGCTTTTCTGGCGCCGGTGATGCTGCGCACGTAACGGTTGTTGAGAGGGTTCCAGGGACTGTGGAAGCCATCCATCTCCTTGATGGCTTGTTCCTGGCTCATGCCGTCGACCAGCATGCGATACGCCGCCGCAACGATGCCGGTGCGGTCGACCCCGGCCCGGCAGCTGATGAGGGCAGGCTTCGGTGCCTCCTGGATGATCGCCAGGACCTCAGCGATGTGATCGTCGAGGTGCCGGTGCGTCACGACCTGTGTCGCGGGGAAATCCTGCACCCGAAAGTAGGTCACCGAGTCAGTGACCCCCGGATCGAGATGGACGGACTCGAACGAGCGGCGTACGTCGAGCTGGAGGCTGATGATGGTCCGCAGGCCGTGCTCGACCAACCACTTCGCATCCGCCCGGGTCGGCGCCTCCCCGCGCCAGAGCGCCCCCGGAGTGACCACGCAGAAGTTGCGCATCGGTGAGCCGAGATCATCGGGGCAGGCACCCGACCAGGTCTGATGCGAGATATAAACACAGCCGGAAGGAAGCAATGCCAGCGCGCATACGAGCACGCGCCCCGCCGTGAGCCGACAGCTGTTCACCACTGTACCACCTTTGGCGCAGGCTTCACCATGAGCCCCGGCCCCCGCTGCGCCTTGGCGGCCCCGAGCACTTCGGCTGTACAATGATTCAAACCCGAATGCGCTCCCAATCGTCAGCTCGAGGAGTCATCGCATGGCCGTGCCGATCGAACTGATTGTCAACGGTAAAGCCGTCGCGGCGCAGGTCGAAGCTGACACTCTGCTGTCGAGCTTCCTGCGCGAGCATCTGCGCCTGACGGGAACCCATGTCGGCTGCGACACCGCAAGTTGCGGTGCCTGCACGGTCCACGTGGGGGGAAGGGCCGTGAAGAGCTGCAACGTGCTCGTAGCCCAGTTGCACGGCCTCGAGGTCACGACCATCGAGGGCATCACCCCCCGCGACGGCTCTCTCCATCCGATGCAAGCGGCCTTCAAGGCATGTCATGGGCTGCAATGCGGCTTTTGCACCGCCGGCATGATCATGAGCGCGATAGACCTCGTGCAGCACAGACCGCATGCGACCGAGGATCAGATCCGGGAAGGCCTGGTGGGCAACCTGTGCCGCTGCACCGGCTACCATAACATCGTGAAAGCCGTCGCCATGGCCGCGAACGGCATGGGCCAAGGCCACGGACAATCGAGGCAGACGCCATGAATGCCGTGCGCACGCCACTCATCGGTCGATCCGTCGAGCGCAAGGAGGACTATCGCTTTCTCACCGGGGTCGGACAGTACACGGACGACATCGTCCTTCCCGGGCAGAGCTACGGCTATTTCGTTCGCAGCCCGCACGCGCACGCCCGGATTCGCTCGATCGACACCGCGGCCGCGCGGGGCGTGCCGGGAGTGCTCGCGATATTCACCAGCGCGGATCTCGCCGGCATCGGCGGCCTCCCCTGCGGCTGGCTGATCAAGTCGATCGACGGCTCTCCCATGAAGGAGCCGAAGCACCCGGTTCTCGCGGAAGGTACCGTGCGCCACGTCGGCGATCAGGTCGCACTCGTAGTCGCCGATTCCGTCGCACAGGCCAAGGCAGCGGCGGCGCTGATCGAGGTAGATTACGAGGTACTGCCGGCGGTCGTCGATACGGCATCCGCCGCAGGGAACGCCACTGCGGTCCACGAGCAGGCACCCGACAACGTCTGCTACACATGGTCGATAGGAGACGAAAGCGCCGTCAATGCGGCATTTGCGCGCGCCGCGCACGTCACCAAACTCAACCTCATCAACAACCGTCTGATTCCGAACGCGCTCGAGCCACGCGCCGCAAACGCCGCGCACTCGCCGGCCGATGACTCCTACACGCTCTACGTGACGAGTCAGAACCCGCACGTGGAGCGGCTTCTGATGACCGCATTCGTCCTCGGGCTTCCGGAGCACAAGGTCCGTGTGGTCGCGCCGGATGTAGGAGGTGGTTTCGGGTCGAAGATCTATCTCTACGCCGAGGAGACTGCTCTCGTCTGGGCGAGTAAGCGGGTCGGCCGGCCCATCAAATGGACGGCCGAGCGCAGCGAGTCGTTCCTCACCGATGCCCACGGACGCGATCATGTCTCGACCGCGGAGCTCGCTCTCGATGCGGATGGACATTTTCTCGCTCTGCGGGTGCGGACGACGGCGAACATGGGCGCGTATCTTTCCACGTTTGCGTCGTGCATTCCGACTATCCTCTACGCGACTCTTCTCGCCGGCCAATACGCGACGCCTAACATCCATTGTACGGTGCAGGCGGTCTTCACCAACACCGCGCCGGTGGATGCCTATCGTGGCGCGGGACGTCCGGAGGCCACCTACCTCGTCGAGCGCATCGTCGAGCGCGCGGCCCGCGAGCTCGGAATCGAGCCGACGGAGCTGCGCCGCCGGAACTTCATCCGCAAGTTTCCGCATGCCTCACCGGTCGGACTCACCTATGACACCGGCGACTACGAGGCGACGCTGAATCGTGTGCTCGATCTCGCCGACGTCGCCGGATACCCGGCGCGCAAGCAGGCCAGCGCCGCGAAGGGCCTGCTGCGAGGAATCGGCTACTCCTGTTACATCGAGGCATGCGGTCTGGCGCCCTCGAATATCGCCGGCGCGCTCGGTGCGCGGGCAGGGTTGTTCGAGGCCGGGGAGGTGCGCGTCCACCCTACGGGAAAAGTGACCGTGTTCACCGGTTCGCACAGCCATGGGCAGGGTCATGAGACCACCTTCGCCCAGGTCGTCGCGGACCGTCTCGGCATCGCGCTGGAGGATGTCGACATCCAGCACGGGGACACCGGCAAGGTGCTCTTCGGCATGGGGACGTACGGCTCACGATCCCTCGCGGTCGGCGGCACGGCGATCGTCAAGGCCGTCGACAAGATCATCGCCAAGGGGAAGAAGATCGCGGCGCATCTGCTCGAGGCGAGCGACGCTGACGTCGAATTCGAGCACGGTGAGTTCCGGATCGCGGGGACCGACCGCAGGAAGACCTTCGCCGAGATCGCCCTCACCGCCTATGTGCCGCACAACTATCCTCTCGGGAAACTCGAGCCGGGGCTCAACGAGAACGCCTTCTACGATCCGACCAACTTCACCTACCCGGCGGGCTCGTACGTGTGTGAAGTGGAGGTCGATCCGCAGACGGGCACGGTGCGGGTGGACCGGTTCAGCGCCAGCGACGATTTCGGCAACGTCGTCAATCCAATGATCGTCGAAGGTCAGGTACACGGCGGCATCGCTCAGGGCATCGGGCAGGCGCTGCTCGAAGGGTGTCGCTACAACGAGGACGGACAGCTCCTCACGGGCAGCTTCACCGATTACGCCTTGCCGCGCGCCGACGATCTGCCTGGATTCAACGTCGAGCTCGCCCCCGGGACGCCCTGCACGCACAACCCGCTCGGTGTCAAAGGCTGCGGCGAAGCGGGCGCGATCGGCTCGCCCCCTGCGGTCATCAACGCCGTCCTCGATGCGCTGGCGCCGTTGGGAGTCACCGATATGGACATGCCGGCAACCCCTCACCGGGTATGGGAAGCGATCCGGAGGAGCAAATCATGAGCGCCGTGGCTTACCACCGTCCCGCCTCGCTCGCCGAAGCGGCAAAGCTTGCGGCAGGCGACCCCGAGGCACGGATCCTCGCGGGCGGGCAATCGCTCCTGCCCTCCATGAAACTCGGGCTTCTCGCACCGACGGCATTCATCGACCTCGGAACACTCGGAGAGCTGCGCGGCATCCGTGCCGAGCGCAAGTCCATCACCATCGGTGCCATGACGCCCCATGCGGCCGTCGCCGCATCGCCGGAGATCATCGCCGCAATCCCCGCCCTGGCGAGCCTCGCAGCCGGGATCGGCGATCCCCAGGTCCGCAACCGCGGCACGATCGGCGGCTCGCTGGCCAACAGCGATCCCGCCGCCGACTATCCGGCCGCCGTGCTCGCCCTCAACGCCACCATCCGCACCAACAGACGAACCCTGCCTGCCGACGGATTTTTCACGGGCCTGTTCGAGACGGCGCTCGACGCCGGGGAGATCATCACCGCGGTGGAGTTTCCGGTCCCGAGTCGCGCCGCCTACGTGAAATTTCCGCAGCCGGCCTCCCGCTTCGCCCTCGTCGGCGTATTCGTCGCACAGACTTCCGCGGGCGTGCGTGTCGCCGTCACCGGAGCCGGTCCCCGCGCCTTCAGGATCAAGGCGCTGGAGGACGCTCTGAGCCGGCGGTTCGTGCCGGAAGCGTGTGACGGAATCCCGATTCCGCCGGACGACCTCAACACCGACATCCATGCGAGCGCCGAGTATCGGGCCCACCTCATTCCCGTGCTCGCGCGGCGGGCCATCGCGTAGATTCGGCCAAGCGCGCCGCGAGCTCACGTGACACCCGCACCCGGCTTGCCGGCTTCGATCGACGAGACACATGGGCGGCTGCTGGGGCAGGACTATGTCGCCGATCGCCGGCTGGCGACCGCCGTCTTTCTGGCGCTGACCCTCGAGCGTCCGCTCTTCCTGGAGGGCGAGCCCGGCACCGGCAAGACCGAGGTCGCCAAAGCGTTGTCGCGCAGCCTCGCCGCCGAGCTCATCCGACTGCAATGCTACGAAGGGCTCGACGTCAATCTGGCGGCATACGAATGGAACTACGCCCGGCAGATGCTGGAGATCCGCCTCGGCGAGGCCGCGCACGAGTCGCGCGAGCAGATCGCGACGAGCCTGTTCTCCGAGCGCTTCCTCATCGCACGGCCACTGCTGCGCGCGCTGTTGCCGCAACCCGTGCGGCCCGTGCTGTTGATCGATGAGCTGGACCGTGCGGACGAGCCCTTCGAGGCCTATCTGCTGGAGGTGCTGGCCGAGTTCCAGATCACCATCCCGGAGCTGACGACGATCCGGGCCGAGCAGCCGCCGATCGTGATCATCACCTCCAACCGGACGCGCGAGATCCACGACGCTGTCAAGCGACGCTGCATCTATCACTGGGTCGACTACCCCGATGCGGCCCGTGAGCTCGAGATCGTCCGCCGCCGCGTGCCGCATGTGCAGGAAGCACTGGCCCGGCAGATCGTCGAGTTCGTTCGCGACCTGCGCAGTCTCGAGCTCTACAAGCTGCCTGGGCTGTCGGAGACCATAGAATGGGGACGCGCGCTGCTCGCCCTCGATCGGACGACGCTTGACCCGAAGACGGTCGACGACACGCTGGGAGTGCTCCTGAAATACCAGGACGATCTCGCCCGGGTGAGAGACTCCGAGGCCGCGCGGATCCTCGAGAGGATCGGCAACGCAACGGCCGCCACGGAGCGGGCAATGGCCGCTGCCGAGCGGGATTGACATGCTCCCGGAGCGGGCATCGCAGCCTCCGCAAGCCGGCCGGCTCGCCGACAACGTGCTGCACTTCGCTCGGGTATTGCGCAAGGCAGGGCTGCCGGTCGGCAGCGACCGCGCCGTGCTCGCGCTGCAGGCGCTGGAGCTCGCGGGCGTCGCCGGACGGGGCGAGCTGCACGACGTGCTCGAGGCCTGTCTCACGAGCAGAGTCGAGCATCGCCCGCTTTTCGATCAGGCCTTTCATGTCTTCTGGCGGGACCCGCATCTCCTCGATGAGATCATGCGCATGACACCGCCCGCAACCGACCCGGGCAGCCTTCCGTCCCCGGCGATGGCGGGTCAACGCCTCATGGAGGCGCTGCTCGGTTCCGGCCGCACTGCGCAACCGCGCATCGAGGCGCTCGCGCACCGGGAAGCGCACATGCAACCCAGCTGGTCCGACCGCGAGCGGCTGCGCACGGCGGACTTCGAATCCATGACTTCCGAGGAGTCCATCGCGGCACTGCGAGTCATCGCTGCTCTCGAGCCGCTTCTCGCACGCTCGTGGACACGACGCCAAACCGCATCGAAGGCGGGAGCGCGCCTCGCGCTTCGCCAGCTGCTGCGGGACTCCGGCCGGCACGGCGGCGAGATCGTCGAGCTTCCCCGCAGCAGGCGCCGAACGAGACTGGAGCCGTTGTGCGTGATCGTGGACATCTCGGGATCGATGTCGCGCTACTCGCGCATGTTCCTGCACTTCGTGCACGCGCTGATGAATGGACCGCGCTCGGCCGACCTGCGCGTGAGCGCGTTCGTGTTTGGGACGAGACTGACGCACGTCACCCGGCTTCTCAGGCGCTGCGATCCGGATGAGGCGCTCGGCCGAGTCGCCGGCGCCGTGGAGGACTGGTCGGGAGGCACACGGATCGGCGCCTGCCTGAAAGAATTCAACCATCGCTGGGCGCGGCGCCTGCCGCTGCCGGGTTCCACGGTGCTGCTGGTGACCGACGGCCTGGAGCTGGCGGAGATCGAGGCGTTGACGACCCAGGCTGAGCGACTGTCGCGGTCGTGCAGACGGCTGCTGTGGCTGAATCCCCTCCTCCGTTACGACGCCTTCGCGCCCAAGGCGCGAGGCGTCCGCGCCCTGCTGCCGCACGTGGACGAGATGCTGCCGGTGCACAACATCGAGTCCCTGGAGCGGCTGGTTCCGGCCCTCGAGCAATCCTCCCGGGAGTACCGCAGATGGACATGAGAGGCGAGCGAATACTACCGGCCGACCGCGCCACCGTCTGGTCGCTGCTCAATGATCCTGAGATCCTGCGCCAGTGCGTGCCCGGCTGCGAGAGCCTGGTGGCGACGGCCGAGCATTCCTACGATGTGGCGATGACCGCCGCCGTCGGGCCGGTCAGAGCCCGCTTCAAGGGCAAGCTCTCCCTCGCGGACATCGAAGCGCCGCTGCGCTATCGGCTGCTCTTCGACGGCCAGAGCAGCCAGGCAGGCTTCGCGCGCGGTGAGGCGACCGTCGAGCTGCTGGAACTCGCGGCCGATCAGACCAAACTCAGCTACACGGCCAAATCGCAAATCGGCGGCAAGCTCGCGCAAATCGGCGGTCGCCTGATCGACGCGGCAGCCGCAGCAACCGCCGACAAGTTTTTCGAAGCCTTCGCCGGGAAGCTGCCTGCGCCAGCCGTTCCCCCCGCGGACAGGCCGGCCGCGGCGGCAGCCGCCGAGCCTCGCCGCGCCGGATTCGCGGGCTGGGTGCTCGCATTCCTCAGGCACCTGTTCGGACGGAAAGCCTGAGCCGCCGGTCGCAGGCGCGCTCGATTGAACCGCCGGGAAGTGGTAGCTTTATCCGGCAGTCAGGCCGAAGCTGAGCATGGCTCCGCGACATCTACTCCAATCGGAGCTTCAGGCGATGGACGACGTGAAATCTCTTTCCGACGCGCAGGAGTTGCAGATGGCGCCGCATGCAGACTCGCAGGCGCGCAGCGAAGGTCTGGCTCAGATGCTGCTCTTACGTTCCTTCGTTGCCGCTGTCGTTCTGGCACTCGCCGCCTTTGCGGCCGTAGGCGTCTATCTCTTCAATTACCTCAACCACGCGGTCGCCGCATTCGACGCTTCCAACGTGGAGCAGCTGACCAGGGCCAATTTCTACGCGATGCAGGACATTCTGCTCGCCAAGGCCGGATTGTGGAAGTTCATACTTCAGTCCTGCGGGATCATGGCCGGAGTCGCGTTTGGATTTCTCGGCTTCGCGCTGTTTCTGCTGGGCGTGAAGGGCGACATGGATGCGGAGTACCGCAACCGGCAGCACAAGATACAACTGTCGCGGATGGCTCCCGGCACGTTCGTCATTCTCATGGCATCCGCTTTGATCGGTGTGTGCAGCACCGGCAAAGTCCGTCTCGATCTGAATCCGGTCCAAACCGGAGCCATCACGACCAGCTCGCAGCCCGCAGCTGCCGCACCGCAGGGAACATCGACACCCGCCGCACCCCTGGCGGAGGGCGATCCGACTCAGGCGGAATTCGACCGCGCCATTGCAACACCATCATCGGGAAACAAGAGGAAGGGCCGGGCGGCCGTCACTGCGCCCTAACCAGAGGCAGGTCACCATGCGGGAACGGAAGAGCAGCGCCGGCGCTTTATTCAAGTTCGCGGCGCTCGTATGCGCGTTCGCCGGCTCGTTGGGAGTCAGCCACGCTCAATCGAGCCCTGCTGCGGAATACACCTCCGGACAGGCATGCGACAGCGGCATCAAACCGACCTCGGCGCAGTTCGATCGAGCGTACAAGCACGCGCGGAGGCTTTACCTGAGCAGGTGTGGAACGGCAAGTGGCTGCAATGCGCCGGAAGTAACGGCTGCCTATCAGGAAGCGTCCTGTTTGTTCAACGGGCTGGCGAATCCGGGAGCGCAGAGCGCGTACTTACGGGGGGTGCTGGAAGAGCACGCGCACGAATTAGCTCGCGCCGAGGCAAGCTATCAGCAATGTTACGCAGATCCGGGCATCGAGGTCGCGACCCGGCATCGGTGCCTGAGTCGCGCGGTATTGCTGGCATGCGCGCTGCCCGAGAATGAGGCGGCGTGTATGGGCGGGCCTACCGGTTCGTCCCCCGCCCTGGCCGCCGACAATGGAGGTCGCGTGGAAGCTGGCGGGGGTGGTGAAGTGGATTCGGCGATTTCCGCGGATGTGGCGGCATCCCTGAGAGTCACCATCAGTAGACAAGGCGGTGGCGGCCTGGCTCCAACGTCACCCGCGAAACAGGTCTCCGCGACCGCCACCGCGCCCGCGCCGGGCGACGTCCACTCCTTGCGGCAGGACATGACTTCAGAGGAGACAGCGAAGCTCCGCGCCGCGGCCAAGGACATCACCATCGAACCGCCGCATTGACCCGAGCTCGCAGCTCCATGTCCGGCCGCTATCCCGAGAGCGTCACCAGGGCCGCGCCGGCCTTGGGCACATGCAACGACAGCGAGCCTTGACGAGCGGCGACACTCTCAGCCACCGTTGGGGCCCAGCCGCCATAGTCCCCCACCACGGAGCCCCCGAACGTCACGTCTGTCGTTTCCTCCACTCGAGGCGCCACGAGCCGCAGCACCGTTGCCTTCCCGGTGCCGGGGGCATCGACCGTCAAAATCACATCGTCCTCGAGGTTCTTGTTGAGGATGACGACTTTCAAGTCGCCACCGCTCTGCAGGCCATACGCCGAGACCGATCCATCGGCCTCGCCACCCAACTCCGTCGTCACCAGACGGCCCGTGCCGGCGACTGCGAACAGGAGCATGCCGTAATAAATGGGTCGTGCCACGAAGCCGTTTTCTCGCGTACCTGCGACGGGTGTGTACCACCCGTAACCGCCGCCGTGAAAATTGACCCCGGTCGCGCCTGCCTGCGCCAACTGATACATCAGGTCGGCACCCCAGAGCGCCGAGGCGAACGTATCGCTCACGCCCGGCTTGCCGCCCTGGTAGCACGAGTTGGTCTCCGCCATGCGAAAATGCAGCCCGGTGTCCTTGCGCGCCGCGGCCGCCGCTTTGAAATCCGCTTGCAGCCGGGTGCTCGGCCCCAGAAGCCGCTCGATGGTCATCGACGGATCGGTCGGAGGCCCCTCGGCATAGTAGTGCTGCGAGAGGAATGCGACCTCGTGCCGCAGGTCGTGCGCGAACCGCAGGAGCCATTCGCTGTTGTCAGCCGTATCGGGTCCCGCAAACGGCGCATGTGGCACGCGCTGCCTGACCGCGTGGAAATAGCGCCGCCACTCCGCCGCGAATTGCGGATAGCCGTAATCGGGCGGCCGCAGGCCGTTCCTGTGGAACAGGTCCGGCTCATTGCAGAGCTGAAAGGCGACGAGCTTGTCGCCCATGACACCCGCCACATAAGCCGCCTCATCCGCCACCGTCTCCGGGCTCTCGCTGCCCATGTTCAGTCCGTAGATCAGCCGCCAGCCGGAGAGCTCCAGGAAGCCGCGGAGGTTGCGGATGGCAAGGGGAGTGACGGGCCGGTGCGGCGCCGGATGCCGGCCCGTATCGGGACCGAGCGCCTCGGGTGCGGGCGGGGTGGGCACCGCATTCGGGCTCCAGACCCCAAACTCGCTGGTGTTGCCGCCGATCCGCAGCACCCCCGCGGCTCCGAGATGCCTGTGGAAACCCGCCAGCACCCCGTTTGCCGGCGAGAAGAATGTGGGGTCGCTGAGCTGAGAAGTCTCATAGCTCAAGCCCGTGAAGTCCGCCGCGATCGGGTTCCCGAGCTCGTTCGCGTGCACGGTCAGCCGCAGCCGTCTGCCGCTGCCGCTGCCGCTGCCGAAACCGGCAGAGCCGGCGGGAGCGGCCAACGCCGCGTAGGAAACCGCCAACGATCCCGCCAGGAATTTGCGTCGATCCATAATGTAAATGACTCCGCTAATGGGCCCCCCGTGGCCGCCAATCCTCCTGGATCGTAAGGGCGGCCGTCAACGCAGCGGACAACGCGAGCAGTGCCGCAATCCACATGGACACCCGGACCGTGATGATCAGCGCGCCGGTTATGATGGCGCGGGCTTCCTGTCGTTCCGGTGCGGCGAGGCTTGCGGGTATCGGTGGAATCACGAGCCCGCCGCGAGCGGAGTCGACCGTCGCCTGCACGGCGGACGAGGCATGCGCGCTTGCCAGGTCGCGGTCCAAAGAATGATCGAAGGTCCCCAGGGCAACGCTGCCGAGGACGGCTATGACCAGCAGACCGCCGACGGATGCGACGGCATTGTTGATACCTGAAGCGACTCCGGTGCGATCCGGTGACACGGCATTGATGACTGTCGTCGTCAATGGAGCCACGGCAATGCCCATTCCAAGACCGAGGACCGTCATCGACGCCAGGGTGATCCAGTATGAGCCCCTGCCGCTTCCCAGAAGCGCAAAGCCGGCCGCCGCCAGCACCGGGCCGACGATGAGCGGCCAACGCGCGCCGATCCTGTCCCCCAGCCGCCCGGAATAGCGCGACAGCACACCCACCAACAGCGTGAATGGCAGGTAAGCCGCACCGGCTGCCGTCGCCGAGTAGCCGCGCGCCTGAATCAGCAGGAAGGGCAGAAAAAAGAATGCGGCGCCGAGCGCACCATAGAGCAACAACGTCAGGAGATTGACGCCGCTGAAACGCCGCGATCGAAACAGCTCGGGCGGCATCATCGGCGAGGAGCGGGCGCTTTCCGCGAGAACGAAGCCGAGGAGCAGCGCTGTCCCCGCAGCGAGCGAGCCGATCACCAGAATGTGGCCCCACCCGAGTGTGGAGGACGAGATGAGTCCGTACACCAGACTGCCGAGACCGATGACTGCCAGCAGCGCCCCGCGCCAATCCACTCCGCGCGGGGCATCGGGATTGCGGCTCTCCGGCACGCGCCTCACCGCAATCCACAGCGTCGGGACGGCGACGAAGGGGTTGATCAGAAAGATCACGCGCCAGGAGGTGTGATCCACGAGCCATCCTCCCAGCAGCGGAGCCACTCCCGCGGCAATTGCGGACGCTCCCGCCCAGATGCCAATGGCGACACCGCGATCCCGCTCATCGAACGCCGCGCCGATGAGCGCGAGCGAACACGGAATCAGCAGAGCGGCACCCATGCCTTGGATTGCGCGCGCCGCAATGAGTATTCGGACATCGGGTGCCAGCCCGCAGCCGATCGAAGCCACGGCGAACACGCTCACGCCGACGATGAACATCAGCCGGCGGCCGAACTGGTCTGCCATGGCCCCGCCGAGCAACAGCAGCGCGGCCATGCAGAGCGTATAGGCATTGACGACCCACTGCATGGCCACGAGGGACGTGCGCAGATAGCCCTCCATGGCGGGCAGCGCGACATTGACGACGGATTTGTCGACGAACGCCAGAGTCGATCCGAGTACCGCAGCTGCAAGCACCCAGGATCGCCGGCGGATGCAAATGGGCACGCTGGGGCTCGAGCGAATTGCCCCCGCGTCGCATGGGAATGCCTTGGGATCGGCCATTGACCAGATAATTGCGTTTGTGGTTAACTATTGCACATTCCGATAACCTTCGCAGGAGTCTTCCATGACCATCCCGTCCCGGCCTGCCTTCATCCCGTCGCTCGCCTACAAGGATCATCGCGCGGCGCTGCAATGGCTGCAAAAGGCTTTCGGCTTCGAGCCGAGCGAGGTCCTGACCGACGCCGAGGGCCATATCGTCCATGCCGAGATGACCCATGGCGACGGTGTCATCATGATCGGCGGCGAGTGGTTGGACCGCACCCGCAGTCCCGCGTCGCTGGGCGGGAAGAACACGCAGCGCCTGCACGTGCGCCTCGAGGGTGGAATAGACGAGCATTGCGCCCGCGCCCGCCAGGCCGGCGCGAAGATCGTGATGGAGCCTGCCGACCAGTTCTACGGTGACCGCTCGTACCTGGCCACCGATCTCGAGGGTCATTATTGGACGTTCTCCCAACCCGTCCGGGACGTCTCCAGGCAGGAGATGGAGAAGGCCAGCGGCTTCAAGTTCGAGCAGCTCGATTGAGCGCGCCCGGCGTCGACCGTACGCTCGCAGCGCTCGCCGACCCGCATCGCCGAAGGGTGATCGACCTGCTCCGCGAGCGGCCCCATCGCGCCGGTGAGCTCGCACAGGCGGTGGATATCTCCTTCCCGGCGATGAGCCGGCACCTGAAGACTCTGCGCAGGAGCGGCGTCGTCGAGGAGGAGCGTGACGAGTTCGATTCACGCGTCCGCATCTATCGGCTGAGGTCGGAACCGATGGCGGAGCTCAGGGCGTGGCTGGCGGAAACGGACGCCCTATGGGCACGGCAGCTCTCAGCTTTCAAGGCGCATCTGCAGAAGGCGAAGAAATGACCTCGAGAGTGTTTGTTGCCCTGCGGGTGCCCGCCGATCCGGTGCGCACGTTCGAGGCTTTCACTCGAGAAATCGCTGCCTGGTGGCAGCCGAACCAACTCTTTCGGATCACGCCGCAAGGCGACGGTGAGCTGGCGTTCGAGCCTGGCGTCGGGGGCCGGCTCATCACTCGACTGGACGGCGGCGAGATCTTCGAGATCGGCCGCGTCTCGGTGTGGGATCCGGGCAAGCGCCTCGTCTTCGCCTGGAGGCAGGCTAGCTTCTCGCCGGAGCAGTCGACCGAGGTGGAGGTTCTCTTCGAGCCGGTCGGCGAGGAAACCCGGGTTTCGATCGAGCACCGGGCCTGGGACACGATTCCACAGCGGCATGCTGCCCGGCACGGCTTCCCCGAGCACGTCACGCTGCAGCGCGCCGCCGACTGGTGGCGCGCCTCTCTCAGGACACTGCAGGCGCGGCTTGCCGTGCCGCGAGCCTGATCTCGCCGGCCGCTAATGAGCCTCGGCCGTCTGCACGGCAGAGTCGGTTGCGAGATACTTTCCGAACCAGCGCAACGCCCGCTCGAGAACGTCCCGCTCGTCCTTCGGCTTCTCGAAGCCGTGGCCCTCGCCGGCGTAGACGACCAGTGAGGTCGGTACCCCCATGGCGCGCAGCGCGTGCCAGTACTCGAACGACTGGGGCGCCGGACACTCACCGTCGAATTCGCCGACTACGATCAACGAGGGGGTGCGGTCGTTCTTGATGAAGTCTATGGCCGAGCTCTTGGCGTACGCCATCGGATTCTCGTACACCGATGCGCCGAAGAACGGGATCATCCACTCATCGATGGAATTCTCGCCGTAGTAACTCTTCCAATCCGAGAGGCCGGCGCCCACGACGGCCGCCTTGAAACGCTGAGTCTGGGTGGGCGCGAACATCGACATGAATCCGCCGTAGCTCCAGCCGGTCAGGCCGAGACGGGAATCGTCCACCGGATATTCCGCTTCGACCTTGTCGACCCCCGCCAGGATGTCGCGCAGGTCGCCATATCCCATGTTCAGCCGCACAGCCTGCGTGAAGATCTCGCCCTCGCCGAAACTTCCCCGCGGGTTCGGCATTAGAACGAAGTACCCCATGGCGGCCAGCGGCACCGGTCCGTAGCCGACATGCGGCCAGGCCGGCCGCAAGGCCGAGCTCGGCCCTCCGTGCACGAACACGATCAGGGGGTAGCGCTTGTGTGGATCGAAGGCCGGGGGAAATAACAGCCAACCCTGAACCTGAAAACCCTCGTTTTGCCATTGCACCGATACGCTCTTTCCCCACATGGGCTGCACACGCTCATTGATGCGCGTGATCGCATGGGGCGGCTCGACGACACCGACCGGCTCGGCCGAGGAGTTGGTCTTCAGCAACGCCGAATAGACCTCCGGCGGGCTGTCGAACGTACTGTCGATGAAGGCGAGCATGTCGTGTCGGGCGGAAAGGGAGACGGCCGAAGAAAATGTTCCATTCTCGACCCCTGCCGCAACCGTAAACAGCGGCTGCGCGGTGGCGGCCTGATTCCCGTGCAGCACGAAGGTCGACAAGCGCGTGGACCCGCCGGCGATGGACGAGACCAGCAAAGCGTCATCTCCGGTCCACGTCAACCAGGAGGGCGAGATGGCGATTCCGGGTGTGACATCCGCCGGCTTGCCGCCGTCGGCAGGGATGAGGTAGACATCGCCTCCTGTTACCCCCTGGTCGCTCATGAGCCCGCCGATGAAGGCGATCCGCGACCCGTCGGGCGACCACCTGGGGACCGCGATCTGCAAACCGCGCAGCGCCCCATCGACCGATGACGGATCCAGCGTGACCTGCGGCGTGCCGCCGGGAGCCTGCGTGTAGAGCTTGGCTATCCACCAGTTGTCGCGTCCCGGCGGCGGCGCGCCGATGTACGCGAGCCGATCTCCCTTGGACGCCCAGTCGTATTCGTAAACGAATATCGACGCCGGGGTGATTTCGTGCAGCTCGCCTCCGCTCGCAGGCAGTACCGCAATTCGTTGACGCTCGACGCCGGTCTCGCCAATCACGCCGACGAGCGCCTTCGTCGCGGACACTGCGCTGACGGGATGCACATCCCCTTCCACATACAGAAAGCTCAACTGCGACCCGCCCGGTGTCCAGGCGAGCTGATTGACCAATCCCCGCAGGTGAGTGATGCGCCGCGCGGCAATGCCAGTCGCAGCGACTTCATAGATGTCGAACTGCTTGTCGCTGCCCGAGCCGTGGTTGCAGTTGGACAGGAAGGCCAGGGTCCGGCTGTCAGGCGACCACCGCAGATTGCTGTACTGGCACGACTTTGCGGACCGCAAAATCCTTACGGTGCGTACCCGGGCGCCATCCGCAGCGGCGATCTGCAGCAACTCGCCCGGTTTACCGCCATCCGCTGCCGGTCCGGTTTTCGCAGCTTTGGCGCCCTTGTCAGCCGCGGCGACGGTTGCCCCATTGCCACCCTTCTCCGCCGGCGTCTTCTCGGTCACCGTCCACGCGACGGCCTTACCGTTCGGCGCGACCGATACGGCATTGAAGCGTTGGACGTCACGCAGGCGCTGCATGATCTCCGCAATGCGCGACGCGTCTTGCTTCGGCGAGAGAGCGATAGCGGCGACGGCGGCCTGAGACATCACGCCGGCGCCGAAAAAGACGAGCGCGCTACACGCTACGGCAATACCAGGATGCGATTTCAAGGCGCGCATCTCCCCTATGGCCCGCAAGATGGGAAGAGTGATGGTAACACGCGCGAAACAGGCGGGATCACGGCGTCCCGGCTTGGTGCGGGAGTTACTTCGTTCCTGTCGCCGGCTGCAGATTTCCGGCATCGTGGACTGGCGCACTGTAGCCGCGGAGCATTACAGTCCTATTTGACGAAAGTTCGGCTGCGGAGGGTCTCATGCGTTCGCTGGTAATAGCGGTGCTGGCAGTCATTGCCCTGTGTCTTGCAGTGCCCGGCATCGAGGCCGAGCAGAACCCGGTGCCGCACCACCCGAGCGGTACGCCGGCGGGCCAGGGGGTGCAACGGTTCATCGTGAAGCTTAGATCGGAGTCGCAGCCCTCGGTATCGGCAAAAGCACTGGCGCGCCGGACCGAGCAGCGCCTGGCCGATCTGGCGGCGCGCAAGGGCATGATGCTCGCTGACCGGCGGCAGCTTGCCGGCAGGATGTACGCGATTCAGGTCGAGTCTGCCGCGGGCGAGTCCACGGCGACGACGCTCGCACGGCTGCGGGCCGATTCGAGCGTCGAGTATGCCGACCTGGATCAGCGCCGATATCCCCAGACCGTCCCGCCCAACTCCCTCTACGGCGGGCAGTGGTATCTGCAGCCGAGCTCTGCGACCAATCCGTCTGCGATCGACGCGCAGACCGCATGGGATACCACCAAGGGCAGCACCGGTCTCGTGATCGCCGATATCGATACGGGTGTCCGTGCGGACCACCCGGATCTCAGCGCGCGCCTGCTGCCGGGGTACTGCTTCATCAGCGACTCCTTCACGGCCAACACGGCCGGCACCTCTTACGTCTGTCCCGGCGCAGGCGCCTGGGACCCGGGCGATGTCGTCACGAGCAACGATATCAGCAGCCATCCGTCGGAATGCGGCAGCGGCTCGTCAGCGGCGACGCCCGCATACAGCTCATGGCATGGAACCCGCGTCGCAGGCGTGCTCGGCGCCGATCAGTCTTACAGCGCGGGCATGGTGGGGGTGACCTGGGGCCCGAAGATCCTCCCCGTCCGCGCGCTCGGGCGGTGCGGCGGCAACGATTCCGACATCATCAAGGCCATGCTGTGGGCTGCGGGCATCCCGGTGCCGGTGGGGAATGCCCAGATCACCAACCCGAACCCCGCCAAGATCATCAACATGAGCCTGGGCGGCACCGGCACCTGCCCATCGAGCTACCAGGATGCCGTCGATCAGATCACGGCCATGGGCGTTCTCATCGTGGCCTCAGCGGGCAACGAAGGCGGACCGGTCGATGCCCCGGCCAACTGCAAGGGCGTCGTGGCGGTTGCGGGCCTGCGCAATGCGGGCACGAAGGTGGGCTACAGCAGCCTGGGGCCGGAGGTCGCCCTCGGCGCGCCCGCAGGCAACTGTGTCAACAACATCTTCTCGGGCGCCAATACCCAGCCCTGCGTGGATGAGATCCTCACCACCACCAATCTGGGCACCGCCGGACCCGACGCGAACGACTATACGGGACAGTACTACTGCGATCCGGCCAGCGGCAGCAATCCCAACTGCACCCTGAGCAACAACAACCAGTACCGCACGTACAATCTCGGCACCAGCTTCTCCGCACCGATCGTTTCCGGCATCGCCGCGCTGATGGCCAGCGCCAACGGCAAGCTCGACTCCTGCGACCTGCTGTCGCGTCTGAAAGAGGGAGTGTTGCCCTACCCTCAATCGTCGGCGACGACATCGACGATGTGTCACGTACCCACGGGCTCGAGCGACGTGCAGGACACCGAATGCATCTGCACCAGCGACGGCCGGACCTGCGGCGCAGGAATGGCCAATGCGCCGGGCGCTCTCGCGGCGGCGCTGCGGCCGGTCGCCGCCGTGTCCGTTCCCGCCACTGTCTCACCCGGACAGGGCGTAACGCTGGATGGCTCGGGCAGCGCGGCCGCCGACGGCTACGCGATCACTACCTATCAATGGAGCAGCACGGGCAACCAAGTGCTGCAGATCTCAAATGCCACAACCGCCAAAGCCACGGTCACAGCGCCGACTTGCGGTCTCGGTACCATCCGACTCACGGTGACGGACAATCAGGGGCGGACGGATTCCGCGGATGCAGTGGTGAGCTCGAATTCCGCATCCACGCTGGCTCCGGCGACCGCATCGGGATCGAATTCCTGCAATCCGGCGGCTGCCGCCGAGCAGATCGCCGTCTGTCCGGCAACGGCGACTGCCGTCACGGGCAGCAGTGGAGCCTCCTTTTCCGCCGACATCGTGAATGCCTCCAACACATCCGTTACCTGGGAGGTCGACGGAGCTGTCGGCGGCAACACGACGGACGGGACGATATCGACAACGGGCCAATACACCCCGCCAGCGACGGTTCCCACGCCCTCGACAGTGACGATCACCGCAGTCTCGGTGGCCGACTCATCGAAGTCAGCGACCGCGCAGCTCACCGTGTCCGCACCTCCGGCCAAGGGCGGCGGTGGCGGCGCGCTCGACTGGCTGACACTGCTCGTGCTCGGGTGTCTCACGGTCACCGACGCGCGCAGGCGCATCTAGCCGTGGCGCGTGCCAAGAGAGACCTGGCGCAACTGTTGCGTCCGCTGGCCCGGGCGCACCGCGAGCCCGGCGCGCGATCGGGCGAGAGCGACGCTCTCGAGACGATCTGGCAGGTCGTCTGCGCGATCCCCCGGGGGCGGGCCTCGACCTATGGCGCCGTGGCGCGCGCCGCAGGTCTCCCGGGCCGCGCAAGGCTCACCGGCTACGCGCTGCGGGTGGCTCCGCGGGAGCTGAACCTGCCATGGCATCGTGTGGTCGGCGCCGGCGGCCGGATCGTTTTCCCGAGCGGCTCGCGCCATCACAAGGAGCAGGCGAAGCGCTTGCGGGCCGAAGGTGTCCCGGTCACGGCCGGACGCGTCGCGCGAGCCGCCCTTACGGAGCTGGACGAGCTGTGATCGGCCCGTTCAGAGATCGTACGCAATCCCGAGATAGAACTGACGGCCCAGCGCGGGCTCGATCCTGCCCCCTGAGATGAAGACGCGCGAGTAGTACTCCTCGTCCGTCAGGTTGGAAATGCCCCCGAGCACCCGCCAGTGTCCGAGGAATTTGTACTCGCCGGAGAAGTCCGCCACGGTGTAGGCTGGAATTCGTGCCGGCATCGCGATCGCGCCGGCCACTCCCGGGATGCCCGCATCGCTCGACTGGAAATACTGCGCGCCGACTGCATCCACGATGAGGCTCAGCTTGAACCCCGGGGCCATGCTCAGCGTGAGGCCGCCTTTCAGTACATAGTGCGGCGCGTAAGGAGGAGTCTTGCCCGCCTGCCCGGGGGTGATACTGCTCGTGTAGACTGAATCGAGGTAGCTCGCGTTGGCAAATAACATCAGGTGCCCGCCCCCGGGGACGCCGGGCACGAGCTGCAGCAGGTCGTAGGAGGTCTCCGCCTCGACGCCGCGGCTGCGGGCGTTGCCGGTGTTGATGTCGATAGATACCGTCCGCGAGAGCTGCTCGGTCTCTATGCTGTTCTTTACGTTCACCTGGAAGATGCTGGCATCGTAGTAGAGCCCTATGACCGGCCAGCCGTGCACACCTGCCTCATAGGTGAGGTATTTGGTCACTTCCGGGCTGTTGCTTGGCGGGAATTTGCCGAACGGACTCGCCACGTCGAGATAGCGCACTGGCCGGAAGCCCTGCGAGACGTTGAGATAGGTCTCGTTGCCGCGGCCGAAGTCGTTGCCGATCCCGAACCCGAAGAGCGGGATGTTCTTGCGATAGACGCCGTTCACGAGGTAGGGATGCGCGGCCACGGTTTCGCGGCTGTCGATCTGCTCGTGGTTGAAGCGCGCGGAGGCGACCACGTGCCAGCGGCCGAAGCGATACACGTTCTCGGCAAACACTGCGGCGTAGCGCGATCGGCGCTCGTCGTTGTAGATCTGCGTTCCCCCGGGATGGTATGGCTCGACCAAGGGATCGGCACCGCTGAGCTCGCGGTACGGGCTCGTGGAGGCATAGGCCGTATAGCCCAACGTCACCGCAGCGCCGCGCCCATAGTGGTGCACGAACCTGCCGTCCAGCCCTGTGTAGTGGAACCGTTGAGCGGCTATCGTGGTGCCCGTGGCGACGGGCGTGGCAATGGGCGTGGTGGTCGCGCCGAGATAAGTGCCGGAGCGCGTGACCAGATCCTGATAGCCCCACCATAGCTTCTGCACGTACAGGTTCCGGCTGTCGAACTGATTGGTGTAGGTGAGCACCCCCGTGTAGCGATGCTCCCACTCACGATCGTCGGGCGATGTGGTCTGGTTGGGGTCGGACTTGAGTTGCGCGTAGCTCTCGAAGCCGGCGATACCGCTCTCGAGCGAGTAGGCGTGCAGCGCGAAATTGAGCGTCTGCTGCGCGTCGATGTGATGGTCGAGCTGCAGATCACCGGAATTCAGATCGTAGTCGCCGTTGGCGCGCTGACCCCTGGACTGGCGGTGTGAGAAGTCGGCGAGGTAACCGATCGGACCGGCGGGACCGGATATCGAGTCGAAGGTCGAATACAGCCCGTCATCGCCGCCCACCTGCTGGATCGTCGCCACCGTCGTGGGCGACGGCCCCTTCGAGATGAAATTGATGACCGGCTCGGGCTCGGGCCCATAGAGCAGCCCGGAGCCGCCCCGGATCATCTGCACCTCGGAAATGCTTTCGGGCACGGGAATGTAATAGAGCGTCGGATAGCCTATCGAATCCATCTCCATCGGGACGCCATCCTGCATCAGCAGGATGTATTCGCTCTCCTGCGGGTTGCCGAGACCCCGGTAACCGACGTTGAGCTCGGTCGGATTCTGTTGCTCGGCGAGCACGATGCCAGGCATGCGATCGAAGAGCTCGCGCTGGTGGTTGTCGATGATCGGCGGCTGATCGGCGAGCCGCACCACGGTCGTCTTCTTGGTGACGGTAATCTCCGGTCCCGGGACCTCGGGCATGGAATGCGCGTAACGCGTGGCCCGGTTGAAGAGGTATGGCGCCTCGACCACGACCTTGTTCAAACGATGTGCGCGGCCATGCCCGGGCGCATCGCCGCGGAGCGGCTGACCGGTCCGGGCCGGGGCCGGTGATGCGGAATCGCCGGAGACGCCCTGCGCGCCGGCTACCGGACAGAGCAACGCGAATGCGCAAACGAGAGCGCTGGAGGCGCGCTTCACAGGGACCTTTCGATTCGGCACTTCAGGCGGGCGGCAATATAGGAGTCGGCCCGAAGCTACTACCAGGGATCGTAAATCGAGCCAGCGCACCATCCCCTCGGCCGGACGCTTCGGCGGACCCCTGGCGGGGAGCCCGTTGCAGAGTTGCCCGCGACTTGAGACGCTACCGCCTGCGGCGCATCCCGGCGCCGCGGGATGAGCCGGAGATCAGAATTGGGCGAACGCCTGGAGCTCGGACCGCTCGAGCTCAAAGTGCTCGAGGTATTGTGGCAGCGCAAGCGCGCCGCGACGGTGCGAAGCGTCCAGCCATCGTTCCCGCGCCTCGCCTATACCACTCTCATGACGACGCTCGACCGCCTGTACCGCAAGGGCGTGTTGCGGCGGCTCCGGCTCGGCCGCGCCTTCGGCTACGAGCCGCGCTGCTCGCGGGAGGAGCTGTTCGGAGAGATGGCCTCCGGGCAGTTCACGGACCTGCTGGCGGCCTGTGGCAACAGCACAGTGCTGCTGTCGACTCTGGTGGAGGCGGTTGGCCACACTGACGCCGAGCTTCTCGATGAGCTCGAGGCGCTGGTGCGCGCCGAGCGCACCCGGCTCAAGTGGGAAGAAGACAAATGACCTTCGATGTGACCTTCCCGCTGGTGCTGCTGTCGGCTTACGGGCTGTTCAATCTGCTGCTTTCCGGGGGAATCGTACTCGCGTGGCGCGCCGGCCTGCGCCGACATCTCACAGACGCCGACGCGGTGCTCGGCATTCGACTCCTGCCCGCGATGGGATCCGCAACCCTCGTCCTCACCGTCGTCCTGCCCGCATTCCTGCTCTATGAGCCGCGCCACGCACATGATCGACCAGGACCGGTGCTCGTCGTCTCGGCCCTGTTCGCGCTACTCGTTCTCGGGGACGGGGTGCGGCGCGGCTTGCGGGCATGGCGGGCAACACGCGCGCTGGTACGCGGCTCGCAGTCCCTTCTTGCTCATCCCGCAGACCGCGGCACCGAAGTGACTGTCATCGACATCAGGGAGCCGCTCGTGGGAGTCGTGGGCGGCCTGAGGCAACGGATCGTCGCGGCCCGAAGCGTCGCGGCCGCCTGCGATGACGAAGAATTCTCCCAGGTGCTTGCGCATGAGGCAGCCCACATGGATGCACGCGACAACCTGAAGCTGCTCCTGCTGCTGACCATGCCCGATGCTCTCGCATGGTCTGCGACGGGCAGCGCTCTGACGGAGCACTGGCGGGCCGCCACCGAGCTCGAAGCGGACGAGCGCGCGAGCGGCGCCGACCCCCGCCGGCGCGTGGCCCTCGCCTCGGCGCTGATCAAGGTGGCGCGCCTGTCGCTCGCGAGCAGCCGTCCTCGCAAAACTCCCCGCGCGAACTCCCAACACAATGGGCTCGAGCATCGTGTGCGCCGGCTGCTTGCGCCCTCGCCGGCAATGCGCCGCGGTTTTCCCGGACTACGCCTTCTCACCTGTGCGCTGCTCGTTCCCCTGCTTGCCGTGCCGCTCTATGCGTCCGTTCACCGGCTGATCGAGGCGCTCGTCGCTTTCTGACGTCGGAGGTTGCGAAAATGCATGCCGTGAGCACGAATCCCGGACCTCTCTCGCCCTTCCATGTTGCATTCCCGGTGCACGACCTCGAGGCCGCCCGCGCCTTCTACGGCGGCACACTCGGCTGTTCCGAGGGGCGAAGCTCGGAGGAGTGGATCGATTTCAATTTCTACGGCCACCAGATCGTCGCCCACCTGGCGCCGGGGGAAACGCGCCAGGCGCAGCGAAACACGGTGGACAGCCATGGCGTGCCGGTGCGTCACTTCGGAATCGTGCTGCCGATGGCGGAATGGGAGGCGATGGCCAACCGCCTGCGGGCGAAAGGCGTGCGCTTCCTGATAGAGCCCTACATCCGCTTCCAGGGCCAGCCCGGCGAGCAGGCAACGATGTTCTTTCTCGACCCGTCAGGCAACGCGCTGGAAATAAAAGCGTTCTCAGACATCACCAAACTCTTCGCCAGGTGAACGCTCGCTGAATGTCAGCTGAGGCGTGGCCGCGCGCTGAAAGCGTTGGCTGGGGAACCAGGGAGTGCGTGCGCTCGTTATCGAGCTGAGCCTTCCCTTTGAGGAGTTATTATGCGCAAGTATCTCGTGGCGCTCACAGCTTTGTCGCTGACCAGCGCCGTTGCCTGGGCTGATAATGGCAGCCATCATCCGGTAAAGGATTCCTACATCACCACGAAGGTGAAAGCCGAGCTCGCAGCAGATCATGCAACCAAGGCGCGCGAAATTCATGTCGCTACCGTCAACGGCGTTGTAATTCTCCGCGGGGTTGCCGCGTCGGAAGCGGAAAAGGACAGAGCCGAGCAGGACGCGATGAGAGTCAAGGGCGTACAGGCGGTGCACAACGAGATCAAAGTCCCCGACTGAGTCTCTCCGCACTCTAGTCGCTCGGCCGGAGCCTGCCCTTAGCTGGGCAGGATCCGGCCGAGCCGCATTGTGCTCACGCGGCAAACCGCAGCGCTTGCGGTCCTGCCTGCGGCAGCGGATCATAACCGGCCGGGGGATCCGCCCCGGAAGCGAATAGAGCTCGCCATGAGAGACCTCAGGCCCTGGCTCCTCGTCGCATTGATCACGTTCTGCGCGGTGCCGGCGCTTGCCGAGCCGACAGGCGACGTCAACGCACTTCTGCAACGCGCGGTCACCGGCTCGTGGCGCTCGCCAGCCAACAGGGCACGGGATCGCTACCGCCATCCGATTCAGACCCTCGAGGTCTTCGGCCTGCGCCCCGACATGACGGTCATCGAGCTGGACCCTGGCAGCGGCTGGTATACGGAGATATTGGCGCCGGTGCTGCACGCTCGCGGCCACCTGATCGAGACGGTTCCGCCGCCCGATGCCGGCAGCTCGTTCGCGCGACGCATGGGCGCCGCGTTCGAGAACAAGCTCAAGTCGGATCCGGCCGTATACGGCAACGTGAGGACCGTTCCCTTTGCTCCGCCGGCGCAGGTGAAACTCGGGCCGCCGGACTCGGCCGACATGGTCCTGACTTTTCGCAACCTCCATGATTGGCTCAACAACGACCCTGCGACGCTCGCGGCCGTGTTCCAGGCCGCATACCAGGTCCTGAAGCCGGGCGGAGTGTTCGGTATCACCGAGCATCGCGCACGGCCCTATGAGAACGCGGCCGAGGTCTCCCACTCCCTGCACCGTATTCCCGAGGACTACGTGATCGAGCTGGGCCTGAAGGCAGGCTTTCAGCTGGCCGCGGCGTCGGAGGTCAACGCCAACCCGAAAGACTCCGAAAGCGTGAATGTTCATCGCCTGCCGCCCGACCTCTCCGGGCCGCCCGGCGAGCACGCACGGATGAGCGCGATCGGCGAGTCGGACCGTATGACGCTCAAGTTCGTGAAGCCGGAGCATTGAGCGCCGGCTTCACGGAGCCTTAGTGATCGCAGAGTGATACGTCGCCGCTCAGGCTCTTGATGCGGACGTGCCCGTCGCCCCCACCGCGCGTGCCGTCGAGGCGGCTACCGGGTCCGTACTGACTCTTGTCCGGCTGCTGGCCGAAGCAGTCCGTGATGTCGCCGCTGAACGCCTTCGCCTCGTAGGAATACCCCGCGTGCGCAGATACGGTGAGCTTCTGACTGCCACTCACCGTCTCGGTTTCGACTGTTCCACGACTCGCGAGCACGGCTTTGAGGTCGATGTCGCCGGATGTGGTGTTGAGCCGCACGTGGCGGGCGGCCGACAGCGTGGCCCGCAGAGTCCCGTTGACGGTACTCGCCTCGAGCTCACCGGCCACGTTCGTGACGCTCAAATCGCCGCTTACGCTCGTGACGTGGAGAGTACCGGCTTGCCGGCTGCCCTGCAGGGTCACCGTTCCGCTCACGGAGGTCACCTCGTCATCTCCCGAGCCGAGCTGCGCGTCGATGCTGCCGCTCACCGTATGGAGGCGCTGGCTGCCTGTCACGCTGTCGGATCGGATGGCGGCACTCACGCCGGATACATCGACCTCGCTCTCGCGCGGCACGTGCACTTCCAGGCGCACCGAGCCTCTTTCTTCGCCAATGCCAGGCGAGTTGCAGCTCTGCGACCTGCCATATACGACGCAGACGCTCGTGCGGCCATGATCGCTCGTCACCTTCACCCGCTCCGTGTTGCGGGGCAGATCGGCGCTCACCGACACCGCAGGTCTGTCCCAACCGCTGATCACGATGTTTCCGGAGATATTGCTGACGTCGACCTCGCCATGCGGGTCCGCGGCGACCTGCTGCTGAAAGTTGTCGGCATGCGCCGCGCCGACCGCGAATGCGGAGGATGCGACCAGGATTGCCATACGAAACGGGGATGTTCTCATGTTCAGGTCTCTCCGCCGCCGCCGCTCGCCTGCTGAACGGTCGACAGCACTTGCATTTCGTCCTGATAGGTATCGATCAACAGCTCCTGCAGCAGCGCGTTGCCGGGTTCGCGGCCCAGCGCCTGCTGGATCTCCTGCATCGACTGATGAATGGTGGCCAGGCTCTGCAGGACTTTCTGCCGCGTGGGCGGCGGCAGCGTCGCGAGCTTCGCGTCGAGCGAGCGCAGAAGCGCCTCTCTCTCGTGCAGATATCGGGGGTCGGTGACATAGGCTACGGTCATTCCAGCGCCCGCGCCGGTACTGCTTGGAACCCTGGCAACCGGTGGCGTCTGCCGAGCCGGCGAAAGGATCCACCGGTCGATCGAAATACCGACCGCAGCCGAGGCGAGGACAGCCGCGAGTATCGCGACCTGCATCATCCGTGGACGCCGGCGCCATGCGGACTCCGTCGTACCGCGCCGCTGCACGCTACTCTCGGACTCGGGCATCCCACCCGCACGCAGCCTCGCCTCGAGCGCCTGCCAACCGTCGTGCGGCGGCCGGACGTCCCGCGGCAGCTCACTGAGCCTGTCGACTTTCGAGGGTGTAGGGTCGTTCATCGCGTCTCCTGTGCGGAAACTCCGAGCCTGGCGCGCAGGAGCGCGCGAGCCCGATGCAACTGGGCCTTGCAGGTGCCTTCGGCGACGCCGAGCATCTGCCCTGCCTCTCCATGCGAGTAACCATAAATCCCGCAGAGAACGAGGGTGTCTCGCGCGCCGTCAGGCAGGGTGCCGATCGCAGCTTCGATCTCGCGCACCTCGACCGGCGTATCGAGCGTCCACTCGCCAGGCGCCTCCGCGACCTCTTCGTCCGCGTCCACCGATAACGGCACCTCGCGCTGGGCTGAGGCCTTGCGGCGCCGGCTCAGGACCACATTCACCGCTATGCGGTGCAGCCACTTCCCGAAGCTGCTTCGCGTCTCGAAGCGTCCGAGCGCCTTCCACGCGTTGAAGAACGCCTCCTGCCCACAGTCCTCAGCCGCTGCCGGATCGCGCGTCAGCCGCAGGCACAGCCCGTACACGCTGCCAATGTGCTCGCGATAGAGGCGCTCGAAGGCGCGCATGTCTCCACCGCGAGCCCGCTGCACGAGGCCTGCTTCCCATTCGATCGAGTCACTTTTTGCAGCCGGGACCATTCATCCCTTTAGATTCGCGCCCCCAGGAAGGGTTTAAAGCCTGGCCGCTCCCCGGTCTGAGGCCGCGCCCGGATCATTATGTGAGACACGGCCGCCCTGTGGGCGGCCGTGCCGGGAGGGGCTGACTTATGGTGCCTTGCGCGATGCCGTCAGCGGACCATCACTCACTTGCCTGCACCGGGACACTTGGGGGTGCTGCTGCCCATCGTCTGCTTCTGCTGCTCGAGCGTCCAATCGGCGGGTATCTCGAACTGGTCGGACGGGATGCTCGATGTGTCGATCGAGGTCGTCTCGGTGGTGAGCGAGACGACCCGGACGAGCGGTCCGGATGCCGACGCGGCCGCCGGCGCGGATGCGGCCGACCCGCCCGCGGAAGACTGCGCGGTCATGGAGCTGGCCGCGGCGTTGGCCGTAGGGTCTGCCGCCGAATTGGCTGCACTGGATGCCGCCGCCCCTCCGGCGGAATCGGTGTGGATGGCCGCAGCGCCGCGATGAAAGAACCCGGACAGCCCGCTGGCGAGCGCATTGGTGGCGATGCTGTGCATGCTGAACCCACTGCCGCTGCTCGCCTGCTGCTGCTGGGCCGCCTGCTTCGCCTTGCCGCAGTGCGGGCCGCCGAACGCCATGTAGAAGATCGTGCGCAGTGGATAGCCTTTGAGGTCCGCCGCCTTGCCCTGCAGCTGCTTGAGCTGATCCGCATACGGCGCCATGAACTGCCGCACCGTGTGTTGCAGCCGCGGGCTGTTGGGATCGAGCCCCTGCGCCTCGAGATACTTCTTCACGAACGCCGTGCGCTCGTCCGCTCCTGGAATCTCATCGGTGGTGAGCCAGGTCTCGAAGCCGTAATCCATCTCGCACACATCCCCGGTCTGCGTGTCCGTGCAGGTCTGCGACAACACCACGGTCGTCTTGCGCGCATCGTGTCCGAGAATCGTGGCATGCTCATCGGTGGCGTTGACGTTGAGCACGGGGGAGCTCAACTGACAGTGCGAGGTATCGGGCGCCGACCTCTGCGCAGGGGTCTGCGCCTGAGGCATGGGGCAGTTCTTCATTTCCTCCATGGCCGCCTCGAGCTGCTTCTGCGCCGCGGCGCGCTGCTCGGGTGTGGGGAAGGGCCGCGCGCTGTAGAGCTTCTTCTTCGGCTGCAGCTCCCACTCGACCTGCTTGTCGAGGCGTACGATGCGCCCGCCCTCCACATCATGACAGAAGAGCGAGAGGAAGCCCTGGCAGTGCACCGCCGAGTCGCTGCGCTGCTTGTCGGCGGTCGTGCGCTCCACCGAGTTGATATCGATGTTGATCGCGCCGAGGCTCATCGAGGTCTTCTCTGCGACGGTCACGTCGGCCCGTGCCGGCGGCGCCAGCACCGCCAGAGCCGCGGCGGCAGAGAGCGTCAGAGTCAGGGTGGCCCGGGTTCGGCTGCGCATGGTCATGTTGGCTGTCTCCCCTTGTCTATTGGCGGAAATCGTCGAGACGATTTCCGCAAGACCCTACACGTTTCGCCGCGGGCCAGGGAGCGGCCCTGGCCCGCTGTTCTGGCGCAATGGGACATCGCCTTTTATGTTTGCTGCGCGGCATTCTCCGCCTTCGGCCGGCGCATGTCGACGGCGGCCGCGAAGCGCGCGGCCCCGGCTCACCTGCCGCTCGGCGGTTCGCCCCCGAGGCTCAGGCTCTGCCCGCCTCAGGCCAGCCGTGCCAGGTACGCGTAGTCCGCCCGCGCCGCATCCATCCGCGGCCCGGCAAACGGCGGCTCCTGCTCCACGTAGTAGTGCCTCACCCCCACTTCATATCCGGCCGGCAGAATCGCCTTCCAGTCGAGGATGCCCGCTCCGACATCGGCAGGATCCATCCTGAACGCATTGTTGGCCACCGTGCCCGCCTTGATGTCCTTGACGTGCATCAGCTGGAACCGGTGCCGGTGCGCGCGCAGCAAGGGGATGGGGTTCACCCCGGCGGCAGCGACCCAGCCGACATCCATCTCGAACCGGACGAGGTCGGGGTCGGTATTCTCGAGCAGCAGGTCGTAGGCGGTCTTGGACCCGTGCTTCGCAAACTCGACGTTGTGGTTGTGATAGGCGAGCCTCAGGCCCTCGCGCTTCAGGGCAGCACCCTTCTCATTCAGCTGCGCGGCCAGGTGCCGCCACTCATCGGCCGTCATCTCCCGTCCCGCCCGGCTGAGGAAAGCCAGACCATCCTCGCCTTTGCCCGGCGCGCCGAAGCGTTGTGGCACCGCAAATATCGGCACGACCACGCACTCGGCGCCGATACGGTGCATATCGGCCGCAAGCTCGCCGATGTTTCCCGCCAGCGCCGGGCCGCCACCGGCATCCGCCTGCAGCGGAACGTGTGCGCTCGGACATCTGAGCCCGGCGCGGTCGAGCGCCGCACGAAATTCCAGCGCCGTGCGCTTCATGAGGCCGACGCTCTCCACCGCCCGATAGCCTATCCTGGCCACCGTCTGCAGCGTCCCATCGAGGTCGCGGTAGGGAGCCTCGCCGAGCGTGTAGAGCTGCAGGCCGATCGGCAGGCCGTGGCTCGCGAAGAAGCGCCGCCGCTGCGCGCGGGCGGCGAGTCCAGCCGTTGCCGCCATGCAGCTCACCGCGGCTGCGGTGCCCAGGAATGCGCGGCGGGTGACTGGCCGGGTTACGTCGTTCACTGTTGCCTCCATTCCAGAGCATAGCCTGAGCGTTGGATGCGCGCAAAGCCGATGATGGTTCTCACTGACACCGCGGCGTAGGATGTCCGGATGAGCGTTCTCCCCGACATCGAGCCCGCCTCGGGTCCCTGCCCCGGGACTTCAGAGATCGCCACCGTGATCGACGCCCGCCCGCGCGACCTCGGCGGCTTCACCGTCGGCCGCGTGCTGCCCGCACCGGCGCGCAAGCTGATCGGCCCGTTCATCTTCTTCGATCACATGGGGCCGGCCGCATTTCCGCCGGGGCACGGCATCGATGTGCGGCCGCATCCGCACATCGGGCTGGCCACGGTCACCTATCTCTTCGAGGGCGAGATCGTCCATCGCGACAGCCTGGGCTCGCATCAGCCGATACGCCCGGGCGATGTCAACTGGATGACCGCCGGTCGCGGCATCGCGCATTCCGAGCGCACCGGAACCGAGCTCCGGCAGTCGGGCTCGCGCCTCGATGGATTACAACTCTGGGTCGCGCTGCCGCTCAGGCACGAAGAAACCGACCCGGAGTTCCATCACCACCCCGCGCGCGATCTCCCCGCGGCCGGGATCGGGGGCGTGCGGATCCGCGTGCTCGCAGGCAGCGCGTTCGGTGAGACATCGCCCGTCCGGACCTTCTCGCCTCTGTTTTATGTCGATGCGGCGATGCCGGCCGGCAGCGAGCTGCCGCTTCCCGACGAGCCCGAGGAACGCGCCGCTTACGTCGTCAGCGGAACGGTCGCGTGCGGCAACGAGCGGGCGGAGCGCGGCCGCATGCTGGTATTCACACCAGGCGTGAAAGCAACACTGCGCGCAGTGGGCGACGCACGTGTCGCTCTCGTTGGCGGCGCACCGATCGACGGCGAGCGGCACATCTTCTGGAACTTCGTCTCGAGCTCGCAGGCGCGGATCGAGCAGGCCAAGCGCGACTGGCGGGAAGGCCGCTTCCCCAAGGTGCCCGGCGACGAGCAGGAGTTCACCCCGGTTCCGGACTGAGCGCGCCTCCACCTGGCAGCACATCGCGCATCCGATCGACGGTCCGGAGAGGCGGGAAGGCCCGCATCCAGATCGCAACCACGACCAGAGTCCCCACGCCGCCCAGGACGACCGCCGGTACGGTTCCCAAAAGCGCCGCCGTGACGCCGGACTCGAAGCCCCCGAGCTCGTTGGAGGCGCTGATGAAGAGCGTACTCACCGCACTCACCCGCCCGCGCATTGCATCAGGCGTCGCGAACTGCACGAGCGCGGAACGGATGTAGACGCTGATCTGATCCGCCGCTCCCGTGATCGCGAGGGCGGCGAGGGACAAGCCGAAATTCCCCGACACACCAAACACTATGGTGCCGATGCCGAAGACGACGACAGCGGCGAACATGGCATGGCCCACGCCGCGCTCGACGGGCCGGCGAGTGAGATAGAGCGCCGTCAGGGCGGCGCCGAATGCCGGAGCGCTGCGCAGGATGCCGAGCCCTGTGGGCCCGACGTGCAGAATGTCCCGGGCGTAGACCGGCAGGAGCGAGACTGCCCCACCCAACAGCACTGCAAAGAGATCCAGGGAGATCGCGCCGAAAATGACGGGGCGCGAGCGCACGAACTCGATCCCCTCGCGAACCCTCTCGACGCGGCTCGCCAACGCCGCCGTATCGGGCGCCACGCGCCTGCCGCCGAGAAACAGCATGCCCGCGGCGCTGACCAGCGATGCGCCGAGAGCGCCGCCATAGGCGATCGCGGGCCCCAGCGCGTAGGCGAACCCGCCGAGGGCGGGCCCTGCGATGATCGCGAGCTGGGTAACCGAGGAGCCCCAGGCAAGCGATCGCGGAAGCTTCTCGGGCGGCACGAGAAACGGCAGCAGCGAGCGGGTCGCCGGGCCCGAGAAGCCGCGCGCCGTGCCATAGAGCAGGATCACGGCATAGAGCGGCCAGACGGCGGTCTGACGGCTGAGGACGAAGACGAGCAGCAGCGCGCTCGACAGCGCCTCCAGCAGGCTCGCCAGCGTGATGATCCGCCGCGGGTCGAAGCGGTCGGCCAGCTCTCCAGCGGGCAGCGCGAGCAGGAACATGGGCACGAACTCCACCAGGCCCACGATGCCGAGCGCGAGCGGGCTTTGCGTCAGGTCATAAACCTGCCAGCCGACGCAGACCGACTGCACGAGGACCGCCATCCGCGCCAGCACGCGGATGCAGAGGTAGAGCGGGAGGTCGCGGTCGCGATAGAGGCTGTTAATTGCCGGCGCCCGCCCGCGAGTGCAGGTAACTCACCGCGGCCAGATCCTGCACGATGTGCCCGAGCGACTTGTAGACGGTGATCTCCTCGGGCGACCTGCGGCCCGGGATGCGGCCGAGCAGCACCTCGCCGATCTCCGCGACGATGTGATCGTCATCGATGAGCCCCGCCTCCTTGGCGAGCAGAAACTCCGCGGCCGCGGCCAGTGCCGAGCGCCGGCTGTCCACGATGTAGCGGCTCGCCCGAACCAACGCGTGATCGATCTCCACGGGTCCTGCATGGCTGGAGCCGATCGCGTTCACGTGCGTTCCCGGCCGTATCCACTCGCCGAGCAGCACCGGAGCGGGCGACGAGGTCACCGTGCAGATGATGTCGGCCGCGGCGGCGGCTTCGCGGCCCTCCGCAACCGCCGTGACGGCAATTCCAACCTCCCGGCGCATCTGCTCCGCGAATCCTGCCGCTCGCTCCGCGCAGCGGCCCCAGACGAGGATTCTCTCCAACTGACGCACGCGAACGAGCGCCCGGACGTGCGATGCGGCCTGTACGCCGCAGCCGAATATTGCGAGCGTGCGCGCGTCCGGTCGCGCCAGGACATCCGTCGCAACCGCGGATGCGGCGGCCGTGCGGATCTCCGTCACCTCGCCTGCATCGGCGATGCACGACACTTCACCGCTGTCGCGATCGAAGAGCACCACCACGCCGCGATGCGCAGATCGGCCCGGCCGCGCCGGATCGGCAAATACCGACAGCAGTTTCGCGCCGAACCCGCGTGGCGCGGCGAGCGCGCCCGGCATGAGGCCGAAGAACTTCGCGGGAGCAAGCTCGAAGATGCTGCGCAACGGTTGCGGCTTGCCGTCGGCGCTGAAGTCGGCCATGGCGCCCCGGACCGCTGCGATGCAGCCGTCATAGTCGAGGGCGGCGCGCACAGCCTCGGGGCCATAGAAGGGGACGCGCTCCTTGAGGCCGGCCCGGCTCAAACCTTTTGGGTCCAGCCGTGCGTGTCCTGGGACTCGCCGCGCTGGATGGAGACTAGCCGCTCCCGCAGCTTGCGTGTATGGGGCCCGACATCGCCGCTGCCGACGCGGTGCTCCTCGCCATGGTGAACGAGAGTACCTACGCCCGCGAGCACTGCGGCAGTACCGGACAGGGCGGCCTCGCCGTCACGTACCCACTCCAGCATCTCGGCGACGTCGAAGAGCCGCTCCTCGACCCGGTAGCCCTCCTCCCGCGCGAGGGTCAGCACCGAGTCGCGGGTCACCCCGTGGAGGAACGTCGAGTCGAGGCTGCGGGTGAGCAGCCGCCCGTCCCGGATCAGCAGGAAGTTGGAAGCGCCCGTCTCCTGCACCGAGCCGCCCGGACAGAACAACACCTGGTCGACCTTGTATTTGCGCCGCGCCTCGAGCGTGGGGCCGAGCGCCGCGGCGTAGTTGCCGCCCGTCTTCACCTTGCCGGTCTGCGTGGCCGTGCGCGCATTGACGTCCTCGATGTAGATGCGCAGCGGCTTCTCGCCCCCGGCGAAGTAGTCCCATACCGGACTCGCGAGCACGAGCAGAGTCGCCTCGGTGGTCGCGGCGCCGGCGGCACCGATGTTAGGTGTGGTGCCGAAGAGTATCGGCCGCATATAGAGCGCCCCCGGCGCCTCCGGGACGGCATCGCGGTTGCGGTCGATGGTGGTGCGGACCATCTCTTCGAGCTGCCGCGGATCGGGCTCCGGCAGCACGAGCGACCGTGCGCTCTGCAGCATGCGCTCGATGTGCCGGTCCATCCGGAACACGTTGATGCTGCCGTCATCCCAGCGATAAGCCTTGAAGCCCTCGAAGCAGGTGCTGGCGTAGTGCAGCACGTGCGCGGCCGGATGCAGCTGGATCGGCGCGCAGGGCTGCGCCTCGAACCGGCCCCACTGTCCGTTCTGGAAGCGGGCCAGCGTCATCGTCGGCGCCAGCACGGTTCCAAACGCTGGGCGCGGCTCTTGCGAAGGCTTTGGCATGGTGTTCATGGCCGCCAGTTTAAGCCGCGCGCGGGCGGCGCGCACTGTTGTTGCACCCGCGCGACGAGTGTCCTCCGGACAAGGTATGCGGCTACGATAGCCGTCATGGGTGCGGCAGCCAAAATCGTCACCAGCCGTTCCGGCCTCCGGGCCGAGGTCAGCGCCAGCGGTGCAGTACGGCGGTTCGACTGCGGCCCTACGTCGCTGACGCTGTTCGTCGGCAACGAAGTCGAGTGCGGGCCCGCCAATCTCTTCCTGCGTCGCCGTTCCGGCAAGTTCGACTGGACGCCCCTGCTCGGGCCCGCGAGCCCGACACGGTTCGGGGCTCCGGACGCTGGCGCGCGGCTCGCGGGCCGCGGCAGCTGGCAGGGCATCGAGTACGACATCTCGCTGGTGCTCGCGGCGGAAACACCCGTCTGGTTCTGGCACGTGCGCCTCAGGAACGCAACCACCGAAGCGCAGGAGCTCGATCTCACTCATGCCCAGGATGTCGCGCTTGCCCCCTATGGGGCGGTGCGCATGAATGAGTACTACGTCAGCCAGTACGTCGACCACACACCGCTCTCCGATCCGCAACGGGGGTTCCTGATCGCCTCCCGCCAGAACCAGGGGGCGGATGGGCGCAACCCCTGGTGCCTGATCGGCTCGCTGCGGCGAGCCGCCGCCTACGCCACCGATGCGCTCGATTTTCACGGACTCGCGAGTCGCGCGGGCGATCCGCCTGCCGGCATCCTCGCGGAGCTTTCCGACCGGCGCCTGCAGCACGAGCATTCCATGGCGGTGCTGCGTGATGCGCCGCTGCGCCTTGCGCCCGGCGAGAGCCAGCACGCCGGGTTCTTCGGTATCTTCGCCGCAGATCATCCAGGTGCGACGTCCGAAGCGGACCTATCCCAGGTAAGCGCAGTACTCGCGCTGCCCGCGGCAGCGCCCACCCCGGTGCCGCCGGACCTGTCTCCCGGCGGCGCCAACCACCGGACGCTCTTCTCGGCGGCAGCCCTGCTGCAAGCCGCCGATCCCGATGTCCACGCGCTTCGCCGCCTCTTCCCGCCGCCGTGGCGCCACGAAGAGACCGATGAGCGGGGCAACCCTCTGGCATTCTTCCATGCCGCCGACAGCCACGTCGTGCTGCGCGCCAAGGAGCTGCGCGTGCTGCGCCCGCACGGCCAGCTGCTGCGCACCGGCAGGCATCTCACTCCCGATGAGAGCGCCCTGACATCGACGGCGTGGATGAGCGGCGTCTTCCACTCCATGCTCGCCCAGGGGCATGTCAGCATCAATCGGTTCCTGTCCGCGAATCGCAGCTATCTCGGCTTCTTCCGCTCACAAGGCCTGCGCGTCTTCGCGCAGCTCGGGGACGAGTGGCGGCTGCTCGGCGTTCCGTCCGCGTTCGAGATGGCGCCCGAGAGCTGCCGCTGGATCTACCGCCACGCCGAAGGGGAGATCCAGGTGCGCTCGGCTGCACGGACCCGACCTCATACGCTGACACTCGACATCGAGGTGACCGAGGGACCTGACACCGCCTTCCTCATCTGTCAGCACATCGCGCTGAACGGCGATGACGGCAACGCTGCGGAGCCGCTCGGCTGGCGGCGCGCGGGCGACACGCTCATCGTGACGCCCGCGCCCGGATCGGACGTCGGCCGCAGATTTCCGCAGGGCGAGTTCCGCATCACTATTGCCGCGCATACGGCGGTGCGGCGGGTCGGGACCGATGAGCTCCTGTTCCTGGACGGGCGCTCGCGCCAGGAGCCTTACCTTTGCATCGAGACCTCACCGGGGCGCCGCGCGAGCGTCGGCATCCGCGGACACCTGATCGCGGAGGAGAGTCAGAAGCCCTGGCGCCTTGCGCCCGAAGAGCCTCTGATACCGGTGCTGACGGGGCCGCCCCCTGCCGGCGAGCCGATGGCCCGCGCGGCTCATCTTGCCGAAATGGTCCCGTGGTACACGCAGAATGCGCTCGTCCATTACCTCTCGCCGCGCGGCCTCGAGCAGTACTCGGGCGGCGGTTGGGGCACGCGCGATGTCTGTCAGGGACCGGTCGAGATGCTGCTCGCGTTGGGACGCACTGAGCCGTTG